>Ga0207709_10000032_pt1 | contig 324478 bp, 278 predicted proteins | sample KBSM34metaG_FD_184397 | JGI IMG/M metagenome (GOLD analysis project Ga0207709, IMG submission 184397) | Miscanthus rhizosphere microbial communities from Kellogg Biological Station, Michigan, USA - KBS M3-4 metaG (SPAdes) (version 2) | ecosystem: Host-associated > Plants > Roots > Rhizosphere...
TTTCATTGAATTTGAATGTTGATGTCAAAGTTCATTTTTTGATTCTAGTGAGCGCCTGCATCCCGCGTCCGGGTGGTTACCCGGGGGATGTGGCGCTGTTGATGGGGGGAGAAAGCTGCGTGCGCGGCCCTAGCGACCCTGGCGATCCTTGTGGTCCGCCTCGCCGGATTTCCAGTAGCCCTTGGTGCTCAGCTGGGAGCGGGCGATGCCACGGTCCAGGAAATGCATCTTCAACGTGCGCATGGCGCCGGACTCGCCGGCCATCCACAGATAGCCGATGCCCAGCGGCAGCGGCCGGTACATGAGCCGCTGGCACAGCCTCTGGCCGGGCTGGCCTGGCGCAGCGGTGATCCACTCGGTGCGCCAGTTGGCGGCGCTGTCCATGGGTTGGCATTCGCCGTCGTCGACGATTTCCACATAGGCCTTGACCCGGGCGGAGGCCGGCAGACTCGCGGCGATGGACTGCATGGCCGGCAGGGCCGAGGCATCGCCTGCCAGCATCATCCAATCGGTGTCGGCTGGTGGAGCGAAGCCGCCACTGCGCGGGCCGGCAATGGCCACCTGCTCGCCCACGCGGGCCTGGGCGGCCCAGCGGGAGGCGGGGCCGTCGCCGCCAGCGGAGGTGTTGTTCTCATGCTTGGCATTGAATGCATCGCCATGCAGCACCAGGTCAATGTCCAGCGTGCCGGCCTGGCGGTCCACGCTGCGCAGCGTATAGGCCCGGCCTTCGCCGGACGGCAGGAACAGCTTGACCCAGGCGGCGGGCGCATCCGCGGCGGGCGCTCGGGAGAAGGCGGCAATCTGCTCGCCGCCCAGCGTGATGCGGCGCATGCGCGGGGTGATGGACTGCACGTTCACCACGGTGCCCAGCGCGCGCTGCGTGCCGGCGGGGATGTGAATCGGCTCAGCCATGAGTGGCTCCCCGGGCTGCGTTCACGCGCAGCAGCAGGGCCACGGCAATGGACAGGGCCACGCTCACGGCGGCGGCGAAATACACATCTCCCACGCCGGTGACGCTGGCCAGCAGCCCGGCGGCAGGGGCCGTCAATCCCATGGACAGGTCGAAGAAGGCCACATAGGCGCCCATGGCCGCACCGCGCGCCTGGGGTGGCGCACGGCGGACGGCTTCCACGCCGAAGGCCGGGAAGGCCAGCGAATAGCCGAAGCCGGTGAGTGCGGCTCCCGCGTAGGCCCAGGCCGCATCGCCGCCGCCCCAGATCAGCAGCAGGCCCGCCGCCTCCAGCGGAATGCTGGCCAGCGCCACCCGCACGCCGCCCAGCCTGTCAGGCAGATGGCCGAAGAACAAACGCGCCCCGATGAAGGCCAGGCCGAAGGCCGTGAAGGCCAGCGAGGCCGCGCCCCACCCGCGCGACGCGAACAGCAGCGCCGCAAAAGTGGTGATCACGCCAAAGCCCGCGCTGGACAGGGCCAGCCCCAGGCCGGGCAGCCACACCGTGCCCAGCACCTTGTAGAACGGTGTGCGGCGCTGGGCCGCAGCCGGCGTGGCGCGCAGGCCCCAGACCATGGCCAGGGCGGCCAGCGGCAGCACGATGGTGGCCACGGCAATGCCCGAGAAGCCCCAGACGGCCTGCACTGCCACGCCGGCCGGCGCGCCCGCCGCATAGGCGCCGTACATGGCAATGCCCACCCAGGCCATCACCTTGCCGGCATGTTGCGGGCCGATCATTGCCATGCCCCAGCTCAGGGCGCCGGTGATGATCAGGCTCTCGGCGCAGCCCAGCAGCACGCGGCCGGCGGCCAGCACCCAGACTGCGGCCTGTCCGCCCTCGAAGGCGCGGGACATCAGGTAGGTCACGCCCGAAGCGGCGGCCAGCAACATACCCAGCACCACGGCACGCCTGGCGCCGCGCGTGTCGGCCAGCGACCCGGCCCAGGCCCGCGACAGCAGGGCCGCCGCGAACTGGCAGCCCATCACCGTGCCCACGCCCAGCGTGCCCAGTCCCAGGGTCTGGCTCAGGTGCAGGGGCAGCACGGGCATGGGCATGCCCAGGCAGAGAAAGCTGACGAAGACCGCCAGCGTCAGCGGCAGCAGCCGCGCAAATGCGTTCACCGGCGGCGACGCGGCCGCGGATGGCGAAATTCCGGAAGACATGTGCATTCCCTTTCAAATACGAGTAAAAACTCAGGTCACATGTCCAGGAGAATATGAGCCATGGCTCGCATTGAAAACTCGCATTCGCAGTCGGCGCAGCGGCAGCCGCCCCAGCCCCGCAAGCAGCCACGGCAGGCGCGTTCCCTTGCCACGGTCGAGGCCATTCTGGAGGCCGCGGCTCGCGTTCTTGCAGAACGCGGCTACGCCGCCACCAACACCAATCTGGTGGCCGAGCGCGCAGGCGTGAGCGTGGGTTCGCTCTACCAGTACTTTCCCAACAAGGACTCGCTGATCACGGCCTTGCACGAGCGCCACGCCGCCCAGATGTACGCGGCCATTGCCGCCGTGCTTGCGGCAGAGCGGCCTCAGGGCCTGCAAGGCCATGTGCAGGCCATGGTCCGCGCGCTGCTGGCGGCGCACCGGGTCGAGCCCGATCTGCACCGGGTGCTGGAAAAGGAGTTCCCCTTCTTCGACGCGCCGCGCGAGCAAAGCGCGGCGGACGGCGGCATCTTCCGCCAGGTGCGCCAGCTCCTGGAGCTGCACCGCAGTCAGCTCGCCCACCGCGACCTGGACCTGGCCACCTGGATGCTGCTGCAGACCATGGAGTCCCTGGTGCATGCCGCCGTCATCGATCCGCCGGCCATGTTCACCCCCCAGGCCCTGGAGGATGGCATCGTGCAGGTGCTGATGGGGTATCTGCGAGCGCCTGCCCTGAGTTGAGGATGCAAGGAGCGACTTGGCCGCCAGGTCCTCAGGGCGCGAAAGCCTCTTCAGCCCCGAAGGCAGGCTGCCCGCAAATATGACCCGGATTCTGCTGTCTTCCTCCGGCGCAAGAAAAAGCACGGAGCCAATGAGCCAGATATCGCCATCTGCTCAGAAAATCCCCAAGCCCTGATCTGAAAACACACTGCACGCCCATGCCCAAAAAGTCCTACAGCGAATACCTGCTCGAACAGCATCCCGAGCTGCACGCGCTTTTTCCGTACTACGAATCCCTGGGTTTTGCCGAGCCCGTGCTATGGGCTCTGAGCGAAAGCCGCGGAGAGCCCGCCGTGGCAATGGCGGCACTGGTTCACGGGTTGTGCAGCGAGGTGGCGGCCGCCGGAGACAGCCGCTGGCTGGAGCAGTTGCACCAAGGAAATGTGAACGTCAACGAAGGCCCGTTGCTCAGCGATGCGCAGCAGGCGCTGGGCCGCCTGCGCGCGTTGGGCATTGCCGATGACTTGCTGATGCCCCTGGTGCGCGCGGCGCAGGTGCAGGCGGTCAACAACATCGCAGCCATGATCGACATGGGGCCGCAGATCTCCTGTCTGCCTTTGCCGCAAGGCAGGCAAGCGCACTGGCAGTTGTTCGATGTGGACGTCGAAGACGGCGAAACCCCGGGCAAGGGTTTGAGCGGCTTTGCCATCGATGTGCGGCACGTGCTGGTTCGCTAGTGCCCGGCCCGGCCCAGCCATCACCCTGTTCAGCTTTCGACGCAGTTGCCCGCATCTTCCTCCGGCGGGGTGACACGCCAGAAGAGGGATGGAAAGCCTTCGCCCACCGGCTGATGGCCGGGCGGCTGCGATGCCGCCAGCTGCAGGTGCAGCACCCCGCAGGCATCCACCATGTGCTGGGAAATCCAGGGGCTGATGTCCATGCGGCCATCGATCAGCACCAGCGGCTTTTCGCGCAGCTTCAGGGCCAGGGCCTTGGCCTCGGCCGTGGGGCCTGCGATCACGCGGATATCGCCGCCCAGCGCTTCGCGCGCGGGTTCGGCAAGCGCCTGGCTCAAGGCCTTTGAATCGAAGTTTCTCCAGTGCCGGCTGTTAAGCCGCAGTTCACTGCGCGCCGAGGTCATCTGGGCCACGAGCAGCAAGGCCAGTTGAAGTGCCACGAAGCACTTGATGGCGGTGGTGATCGATATGTGCGACGCGTGCAGCCTGGCACCGGCCAGCTCCATGGCGACGGGAACGGCCAGCAGCAGAAAGGGCGTGCCCCAGTGCAGCTGCAGCGACGAGCCCGCAAAGATGCCGATGGCGCAGGTCAGCACGATGGGCGTGAGGCCAAAGCACAGGATCAGCGCGCGCGATGCATCGGCTGTCCCGGGACGCTGCGGTGTGTCCTGCGGCGCAAGGCGGCTGCGGCGGTGCAGGGCCATCACCAGTCCCAGCAGCACCCAGGCGAGCAATGCACGGTTGAGCAGCTGGTCGGCCAGCCAGTGCAGCGTATTGAGCAGTCTTGCGCCGCCGCCCAGGCTGGCGCCCAGCGAGGATTCGGTGGCATAGCGGATGGGGCCGAAGTCGTTCAGGAAAAGCCAGTACAAGTGCGGCGAGATGATGGCCAGCGAGATGGCTGCCGCCAGCACCAGGCCGATCATGTGGACCCGCTCGCGCCAGGCGCCTGACGCCAGCCAGAACAGGAGTACCGCCACGGCGGCCAGGATCATCTGGTACTTGGCCAGTGCGCCCAGCCCCAGGCAGCAGCCCAGGGCGGCCCACCAGCGCAGCTGCCTGCTGCCCACCGCACGCCACACCAGCAGGGCGCTGGCCGCGAAGAAGGGCATCAGCACGACTTCATGGTTGAAGAAGTGCATCCGCTCGTTGTAGTAGGTGATGCACATGGCCGCCAACAGGGCCAGCGTGGCGTAGCGGCTGCCGCGCAAGTCATTCAGCAGCTTCCAGAAAAGGAACAGGCCCGCCAGCGTGAAAAGCGCGCCGGTGGCGTAGCTGGTGCGCGCAGACAGGCCGAACAAATGGACCGGCACCGAAAGCAGCCAGGTCGGCAGGGGCGGGTGCTTGTAGTAGCCCCATTCCAGGCTGTGCACCCAGGTCAGCTGTTCGAGGTTGTCCTTGGGTGCCGTGAGGCTGGAGCTGTCGATCTGCAGCAGCCAGACCACCGAAAAGAGAAAGAGGCCGATGAGGACCTTGATGTCCAGGGAAAGCGACGGTGCGGGCATGGCCAGCGGAGCGCTTCGCGTGATCGCGCTCGCTGCTTGTGAGGGGACGGGATGGGTCATAGGAAATGCCAGCGGCGATGACAAGTGCGCTGGCACAGGGGAAATTCCCAGGAAGGCGGTCGAACGGGAGCTTCAGCGTTGGCTACGGACTCTTGGCTTACGCGAGCGCTAGAAGCTCGGCAGCTTATGTCTGCTTGGTTAATCCAATGTAAAGACTGTGTGAAGAATGTGTGGAGACCGTTGACTGCGGGCTCACGGCGGGCTGCGTGGCTGCAGCCGGGGGCAGGGCGCTGGTTGAACCTGCCTGGTGCGCGATGGACAAGAAAAAAGCGCCTGGGCAGGCGCTTTGTTTCTGATCATCTGAATCTGGCGGAGGCTGTGAGATTCGAACTCACGGACGGTTGCCCGTCGGCAGTTTTCAAGACTGCTGGTTTAAACCACTCACCCAAACCTCCGAAGCTGCGTATTCTAGCCGGGCTTATGCCGCTCCTGCCGGGGCAGGGGGCGTAAAAAAACGCCCCTGTGAAGGGGCGCCTTTTTAGGGTGCGGCGCGGATCAGCCGCGGGCAGCGATGGCCTGGGCTGCGGCCAGGGCCGTCATGTTGACCACGCGGCGCACGGTGGCGGAGGGGGTCAGCACGTGGGCTGCCGCGGCGCCGCCCAGCAGGATGGGGCCGATGGTCGTGCCGTGGCCGCCCGTGGTCTTGAGCACGTTGAACAGGATGTTCGCGGCGTCCAGGTTGGGGCAGATCAGCACGTTGGCCTCGCCGTGCAGCGAGGACTCGAGCAGGGCGCGGTCGCGGATGGCTTCGGACAGGGCGGAGTCGCCGTGCATCTCGCCATCGCATTCCACGTCGGGGTTGGCTGCGGCGAATAGATCGCGCGCGGCGCGCATCTTCAGCGCCGAGGGGCGGCTGGACGAGCCGTAGTTGCTGTGCGACAGGAAGGCCACCTTGGGCGGCAGGCCGAAGCGGGCCACTTCCTCGGCCGCCAGGCGGGCGATGTCAGCCAGCTCGGTGGCGTTGGGCGCCTCGTTGATGTAGGTGTCGGCGATGAACAGCGTGCCGCTGTCCAGCATCACGGCGTTGACGGTGGCGAACTCGCCAGCGCCTTGCTTGAGGCCGAGCACGTCGCGCACATGGGCCAGGTGGCTGTCGAACTTGCCGACCAGGCCGCAGAGCATGGCGTCGGCATCGCCCAGGTGGACCATGAGCGCGGCGATCAGCGTGTTGGAGCGGCGCACGGCGGCCTTGGCGGTCTCGGGCGTGACGCCGTTGCGGCCCATCAGGCGGTGGTAGGTTTCCCAGTACTGGCGGAAGCGCGGATCGTCCTCGGGGTTGCAGATCTCCACGTCCTTGCCCAGCACCAGGCGCAGGCCGGCCTTGGCGATGCGGGCCTCGATCACGGCGGGGCGGCCGATCAGGATGGGCTTGGCCAGGCCGTCATCGACGGCGACCTGGGCGGCGCGCAGCACGCGCTCGTCTTCGCCTTCGGCATAGGCCACGCGCTGCTGATTGGCCTTGGCAGCGGCGAACACCGGACGCATGAACATGCTGGTCTGGTAGACGAAGCGGGTCAGGCTCTCGCGGTAGGCGTCGTAGTCGGCGATGGGGCGGGTAGCGACACCGGACTCTTCGGCAGCCTTGGCCACGGCCGGCGCGATGCGCAGGATCAGGCGGGTGTCGAAGGGCGTGGGGATCAGGTAGTCGGGGCCGAACTTCAGCTCCTTGCCCTGGTAGGCGGCGGCGACTTCATCGCTGACGTCCTGCTTGGCCAGTGCGGCGATTTCGCGCACGCAGGCCAGCTTCATGGCTTCGGTGATCTTGGTGGCGCCGCAGTCCAGCGCGCCGCGGAAGATGTAGGGGAAGCACAGGACGTTGTTGACCTGGTTGGGGTAGTCCGAACGGCCCGTGGCCATGATGCAGTCCGGGCGCACGGCCTTGGCCAGCTCGGGGCGGATCTCGGGTTCGGGGTTGGCCAGGGCCAGGATGATGGGCTTGTCGGCCATGGTCTTGACCATGTCGGCAGTGAGCACGCCGGGAGCCGAGCAGCCCAGGAAGACGTCGGCGTCCTTGACGGCGTCGGCCAGGGTGCGGGCGTCCGTCTTTTGCGCGTACTGGGCCTTGGAGGCGTCCAGGCCACCGGGGCGGCCTTCGTAGATCACGCCCTTGGAGTCGCACATGAAGACGTTTTCGCGCTTGACGCCCAGGCCCACCATCACGTTCACGCAGGCGATGGCAGCGGCGCCGGCGCCGGAGACGGCGATCTTGACGTTGCCGATCTGCTTGTCCACCAGCTCCAGCCCGTTGAGCAGGGCGGCGCTGGAGATGATGGCCGTGCCGTGCTGGTCGTCATGGAACACGGGGATGTTCATGCGCTTGGACAGCTCCTGCTCGATGTAGAAGCACTCGGGCGCCTTGATGTCCTCAAGGTTGATGCCGCCCAGCGTGGGCTCGAGCGAGGCGATGATCTCGATCAGCTTGTCCGGATCGCGCTCGGCCAGTTCGATGTCGAACACGTCGACGCCTGCGAACTTCTTGAACAGGCAGCCCTTGCCTTCCATCACCGGCTTGCCGGCCAGCGGGCCGATGTCACCCAGGCCCAGCACGGCCGTGCCGTTGGTGATGACGCCGACCAGGTTGCCGCGCGCCGTGTATTCGGCGGCCAGCGAGGGGTCGGCCTGGATGTCCAGGCAGGGGTAGGCCACGCCGGGCGAATAGGCCAGCGACAGGTCGCGCTGGTTGGACAAGGGCTTGGTGGGCGTGACGGAGATCTTGCCCTTGTTGGGGCTGCGATGGTATTCGCGGGCTGCGTCGCGCAGGGCTTGTTCGGCGTTGGACAGGTTTTGGGTCATACAGGAATTCTCTGCAAATGCTCTCGGAGCTTACCGGATAGCTACAGCCTATGAGGGTCAGGACAGTTTTGCCTCAGGGATTTCGACAACAAGCCCCCTGGCGCCTATGGACGGCAGGGGGCGCACAGCCCGGCGGGTAGGCCGGGCGATTGTTGGGCGTGCCCGCCAGGGCGGGCACTGTTTCATCAGTGGGCGTCTGCCTGGCGTGCGGCCCGGACGGCAGCAGAGGTATCGCTGCTGGCTCCGTTGAAGAAAATGTTCAATGCCACCGCGGTAATCGAGGCCAGCAGGATACCGGATTCGATCAACGGATGAATGCCGTGGGGCATCCATTGGCGGAAATTCGGCGCCACCAGCGGAATCATGCCCACGCCGATGGACACGGCGACGATCATGGCGTTGTTGCGATTGGTCTGGAAATCCACGTTGCTCAGGATGCGGATGCCGGTGGAGGCCACCATGCCGAACATCACCAGGCCCGCGCCGCCCAGCACCACGGTGGGCAGGGACTCGACCAGGGCGCCCATCTTGGGCAGCACGCCCAGCACGATCAGGATCACGCCGCCGGCCACGCAGACCCAGCGGCTCTTGACGCCGGTGACGGCGACCAGGCCCACGTTCTGCGAGAAGCTGGTGTAGGGGAAGGTGTTGAAGATGCCGCCGATCAGCGTGCCCAGGCCGTCGGTGCGCAGGCCGCGCGTCAGCTCGTCCTGGCTGATCTTGCGATCGGTCATGTCGCCCAGGGCCAGGAACATGCCGGTGGACTCGATCATCACCACCACCATCACCAGGCTCATGGTGAGGATGAGGATGGGGTCGAACACCGGCGTGGCGATCTCGAAGGGCAGCACCATCGTGAACCATTCGGCCTTGGCGACCTTGCTGAAGTCCATCAGGCCCATGGCCACGGACAGCACGCCGCCGATCAGGATGCCCATGAGCACCGAGACGTTGGCCAGGAAGCCCTTGGCAAAGCGCGCGATCAGCAGGATGGACAGCAGCACGATGGCCGAGATGCCCACGCCGGTCAGGTCGCCGTACTTGGGGTTGGGAATGGTGGGCACGACCGCGAAGCCCTTGGGCACGGGCGGCAGCGAGGAGCCCGGTGCGCCGGCCGTGGCCTGGGCGTCGGCCAGCCATTTCAGGTGCTCGGGGTTGGGTACGCTGGGCGCGGTGGGGCCGACGGGGTTGCCGAAGATCCAGTTCACGCCCACGCGCATCAGGCTGATGCCGATGACGGCAATGATGGTGCCGGTCACCACGGGCGGGAAAAAGCGCAGCATGCGGCTGATCAGCGGGGCGATGAGGATGGACACGATCCCCGCCCCGATCACCGAGCCGAAGATCAGCCCCGCCCCCGCCGAGCCGCCCGTGCTCTGCGCCATGGACACCATGGGCGCCACGCTGGCGAAGGTCACGCCCATCATCACGGGCAGCTTGATGCCGAACCACTGGGTGGCGCCCATGGCCTGGATCAGCGTGATCAGGCCGCAGCAAAACAGGTCGGCCGAGATCAGGTGGGCCACCTGCTCGGGCGGCAGGTTGAGTGCGCGGCCGACGATCAGGGGCACGGCCACGGCGCCCGCATACATCACGAGAACGTGCTGCAGGCCCAGCGCCGTGAGCTTGCCTGCGGGCAGCATCTCATCGACGGGATGAACGGAAGATTGCATGGGGATTTGTCTCCTCGGGATTTATGGGAACGGACGCCGGCGTGGCAGGGTTCGGCGCCAACATCCATACAAAAAGTGTATACAGATCATGGGAAATTTCTGCTCCCGGTAAACCCTGTTGCGGCAGTCGCGCCAACCCGTTTTGGTGCGCATCGCCTGCCAGGGCGGGAGTGCCATGGTGCATTGCAAGATGGATGCCAGCCGCCTGGCAAGCACCAGGCACCGTGCTGGTGCCAGGCGGCCGCTGTGGCGCGACTTGGGCGCGGCTTGGACGCGGCTTGGACGCGGCTTGGGCGCGGCTCGTGCGCGGCTCTGGCGCACGGCATGGGCTGCGGTGGTGCATGTGCCCCGATGCGGTGTCCGGGCGCAAAAAAAGCCCGGCGGCGCCGGGCTTGGGTGTCAGGCCTTGATGCGGGCCGTCAGGCGGTCAGGCGGTCAGGCCGTGAGGTCGCACAGCATGCGCGCGATGACCTTGGTGGCGCGGCGCAGGTCCTCCAGCACCAGGCGCTCGTCGGCGCGCTTGGCGTGGGATTCCAGCACGGTGCGCGGGCCGGCGCCGTAGATCACGCCGGGAATGCCGCGCTCCACGTACAGGCGCACGTCGGTGTACAGCGGAGTGCCCACGGCCGGGGGCTTTTCGCCGAACACGGCTTCGCCATGGGCCTGGATGGCGTCCACCAGGGGCTTGTTGCCCGCCAGCGGCGTCATGGCATTGGCCAGCAGCAGGCGCTTGATGTCCACGCGCACGGCATCCTCGCCCGTGTAGCCGCCCTTGGCGTTGAAGTCGGCAATGGCCTGGGCGATGACGGCGCGGATGCTGGCCTCGACCTCGGCCGGGTTCTCCTCGGGGATCATGCGGCGGTCGATCTTGAGCACGACCTTGCCGGGCACCACGTTGGTGTTGGTGCCGCCTTCGATGCGGCCGATGTTCAGGTAGGGGTGCTTGATGCCCGGCACCTTGGAGGTCACCTGCTGGTACTTGGTGTTCTCGGCGTACAGCGCGTTCATCAGCACCACGGCGGCCTGCAGCGCGTCCACGCCCGTGTGGGGCACGGCGGCGTGGGCCATCTTGCCCTGCACGGTCACTTCCATCTGCAGGCAGCCGTTGTGGGCGGTGACGACTTCGTAGCTGAAGCCGGCCGCGACCATGAGGTCGGGCTTGGTGAGGTTGTTGGCCAGCAGCCAGCCGGGGCCCAGGATGCCGCCGAATTCCTCGTCATAGGTGAAGTGCAGTTCCACCGCGCCCTTGGAGGGCCGGGCCACGGCTTCGAGCGCACGCACGGCGTAGGTGAAGGTGGCGAAGTCGCTCTTGCTCACGGCGGCGGCGCGGCCGTAGAGCTTGCCGTCCTCGATGGCGGCGCCATAGGGGTCCTGGGTCCAGCCTTCACCGGGCGGCACCACGTCGCCGTGGGCGTTCAGCGCGATGGTCAGGCCGCCGCCGGCGTCACCTGCGCTGCCGTAGGGGCGGCGCACGATCAGGTTGGTGATGGACTCCATGCCGTAGGCCTTGACGTCGGCCTCGGGCACGGTGTGCTTCTCGGCCTCGTAGCCCAGGGTCTTGAGCAGCTCGGCCGTGCGCTCGGCGTGGGGTGCGTTGTTGCCGGGCGGGGTGTCGGTCGGAACCTGGACCAGGGCCTGCAGGAATTGCACCTCTTCATCGAAATGCTGGTCGATCCAGGCGTCCAGGGCGGCGTAGGTGGCTTGCTTGTCTTGGTTCATGTCGGTCATTGCTGCTCTTGGGCCAGCTGGTTCAGTACGTGGGAGAAGGCATCGACGGACAGTTGCATGTCGTCGGCGGTGGAGCTTTCCAGCGGGTTGTGGCTGATGCCGGCGTTCAGGCCGCGCACGAACAGCATGGCCTGGGGCATGATTTCGTGCAGCTTCATGGCGTCGTGGCCGGCGCCGCTGGGCATGCGGTACAGGGGCACGCCCAGGGCGTCCACGGCGGCTTCCCAGCGCTGCTGCCATTCGGGGGCGCTGGGAGCGGCGGCGGCCTTCATGGCCAGCTCGGTGCTGTAGCGCAGGCCACGGCGCTGGGCGATGGCCTCGATCTCGGCCAGGATGTCGGCCACCATGGCGTCGCGCTGCTCGTTGGTGGGCGCGCGCAGGTCCAGGCTGAACTGGCAGCGGCCGGGAACCACGTTGACCGAGCCGCTGGGCACATTGAGCTGGCCCATGGTGGCCACCGAGGTGCCGTCGCGCGCGGCGCGCTTTTCGATGTACAGCGCCAACTCGGCCACGCCGCAGGCGGCATCGCGGCGGCGGTCCATGGGCGTGGTGCCGGCGTGGCTGGCCATGCCGATCATCTCGCAGATGTAGCGCGCGCTGCCGTTGATGGAGGTGACGATGCCCAGCGGGATATCCAGCTCGTTGAGCACCGGGCCCTGTTCGATGTGCACTTCGATGAAGCCCAGGTAGCGGGCCGGATCGCGCTGCAGCTTCGGAATGTCGTCAATGCACAGGCCGGCGTGCTGCATGGCCTCGCGCAGGGTGATGCCGTCGGCGTCCTTTTGCTCCAGCCATTCCTGCCTGAAGTCGCCGATCAGTGCGCCCGAGCCCAGGAAGGTGGCCTTGTAGCGCTGGCCTTCCTCTTCCGCAAAACCCACGACCTCGATGTGGAACGGCAGGCGCTTGCCCTGGCGGTGCAGCTCGCGCACGCAGGCCATGGGCACGAAGATGCCCAGGCGGCCGTCATACTTGCCGCCGTTGCGCACGGTGTCGTAGTGGCTGCCGGTCAGCAGGGTCTTGGCGTCCTCGGTGGCCGCCTTGTAGCGGCCCACGACGTTGCCCACGGCGTCGATCTCGACCTCGTCGAAGCCGCAGTCGCGCATCCAGTGGCTGATGCGCTGGGCGCAGGCGCGGTGGGCATCGGTCAGGTAGGTGACGGTGAGCTGGCCCTTTTCGGCATAGCCGGGGTCGCTGTGCTGGGCCAGCTTTTCCTGCCAGTCCCAGACATCGTTGCCCAGCTCGGGCGTGTAGCCGAACTTGTCGTTCAGGCGGATCTCGGCAATGCGGTGGATGTTGCGCAGCGCCTCGCCCAGCTCGAAGTCGGGGTGGTTGTGCAGGCGGCGCTCGAAGGTCTCGATGATCTCGGCCTTGGCCAGGCCCGCGCCGCGCGGACCGCGCACGGCCAGGATGAAGGGAAAGCCGAAGCGCTTGCCGTACTCGGCGTTGAGCTTGCGGATGTGCTCCAGCTCCTCGGGCGTGCAGCGCGTCAGGCCGGCCTTGTTCTGCTCGTTGGTGGATTCGGCCGTGAGCGTGTTGGTCTCCATGGCCTTGCCGGCCAGCTCCGGGTGGGCGCGGATCAGGTCGAGCTTGGCCTGCACCGGCGCCTTGTCCAGCACCTGGGCCATGGCGTACTTGATCTGTGCCAGCGAGCGGAAGGGGCGCTGGGCCAGCGCGGCCTCGGCAATCCAGGGCGAGTGTTCGTAGAGGCCGTCCAGCAGACTGGCGGCGGTGGCCAGGTCGGCGGCGTTGAGTTGTTCCAGCGTCAGAGCCATGCTGCGTTATTCCTTGTCGGGATGGTGGTGCGCCCAGTGGCGCGCGAGGTCGATGCGGCGGCAGACCCAGACCTTGTCGTGCCGCTGAATGTGGTCCAGAAAGCGCTGCAGTGCCGTGATGCGGCCGGGTCGGCCCAGCAGGCGGCAGTGCATGCCAATGCTCATCATCTTGGGGGAGTCATCGCCGGCCGGATCGCCCTCGGCGTAGAGGGCGTCGAACGTGTCCTTCAGGTATTGGAAGAACGGGTCGGCGTGCGAGTAGCCCTGGGGCAGGGCGAAGCGCATGTCGTTGCAGTCCAGCGTGTAGGGCACGATGAGCTGGCTGCGGGTGCTGCCGTCGCTCCTGCCGACCTTCATCCAGAAGGGCAGGTCGTCGCCGTAGTAGTCGCTGTCGTAGGCGAAGCGGCCGTCGTCGGCCACCAGGCGGTGGGTGTTGGGGCTGTCGCGGCCCGTGTACCAGCCCAGGCCGTGGTCGCCATCGTGGCCGTACAGCTCGCCGAAGATCTCCATGCACTGGCGCATGTGCTCGCGCTCGACCTCGGCGGGAATGTTCTGATAGTGGATCCACTTGAGGCCGTGGCAGGCCACTTCATGGCCCAGCTCGGCGAAGGCCTGGGCCAGCTCGCGGTGCTTTTGCAGGGCCGTGGCCACGCCGAACACGGTCAGCGGCAGGCCGCGCTTCTCGAACTCGCGCAGGATGCGCCAGACGCCTGCGCGCGAGCCGTATTCATAGATGCCTTCCATGCTCATGTGGCGCTCGGGGTAGGCGGCCGGGTTGAACATTTCGGACAGGAACTGCTCGCTGGCGGCGTCGCCGTGCAGCACGCAGTTCTCGCCGCCCTCTTCATAGTTGAGGACGAACTGCACGGCCACGCGGGCCTGGCCTGGCCAGCGGGCGTGGGGGGGCGTGCGACCGTAGCCGATCAGGTCGCGGGGATAGGGGGCAGTGGCGTCGTAGGTCATGCGGATACGGAGGAAAGGGCCATCGAAAGATCGCTGGTCGGCATGTCGCGGTCGAAGGTCAGGCCGGCTTCCACGTGGTCCAGGTGCTGCTGCATGAGCTGCACGGCGTGGTCGGCGTCGCCGCCGGCCAGGGCCGTGACGATTTCGGCATGCTCGTCATGGGAATGCTCGGCGGCCGTGCTGGACTGGTACATCAGCGTGATCAGCGCGCAGCGCGAGATCAGCTCGCCCAGCAGCTGGGCCAGCACCTCGTTGCCCATGAGCTCGGCCATGCGCACGTGGAAGTCGCCCAGCAGCTCGGTACGCTGGCCGACGTCGTTGCCGTCCATGGCCTTTTTCTCGGCCGCCACGTGCTGCCGCAGCGCGCGGATCTTGGCCGGCGTGCTCTGGGCGATGAAGGCGCGCACCATCTCGGCCTCGAGCATGCGGCGCACGGCGAAGACCTGGCGCGCCTCGTCCACCGAGGGCGTGGCCACGAAGGCCCCGCGCGCGGGTTCGAGCCGGATCAGGCGGTTTTGCGACAGCTGGAACAGCGCCTGGCGCACCAGGGTGCGCGAGACGCCGAAATGGTCTGCCAATTTCTGCTCGGCCAGCTTGGTGCCGGGCAGAAGACGGTGTTCGACGATGGCCCGGGTCAGGCTCTCGACAATGAAACTGGTGGTGGAAGTCTCCATTCAGCCATCATAGCGGCTGGTCACAAGAGTTGTATACAGTTTCTGTCTACTGCTTATTGGCGTTTCCCCGCATACGGCATCCCTTTTCAGAAACCGGGCGCGGCCGTATCGAAGTGCCGTGCCAGGTGCTCCACAAAGCGCTGCACGCGCTGGGTTGCTGCATGCCGCTGCGGATAGACCACATGGATGTCGGCCGGCGCCGTGGCATGGTCGGCCAGCACCTGCACCAGGCGGCCGCTGCGCAGGTAGCGGGCGACATCCCATTCGGCGCGCATGACGATGCCCAGGCCGGCCAGGGCCCAGCCCACGGCGATCTCGCCATCGTTGGTGCTCAGGCTGTCGCGCAGGCGGATGGCCTCGGTCTTGCGGCCGGGGCCGTTGTGGGTGAAACGCCAGACGCCGTGGGTGTCGTCGCCCTGGCGGATGTCGATGCAGTCGTGCTGCATCAGCTCGCGCGGGGTGGCCGGCGTGCCGCGCCGTGCCAGGTAGGCGGAAGACGCGCACAGCAGCCGCCGGTTGGGTGCCAGGCGCCGCGCGATGACGCGCGCGTCCGGCGGCTCGCCAAAGCGTATGCACAGGTCGAAGCTGTCATCGACCAGGGGCGGCGGCGAGGCCGACAGCTGCAGCTGCACCTGGATCTGCGGGTGCTTGCGCACGAAGCTGGCGATCAGCGGCGCGATATGGCTGCGCCCGAATCCCAGCGTGGCATTGATGCGCAGCAGGCCCTGCGGCTGCCCGGGCATGCCGGCCACGGCCTGATCCATGGCGGCAATGTCGTCCAGGATGCGCCGCGCATGGGCCAGGTAGGTCTGGCCCTCATCGGTCAGGCCCAGGCGCCGCGTCGTGCGGCTGACCAGTTGCACGCCCAGCCGCGCCTCCATCTGGGACAGGCGCTTGCTGGCCGCCGGCGTGGTGATGCCCAGCTCGCGGGCCGTGGCCGACAGGCTGGCGCTGCGGGCCAGCAGGCAGAAGAAGGCCATCTCCGATGGCGCTGAGACGGGTGTGCTCATTGTTGAATCAAAGTGAACGATGCCATCACTCTAGAGGCGCGCGCGGCGTTGTTCCATCGATAGATTCACGGACAAGGCCATGGATCCGCATGGCGCTTCATCCACCGCAATCCAAGGAGCCCTCATGACAAAGACATACCGCATCGCCTGCATTCCCGGCGATGGCATCGGCAAGGAAGTGGTGCCCGCAGGGCAGGAGGTGCTGCAGGCGCTGGCCGAAACCCAGCCCGGCCTGGGCTTTGCCTTCACCAGTTTCGGCTGGGGAGGCGACTGGTACCGCGCGCACGGCGAGATGATGCCGGCCGACGGGCTGGACGCGCTGCGCGGCCAGGACGCCATCCTGTTCGGCTCGGCCGGCGACCCGCACATTCCCGACCATGTCACGCTGTGGGGCCTGCGCCTGAAGATCTGCCAGGGGTTCGATCAGTACGCCAATGTGCGGCCCACGCGCATCCTGCCCGGCATCGATGCGCCGCTCAAGCGCTGCGCGCGAGAGGATCTGGACTGGGTCATCGTGCGCGAGAACTCCGAAGGCGAATACGCGGGCGTGGGCGGCCGCGCCCACCAGGGCCATCCCATCGAGGTGGCCACCGACGTGAGCATGATGACCCGTGCGGGCGTGGAGCGCATCATGCGCTTCGCCTTCCGCCTGGCGCAGTCGCGGCCGCGCAAGCTGCTGACGGTGATCACCAAGTCCAACGCCCAGCGCCACGCCATGGTGATGTGGGACGAGATCGCGGTGCAGGTGGCCGCCGAGTTCCCCGACGTGCGCTGGGACAAGGAGCTGGTGGACGCGGCCACGGCGCGCATGGTCAACCGCCCGGCCTCGCTGGACACCCTGGTCGCCACCAACCTGCATGCCGACATCCTCAGCGACCTGGCGGCCGCGCTGGCCGGCAGCCTGGGCATTGCGCCCACGGGCAACATCGATCCGGAGCGCCGCTACCCCAGCATGTTCGAGCCCATCCACGGATCGGCCTTCGACATCATGGGCCAGGGCCTGGCCAACCCCGTGGGCACGTTCTGGAGCTGCGTGATGCTGCTGGAGCACCTGGGCGAGCACCGCGCCGCGCAGCGGCTGATGCAGGCCGTGGAGCAGGTGACGGCCGATGCCGCGCTGCACACGCGCGACCTGGGCGGCAAGGCCACCACGCGCCAGGTCACCGACGCGGTCTGCGCACGGCTGCGCGCGCAGACCGCCGAGGCCCAGGCCGAGCCCGTGCCTGCCTGAGCGCGCGCTGCATGGTCCGATAACCCACAAAAGAACAGACAGGAGACAAGCCATGAACCGCATCACCAGGGTTGCCGCCGCGTGCGCGCTGGCCACCGCCACCATTCCAGCCGCCATGTCTTCGGCCTGGGCCCAGGCCTGGCCGGCGCGCCCCGTCAACCTCATCGTGCCGTTTCCCGCAGGCGGCACCACCGATGTGCTGGCACGTGCGCTGGGCCAGGAGCTGTCCAAGAGTCTGGGCCAGCCCGTGGTCGTGGAAAACCGCCCCGGCGCGGGCGCCACCCTGGGCGCCGACCATGTGGCCAAGGCGAAACCTGACGGTTACACCCTGCTCATGGGCGCCGTGCACCACACCATTGCCACCAGCGTCTACCGCAGGCTGGGCTATGACTTCCAGAAGGACCTGGCGCCCATCACCGTAGTGGCCGTGGTCCCCAATGTGCTGGTGGTCAATCCGCAGGTGCCCGCCAAAACCGTGCTGGAGCTGCTGGCCCAGGCCCGGGCCCACCCCGGCAAGCTGGCCTATGGCTCCAACGGCGCGGGCACGGGCCAGCACCTGATCGGCGCGCAGTTCGAGTCCATGGGCGGCGTGGAACTGCTGCACGTGCCCTACAAGGGCAGCGGGCCGCTGACCACGGATCTGCTGGGCGGGCAGATCGCCATGTCCTTCGATACCGTCACGCCTGTGCTGCCCCACATCAAGGCTGGCAAGCTGCGCGCGCTGGCCGTGACCACGGCCCGGCGCTCGGTGGCCCTGCCCGATGTGCCCACGCTGGACGAAGCCGGCCTCAAGGGCTTCGACATGGGCACCTGGTTCGGCGTGCTGGCACCGGCCGCCACGCCGCGCGAGGTACTGGCGCGGCTGGGCGCGGACATGAACCGCATCATCGAGTCGCCGCAGTTCCGCAGGAAGATGGAGGAGATAGGCGCCGAGCCCATCGGCGGATCGCCCGAGCAGATGGCGCGCCAGATCCGCGAGGACACCGACCGCTTCGCCAGGCTGGTGAAGGATGCCAAGGTGGCCCTGGATTGAGTTGAGTTGGCACGAGGAACGAGGCCGGGCGAATCAGTTGTGACTTGACCGCATGCCACCGCCGGTGCAGGAAATTCCATAATGCCCGGCGGAGACAACACACCATGACCAGCACCACGGACCTGCACCTCACCGATCCCCAAGCCTTTCTGCTCGACCTCTACCGCGCTGCGGTCAAGGATGCGCAGCCCCTGTACAGCATGGCCCAATGCCTGCCAAAGCCTCCCAAGGGCCGCACCCTGGTGCTGGGCGCGGGCAAGGCCGGGGGCTCCATGGCCCAGGCGCTGGAGGCGCTGTGGCCAGCGGACGCGCCGCTGTCCGGCCTCGTGGTCACGCGCTACCACCACATCCCGCCGCGCCCCGAAGGACTGGCGCAGCGCATCGAAGTGGTCGAGGCCGCCCACCCCGTGCCCGACGCGGCAGGCCTGGCCGCCGCCGAACGCATCCTCGCGCTGACCGAAGGGCTGACCGAGGACGACCTCGTGCTGTGCCTGATCTCGGGCGGCGGCTCGGCCCTGCTGACCCTGCCGGCCGAAGGCATCGACCTGGAGGAAAAGCAGCGCATCAACCGCGCCCTGCTGGAAAGCGGCGCCGCCATCGGCGAGATGAACTGCGTGCGCAAGCACCTGTCGCGCATCAAGGGCGGGCGCCTGGGCGCGGCCTGCGCGCCTGCGCGCGTGGTCACGCTGACCATCAGCGACGTGCCGGGCGACGACCCCTCCATCATCGCCAGCGGCCCCACCGTGCCCGATGCCAGCAGCTGCGCCGACGCGCTGGCCATCCTCGCGCGCTACCGCATCGAAGTGCCCGAATCCGTGCGCCGCGCGCTGGAGGCGGGCGAGCTGGAAACACCCAAGCCCGGCGACGCGCGCTTTGCGGGCCACGAGGTACACATGATCGCCACGCCCCAGCACTCGCTGGAGGCGGCCGCACGCGTGGCCGAGGCCGCAGGCCTGCGCACCCATGTGCTGTCCGACGAGATCGAGGGCGAATCGCGCGAAGTCGCCAAGGTCCACGCCGCCCTGGCGCGCGCCGTGGCCCGCCACGGCCAGCCGTTTGCAAAGCCCTGCGTGATCCTGTCCGGCGGCGAGACCACGGTCACCATCCGGCAGCGCCCGGCCGGCACGCCCAAGGGACGCGGCGGCCGGGCTGGAGAGTTCTGCATGGGGCTGGCCCAGGCCCTGCAGGGGCAGGAGAAGGTCTGGGCGCTGGCGGCCGATACCGATGGCATCGATGGCGTGGAAGACAACGCGGGAGCGCGGGTGTCACCGGATACGTTGGCGCGGGCCCAGGACCAGGGCATGCGGATTGCCGAGTACCTGGATCGCAATGATGCGTATGGGTTCTTTGATGCGTTGGGGGATCTGGTGGTGACCGGGCCCACGCATACCAACGTGAATGACTTCCGGGCGATTCTGGTTCTTTGAGAAGATCCGGGCCGTAGCCATTAGGGGCGTTGGCGTTCGCTTTTACCTTTTCTGGCTATGGCCGAAGTCGACGGTCTCCCCGGCATTCAGGCAGTTCTGAACATGGTTCATGACTGACTGAATGCCGACTTTCTGCGCCTCGGGATGGCCCGGCATCTGCGAGGCCAGGCGGGTCGCTGCTGCATGCACGGTCTTGTATGCCGCTTCCAGCTCGGGATGCTCGCTCAACGCTTCCCGCTCGTTCAGTTGCTCAAAGGCCACTGCGCGGCTCGGACGTACTGCGTCGCGCAGCAAGTCGGGCAGGGCGGGATGGACTTTCAGCCGGTCCTGCGTACGCAGGATTTTTCGCATGGTATTTTCGTGCTGCACGTGCGGCTTCGCCAGCTCGTTCACGCTGCGGTCGCGTGCGATATAGAGAAGATCACGCCCGGTCTCACTGTGTCCGAATCGTGCCCAATCGACCTCATGTCCAGCTTCCCTGGCGAGCTGCCTGGTGAAGGTGCGAAGCGTTCGGCTGTTGCCATCGCTGAATGGATGGGCGTAGTCCAACTCGATGTACATCCTGGCAAGCCGTGCCGTGAATTCCGTGGTCTTCAGGCCGCGCAGCTCGTCGGGGCTGGCTTCTTCGAGGGCCTTGTCGAGTCTGGCCATGGCCGCGTCGTCCATGCGTGAATAGACGACATGGAAAGTGCCTCCCATGGTCGATAGGCCGCGCTGCTTCATCCAGTCCTGGCCATGGGGCACCTGTGTTCTGAATTCGCCAGGCGTGACCTCGTGGAAGCCGGCGTCCGGCAAGTCCTGGAAGATGCGATGGTGGACTGCCTTCAGGTGGGCAGCGTCGAAGCTGCCGCGCACAGGCTCCAGCTCCAGCTCGACAAGCCGTTTGAATGTGTGATCGGCTTCGAGTTGCTGACGCTGCGCTGCAGTCAACGTGCTCGCGGATGCATGCGGGACCTCATCGCGCATTGACCTTCACCTGGACGAAATCGGCAAGCTGGATATCACCCCGGATAAATTGGCGTGCGCCGGTCTCAGCAGCTTCGGAAGGCGTGAAGCCTTCCAGTCCGATGGACGCGCGGGCGAAGTTGACGGCTGCTTCGCGCCGACGTTTCTCCGTTGCGGAAATGGCGGCGTTCACAGGACCGCTGACGCGCTCACGCGACTGGTTGACATAGGCGCGCATCAACTCGCGCAGCACCTGTGCTGCGGGGCGGTTTTCCAGCAAGGCAGCGTCGGCAAACTCTGAGCGCAGCTCAGGCTCGACACGAAATGTCATTTGCACTTCTTTGGACATGGCGGGCACCTCGCAAGACGGAAATCAGACATGCCGTTCGGGCGGCATTCTTCTCAATGTACATACATTGCATTGCCAATGCGCAGCGCCTGGCCTCACGCCCCGCGCGGCAGCGTCTCCCACCATTCGGCATCGAACCGCCCCTGCAGGAAGGCGATGAAGGACTGCACCTTCTGCGGCACCAGGCGCGGCGAGGGGTAGACGGCGTGGATTTCCTGCTCGGGCAGGCGGCAGGTCTTGAGGACTTCGACCACGCGGCCGGCTTGCAGGGAGTCATGGGCCACGTAGCGGGGCAGGGCGGCGATGCCCATGTGCGAGCGTGAGGCCGCCAGCAGGGCCGAGAGATTGTTGGAGCGCAGCCGGCCCGTGACCGCCACCGAGACCGGCTCTCCGCTGGCGTTGCGCAGACGCCAGATGTCGTTGCCCTGCACGCTGCTGTAGATCAGCGTGGCATGTTCCTTGAGGTCGGAGGGGCGGCGCGGCGTGCCGCGCTTGCGCAGGTAGGTGGGCGAGGCCACCAGCACCCAGGGGTTCACGCCCAGCGTGCGTGCGCCCAGGCTGGAGTCGGCCAGCTTGCCCAGGCGCAGGGCCACGTCGATGCCGTTGGCCACCAGGTCGGTGTAGCGGTCCTCGAAGCTCAGGTCGACCTGCACCTGGGGGTTGTGCGCCATGAATTCCAGCGCCAGCGGTATCAGCACGCGCCTGCCAAAGGCCACCGAGCTGCCAATGCGCAGCTGGCCCTGCACCTGGGTCTGGCGCACCTGGACCACCTTGTCGGCCTCGGCCACGTCGTTGACGATGGTCTTGCATTTCTCGTAGTACAGCGCGCCCGCTTCGGTCAGGCTCACGCCGCGCGTGTTGCGGTTGAGCAGGCGCACCTTCAGGCGCGCTTCCATGGCTGCGATCTGCTTGGTGACCGTGGGCTGGGTGGTGGCGAATTCGTGCGCGACCTTGGTGAAGCTGCTGGTCTCCACCACGCGCACGAACATGTGCATGGCATCGAGTCTGTCCATGGCGCTGTCTCCTTTTTCATTGGTAGTTATTCCTGTACGGAATAAATTTTATGGTCTGCGCAGGCGTTCCGCCAATCGGCCTGTCTGCCTAGAGTTGACTCCAATTTGAAGGAGACCTCCCATGGCAAAAATGAAAGCAATCGAAGCCGCAGTCCGCGTGCTGGAAAAAGAAGGCGTGACCGTCGCATTCGGCGTTCCCGGTGCCGCCATCAACCCGCTGTACGCAGCGCTCAAGGACCATGGCGGCATCGGCCATATCCTGGCGCGCCACGTCGAAGGCGCAAGCCACATGGCCGAGGGCTACACCCGCGCCGTGGCCGGCAACATCGGCGTGTGCATCGGCACCAGCGGCCCGGCCGGCACGGACATGATCACGGGCCTGTACTCGGCCAGCGCGGATTCGATTCCGATTCTCTGCATCACGGGCCAGGCGCCGCGCTCGCGTCTGCACAAGGAAGATTTCCAGGCCGTGGACATTGCCTCCATCGCCAAGACCGTGACCAAGTGGGCCACCACGGTGCTGGAGCCGGCCCAGGTGCCGCGCGCCTTCCAGCAGGCCTTCCACCTGATGCGCTCGGGCCGCCCCGGCCCCGTGCTGATCGACCTGCCCATCGACGTGCAGCTGGCCGAGATCGAGTTCGACATCGATACCTACGAGCCCCTGCCGGTCTACAAGCCGGCTGCCACGCGCAAGCAGGTGGAAAAGGCCATCGCCATGCTCAACGAGTCCGAGCGTCCGCTGCTGGTCTCGGGCGGCGGCGTGATCAACGCCGATGCGTCCGAACTGCTGGTGGAGTTCGCCGAGCTGCTGGACGTGCCCGTGATTCCCACCCTGATGGGCTGGGGCACCATTCCCGATGACCACCGCCTGATGGCTGGCATGTGCGGCCTGCAGACCAGCCACCGCTACGGCAATGCCACCATGCTGGCCTCCGACTTCGTGCTGGGCATCGGCAACCGCTGGGCCAACCGCCACACGGGCTCGGTCGAGGTCTACACCAAGGGCCGCAAGTTCGTGCACGTGGACATCGAGCCCACGCAGATCGGCCGCGTGTTCGCGCCCGACTACGGCATCGTCTCGGATGCCGGCGCGGCGCTGCAGCTTTTCGTGGAGGTGGCGCGCGAGTGGAAGGCGGCTGGCCGCCTGAAGGACCGCAGCGGCTGGGTGGCCGAATGCCAGGCCCGCAAGAACAATGTGGAGTACCTGCGCAAGACCAATTTCGACAACGTGCCCATGAAGCCGCAGCGCGTCTACCAGTGCATGAACCGCAGCCTGGACAAGGACACCTGCTATGTCTCCACCATCGGCCTGTCGCAGATTGCCGGCGCGCAGTTCCTGCATGTCTACAAGCCGCGCAACTGGATCAACTGCGGCCAGGCCGGCCCGCTGGGCTGGACCGTGCCGGCCGCCCTGGGCGTGCGCGTGGCCGACCCGGCCCGCAAGATCGTGGCGCTGTCGGGCGACTATGACTTCCAGTTCATGATCGAGGAGCTGGCCGTGGGTGCGCAGTTCAAGCTGCCCTACATCCATGTGCTGGTCAACAACAGCTACCTGGGCCTGATCCGCCAGGCGCAGCGCGCCTTCTCCATCGACTACTGCGTGCAACTGGCCTTCGACAACATCAATGTCGACGACAAGGAAGAGTCCAAGGGCTATGGCGTGGACCATGTCAAGGTGGTCGAGGGCCTGGGCTGCAAGGCGATCCGCGTGCACCGTCCCGAGGACTTCGCGCCCGCCATGCAGCAGGCCGAGGCCTGGATGGCAGAGCACCGCACGCCGGTCGTCGTCGAGGTCATCCTGGAGCGCGTGACCAACATCTCCATGGGCGCCGAGATCGACAACGTGATCGAGTTCGAGGACCTGGCCGCAGCGCCTGCCGACGTGCCCAGCGCCCTGGCCCTGCTGGACTGAAGCAAGGCACCTCCTGAGCGGCTGCGCCGCTTCCCCCTCTCTTCGGAGGGGGACGATGCCATCGCTGCGGGGCGGCCCTTGCCTGGCATCCCTGGCTGGCGCTGCGCCAATGCCTGCATTGCGGGCGGTGCAGGCACTCGGGGGTTCCGATTTCCATTGCCCCTTGGGCATTTTTACCGGCGGGGCGCCTTGCGTGCCCTGCCGCTCCCAACCCACCAAACGACAACCGGAGACTTCTGACATGCCCCGTTTTGCTGCCAACCTCAGCATGCTGTTCACCGAGGTGCCCTTCCTCGACCGTTTCGAGCGCGCGGCGCGCGCCGGCTTCGAGGCCGTGGAATTCCTGTTTCCCTACGCCCATACGGTCCAGGAGATCAAGGAGCGCGTCGACGCCCACGGCCTGCAGATCGTGCTGCACAACCTGCCTGCCGGCGACTGGGATGCGGGCGAGCGCGGCATTGCCTGCCACCCCGACCGCGTGGACGAGTTCCGCGCCGGCGTGGCCAAGGCCGTGACCTATGGCCATGCGCTGGGCGTGCCCCAGCTCAACTGCCTGGCCGGCAAGGCGCCTGCCGGTGCCGATGCCGCGCTGCTGCGCCGCACCTTCGTGGACAACCTGCGCTTTGCCGCATCGGCGCTGAGCGCGGCCAATCTGCGCCTGCTGATCGAGCCCATCAACCCCTTCGACATTCCCGGCTTCTACCTGAACCGCACGGACGAGGCCCTGTCCATCCTCGACGAGGTGGGCGCGCCCAATGCCTTCGTGCAGTACGACATCTACCACGCGCAGCGCACCGAGGGCGAACTGGCGGCCACGCTGCAAAAGCATCTGGCGCGCATCGGCCACGTGCAGCTGGCCGACAACCCGGGCCGCAACGAGCCGGGCACGGGCGAGATCAACTACCCCTTCCTGTTCGCGCACCTGGATCGCATCGGCTACCAGGGCTGGGTGGGCTGCGAGTACAAGCCTGCGCGCGATACCGAATCGGGCCTGGGCTGGCTGGACGCCCACACCAGCGTGCGCGCGGCAGTCGCCGCCTGAGCGCCGCCGGAGTTTTTCTCAGCTTTTCAAAAACGACAAGGAGTACACAGCATGAATGCATCCTCTCTCAAGCTTGGTTTCGTGGGCCTGGGCATCATGGGCGCGCCCATGGCAGGCCACCTTCTGGCGGCTGGCCACCAGCTCTTCGTGAACACCCTGGGCAAGATCCCGGCGCAGATCGCCGAGAGCAGCGCCACCCAGTGCACCACGGCGCGCGGCGTGGCCGAGCGGGCCGACATCATCTTCCTGATGCTGCCCGACACGCCCGATGTCGAGAAGGTGCTGTTCGGCGAGGACGGCGTGGCCGCCGGCCTCAAGGGCAGCAGCGGCAAGGTGGTGGTGGACATGAGCTCCATCTCGCCCGTGGCCACCAAGGACTTCGCTCGCCGCATCGAGGCCATCGGCGCCCAGTACCTGGATGCGCCGGTCTCCGGCGGCGAGGTGGGCGCCAAGAACGCCACGCTGTCCATCATGGTCGGCGGCCCCGAGGACGTGTTCGCGCGCGTCAAGCCGCTGTTCGAGCGCATGGGCAAGAACATCACCCTGGTGGGCGGCAATGGCGACGGCCAGACCGCCAAGGTGGCCAACCAGATCATCGTGGCGCTGAACATCGAGGCGGTGGCAGAGGCTCTGCTGTTCGCGTCGCGCGCCGGCGCCGACCCGGCCCGCGTGCGCGAGGCGCTGCTGGGCGGCTTTGCCTCGTCCAAGATCCTGGAGGTGCATGCCGAGCGCATGATCAAGCGCACGTTCGATCCGGGCTTCCGCATCTCGCTGCACCAGAAGGACCTGAACCTGGCCCTGAGCAGCGCGCGCCAGCTCGGCGTGTCCCTGCCCAACACCGCCCAGGCCCAGGAGCTGTTCAACAGCTGCGTGGCCCACGGCGGCGCGAACTGGGACCACTCGGGCATGGTGCGTGCGCTGGAGATCCAGGCCAACTTCGAGGTCGGCCAGAAGGTCCCGGCCTGATGCCGCGCAACTGACAACGCGATTGGTGGGAGGGCGGCCTTGCGCCGCCCTGTTGTGAAAAGCCGCGCTCGGCAACGGGCGCGGCTTTTTCTTGCTTCAATAGCCCAGCGTCTGACCGTCGGGGTTGCGCGGGTCGGAGGCGCCGTAGAGCATGCCGTCGCGCAGCTGGATGGTCTGCGTGCGGCCCATGGATGCCTTCACGGCAACGTTGTGGCCGCGCGACTTGAGCAGGGCCACGGTGTCGGGGCTGATGCCCTTTTCCACGCGCAGCTCGTCGGGCGTCCACTGGTGGTGAAAGCGCGGCGTGGCGGCGGCCTCGGCCGGGTTCATGCCGAAGTCGATGGTATTGACCACGGTCTGCAGCACGGTGGTGATGATGCGCGCGCCGCCGGGGCTGCCGGTGACCAGAACGGGCTTGCCGTCCTTGAGCACCATGGTGGGCGTCATGGACGACAGCGGGCGTTTGCCTGCGGCCACCGCATTGGCATCGCCGCCGACCAGGCCGTAGGCGTTGGCCACGCCGGGCTTGGCAGAGAAGTCGTCCATCTCGTTGTTGAGCAGGATGCCCGTGCCCTTGGCCACGATGCCGCTGCCGAAGTTGGTGTTCAGCGTATAGGTCACGGCCACGGCGTTGCCCATCCTGTCCACCACGGAGTAGTGCGTGGTCTGGTCGCTCTCGTAGGGCTGGGGCTTGCCGGGCTTGATGTCCTTGCCGGCGCGCGCCTGGTAGGGGTCGATGCCGGCGGCCAGAGCCTCGGCGTAGCGCTTGGACGTCAGGCCCTTGAGCGGCACGGTCACGAAGTCCGGGTCGCCCAGGTATTCGGCCCGGTCGGCATAGGCCAGCTTCATGCCTTCGGCCATGTAGTGGATGCTCTGTGCGCTGTTGGCGCCCCACTGGTTCATGGGCCAGCGTTCCATCATGTTGAGGATCTGGATCAGGTGGGCGCCGCCGGAGGACGGGGGCGGCATGGTCACGATCTCATATCCGCGATAGGTGCCGCGCACGGGCTCGCGCTCGACCACCTTGTAGTTCTTGAGATCCTGCAGCGACAGGGCGCCCGCATGCGGCGCCATCTCGGCCGCGAGCTTGCGGGCAATGGCGCCTTCGTAGAACACCTTGGAGCCCTGCTGCCCGATCAGGCGCAGCGACTGCGCCAGGTCCTTCTGCACCAGGCGGTCGCCGCGCTTGAGGGGTTCGCCGTTGCGCCAGAAGATGGCCTGGGTGGCGGGCCACTGGCCCATGTTCTTCTTTTCCTGCTCCAGGATCTTGGCCAGGGTCTCGCTGACCGTAAAGCCCTTGTCGGCCAGCTTCACGGATGGCGCAATCACCGTGGACAGCGGCAGAGAGCCCCATTTCTTCAATGCATGCTCCATGCCGGCCACGGTGCCGGGCACGCCCACGGCGTAGTGGGTGTACAGCGACTTGCCGTCGATGACCTTGCCGTCCGCGCCCACGTACATGTCCCGCGTGGCCTTGGAGGGTGCGACCTCGCGGAAGTCCAGCGCAATGTTCTTGCCGCTCTTGGCGTCGTGCACGATCATGAAACCGCCGCCGCCGATGTTGCCGGCATTGGGCAGGGCCACCGCCAGCGCAAAGCCCATGGCCACGGCGGCATCCACCGCATTGCCGCCGGACTTCAGGATCTGCAGGCCGATGCGCGAGGCCAGCTCCTGCTCGCTGGCCACCATGCCGCTCCTGCCCACGACGGGATGGAACACATCCATGTCGAAGTCATAGGCGGCGCTGGCGGCCTGGGCCGCGCTGCTCTGCGTGATGGGCGCCGCTGCCGGGGCAGGCGCTGCGGCCACGGGTGCTGGCGCCGCCGAAGCCGCGGGCGGCTGCGTGCTGCTGCAGGCGGCCAGGCTGGCAATGGCCAGCGCCAGGCTGGTTGCAAGCAAGGGGGAGCGAAGTTGCATCGGTATCTCCTTGGCAGATGAAACAGTGGAACAGTGGAAAAAGAGCGCGAGTCCTGTGCCGCCCTGTGCGCGCCGGCCGGAGGGTCCTGCGGCCAGGGCGGCGGCGGACCACAGTGTAGAAGCATGGCGTCGGCAGCCTTCCCGCGCGCCGGCCCGGGCGCCGAAAGTGCGGGTATCTGCCTAGGTGTCGGCCGTGCAACGCCCTTCAAGGGCGTACAAAAACTGTATACACTTTGCGAATGCAGGGCAGGGCCGCGAGTGCTGTCGCGCGCCGCGCTCCGTGCATTGACCAACCAATGACAACCGGGCGGGCCAGCTCCCGCCGCACAGGAGATTTCCATGGGCCTGAGCACCCACGTCCTCGACACCATGAATGGCTGCCCCGCAGCCGGCATGGCTGTCGCGCTGTATTCCACCGATGGCGACCAGGCCACGCTGATCAAGAGCCTGGTGCTCAACAACGACGGCCGCACCGATGCGCCGCTGTTCGACAACAACAGCCTCAGGACCGGCACCTACCGCCTGACCTTCGACGTGGCGGCCTACTTCAAGGCCCGTGGCGTGCAACTGCCCGAACCCAACTTCCTCAACAAGGTGAGCCTGGACTTCGGCGTGGCCCATGCCGACCAGCACTACCACGTGCCCCTGCTGGTCAGCCCCTGGAGCTATTCCACGTACCGGGGCTCCTGAGCCCTGGACTGCAGGCGCAGGCTGTCGGGGGATGGCCTGGAGTGAAACCTGAAATGACGAACGGCCCGCATTGCGGGCCGTTGCTTTTGGGGCTCCAGCAAGCGTGCGGCCTACTTGCCCTTGGAATGCCCCATGGCCACGACCAGGGCCGTGATGAAGAAGAAGGCCTGCAGCTCCAGCGCCCAGCCTCCCGAGCTGTGCAGCTGCATCACCTGGCCCGTGTGCACCAGCGCAAAGGCCACGACCATGTTGATCGCAATCACCAGCGCCGCAGGCACCACCCACAGGCCGACCAGCAGCAGCAGCGGCGCCACCACCTCACCCAGATAGACCGCATAGGCCAGCCAGCCCGGCGCGCCCGCGGACTCCACCATGCGCTCGATGCTGCCTATGCCGTAGCGCAGCTTGGCCCAGCCGTGAAAAAGCAACAGGACCGCGAGCGTGACGCGCAGCAGCACCATGGCTGCCTGGGGATGGTGAAAGTGGCTCCAGAACTTCATGAACTCCCTCGGTGTGGATGGGCCCGGTGGGCCGGGTGTTGCTGTGGGTGCATTCTGGCATCAGCGCGCTTTCGGTGTCGGCTGTGGCAGCCCGGCACGGGATTTTCAGACATTTCCTGCGGGCCTGTAGTCCTATGGCGCAACTTGTGACATGTCTCATCACAAGTACCGCAAAGCCGCCTAGCATCATCCCCAGCCTGTCTCAGAAACGGTTTGCGAGCACTGGAAGGGGTGCCCGGGACCGGGAGGCAAGGTGATCAATCCAATGAACCGATGGGGTCTCCCCAAAACGTCCAATCAAGAAAGGCAGGTTTTCCCATGCGTCAGTTTTCTTTGCGTACCGTCGTGATGGCCACTGCACTGGCGGCCGGCAGCATTGCCATGGTCGGCTGCACCACCACCAAGCCGGAAACCCAGTCCGCGCCGCGCGCTGATGCCACCACCGTCAATGCGCGCGCCAACGCCGCGCTGGAGCGGCTGTACCAGACGGCGCCAGGCTCCAAGGAAATGGTGGCCCGCTCCAAGGGCGTGCTGATCTTCCCCTCGGTGATCGGCGGCAGCTTCGTCATCGGTGTCGAGCATGGCCGCGGCGTGCTGCGCGTCGGCGGCCAGAACAAGGGCTACTACAGCACGACAGGCGCCTCGGTGGGCTGGCAGGCCGGTGGCCAGTCCAAGGCTGTGATCTATGTGTTCAACACCCAGGAAGCGCTGGACAAGTTCCTGGCCAGCGAGGGCTGGTCCGTGGGCGCCGATGCCACGGTGGCCGCAGGCAAGGTGGGCGCCAATGGCAGCGTGGACACCACGACCGCCCAGGGCCCCGTGACCAGCTATGTGCTGACCAATGCGGGCCTGGAAGCCGGCGTGTCGCTGCAGGGCTCGAAGATCACCAAGGTGGTCGAGTGATCCCGGCCCTGATGGGCCTTTGAACGAAACCGGCCTGCGGGCCGGTTTTTCTTTGTGCGGTTGTCTCAGTCGGCGCCAGCGGCGCCGTCTTCATTGGCGCTGCCCGGCGCAGCGGGCGGGAGCACGGCCTGCTCTATGCGTTCGAGGCGCTTTTCGATGCGCTCCACGGCTTCGGCGCTCATCTTGATGTCGTAGATGCTCACGGGCTCCTCGCATTCCAGCGCAGGGTCCGTCGCGGCCGACAGGCGGCCGAGCAGAGGGGCCTCGAACGTGGTCTGCAGCCGGGCCACGACTTCGGCGTTCATGGAACGGCCGGTGCGCTTGGCTGCCTCCTCGACGAGGTCCTTGAGTTCCTGCGGCAGGCGCAGCTTGTACTGAGGATCGGTCTGTTTCATCGCCGGCAATCATGGACCGGAAAGGTATTGACTGCAAGGGACCTGAAAGGTATTGTTGCTTCGGGACCAGCACGGTCCCGCGCAAGGGGAGCCATGAAGACAGTCAACCCATCGGGCCGCAGCCAACGAAGATACTCACCACAGCACCAGGAGGTGCTGGCGGTCGATGCGCTGTGCCACATGGGCGCGGCGCTGGGCGTGCTGGAGCTGCATGCAGAGCGCGCCGGCTCGGCCATGGTGTGTGCCGCGCGTGATTTGCTGCGCGGCTACCACGCCAGTGCTGACCAGGCGGTGGCCAGCCTGCAGGCCGGCGACCGCGCGGCAGGCGTGCTGCCGCAGTTGTCGCAGGACCTGGGCTATGCCATCGAGGTCATCGACCGCGTGAACGACGATGCTCCAGACGACCTGGTGCTCTATGCCGTGACCTGCCTGCTCAGAAGTGCCAGGAGCTTTGCCGACGGCCAGCCGCGTGAATCTGCCTGAACCGGCATGAACCAGCCTTTGGCGGCCTGAGGCTCAGAGCTGGCCCTCGGTCAGCGTGTCGAGCTGGAAGCGGCCGGACTTGTCCCAGAGCCAGGTATCGGTATAGGTGATGCGGGCGGCGCCGGCAGGAGCGGGGAAGGGCGCGGCGGCGCGCACCAGGCGCTCGATCTCGCTCACCACTTCGGGGGCATGGCTGGGCGCGCGCATCCAGTGCAGGCGCTGGACCTGGCCGTTGCGGTCGATCTGCACCTGCAGCACGCCGATGGCGTAGAGCATGGGCGGCAGCTGGCCCTTGTAGATGCGCTCGGCATTGCGCGTGTACAGATGGTTGGCCGCCACCTTGCGGTACTGCAGCTGTGCGCTGGAGGTGGCCTCGTCGGGGCGCGGGCCGGGGCCGGGTGGCGACTTGCAGGCCGTGACCAGGGAGGCAATGGCGGCCATCAGTCCCGCCCACAGCCAGGGACGGCCGGAACGTGGCTTTTGCACGGAACTGTGCTGAGAGGAATCGGGGGAATCGGGCATGATTGCGAGCGTATCCTGAAACGCTGCGGCATCGGCAGTCGGAGCGCAAAACTCAAGTGCCGCAGCGGAAAATCCCGCAACAAATTCCAACGAAGCCCGCAGGCGCCACGACGGGCTGTCAGGTGCGCCCATGTGGAGTGACACGTTCAAGAAAGTCGAGCAGGGCCTTGCGCAGGGGCCGCTGTGCTGGGTCGAGGTGATGGAGTCGCGCGGCTCGGTGCCGCGCGAGCGCGGCGCCTGGATGGCCGTGTTTGCCGACCGCGTGGCCGGCACCATTGGCGGCGGGCACCTGGAGTTCGACGCCATCGACCGCGCGCGCAGCCTGCTGCGCGACGCTGCGCTTCAGGCCGGATGGCCCGGACAGCCTGGGCAGGCCGGTCCCGCCCTCGCCGAGCACCAGCACCGCTATCCGCTGGGACCCAGCCTGGGCCAGTGCTGCGGCGGCGTGGTGATGCTGAGGTTCGTGCTGGTGCCCCAGGGCCGCATGGACATGCTGCGCGAGCGGCTGCAGCCGCCGCGCGATTGCGTGGCCCTGTTCGGCGCAGGCCACGTCGGCCATGCGCTGGTGCGCCTGCTGTGCAATCTTCCCTACCGCGTGATGTGGGTGGACAGCCGCGATTCGGTCTTCCCCGAGGAGGAGCACGAGCTCGTGCAGTGTGAATACTCCGATCCCGTGCAGTCCGCCGTGGCCGACCTGCCCACTGGCTCCCAGGTGCTGATCATGAGCTTCAGCCATGCCGAGGACCTGGAGGTGGTCGCCCAATGCCTGAGCCGTCAGCGCCAGCACGGCGACCTGCCCTATGTGGGCCTGATCGGCAGCGCCACCAAATGGGCCACCTTCCGGCGCAGGCTGCGCGAGCGTGGTTTCAGCGATGCGGAGCTGGACCATGTGACATGCCCCATCGGCGTGCCCGGCATCAAGGGCAAGGAGCCTGAGGTGATCGCGGTGGCCGTGGCGGCGCAGCTGCTGCAGCGGCGCAGTGCCGCGCCCGCGCAGAATCAGGGAAATCTCTAGTGAATTGATATCGCGCAAGCCGGCCGGTTGTCGAAAAATTGCATACACTTTGTGTCTACGAAATGGTCGCAGCGGTGCACCGGCGGTATATCTACCGGGTGCGCGGCCTTTTTCTTCTGCTCAGAGCGCCCGCAGTGGTGAGCAGGTTGAACACCGGCGGCCCCCACGCTGCCAAGGTTGAGAGCTATGGAAAGCTACATTCTCGACTGGGCCAACCTGCTGTTGCGGTGGCTCCACGTCATTACGGCCATCGCCTGGGTCGGTTCCTCCTTCTATTTCGTCTTCCTCGACAGCAGCCTGACGCCGCCTGTCGATGATGACCTCAAGAAGCAGGGCGTCAGCGGCGAACTCTGGGCCGTGCACGGCGGTGGGTTCTACCACCCCGTCAAGTTCAATGTCTCCCCGCCCAAGCTGCCGGACCATCTGCACTGGTTCTACTGGGAAAGCTACACCACCTGGCTCAGCGGCTTTGCGCTGCTGACGGTGTCGTATCTGTGGAACGCCAAGATCTACCTCGTCAATCCGGCCGATCCCAACGCCATGGGCTCGGCTGCGGCCATTGCCTCGGCCCTGGCCTTCCTGGTCGTGTTCTGGCTGCTGTACGACGGCATCTGCCGCGTCTTCGGCCAGAAGAAGAACGGCGACGCCACGGTGGGCGCCATGGTGCTGGTGCTGGTGTGCATTGCGGCCTTCCTGGCCTGCCACATCTTCCCGGGCCAGGCCGCCTTCCTGCTGATGGGCGCCATGCTGGCGACCTCGATGAGCGCCAACGTGTTCTTCTGGATCATTCCCGGCCAGCGCACGGTGGTGAAGGCCCTGAAGGAAGGCCAGCCCGTGGACCCCATCCACGGCAAGCGCGGCAAGCAGCGCAGCGTGCACAACACGTACTTCACGCTGCCGGTGCTGTTCGCCATGCTGTCCAACCACTACGGCTGGCTGTACAGCCATGAGCTGAACTGGCTGGTGCTGATCCTGATGATGTTCGCGGGCGCTGCCATCCGCCAGTTCTTCGTGATGCGCCACGGCTTCAAGCTGGGCCGCAATGCCCATCCCTGGCCCTACGCTTTGGTCGGCGTGCTGGTGCTGATCGGCACGGCCGTCTGGCTCAAGCCTGCACCGGCGCCTGCCGCCGCCCCTGTGTCTGCGCCTGCCGCAGCCCCCGCAGCGGCTCCCGCCGCCGTGCAGGCGCCTGCTGGTGCCGAGCCCGCTGCGACGGCGGCGCCCGGTGCCGAAGCTGCTGCACCCGTTGCGGCCGCTGCTCCCGCCGCCGACGGCGCCGTGGGCTACGCCCAGATGGCGCCCTTCTTCCAGCAGCATTGCGTGGTCTGCCACGGTGCCGCCCTGCAGCAAAAGAATGTGCGCCTGGACTCGCCCGAGCAGGTCAAGGCCCACGCCCAGCAGATCTACCAGCAGGTGGTGCAACTGCGCAAGATGCCCTTTGGCAATCCGGGTGCCCTGAACGATGACGAGCGCAGCATGGTCAAGCGCTGGTACGAGTCTGGTGCATCGGTGAACTGATCGCTGGGCCGCGCCCAAACGCTGTCAGCGTCTGGCGGCCAGCCACCAGCCCGCAGCCTCGCAAGAGCCTGCGGGCTTTCTGTTTCAGGCAGGCCAGGCTGCTGCGGTGCCATGCAGTGCCGGGCGCCGCGCTTCATCGTGCGGCGTGTGCAGCGCGATGGCGCCGCGCCCCGGCAGGCTTTGCGCCTTGGCCTGCTGCTTGGCCAGGGCCGCGAGGTTGGCGATGTCCTCGGGTGCCAGCACGCTGCCCGGCGCGACGCGCACCACGCCGATGGACAGCGTGGTGCAGGCAAAGAATCGCCGGATGCCGTGGCGGTCCTCGGCCCAGATGCCTCCGGCCTCGCGCGCCTGGTCGTCGAACAGCTGGCGCGCCTCGCCTGCGAAGGCGCCCACAATGCCTTCGCAGCGCCGCTGCCAGTCCTCGCTTTGCAGCAGCAGCATGAAGTCGTCCCCGCCCACATGGCCCACGAAGTCGCGCCGCGCATCGCAGTGCGCCACGGCCAGCCGCGCCACCAGGCGGATCATCTGGTCGCCGCGCCAGTAGCCGTAGTGGTCGTTGAAGGGCTTGAAGTGGTTGAGGTCGGCGTAGCAGGCCACGAAGCCGGCGCCGCTGTCCAGCAGTCGCTGCATGTGCAGGCTGATGGGGATGTTGCCGGGCAGGAAGGTCAGCGGGTTGGCGTGGCGCGCTGCCTCGATGCGGGCCTCGGTCACGCGGCGCACCAGCTGCTCGCCCGTGCCCAGGCCCACATAGCGGCCGTTGTCGGTGACGATGAAGCCGTCGCTCAGGTAGCGCTGGTCCTGCGAGGTCAGGATGCCCACGAGCTGGTCCACATCGCAATCGAGCTCCACGATGCGCGGCTGCACGTTGGCAAAGGCCAGGCAGGGCTTGCGCCCGTGCACTTCGCGGAAGTACAGCGTGGCGTAGTGGTTCATGAACTGCTGGCGGTTGATGAGCGCCAGCGGCCGGCCGGCCTCCACGACGGCAATGGCATGCAGCTGCTGGCCGGCCTGGAACAGCTCGGCCACCTCGTCGTTGCTGGCCGTGGGCACCACGCAGGGCGCCTGCATCACCATCAGATTGCGCAGCACCCCCGGGCGCGCGCTGTGTCCCTGGTGGGGCAGCACGGCCACGCGCGGGTCCTGCGCCACGCTGCGCGCCTGCGTGCTGATCTGGGGCTGGGCGGTTTCTGCAGGGCGGCCCAGCAGCCAGCCCTGGCCATACGGAATGCCCAGGTCGCGCAGGGTGCGCAGCTCGTCCTCGGTCTCTATGCCTTCGGCGATCAGCGTGGTGCCGAAGACCTCGGCAATGCCCTTGATGGCCTGCAGCAGCTGCAGCGTGGCCGGGCGCTGCTCGATCTGGTGGATGAAGTACTTGTCGATCTTGACGAAGTCGGGCTTGGCCTCGGACCACAGGCGCAGGCTGGAGCGGCCGTCGCCAAAGTCATCCAGCGCCAGGCGCGCGCCCGTGGCATGCACGGCCTTCACGGCGGCACAGACGGCGGGCATGTCGGTCACATGGTCGTGTTCGGTGATCTCCACCACCAGGGAGCGGGCCTGCACGCCGAAGCTGCGCACCGTGTCCCCGACCATGCCGGGGCCGCAGACCCCCACGGCCTGCACCAGCGCCTGGGCGCTGAGGTTGACGAACAGCCGGCCCGGTGCACTCTGCCGGCCCCAGTCCTGCAGCGCCACGCAGACCGCCAGCAGCTCGAATTCCCGAAGAATGCCCTCGGCCGCCGCCCCTTTGAGAAGGGCATCGGGCGTGTGCAGCGGCGTGCCATGGGGGCCGCGGATCAGCGCCTCATGCGCGTAGATGCTGGCGCTGCGCAAGTCGGCCAGCGGCTGGAAGACGCAGTACAGGCCGCCCGCGCGCATGAGCTGCGCCACGGGGCCTGCGCCGGACCGCACGGCGGCGGAGAGCACGGCCGCGGCAGCGGGCAGGCTGGCGAGCATCTGGGGATCGATCATGGGCTCAACTTTTCAGTTGGATACATTACGTTTCACTGGTGACATTCTTGTGACAAGTATGCCGCCTGCGGACCGGTGTGCTGGCGGCGGATTGACATGGCTCAAAACGCGGCGGAAGCAAAGCCGGCAAAGTTGCATGCATGTTCGCCCTGTCTTCCTTGCAAGCTTTCGCCTTCGCGCCGGGTTCCGCCCAGGTGTTGGCCGCGGGTACCTGGCTCAGGCTGCGTCGGCAGTCGCCGGATACGGTGATGTATCTGGAGCGCGGTCGCGTGCTCCTGGGCATAGGCCAGGGTGGGCAGATGCGCCACCAGCTCGGTGTCGTGGAGGGGCCTGCCTGGCTGGATGCGGCCTTTGTGCTGCAGCGGCGCGGCAGCAGCCTGGACATGCTGGCCGACAGCGATGTCCGCGTGCAGCAACTTCCCCAGGCCGACTTCCTGAAGGCCGTCTCGCAGCTGCCGTCGCCCGCCCAGCAACTGCTGCAGGACATGGCCCAGGCCTACTGCGCGCAGACCGAGCTGGCGGTGAGCCGCCTGTCCAAGGACGCCGAGGCGCGCTGCGCCCAGTGGCTGCTGCGCCATGCCATGCCGCACGAGGCTGGCGGCCTGCGCGTGACGCTGCACCTGCGCAAGCGGCTGATCGCCGCCCAGCTCGGCATTGCGCCCGAGACCTTCTCGCGCGTGCTGCGCCAGTTGCGTGAGCACGGGCTCATCGCGGGCCGGGGCAATGTCATCGATCTGCCCAAGCCGGCGGCCCTCGAAGTGCTCGCAGTAGGCTGATTCCCACGCCGCTGTCGGGTGCCGGCCTGCAAGCGCCGGGCCTTGCGGGGCGGGGTATCCACTGGTTCGCGGGTTCCACCCAGTGGGACGGCTTTCGGGCCTGCATATATTGATGGCGTCATGTCACTGGACGCCCGCCGATCTCCCTTTTTCCAGGCACTGCTGGCATCCCAGGATGCTCCGCAGTTGCCGGATTCACCCTCGCGGCCGCGCGCGGCCACAGGCTGGGGCGCCATGCGCTGCACGGTGCTGGCGCTGGCCGCTGCGGCCGTGCTGCTGGCGGGCCTTGGCAGTGCCTGGTGGGTCTCGCACAACATGCGCCAGCAGACACTGGAGCGCGCCATGGCCCGGCAGGCCGACGAGGTCGATACCGTGGCGCGCATGCTGGCCGCTCGGCTGGAGCAGCAGCAGCGCCTGCTGTGGGTGCTGGCCCAGGGCATTGCCGACCAGGGCAGCGACCCGAGCCGGCTGATGGGCGAGATGCTGCGCGGAGACGCATCCGTGCGGCTGTTCGACACCCTGCAACTGGCCGACGCGCGTGGCCAGTTGCAGCTCAGCCTGCGCGGCGGCCGTTCCGAGCCCCTGGTCGATCTGGACGAAGGCGTGCGCGACGTGATGCGGCGCAGTCTGGCCGATGGCCGGCCCGTGGTCTCCACCATGGTGCGCAAGGGGGCCGATCCCGGAATGATGGAGTTGCTGTACGCCGTGCCGCTGCGCACCGGCAACGGCACGGTCAGCGGCGTGCTTTCGGCCGGCGTGCGCATGTCCGCCCAGGCCCTGCTGCCGCCCAGCATCGATCCCTCGCGCTCCGGCGGGCGCCTGCTGGTCATGCAGCGCGACGGGCAGATCCTGGCCCATTCCGACCCCTCGCGCTGGTCGGCTCGCGCCGAGGCCGAGCCCGGCCTGGGCGCGGACTGGCTGCAGGACCCCGCGGCCGGCGCAGTGCAGGTGGGCCCCGACACCCAGCGGCGCGCGGGCTACCTGGTGACGACGGCAGGCATGCCGCTGCCGCAGTGGCTGGTGGTCAGGATCACCCCCGAGGAAGCCATCGCACCCAGCCTGGCGCCGCGCGTGCTGTGGTGGCTGATGGCCGCCGTGGCCGGTGTCGCTGGCCTGCTGGTCCTGCTGCTGATCCTGGTCACCGAACCCATGGCGGCCCTGCACCGCACTGCACGCCAATGGCTGGCGAGCCAGGGAAGGCTGATGGCCGAGGAGCCCGATCCCGCGCCCGAACCCGAGCCGGGCCATGCCGAGGAAGGCGGCTGGCGCATGCCCTGGACCCATGCCTGGGGCGAAGCCTCCACGCTGTGGCAGGCCCTGCATCGCCTGGGGCAGATGGGGCAGGAGCAGGGGCACGAGGTCGGCCGGCTGCAACTGCAGCTGCAAACGCTGATGGACTACGCGCCCGTGGGCCTGGTGGTCACGCGGTCGGCGCATCTGGAGCTGGTGGGCCTGCAGGCCGCGCGCATGCTCGGCTATCCGCCGCGCGAGCTGCAGGGGCAGGCGATACGCCAGCTGTGCGCCTCCGACGCGGCGCACATCCAATTGCTGGAGCGCGTGCGCAAGGACCTGGACATGTACGGCCAGTTCGACAGCGAGCAGTGCTTTGTCCGCAAGGACGGCCGCCCCATCTGGGTGCGCCTGCACGGCCAGAGCCTGCAGCGCCTGCAGCGCGGCCTGGAGCCGCGCGCCGTGGTGCCGGCAGACCCCACCCTGGTCTGGGTGGTCGAGGACGTGACCATGCAGCGACTGGTGCGCGAGCAGCCGGGCTGGAAGGCCATGCACGATCCGCTGACCCTGCTGCCCAACCGCGAGGCCTTTGCCATGCGCCTGCATGAGTGGCTGCAGGAATGCAGTGCCGCCCAGCGCCTGCCGGCCGAGGCGCTGCAGCAGGGTGAATCCGCCCTGCAGCAGAGCGATAACACCGCCGTCGCCACGGTAGAGGAGGCGCAAGAGGAAGAGGCAGAGGAGGAGACCGTCGGCCTGCAGCAGCATGGCGTGATCCTGTTCCTGGACCTGGACCACTTCGCCCACGTCAACCAGCAGGGCGGCCATGCGGCGGGCGACGAGGTGCTGTGCCACATGGCCCGGCTGATCGACAGCGTGGTCCGGCCGCTGGGCTGGGTGGCGCGCCTGGGCGGTGATGAATTCGCCGTGCTGCTGGCGGGCACCTCGGCGGAGCAGGGCATGCTGCTGGCGCAAAGCCTGTGCATGGCAGTGCAGGACTGGGAGGGTGCCCATGAGGGCCAGCGCTATCTGATGGGCGCCAGCGTCGGCATGGTGGTGCTCGATGCCCGCCAGCACACGGTCAGCAGCGCGCTGCGCTCGGCCGACATGGCCTGCTATGCGGCCAAGCGCAAGGGCCGCAACCGCGTCGAGGTGCTGGAGGCCGCCTGAGCGCTGCGGCCGTGCCTCACTCGAAGGATTCGCTGAAGCGCCGCAGTCCCTCGGGATCGATCAGTGTCAATGCGCCATAGGAGACGCGGACCGCTCCGATGTCCTCAAGCTCCCCCAGGGTGCGATTGACGATCTGGCGCGATACGCCGGCCAGGCTGGCCAGCTCCTCCTGCGACATGCCCAGGTGCCGGTTGCCGTTGTCCGGATACAGCCTCGAGTCGGTAAGCTCCGAGATGCAGTGCGCCACATGGCGGCTGGAATGGTGCAGCCGCGCATGCTCGCAGCGGCCGATGAACTGGCCCAGGCGCGCATTGAGCTGGTCCAGCAGGAAGCGGTTGAAGCCGAGGCTGCGCTCCAGCAGCCAGTGAAAGGTGCTGGCCGGCATCAGTGCCACCAGCGTATCCTCGATCGCCGTCGCGTCGAACGGCCAGCATTCGTGCTTGAGCAGTGTGCCCTCGCCGAACCAGCAACCCGGGGTAAAGGTGGCCAGCGTGGTGCTGCGCCCGGTAGGCGACAGCGCATGGATCTTGACCGCTCCCTGGACGACGCCGGCCCAGTGGCCGGCCCGGTGCGTCTTGTGGCAAAGCGGGGTGCCGGCCGGTATGTGCCGCAACAGCACCTCCCGCCGCAACCTGAGCAGGTGGGCCCTGCTCAGGTGGGGCGCAAAGGGCGCGGACTTGAGGACGGCGTTGATCGTGGGCAGCTGCATGGTGCTTGATGCAAATCTTCAATGAAAGTCTGCTGCTTCATTGCATGAATTGGCACGCTGCAAACCCTGATCACCGGCCCCCGGACGCTTGCGGGACTTCGCGCAAGGCGCAACTCAATCGTTGCGCGAGACCGGAGCAGGCCCGGCCTTGGTGCCCGCCGGGCCGGCACTGAAATCGGTCAGGAAGGCCGCCTCCTGGCTCTGGCCCCTTCCGGCCTGGCTCCAGTCGCACACTCCCGCCGCAAACACTGCGGCAAGGCGCTTTTGCTGGGCCGGGCTGAAGGTGATGCCGGCGTACTCCGGGCTGGTGAACGAAAGGGGCTTGAGCTGGCACTGGTAGATGTCCTCCGCGAGCGGGCCTCCGGCCACCTGGCGTGGCGACAGGGTCGGCTTGAGGGGACAGGCTGGGTCGTCCAGGGCCAGGACTTTGTCGAGATCCGAAGGGGCGGCTCCCGTTGCGGCGATGCATCCATCCCTGACATCCGAAGGCCTGTTGCGCACCACTTTCTGTGCCAGCGCAGCGCCGGTGGTGTCGCGCTCCACGGCGGTCAGCCAGCGGTCCATCATGACAAAGGCCTCGCGTCGCATGGCCGGGGCGATCAGCAGCGGGACCATGCCCTTGCTGGCACGGATCACATGGTTGTCATGGTGGCCGTTGGCGGCATCCAGCCGTGCGCGTTGCTGCAGGCTGCGCCAGGTCATGTGGATGTCGCTGCCGCCCTCGGGCCGCAGGTCAATGATGGCCACCTGGGACAGGTTCCTGCCGTTGCTGGTGAGGCCACTACTGTAGAGCCTGGGCAGCAGGCTGGCCACGGCCCGCTCGCGGGCTGCCGGCCGGGACGCAGTGCCGCCGGTCCAGTCCATGTCGTTGGTGTAGCTGCCGATGCCTTCGTTGAGCTGCACGAAAGCCTCCGCGTCGATGGCGCCCGACTGCAGTGCTTTGAGTCCGTACTGCAGGCCCGTGTTGTCATACGGCAGCTGCGGCTTGGTGTGGCCGTCGGTGTCCTTGAACGTCCCGAACACCGGGACCAGCATGTCGTGGATCGAGCAGCGCACGCCCTGGCCGCGTGTGCGCGGGTCGTAGACGATGGAGGCGGGAAAGCCCACACCGCAGTTGTCGGGCAGCCGGGGGTTCTGGGGGGCGATGAAGCTCCCTACCCATTTGTCGCAGTAGCTGGCCGGATGGCCATTGATGGCGGCCTTCGCGGTGTCGCTCAGTGCCTGTCCTGCGGCGGTCCTGTAGTAGCTGGACAGCAGGCCGCAGTCGCGTGTTTCCATCCAGGTGGATACCGCATCGGGATAGCTCAGCCCCGTCTGTATGCCCTGCAGCAGACCCGGCATGGCGGAGGCGATCACTGTCTGCATCATGGAGCCACCCGAGTCGCCGTCGCCCATGGTGTAGCGCACTTCGCCGTAGTTCTCGATCAGATGCTCCTTGATGCGCATCATGTTCTCGGCGGCCAGCAACTCGTTGTTGTTGTGCAGGTGGTTGGTCAGCATGGCTTTCACGACCATGTGTCCTGCCGCGAGCGCGTTGGGGTCGAACGGCAGGCTGCCGCTGAACTGGTCGAGGAGGTTGACCGCCGGCTCCTGGAAGCGATTGCCGGAAGCGGCTGCGCCGAATCGCCACAGCACCTTGCCGTTCCATCCCTTTTGCGGCTCCCAGGGCGTCCAGGCCTGCGCGGGGTCATGGTAGGCCAGGATCTGGAAGGTGCCGCGGCCCATGACGCCAGTTTCCATGCGCAGCAGGTGCTTGACCGTATCTCCGCGGTCGTTGGTGAAGTCGGCGATCTCGCTGTCGGCCGGGCGCTGCGATGGGTCGTAGGCCACATGGCAGGGCGTGGCGCCTGCCGGACCCATCGTGCAGGCGCTGCCTTGCCTGGCCTTGGGCATGTAGTAGTAGGTGTACTGGGTCCTGGTATTGCACTGGACATCCTCCGGATCGGTATCGAGACCGCTGACGCGCGTGGTGACGGTCGCCGAAAGTGCCGTGCCCGGCACCGAAACGGTGGCTTGCGCGCCATTGCGCGTGGCGCAGATCCACGGCGCGGTCTGCGGCCCGGCGAAGATGGGATCGCCCCGGCCATGGTTGGTGATGTCCAGCCGTGCCCTCGCGCTGCCGGCCGCCGTGGCGGTGAGGGTGTTGGCGCCCGCCTTCAATCCCTCGACCCGGCCCAGAATCCGGCCATTGGCGCGCTGGGCGAACCGGGCGGTGACATCCGTGCCATTGAGCGCCACCTTCAGCGCACCGGGCGGGCTGCCCTTGGGCAGCACAATTTCAATATAGGCATTGCCGTCGCTGATCATGTCGGCCCGGTTGGACAGGCTGCGTATCTCGATGACACCCAGGCCTGAGTCACCGCTGCCGCCGCAGGCGGTCAGCACACTGGCGAGCGTGGCTGCGGCCACCATGCCCGAAAAAGGGGTTGGCTGTTTCATCGTCTTGTCTCCTGCAATCCACTTCCTTTTGAAGCGATTTCATTGAATCACGCTAACAGTCTGCAAGTCTGTATAGGTTTGGACAATGGTTTGCCGGCGACTGGCTCGCATATTGCATGTGCTGCGTGCACAAGTGTTTAACCGCCCCTGCCCAGGGCATTCTTGGTGCTTGTATCTAGCTGGCGGGGGTCATGGCTGGGTTACGCTGCGGGCTCCCCATGACCTGCGGCGCGTCCCCGGCGCGACCGCTCTTTTTTTCGCTGATTGCTTCGCTACATGCGCGACCAGGCCCTGTTCGACAAGATTGATCTGCACCTGATACGGGTGCTGCACACGGTGCTGACCGAGCGCAGCGTCTCGCGTGCCGCATTGCGCCTGGGCATGCACCAGCCGGCGGTGTCCGCCGCGCTCAAGCGCCTGCGCGACCTGGCCGGCGATTCGCTGCTGGTGCGCTCGGGCGCGCACATGCAGCCCACCGAGGCCGGGCTGCGCATGGTGCAGCCGGCCGCCGACATCCTGCGCGCGGCCGAGGGTCTGTTCAGCGATGCGCGCCATTTCGATCCCCGCACCTCCACGCGCACCTTCCGCATTGCCGCCAGCGACTACCTGGACCCGCTGTTCCTGCCGCGCCTGGTGGCCCATCTCAAGACCGAGGCGCCCGGCTGCCCCGTGGACATCCTGGCCCTCAACGGCGACGCGCACTACGAGGTGCAGCTGGCCCAGGGTGATGTGGACGTGGTGATCGGCAACTGGCCCGAGCCGCCGCAGGGCCTGCACATGGCCAGCCTGTTCGAGGACGAGGTGGTCTGCCTGGTCAGCCCCCAGCACCCGGCGGTGCGCCGCGGCTGGGACGTGGCCCAGTGGCTGGAGGCCGAGCACATCGCGCCCACGCCCACCTACCCGGGCGCGCGCGGCGTGATCGACGACCAGCTGTCCCGCATGGGCCTGCAGCGCCAGGTGGCGGCGCGCTGCGCGCATTTCAGCCTGATCCCCGACATCGTGGCCACCAGCTTGCTGGTGCTGACCACGGGGCGGCTGTTCTGCGAGCGCTTCAGCCAGCGCCTGCCCCTGGTGATCCTGCCCTGCCCGGTGGAGTTCGCGCCGCTGGTGTACTACCAGCTGTGGCATGCCCGCACGCACATGGGAGCCTCCACGCGCTGGCTGCGCGACGCCGTGCGGCATGTGGCCCTGATGTCCCGTGCCCGCTAGGCGATGGCGGCAGGAACCGCCTTTTTGGTGAACAAAGTGGTGGTCGATATGAGGGCCGCCGAGGCGGTTTCAAGGACTTGTGTTCCAGTTTGTTGCAGAAATTGAAAGACAATCCCAGCCATGAATCCCCCCGATACAGTCCCCCTGCCAGCCGCAGCGCCGCCCCGGCTGCAACTGACAGGCATCACCAAGCGCTATCCGGCGGTGGTGGCCAACAACGGTATTTCGCTGACCGTGGGCGCCGGCGAAGTGCACGCCATCCTGGGTGAGAACGGTGCCGGCAAGTCCACGCTGATGAAGATCATCTACGGCGCCGTCAAGCCCGACGAAGGCCGCATCGAGGTCGATGGCAAGCCGGTCCACATCCGCAACCCGCAGGAGGCGCGCCAGCTGGGCATCGCCATGGTGTTCCAGCATTTCAGCCTGTTCGACACGCTGTCCGTGGCCGAGAACGTCTGGCTGGGCCTGGACAAGAGCCTGCCGCTGGCCGAGGTGGTGAAGCGCATCGAGTCCACGGCGCATGACTACGGGCTGGAGGTCGATCCCCACCGCCCCGTGCACACGCTGAGCGTGGGCGAGATGCAGCGCGTGGAAATCATCCGCGCCCTGCTCACGCACCCGCGCGTGCTCATTCTTGACGAGCCCACCTCGGTGCTCACGCCGCAGGCGGTGGAGAAGCTCTTCGTGGTGCTGCGCCGCCTGGCGTCCGAGGGCTGCTCCATCCTCTACATCAGCCACAAGCTGCACGAGATCCGTTCGCTGTGCACGGCCTGTACCGTGCTGCGCGGCGGGCAGGTGACCGGCGTGTGCAACCCGGCCGTGGAGAGCAATGCCTCGCTGTCGCGGCTGATGATCGGCTCGGAGCCGCCCGAGCTCACGCACCGCGAATCCCAGGTCGGCGCCAGCGTTCTGCGCGTGCAGGGCCTGGCGCTGGCGCGCTCGGAGCCCTTCGGCGTGGACCTGCATGGCATCCAGCTCGATGTGCGCGCGGGCGAAGTCGTGGGCATCGCCGGTGTCTCGGGCAATGGCCAGAAGGAATTGCTGTATGCGCTGTCCGGCGAGGACACGCGCGCAGCGCCCGAAATGGTGCAGATTGCCGGCCGGGAGGCGGGGCGCCTGGGCCCCGGCCGGCGCCGTGCGCTGGGCCTGCACTTCGTGCCGGAGGAGCGTCTTGGCCGTGGCGCCGTGCCCAGCATGGGCCTGGCGCACAACCTGCTGCTGACGCGCAAGACCGCGCTGGGCGCGGGCGGCTGGATCCGCATGGGCCAGTTGCAGGAGCAGGCGCGCGCCATCATCGCGCGCTTCAACGTCAAGGCCGGTGGCCCCAACGCGGCGGCGCAGTCGCTGTCGGGCGGCAACCTGCAGAAATTCATCGTGGGCCGCGAGATCGATGCCAGGCCCAAGCTGCTCATCATCTCCCAGCCTACCTGGGGGGTGGACGTGGGGGCGGCCGCGCAGATCCGCGGCGCCATCCTGCAATTGCGTGACGAAGGCTGCGCCGTGCTGGTGCTCAGCGAGGAGTTGGACGAATTGTTCGAAATATGTGACCGCCTGCATGTGGTGGCCAAGGGCCGGCTGTCGCCCTCGGTGGCGCGGGCCGATGCCACCGTGCAGCAGATCGGCGAGTGGATGAGCGGCCTGTGGGACGGTGCTGCCGCCCCGAACGCCGCCCAGAATGCCGCCAGGGGAGGCGCCCATGTTCAAGCTTGAGCAACGCCCCCAGGCCTCGAAGCTGTGGACCTACGGTTCGCCCGTGCTGGCGCTGGCCATCACCGTGCTGATCGGCGTGTGCCTGTTCGTGATGCTGGGCAAGGACCCGGTGCGTGGCCTGCAGGCCTTCTTCTGGGACCCCGTCAAGTCCACCTATGCGCTGGGCGAGCTGGCCGTCAAGGCCACGCCGCTGCTGCTGATCGCGTTGGGCCTGGCCGTGTGCTTTCGCTCCAATGTCTGGAACATCGGTGCCGAAGGCCAGTTCGTGATCGGCGCCGTGGCCGCAGGCGGCGTGGCGCTGCTGGCGGACAAGACCACGGGGCCCTGGATCGTGCCCGCCATCCTGGTGGCCGGCATGCTGGGCGGCATGGTCTGGGCCGGCATCGTGGCCCTGCTGCGCGACCGCTTCAATGCCAATGAAATCCTGGTCAGCCTGATGCTGGTCTACGTGGCCACCCTGGTGCTGGGCTTCCTGGTCTACGGTCCGTGGAAGGACCCCATGGGCTACAACTTCCCGCAGACCAAGACCTTCGAGCGCGTCACGCAGATCCCCAAGCTCATGCAGGGCATGCGCACCAATATCGGCCTGCTGCTGGCGCTGGCCGCGGCGGCCATGCTGTGGATCTTCCTGTTCCGCACCCGTGCCGGCTTTGCGCTGCAGGTCGGTGGACTGGCCCCGGCTGCTGCGCGCTACGCGGGCTTTTCCTCGCGCCGTGCGCTGTGGACGGCGCTGCTGATCTCGGGCGCCGCCGCCGGCCTGGCCGGTGCGCTGGAAGTGGCCGGCCCGCTGGGCCAGCTCACGCCCTATGTCCCGGCCGGCTACGGCTTCGCCGCCATCATCGTGGCCTTCGTCGGCCGCCTGCATCCCGTGGGCATGATCTTTTCAGCGATTCTCATGAGCATGTTCTATATCGGGGGCGAACTCGCCCAGTCGCGCCTGGGCCTGCCCAAGGCGCTGACCGGCGTGTTCCAGGGCCTGCTGCTGTTCACGCTGCTGGCCTGCGACACGCTGGTGGCCTACCGCATGCGCTGGGTGTCCCGCACGCCCGTGGTCCCGCCCGCAGCGGCGCCTGCCGTCAAGGAGGCCCGCTGATGGAATCCTATGCACTGCTGCTGGGCTCCACGCTCAGCGCCGGCACCGTGCTGGCGCTGGCCGCGCTGGGCCTGCTGATCAATGAAAAGGCCGGCATCGTCAACCTGGGTGCCGAGGGGATGATGCTGTGCGCCGCCATCGCGGGCTTTGCCGCCGTGGTCCACACGGGCAGCACCACCGTGGGCTTTCTGGCCGGCATGGGCGCGGGCGCGTTGCTGGCCGCCATCTTCGGCGTGCTGGTGATCTGGCTGAACACCAACCAGTACGCGACGGGGCTGGCCCTGTCGCTGTTCGGCACGGGCTTCTCGGCCTTCCTGGGCCTGGGCTATGTGCAGGCGCGCCTGCCCGAGCTGCCCAAGTTCGCCGTGCCCTGGCTGTCGGACCTGCCCGTGGTCGGCACGGCGCTGTTCCGCCTGCACCCGCTGGTCTATGGCGCGGTGGTCATTGCGGCGGCCCTGGTCTGGTTCCTCTACCGCACGCGGGCCGGCCTGGTGCTGCGCGCCGTGGGTGAGTCGCCCCAGTCGGCCCATGCGCTGGGCTATCCGGTGCGCCGCATCCGCCTGGCGGCCGTGGTGTTCGGCGGCGCCATGTGCGGGCTGGCCGGTGCCTACATCTCCACCGTCTACACGCCGCTGTGGGTGGAGGGCATGGTGTCGGGCCGGGGCTGGATCGCGCTGGCGCTGACCACCTTTGCCACCTGGCGGCCTGCGCGCGTGCTGCTGGGCGCCTACCTGTTCGGCGGCGTGACCATGCTGCAGTTTCACCTGCAGGCCACGGGCGTGCAGGTGGCCAGCCAGCTGCTGTCCATGCTGCCCTACCTGGCGACCATCGTCGTGCTGGTGCTGATCTCGCGCAATCCGGCCTGGATCCGTGCCAACATGCCGGCCTCGCTGGGCAAGCCCTTCTACCCGGGCTCCTGACGCTTTCATTTTTCTCTCTCCCTCCAGAACCACAAAAGGACAAACGCATGCCCGCTTTGCGCGAACGCACCCTGAAACCTGGCCTGAAAAGCACGCTTGTGAAGATGATCGGCCTGTCGGCCATCTCGGTGGCGGCCCTGACCGCCTGCGGCAAGAAGGAAGAGGCCGCAGCGCCTGCTCCCGCTGCCGCGCCTGCCGCCCAGGCGCCGGCCGAGAAGCTCAAGATCGGCTTCATGTACGTCAGCCCCATCGGCGACGGTGGCTGGACCTTCCAGCACGAGCTGGGCCGCAAGGCCATCCAGGAGAAGTTCGGCGACAAGGTGGAAACCTCCTTCGTCGAAAGCGTGCCCGAGAGCGCCGATGCCGAGCGCGTGATGCGCGACATGGCCGGCCAGGGCAACAAGCTGATCTTCGCGACCAGCTTCGGCTACCAGGAGTTCGTGCAGAAGGTCGCGGCCGACCTCAAGGACGTGAAGTTCGAGCACGCCACCGGCTACAAGAACGCCGACAACGTGGCCACCTACGACACCAAGACCTTCGAGGGCGCGTACCTGGCCGGCATCGTGGCCGGTGGCATGACCAAGACCAAGACCATCGGCGTCGTGGCCTCGGTGCCGATTCCTGAAGTGGTGCGCAACATCAACAGCTTCGTGCTGGGTGCGCAAAGCGTCGATCCCTCGATCAAGGCCAAGGTGGTCTGGGTGAACGAGTGGTTCGCCCCGCCCAAGGAGTCCGAGGCCGCCACCTCGCTGATCAACGGCGGCGTGGACGTGCTCTACCAGAACACCAATTCCCCGGCCGTGCTCAAGACGGCCGAGGAACGCGGCGCGCGCGCCTTCGGCAAGGACGGCGACATGAGCGCCTTCGCGCCCAAGGCCCACCTGGGCTCGGCCGTGATCGACTGGACGCCCTACTACAGCAAGGTCACCCAGGACACGCTGGACGGCAAGTGGCAGGGCGGCTCGTTCTGGTGGGGCGTGAAGGAAGGCGCCATCGACCTCGTGAAGATCGCCGACGACGTGCCCCAGGACATCAAGGACAAGGTCGCCAAGGCACGCGACGGCTTGAAGGACGGCAGCTTCGCCGTCTGGACCGGCCCCATCAAGGACAACGCCGGCAAGGAAGTGCTGACGGCAGGCCAGGTCGGCGACCTGGGCTTCATGACCAGCATCAACTTCTTCGTCAACGGCGTCGAAGGCAAGGTGCCGGGCGCCAAGTGATCCGGCGGCAGTCCATGCACCAAGGGCCCTTCGGGGCCCTTTTTTCTGCCGCGATCCGCCAGACGGGTCCGCCCTATGCACCACGATTGTGCAAAGCCCCCAAAATGTGGTTTTCCCGCATGCCTGGTGGCTCTGGCGCAGCCGGCTGGCGCCATTCTTGCTTTATTCTCGGGACCCATCGCGGCGGGTCTGCGCCCCTGCGGACACCGCCTTCTTCCTGCCTGCCGCAGGACCACTTGAGGAAACTTCGATGACTGATCTTCACAAACGCTCCCTGATCAAGGTGGCAGCGCTGTCGGCCGTGGCCGCCGCCGCGCTGGCCGGCTGTGGCAAGAAGGAGGAGGCCGCGCCTGCGCCCGCTCCCGTTGCCGAGGCCCCTGCTGCCGCTGCAACCGAGCCTTTGAAGATCGCCTTCGCCTACGTGGGCCCCGTCGGTGACGGCGGCTACACCTTTGCCCACGACCAGGGCCGCCTGGCGCTGGAGAAGGAATTCGGCGACAAGATCAAGACCTCCTATGTGGAGAGCGTGCCCGAGGGCGCCGACGCCGAGCGCGTGCTGCGCGACATGGCCGCCAACGGCAACAAGCTGGTCTTCGGCACCACCTTCGGCTACATGGAGCCCATCCAGAAGATCGCTCCCGACTTCCCCGATGTGAAGTTCGAGCACGCCACCGGCTACAAGACCGCCGCCAACGTCAGCACCTACGACAGCCGCACCTACGAAGGTGCCTACCTGGCCGGCATCATCGCGGGCTCCATGACCAAGTCCAATGTGCTGGGCGTGGTCGGCTCCGTGCCGATTCCCGAAGTGCTGCGCAACATCAACAGCTTCACGCTGGGCGCGCAGTCCATGAACCCCAAGATCAAGACCAAGGTGGTCTGGGTCAACGAGTGGTTCGCACCCCCGAAGGAAACCGAGGCTGCGACTTCGCTGATCAACGGCGGCGCCGACATCCTGTTCCAGAACACCGACTCCGCCGCCGTGCTCAAGACGGCCGAGGAAAAGGGCAAGCGCGCCTTCGGCTGGGACTCCGACATGACGGCCTACGGCCCCAAGGCCCACCTGGGCTCGGCCATCATCAACTGGACACCCTACTACACCAAGACCGTGCGCGAGATGCTGGACGGCAAGTGGAGCAGCCAGCAGACCTGGTGGGGCGTGAAGGAAGGCGCGATCGACATCGTCTCGCTGGCCGATGACGTGCCCGCCGAAGCCAAGGCGAAGATCGAAGAGGTCAAGAAGGGCCTGAAGGACGGCACCTTCCACATCTGGAAGGGCCCGATCGCAGGCCAGGACGGCAAGGAACTGCTGGCCGCCGACGCCGTGGCCGAGGACAAGTTCCTCACGGGCATCAACTTCTACGTCAAGGGCGTGGAAGGCAAGGTGCCGGGCCAGGACAGCAAGTAAGACAGACGCCATGCCACCCGGCGCAGGCCGGGTTGCCTGCCGCCGCCAGGGCCGCCTTCGGGCGGCCTTGGCGTTCATGCGCAGCACAGGTGCCGTACCTTTACCGTACCTGTGCTGCGCATCGAGTGGGTTTATGCTCGCTCCCAGCCGCGGCCTGCCCGCCGCCGCGGCACAGACAGACAGCAAGAGATTCCCCCCATGATCGAAAACTCCCTCTGGCATCCCGTGGCCCAGGCCCACGAAGTTGTCGATGCGCCGCTGGGCGTGCAACTGCTGGACCAGCCCCTGGTGCTGTGGCGCGATCCGCAAGGCCTGGTCCGCGTCTTCGTGGACCGCTGCCCGCACCGTGGCGCACGCCTGTCCATGGGCCGTGTCGAGAACGGCCACCTTGAATGCCCCTACCACGGCTGGCAGTTCGCCGACAGCGGCCAGTGCGTCAAGGTGCCGGCCCTGCCCAACTTCACGCCCCCGCCCTCGCAATGCGTGAAGGCCTTCGAGGCACAGGAAGCCTACGGCCTGGTCTGGGTGCGGCTGGCCACGGGCGAGGAGCTCTCGGCGGCTCCGGCCCTGGCGGCACTTCCAGCCTTTGAAGCCGAGGCGGACGCGCACCTGCGCAAGCTCAACTGCGGTCCCTACGATGTGGCCGCCAGCGCGCCGCGCATCATCGAGAACTTCCTGGACATGTCGCACTTCGGCTTTGTCCACGAAGGCTGGCTGGGCAGCCGCGATGCCACGGCCATCGAAGCCTATGCCGTGGAGACCACGGCCACGGGCGTGCTGGCCACGGGCTGCAAGGCCGTGCAGCCGCAGTCCAACCTGCACTCCACCAGCGCGGCCGAGGTCGAGTACACCTACGAAGTCACGGCGCCCTATGCCGCCGTGCTGACCAAGCTGCCCGAGTCCGGCACCACCCGGGCCGGCTGGCGCGAGTCCATCGCCCTGTTCATCTGCCCCGTCACGCCCGAGACCAGCCGCGTCTGGTTCCGGCTGGCCGTGGCAGACTTCGATTCGCCCGACGCACAGCTGCAGGAATTCCAGCACACCATCTTCTGCCAGGACCAGCCCGTGCTGGAGTCGCAGCAGCCCAAGTGCCTGCCGCTGGACCCGCGCGCCGAAATGCACTCTGCGGCCGACCGCATGTCGTCCGCCTACCGCCGCTACCTCCGGGCCAGCGGCATCACCTTCGGAGTCTGCTGATGCACACCGTACCCGCCGTGGATGCCGCGCATCTGCCCCAATTGCTCCAGGCCATGCCCAAGGCCGAGCTGCACATGCACATCGAAGGCTCGCTGGAGCCCGAACTGATCTTCGCGCTGGCCCAGCGCAACGGCGTGAAGCTGCCCTACGCCAGCGTGGAAGACCTGCGCCGCGCCTATGCCTTCACCGACCTGCAAAGCTTTCTGGACATCTACTACGCCGGCGCCAGCGTGCTGCTGTACGAGCAGGATTTCTACGACATGGGCCGCGCCTACCTGACGCGCGCCGCGCAGGACAACGTAGTCCATGCCGAGATCTTCTTCGACCCCCAGACCCACACCCAGCGCGGCGTGGGCATGGAGACCGTGATCAACGGCCTGTACCGCGCCTGCCGCGATGCGGAGATAGAGCAGGGCATCTCGTCGGCGCTGATCCTGAGCTTTCTGCGCCACCTCAGCGAAGAGGACGCCTTCGCCACGCTGGAGGCCGCGCTGCCGCTGCGCGACCGCTTCATCGGCGTGGGGCTGGACAGCAGCGAGGTCGGCAACCCGCCCGAGAAGTTCGCCCGCGTGTTCGCGCGCTGCCGCGAGCTGGGCCTGCACCTGGTCGCGCATGCGGGCGAGGAGGGACCTCCCGCCTATATCTGGGGCGCGCTGGACGTGCTGCATTCCGAGCGCATAGACCACGGCGTGCAGGCCGCGCGCGATGAGGCCCTGATGCAGCGCCTGGTGCGCGACGGCGTGCCGCTGACCGTGTGCCCGCTGTCCAACCTCAAGCTGTGCGTGGTGTCCGACCTGGCCCAGCACAACCTGCCGCAACTGCTGGAGGCAGGGCTCAAGGTCACGGTCAACTCCGATGATCCGGCGTACTTCGGCGGTTATGTGAACGAGAACTACCTGCAGCTGTTCGCCGCCACGGACATGAACTCGCAGCAGGCCTGGCAACTGGCGGTCAACAGCTTTGACGCCAGCTTCGTCACACCCCAGCAGCGCGCCCACTGGATGCGCCAGCTGGAGGCCGTGTTCGTCCGGTACGCTGCCCTGGCCTGAGCCCGTTCAGGCCAGCGCCTGCCTGAGACGCTCGGCATGGTCCTGCAGCGCCTGCATGCCGGGCTCCTTGCGCGGCCAGCCCAGGCCCACGCCGTCGCCCTCGTGGCGCGGCAGCACATGCAGGTGGAAGTGGAAGACGGTCTGCCCGCCCGCCGCGCCATTGGCCTGGAACAGGCTGATGCCATCGGGGTCGAACGCCGCCTGCACGGCGCGCGCCACGCGCTGGGCCGTGCGCATCACGGCGCCGGCCTCGTCGGGCGTGAGGTCCAGCAGGGTCACGGCATGGCGCTTGCTGGCCACCAGCACATGGCCGGGATTGACCTGGCCGATGTCCATGAAGGCGATGGTCTGCTCGTCCTCGAACACCTTGGCGGACGGAATCTCGCCCGCCACGAGGCGGCAAAAAAGGCACTGCCCCGGGGGCGAGGTATCGACGAACATCGGCATGGTCCTGTACTCCTTGGTGGTTGCTGGGGGTTGGAATTTGCCGACGATCTTAGAGCGTGTTATGCACTTTTAAGTACCCGCGCGGGTTCTGCGCGCTGGTGGACGGTATCTGCCGTCCCTTATGGAGGCCATAAGCGCAGGCCCAGGCAGCCCTCAGGGTCGCTGCCTATAATCGCGCCCCGCACCGGCCGCTGCCCATGGCCGGTGCGTTTTCATTTCCGGGCCATGTAGAGGAACACCATGTACAAAAACCTCGCAGCCGCAGTCGCGGCCGCAAGTCTTGTATCCACGGCCTTGTCCCAAGGCCATCCCGCCCCTTCATCCTCCGCAGGTTCCGCGCCCCTCAAGGCCGCCTTCGTCTATCTGACGCCCGTGCTCGACGCCGGCTGGACGCGCCAGCACGACGAGGGCCGGCGCGCATTGCAGGCGGCGCTGGGCCCGCGCGTGCAGACGCGTGCGGTGGACAGCGTGCCCGAGGGCCCCGACGCCGAGCGCGTGCTGCGCGACCTGGCCGCCTCGGGCAACCAGCTGATCTTCACCACCAGCTTCGGCTACACCGAGTCCGTGATGCGCGTGGCGCGTGACTTCCCGCAGGTGAAGTTCGAGTCGGTCACGGGCTTCAAGCGCGCCGACAACGTGGCCACCTCGAATGCGCGCTACTACGAGGGCCGCTATCTGTCGGGCATTGCCGCAGGCCGTGCCAGCAAGACGGGCGTGGCCGGCTTCGTGGTCGGCTTTCCGATTCCCGAGGTGCTGCAGGGCATCAACGCCTTCACGCTGGGCATGCGTTCTGTCAATCCCAAGGCCACGGTCAAGGTGGTCTGGCTGGATACCTGGTTCGACCCGCCGCGCGAGCGCGATGCGGCCATGGCGCTGTTCAACGGCGGCGTGGACGTGGTGTCCTTCCAGGTCGCATCCACCGCCGTGATGCAGGCCGCCCAGGAGCGCGGCCGCATGGCGATTGCCTACCACTCCGACATGCGCAAGGACGGGCCCGACGCCCAGTTGCTGGCCGTCACCCACCAGTGGGGCGACTACTACACGGCGCGCGCCCGCGCCGTGCTGGACGGCAGCTGGAAGAGCCAGGACACCTGGGGCGGAGTGCGCGAGGGCATGATCCGCGTGGAGGGCTTCGGCCCCAGGCTGCCGCCCGCCGTGCGCGAGGAAGTGCTGCAGCGCCAAAAGGACATGGCCCAGGGCCGCCTGCAGCCCTTCAAGGCCGGCGACCAGCCGGTGCGCGACAACCAGGGCCAGGTGCGCATTCCAGCCGGCAAGCAGCTGGACGATGCGCAGATCCTGCAGATGAACTGGCTGGTGGAAGGCGTGCAGGCCACCCTGCCCAAGTGATGCGGCCTGCGGGGCGCCCGGTCCTGGAGTAAACCCTAGGATGGCGCCTGCTAATGGCGCCTATAGCGCTGCGGATATGGCATCTGCCTGTCCGCCCGCTAAGCTTGGCGGCATGCAAATCTACCGTTCCTCATTGCTGCGTTTTGCCGACGATGGCCAGGCGCTCTACGACGAAGACGGCCTGCTGGCCGTCGCCCCGGATGACAGGGGGCAGCAGCGCGTCGTCGCCGCCGGCAGCTGGCAGGCGCTGCAGGCGCAGTTCACCGGACAGCCGGGCGCCGAAGTCACCCATCTGCCGGGCCGCATCCTCGCGCCGGGCTTCATCGACCTGCACATCCACTATCCGCAGACCGATGTGATCGGCGCGCCCGCCGCCGGCCTGCTGCCCTGGCTGGAGAAATACACCTTTCCGCACGAGTCGGCCTTTTGCGAACGCGCCCATGCCGACAGCGTGGCCGAGTTCTTCCTGGACGAGCTGCAGCGCAACGGCGTGACCACGGCGCTGGCCTTTGCCACCTCGCACCCCGGGTCGGTCGATGCGCTCATGGGCGCGTCGCAGGCGCGCGGCATGCGCATGATCACGGGCAAGGTGCTGCAGGACCGCCACAGCCCCGACGGCGTGCGCGACCAGACCGAGCAAAGCCTGATCGACACCGAGACCCTGATCCAGCGCTGGCATGGAGTGGACCGCCTGGGCTACGCGATCACGCCGCGCTTTGCCCCCACCAGCACGCACGAGCAGCTGCGCGGCGCGGGCGAACTCGCCGCACGCTACGCCGATGTCTGGATCCAGTCGCACGTGGCCGAGAACCTGGACGAAGTGCGCTGGGTGGCCGAGCTCTTTCCGAAGGCGCGCAGCTATCTGTCGGTCTACGACGACTTCGGCCTGATGCGCGAGCGCGCCGTCTACGCGCACTGCATTCACCTGGACGACGAAGACCGCGCACTGATGCGTGAACGCAGCACCGCTGCCGCCGTCAGCCCCACCAGCAACCTGTTCCTGGGCAGCGGCTTCTTCGACTTTGCGCGGGCCGATGCCGCGCAGTTCCTCTACGGCCTGGCCAGCGACGTGGGCGGCGGCATGAGCTTCAGCCCTTTCCGCACCATGCAGGCCGCCTATGTGGCGGGCCGCGAGGGCCAGACCAAGCAGGGCCTGAGCCTGTCTCCGGGCAACCTGTGGTGGCAGCACACGGCGGGCGCGGCGCGCGCCCTGGGCTTGGCGGGCCAGGTGGGCAACCTGCAGCCGGGCTGCGAGGCCGACTTCGTGGTCATCAACCCGGCCTGCACGCCGCTGCTCGAGCGCAAGACCCGCCAGGCCGAGAGCCTGGACGAGCTGCTGTTCGCCATGATCATCCTGGGCGATGACCGCCTGATCGAGCGCACCGTCGTTTCTCAAGCAAAATAGCGCCTTTGCGCCAGTGCCCTGCCGGGTGCTGGCGCCTGACAAGTGCAGCTAGGGAACGAGGAATTGCCATGAGCATCAAGAGCGACAAGTGGATCCGTCGCATGGCCGAGGATCACGGCATGATCGAGCCTTTCGAGCCGGCCCAGGTTCGCAACGTCGATGGCCGCAAGATCATCAGCTACGGCACCAGCAGCTATGGCTACGACATCCGCTGCGCACCCGAATTCAAGGTGTTCACCAACATCCACAGCACCGTGGTGGACCCCAAGAACTTCGATGAGAAAAGCTTCGTCGATTTCGAGGGCGACAGCTGCATCATCCCGCCCAACAGCTTCGCGCTGGCGCGCACGGTCGAGTACTTCCGCATCCCGCGCAATGTGCTGACCATCTGCCTGGGCAAGAGCACCTACGCGCGTTGCGGCATCATCGTCAACGTCACCCCCTTCGAGCCCGAATGGGAAGGCTATGTGACGCTGGAGTTCTCCAACACCACGCCGCTGCCCGCCCGCATCTACGCCGGCGAGGGCTGCGCCCAGGTGCTGTTCTTCGAGAGCGATCCCGACGATGTCTGCGAGGTCAGCTACCGCGACCGTGGCGGCAAGTACCAGGGCCAGGTGGGCGTGACGCTTCCCAAGGCCTGACGGCTTTGGCCCGGAAGACAAGGCCCGCAGCGAAAGCTGCGGGCCTTTTTCATCGCCGGGCCGCCCCAAGATGAAAAGCACCCCCTCGGGGGGGCCAGCGGACCTTGCGCAGCAAGGGTAGCGTGGGGGCCATATTTCATCGCCGGGCCGCCCCAAGATGAAAAGCAGCCCCCTCGGGGGCAGCGGACCTTGCGCAGCAAGGGGAGCGTGGGGGCCATTTCTCATCGCCGGGCCGCCCCAAGATGAAAAGCAGCCCCCTCGGGGGGCAGCGGACCTTGCGCAGCAGGGGGAGCGTGGGGGCCATTTTTCATCGCCGGGCCGCCCCAAGATGAAAAGCAGCCCCCTCGGGGGGCAGCGGACCTTGCGCAGCAAGGGGAGCGTGGGGGCCATTTTTCATTCCACCAGCGCCAGGGCGGCGTCGATGCGCGAATGCGCACCGCAGCTCTCGCGCCGCGCAGCGGCAGCCGTGGCCATGAGCCAGCAGACATCGAGCTGATTGCGCAGCGCATGGCCTGCGGCAGGTGCCAGCCTTTCACGCCATGCCGCAATGCGCTGCACGGCCTGCGCCAGGCCCTGGTCGCTGCGCTGTATGCCCACGCAGTCCTGCATGAGCTGGCGCAACTCCTGCGCAACGGCTGCCGTGTCCTGCTCCTGTGCGCCGGCCTGCAGGGTTTCGGTCGGCCGGGCCGGCGCAGGGGCGGCAGCCGGCTGCTGCGCGATGGCCCGGGCGGCCGCGCGCCCCATCACCACGCATTCGAGCAGCGAATTGCTGGCCAGCCGGTTGGCGCCGTGCAGGCCGGTGCGCGCCACCTCGCCAATGGCGCGCAGGCCATCGACATCCGTGCGCCCGTCGATATCGGCCAGCACGCCGCCGCAGGCGTAGTGGGCGCAGGGGGCCACGGGAATCGGCTGCGTGGCAATGTCGATGCCATGGCTGGCGCACAGGGCCATCACGCCCGGGAAATGCGACTGCAGCCAGGCACGTGGCCGGTGGGTGATGTCCAGGTGCACGAAGGCCAGGCCATGGCGGTCCATCTCGTGCCGGATGGCCCGGGCCACGATGTCGCGCGGCGCCAGTTCGGCCCGCTCGTCATGGGCAGGCATGAAGCGCGTGCCGTCCGGCAGGCGCAGCAGGGCGCCTTCGCCGCGCAATGCCTCCGAGACCAGGCCGGCCGCACGGCCGCCCACCTGCAGGGCCGTGGGATGGAACTGCATGAACTCCAGGTCGCCCACGCTGCAGCCTGCGCGCCAGGCCATGGCCACGCCGTCGCCCGTGGCGGTGGCCGGGTTGGTGGTGGCGGGATAGACCTGCCCCAGCCCGCCCGTGGCCAGCACGGTATGCGCGGCATGCCAGCGCTGCTGGCGGCCATCGGGCAGGCGCACCAGCGCGCCTGTGCAGTGCGCAGGCCGTCCTTCGGTCAGCAGGTCCAGCGCGCTGGTGTGCTCATGCAAATCGATGTTCGCGCGCTCCCGGCAGGCGTGCAGCAGGGCGGCGTGCACGGCCTGTCCGGTGCAGTCGGCGGCATGCACGATGCGGCGGCGGCCGTGGCCGCCCTCGCGCGTGAGGTGCAGGCCACCGCTGTCGTCACGCGTGAAAGGCACGCCGTGGGCCACCAGCCAATCGATGGCGGCAGGCGCCTGCTCGAGGATGGCGCGCACGGCCTGTGCATCGCACTGGCCTGCGCCCGCAACCAGGGTGTCTGCCACGTGTTCGTCGATGCTGTCCTGTGCATCCAGCACGGCGGCAATGCCGCCCTGGGCCCAGGCGCTGGCACATTCCTCGGCCGCGCCCTTGCTGAGCAGGGCCACGCGCAGATGCGGCGGCAGCGACAGGGCGGCAGCCATGCCGGCCAGGCCGGCGCCGATGATGAGTACGTCTGTGCAAGGCTGTGTCATGGCGCTGTCCTCAGGCGGGACCGAAATGCTGGAAAAGCGCTGCATCGCGCGCAAGGTCGCCGCTGGCGCGCACGGGCTGGCGGTGGCCGGCCGCGAAAGCCAGCATGCGTTCAATAGGCCGGCGCGCGGCCTGGGCAATGGCGGGGTCCACCTCGATGGCGCACAGGCCTTGCTCCAGGGCCAGCTCCACGCCCTGCAGGCTGTTCATCGCCATCCAGGGGCACATGGCGCAGCTCTTGCAGGTGGCGCCCTGGCCGGCCGTGGGCGCCGGCAGGAAGGTCTTGCCCGGGTAGCGCATGCGCATGTCGTGCAGGATGCCCTGGTCGGTGGCGACGATGAAGGTGTCGGTGGGCAGCCGGCCAGCCGCGTTGATGAGCTGGGTGGTGGAGCCCACCACATCGGCCTGGGCGGCCACGGCGGCCGGCGACTCGGGGTGCACGAGGATGGCGGCCTGCGGATACTCCAGTGCCATGGCGGCCAGTTCGTCGGCCTTGAACTCGTCATGGACCAAGCAGGAACCATGCCACAGCAGCATGTCGGCGCCGGTCTGGCACTGGATGTGGGCGCCCAGGTGGCGGTCGGGCGCCCAGAGGATCTTCTCGCCGCAGGCGTGCAGGTGGGCCACGATGTCCTGTCCCACCGACGATGTGACCACCCAGTCGGCGCGCGCCTTCACCGCCGCGCTGGTGTTGGCGTAGACCACGACCGTGCGGTCCGGGTGGGCGTCGCAAAAGGCGCTGAACTCGTCGGCCGGGCAGCCCAGGTCCAGCGAGCAGCTGGCGTCGTCGTCGGGCATGAGCACCCGCTTTTCCGGGCTGAGGATCTTGGCGGTCTCTCCCATGAAGCGCACGCCGGCCACGACCAGGGTGCTGGCCTGGTGCTGGGCGCCGAAGCGCGCCATCTCCAGCGAATCGCCCACGCAGCCGCCGGTCTCGCGCGCCAGGTCCTGCAGTTCGCCGTCCACGTAGTAATGGGCCACGAGCACGGCATCGCGCTCGTGCAGCAGGGCGCGTATGCGCTCGGCGGTCCGAAGGCGCTGGGCGCGGTCAAGTTCGGGAGGAATGCGGGCCCAGGCCTCGCCGATGCCGCACTGGCCGGCGAGGGAGAAATGGGGCTTGTCGTACTGCACGGATTTGAGCTGCATGGTGGCCGTCCGGGACTGTGGAAAGGGCTGGTGATGGCTGCGAATAATATGCTCAATTTGAGTATTAGTGTGGTGTTTTTTGCCGCACAGGTGTTTTGCGGCAGTCAGGAAATCGAGGGTGGGAAAAGCGGCGCGGGGCCGCCTCAGCGCTGCAGCTGCACGTTGTTGCGGCCTGCACCCTTGGCCTCGTACAGCGCTTCGTCGCCACGGCGCAGCATGGCGGTGGCCGTGTCCGTGGTGCCGCGCAGCGTGGCTACGCCCACGCTGGCGGTGACGGGCTCGCCGTGGGCCATGGGCGTGGAGGCCAGCAGTTCGCGCAGTTGCTCGGCAATGACCACGGCGGCATCGGCCGTGGTGTCGGGCAGCAGGGCCAGGAATTCCTCGCCCCCCATGCGGGCCAGCACGTCGGACTCGCGCAGCCGCATGCGGAAGGCGCGCGCCAGGGTGCGCAGCACGGCGTCGCCCATGTCGTGGCCGTGCTGGTCGTTGATGCGCTTGAAGTAGTCCACGTCGATGACGAGCACGCTCAAGGGGCGGCCGCTGCGGCGCGCCAGCGCCATGGCGAAGTCCAGCTGGAAATCGAAGCCCCGGCGGTTGAGCAGGCCCGTGAGCGGGTCGCTGCGCGCCTGGTGCTCCAGTTCGGCATTGGCCTGCTGCAGCTGCAGCGTGCGCTCGCGCACCTGGCGCTCCATGGCCTCGTTGGCCGAGCGCAACTGGGCAATGCTGCCGCGCAGCGCCTGCGAAAGGCGATGCACTTCGCGGCTGCTGTGCAGCTGCGGGATGTCGGAGGCCGCACCGCTGCCGTCGATGCCATTGGCGGCACGGGCCAGGCGCTTGAGATCCTGGCTCAGCCTGCGCGCCACCAGCCAGGCGATGACGGCGGCCACCAGCGCGGCCGCCAGGCCGCCGGCCAGCACCTTGTGCATGGCCTGGCGCGCGGGCGCGTAGGCGCTGTCATGCGGCTGGCGGGCCACGATGTGCCAGCCCATGGCTGTTGCCCGGTTGTGGGCCTGCAGCGGCACGGTAGCCGTCAGAAAGCTCTGCGGGCTGTCCTGCCAGCGCGCCACCTGTACGGGCTGCAGCGTGGCATCGGCCGTATCGGCAGACACGGTATGGGCCACCGGCAGGCGCTGGTCCAGGGCCAGCAACGGCTCCAGGCTGTCGCCCGGCGCGTGGATGAGCCGTCCACGCCGGTCGAAGATGAACAGGCCGATCTGCCGGTCGGCGCTGTCGGCCTGCTGCAGGGTCTGCATGGTTTCGCGCACCCATTCCCAGCTGCTGTGCATGCACAGCACGCCCTGGGTGAGATCGCCCACGCGAATGGGCGCCGCGAAGTCCATGAACCGGCGCGGCGCGCCGTCGGCCGCAGGCGGCAGCAAGGCGGACATCACAGGCGAGGAGGCGCGCACATCGCCCACATGGACGCGCTGCAGGCCCGGCTCGAACCAGGGCCGGTCGCTGACATCGAGGCCCACCAGCACCTGGTCGGTCGCGCTGCGCACCGTGCCCTCGGCGTCGGCCACGCCGATCCAGAGGCTGGTGGGCGTCAGCGAACGGGCGCGGTTGAGCAGTGCGCCCACGCCCGGGGCCTCCAGCCCCTGGATCCAGAGCTCCGGCGAGGCGGCCAGCACTTCCACGGTATGGGCGCGGCTGAACAGGCCATCGGACAGCTGCCGGGCGGCGTTGGAGGCCATGGCATGCAGCGAGGCGCTGACCTCGCGCTCCATGCGCCAGCGCAGCAGCTCGCCGAATGCCAGCGACATCAGCACCGTCACGCCCACCAGCAGCGAGCCGAAGACCAGGGCCAGTTGCGTGCGCAGGCCCAGGCGCTGCCAGCGACTGGGCGCGGTGCTGGAAGCCGGGGCGGGGGAATCCGGGGGGAAAAGCTCGTTCAACGCAGAAATCCGCTTTCAACTGTTCTGGAGTGCGGCCCGGCGCATGGCCAGGCGGGTGGCTGCAAGATCCCAGCCACCCCAGCCGCAGCATTTGAACAGCACGGGCGAATCCGAGCGCGGCCATTGCTCGCGCACCACCTGCTCCAGCGTGGGCAGGGCGGCGACATCGATGCCGGCCTGCAGCAGGTCACCGGCCTCATGCAGCGCATCCCCGGTATCGACCACCACGCGGCCCGACTGCAGCAAGCCCTGGCACAGGCCGGGTGCCAGCTCCACCATCTGCGGCGTGAAGGCGCCCACGGCCGAGATGAAGGCATCGCTGCGCGGCGCCTCGCGCAGCACCGCGGCCCGGGCGGGCGTGCAGGTCACGATCAGCGGGCAGTGGCGCGCCGCCGCCTCCACATCCTCCACGGTGGTGGCCTGCAGTCCCATGGCCCGGGCCTGGTCGACCAGCGCCTGGGCGCTCTGCGCGCTGCGCGATGCCACCTGAACCTCGCGCACGCCCAGGCCTGCGGCAAAGGCCTGCAAATGGGCCAGGCCCTGCACGCCGGCGCCCACGATCAGCAACGGACCCTGCGGATTCGGCGCCAGCCTTTGCGCGGCCAGCAGCGATACGGCGGCCGTGCGCCGCGCCGTGACCGTGGGGCCGTCCAGGATCAGACGGCGCTCGCCCGTGGCCACGTCGAAGACCACCACATCCCCCTGGATGGTGGCGCGCGGCGTGCCGACGTTGCCGGGCGTGAAGCTGATCAGCTTGGTCATGGCCACCTGGCCGTCGGTGGCCGGCATGCAAAACAGGCTGCCACCGGCCGGCAGGGGCATCACGATGCGCGCCGGCACCTGCGCTGCCTGGGGCTGCAGCAGCAGGGCGGCGATCTCTTCGGCCAGTTCGTTCCAGGGCAACAGCCCGGCCGTGGCCTGGGCGTCAAGGGCGGTGGAGGAGGGCATGCTGGAATGGCTCATGGCCGCGACTGTACACAGTAGGCTTGGATCGACCAATTCACGATGTGTCCAGTGCTGCGCACAGGCCCGTGAGGGCCTGCGCAGGCACTACGATGTCGCCTATGTCACAAAAGCCTTCTTATCCGCGCGAAGAGCCCCGCTGGGACGGTTCGGCGCGGCCCGAAGCTCCGCGCAAGGAATCGGCCCCGCGCTATGAGCAGCAGCGGCGCGGACCCGCGCCCGAGCCGTGGCAGCGCGAGCAGCCGCCCAGCGAGCAGGCTCCCGCGCCCCGCCGGCCCGGCGAGCCTGCACGCGAGCGGCGCAGGCGCGGCGGATGGGGGCTGGGCCTGGCGGTCGTCATCGGCCTGGGCATCGTCGCCGCGCTGCTGGCCGCCATGGTGCTGGTGGCCCGCGAGCAGGTCCTGCGCAGCCAGGCGCCACCCGCCACCGCCCCCATGGCGGTGCAGCCCGTGCGCTGATACACGCCGTATCATTGCCACAGCTGCGGTCGCTGCAGTCCTGCAGGTTCCGACGTAATATCGCCGCCCGATGCTGCAGGCTGCAGCACAGATCCAGGAGTGAACACCATGAGATGGGATGGCAACCGCGAGTCGGACAATGTGGAAGACCGCCGTGACGAGGGAGGCGGTGGCGGCGGCCCCGTCTTCGGCGGACGCAGCATAGGCATCGGCACCATCGTCATCGCCCTGGTCGGCGGCTGGGTGCTGGGCATCAACCCGCTGACCATCCTGGGTGCGCTCAGCGGCGGCTCGCCGGTGCAGGTGCAGCAGCCTCAGGGCCCGGCCCACAAGCCGCCGGCCGATGACAAGCTCGCCCGCTTTGTCTCCACCGTGCTGGCCGATACCGAAGATGTCTGGCGCGATGTGTTCCGCCAGGGCGGCGCCCAATATACCGATCCCAAGCTCGTGCTGTTCCGTGGCGCAACGCCCACGGCCTGCGGCACGGGGCAGTCGGCCATGGGGCCCTTCTACTGCCCTGCCGACCAGAAGGTGTATATCGACCTGGGCTTCTACGAAACGCTCAAGAACCAGCTGGGCGCGCCCGGCGATTTCGCCCAGGCCTATGTGATTGCCCACGAGGTGGGCCACCACGTGCAGAACCTGCTGGGCATCAGCGCCCAGGTGGACCGCGCCCGTGGCCGCGTCAGCAAGGTGGAGTACAACCACCTGTCGGTCAAGCTGGAACTGCAGGCCGATTGCCTGGCAGGCGTCTGGGCGAACCGCGCGCAAAGCGCCCGCCAGATCCTGGAGCAGGGCGATGTGGAGTCGGCCATGAATGCGGCATCCAAGATCGGCGACGACGCCCTGCAGCGCGCAGGCGGCGGCGCCGTGGTGCCGGACAGCTTCACGCATGGCACCAGCGCCCAACGCCAGCGCTGGTTCAGCACCGGCCTGCGTACCGGCAGCGTCAAGTCCTGCGACACTTTTTCGGCCGCTTCCCTCTGAAAAGTACCCCCCACGCTCGCGTTGCTGCGCAAGCTTCGCCGGCCCCTGCGAGGGGCCGCTTTTTCATCTGGAGGCTGCCCGGCAACGACAAAATGCCCGCCTTGCGGGCCCTCATACCGGGTTTTTGCGGGTTGCGCTCACACAACGCCATGCTTGTCCAGGTGCCAATTGGCGTTATTGCAACGCACAAATCGCGCTAGGTGCGACAATAGCGCTCTCAATGACAAGCTCTTTCTCCAATCTCCAGCTGGCTGAGTCCCTGGCGCGCGCCGTGGCCGACATGGGCTACGAGTCCATGACGCCCATCCAGGCACAGGCCATTCCGGTCGTTCTGACCGGCAAGGATGTCATGGGCGCCGCCCAGACCGGCACAGGCAAGACGGCGGCGTTCTCGCTGCCGTTGCTGCAGCGGCTGATGCGCCACGAAAATACCTCCGCTTCGCCTGCACGCCACCCCGTGCGGGCGTTGGTGCTTTTGCCCACACGCGAACTGGCGGACCAGGTGGCCCAGCAGATCGCCCAGTATGCGAAGTACACCAAGCTGCGCAGCACCGTGGTGTTCGGCGGCATGGACATGAAGCCGCAGACGCTGGAGCTCAAGAAGGGCGTCGAGGTGCTGGTGGCCACGCCGGGCCGTCTGCTTGACCACATCGAAGCCAAGAACGCCGTGCTCAACCAGGTCGAGTACGTGGTGCTGGACGAGGCGGACCGCATGCTGGACATCGGCTTTTTGCCCGATCTGCAGCGCATCCTGTCCCACCTGCCCAAGACACGCACGACCTTGCTGTTCAGCGCCACCTTCTCGCCCGAGATCAAGCGCCTGGCCAGCAGCTACCTGCAGGACCCCGTCACCATCGAAGTGGCCCGCCCCAACGAGACGGCGTCCACGGTGGAGCAGCGCTTCTACAGCGTCAGCGACGACGACAAGCGCTATGCGCTGCGCTCCCTGCTCAAGCAGCGCGACATCCGCCAGGCCTTCGTCTTCTCCAACAGCAAGCTGGGCTGTGCGCGCCTGACGCGTGCCCTGGAGCGTGATGGCCTGCGCGCAACGGCGCTGCACGGCGACAAGAGCCAGGACGAGCGCCTGAAGGCGCTTGAAGCCTTCAAGCGCGGCGAGGTGGATCTGCTGGTGTGTACCGATGTCGCGGCCCGTGGCCTGGACATCAAGGACGTGCCGGCCGTCTTCAACTACGACGTGCCCTTCAACGCCGAAGACTATGTGCACCGCATCGGCCGCACCGGCCGCGCAGGCGCCTCCGGCATTGCCGTGACCCTGGTGACCAACCACGATGCGCGCCTGGTGGGCGAGATCGAGAAGCTCATCAAGAAGAAGATCAACGTCGAGGCCTGCCCCATGGAAGATTTCCGTGGCAGCGCACCGCGTGGTCACCGTTTTGACGAGCTGCCGCGCCAAAGCAGCGGCGGCTACGGTCGTGAACGGGATCGCGGCGCCGAGCGTGGCGATCGCGGCGGTGATGCGTCGCGGGGCAGTTCCGGTTTTGGCCATCGCGGCTCGCGCATGGCCCAGCGCCCGGCGCACTCGGACCCGTTCTTCGACAAGCCCTACGAGGCATCCGCCAGCGTCGATGCGAGCTGGGACAGCCAGGGTGCTGCCGCGCCCAAGGCAGGCAGCGGCATCAAGCCCAAGCGCAAGCTGGCCGCGCTGTTCAAGGCGCCTGTTGCGCCAGTCGCGCCGGTCCCTCCTGTGGCACCCGTCGCCACTTCCGAGGTCTGAGCGCCGCGCAAGCCGCCTGCCTCACGAAAAACGCCTGCCTAGCAGGCGTTTTTTCATGGGCGCTCGCCCATCGGAGTCGTCCAGGTCAGCCCGGGGCCTGCGCCTGCGGGCAGTCCACCTGGATCAGTTCCCGGTCCGCCAGGTGATCGCCGAAACGCATCATGCTCAGGCAGCCGCCCCAGACGCAGCCGGTGTCCAGCGCCACCAGGTCGGGCCGGCTGATGTGGCCCAGCGTGGACCAGTGGCCGAACGCAATCGTTGCGCTCGCCGTGGCGCGGCCCGGCACATCGAACCAGGGCATGAGGCCGGGCGCCGCCTGCTCGGCCGACTCGGTGCTGTCGAAATCCATGACACCCTGTGCGGTGCAAAAGCGCAGCCGGGTCAAGGCGTTGACGATGACCCGCAGGCGCTCCCAGCCCTGCAGGTCGGGTGACCAGCGATCGGGCTGGTTGCCGTACATGGCCTGCAAGAAATCGGGCAACTGCTTGCTGCGCAGTACCGCATGCACCTCGCCCGCCAGCGCCATCACTTCCTGGCTGCTCCACTGCGGCAGCACGCCGGCATGGACCATCAGCAGTTCCTCGCCATGCGCCATGCGGTGGCTGCGCGCCAGCGGCTGGTGGCGCAGCCAGTCCAGCAGCTGATCGCGGTCGGGCGCATCCAGCACCCGGGCCAGCGTGTCGCGCCGGCTGCTGCGGCGCACGCCCTGGGCGGCGGCCAGCAGGTGCAGGTCATGGTTGCCCAGCAGGGCGCGCATGGAGTCGCCGGCGGCCATGCAGGTGCGCAGCACCTTGTCCGATTCCGGGCCGCGGTTCACAAGGTCGCCCAGGATGTACAAGGTATCGCGGCTGGCGGAGAAGTCCACGCGGTGCAGCAGGCGCTCAAAGGCGTCGTGGCATCCCTGGATATCGCCGATACAGTAAAGTGCCATGGTCTTCTTTCTGATATACGAACCATGGATTTTCTGCTGATCGCGTTGCTTACGCTGCTCAATGGGGTGTTTGCAATGTCCGAATTGGCACTGGCCTCCAGCCGCAAGGCTCGGTTGGTGGCACTGGCTGAAACAGGCGACAAGGGTGCGGTGGCAGCACTGGCCTTGCTCGAAAACCCCACGCAATTTCTTTCTTCGGTGCAGGTGGGCATCACCTCCATCGGCCTGCTCAACGGCATTTTGGGCGAGGCGGCCTTCAGTGACGGGCTGGCCGCATGGCTGCTGGGCCTGGGAATTCCGGAACGCGCGGCCAGCATTTCTGCCACGGCGCTCGTCGTGACCGTGATCACCTTCGTCACCATCGTCTTCGGCGAGCTGGTGCCAAAGCGCATAGGCCAGCTTTATCCCGAAACCGTGGCCACGGTGGTTTCCCGGCCCATGACCTGGGTGGCGTCGGCTGCAAAGCCCTTTGTGCGGCTGCTGGCCTTTTCCACCCGCGCCATGCTGACTCTGCTGCGCATCAATGAATCCGCAGCGCGCGCCGTGACCGAAGAGGAAATCGTGGCAAGCCTCGCCGAAGGGCGGGATGCCGGAGTGATCGAGGCCAACGAGCACCAGATGGTGCAAAACGTCTTTCACCTCGATGACCGCTCACTGACGTCGATCATGGTCCCGCGCGGCGACGTGCAATGGCTGGATGCCGACATGACCGTCACCGAGGCATTGCAGGCCTCGGCCGACGACCACTCGAAGGGCGGGCATTCCTGGTACCCGGTGTGCCGTAATTCGCTGGATGACGTGGTCGGCATCATCAGCGTGGCGCGCCTGCTGGCATTGGGCTCGGATGCCGCCGGCACCACGCTGTACGAACATGTGCTGCCGGCTTCTTTCCTGCCCGAGACGCTCAGCGCCATGGAGCTGCTGGAGCAATTGCGTGCCCGGTCCGGGCGCATGGTGTTTGTGGTGGATGAATATGGCGTGGTGCAGGGCATCATGACGCCCCGGGATTTGCTCGAGGCGATTACCGGCGAGTTACAGCCTGTGACCGAGGCAGAAGCCTGGGCCATGCAGCGCGAGGATGGCTCCTGGCTATTGGACGGTCTGATGCCCATATCGGAGCTGAAGGCGCGCCTCGATATTCGTGATCTTCCCGATGAGCACCGCGGCCGATACAACACCGTGGCGGGCCTTCTCATGGCAGAAAGCGGTCATTTGCCCATTCTGGGGGAACGGGTCAGCTGTGCAGGCTGGATCTTCGAGGTCATCGATCTCGATGGCAAACGCATTGACAAGGTGCTGGCCATATCGGATTTATCCGAGAACTACTCTTCGCAATAGGCAGCAGCGATATTGTGGGTTTTGCTTACATGCGTCTTGCGCCATGGGCTGATTATGTTTTTATAATGAAAGCTCTTAAACTACTTTCAAGGCGCATACCATGAGCTCTTACAAGGAACTGCTGAAGCAGCGACAGGAACTGGAGCAACAGATCCAGGAAGCACGCAAGCGCGAGCTTGCCGACGCCGTGGGACAGGTTCGCAACTTGATTGCCGAATATGGTCTGACTGCCGATGACGTGTTTCCTGCAGCTCGTGGTCGTACCGCTGGCACAACCGGCGCCAAAGTGGCTCCCAAGTACCGCGATCCCGCAACCGGCCAAACCTGGACCGGACGCGGCAAGCCGCCAAAGTGGATTCAGAATCAGGACCGTGAGAAGTTTGTCATCTGATTTTCCCGTCGCGCATGAAAGAGCCCGCCCAGTGCGGGCTTTTTTCATTGTCACGGCCATTTGTCAAAAGATTGTCTCAGTTGAGAATCTCTATCATCCGCGGCGTAAAGTGTGGATCCGTGTATGGACATTTCCAGAGCGGCGATGCAAAGGCCGATTTTTGGCCGCGCCGCACAGGTGATGGTGGGGGGATGTCCTTTATGGGAGTCTGGTGCGTGGCGGGATGCCCGTTTTTGGGATCTTGATGCGCCTCAATGCCTGGGGGATGCGCGCATGTTTCAGAAGATTCCGAGCATTCTTTGATTTTCTTCAGCGGTGTCCGACTTGAATAATCAGGCCCCTGCCGCCATGGGTGGCGGCACGGGCACAATACGCACATGAACAAGCAGGTGTTGATTGCCGGCGGCGGCATTGGTGGCCTGGCCGCCGCCATCGGTGCGTCGCGGGCGGGTTGGGAAGTGCGTCTTTTCGAGCAGGCGCCCGCGCTCAGTGAAGTGGGCGCCGGAATCCAGATCGGTCCGAATGTCGTGCGGCGGCTTCAGGCCTGGGGCCTGCAAAAACCGCTGCAGCAGGTGGTGGCATTGCCGGGCAGCCTGCGCGTGCGCAGCGCAGTCACCGGGCAGGAATTGGCGCACATGCCCTTGGGCAGCGAGTCCGTGCAACGCTATGGCGCGGCCTACGCCACCATCCACCGGGCCGATCTGCAGCAATTGCTGCGGGAAGCCGCTCAGACTTATCCGGGCATGCACCTGAACCTGGGCCAGCCCATCGAGAGCTTTTCCGAGACCGACGGCGTGGTCACCGTGCGAACCCGGGCCGGCAAGCTGATAGAAGGCGATGCCCTGGTCGCCGCCGACGGCGTGCGCAGCGTTCTGCGCCAGCAGTTGCTGGGCGACGGCCCGCCGCGTGTCACCGGGCACCTGGCCTACCGCGCCCTGGTGCACCAGGCCCAGCTGCCCAAGCGCCTGCGGGCCACCGATGTCACGGCCTGGCTGGGCTCGCGCATGCATGCCATCCAGTACCCCGTGCGCCGGGGCGAGCTGCAGAACCTGGTGATCATCATCCAGGGCCCGGCGCCCGAGGATCTGGCGAACTGGGACCATGCGGGCAATCTGGACGATCTGGTGCGGGTGCTGCAGGGCAGTTGCCCCCAGTTGCTGGACCTGGTCCAGCATGTGCCTGCAGCCGGTGGCGACTGGCGGCTGTGGCCGGTGGGGGACCGCCCGCCCGTGCAATCGGCCGCGCAGATGGCGCGCGGCGTGGTGGCCTTGCTGGGCGATGCGGCCCATCCCATGCGCCCCTATCTGGCCCAGGGTGCGGGCATGGCGATTGAAGATGCAGCGGAGCTGCAGCGCGCCCTGTCCATGCACGATCTCGACGTCAACATGCGCCTGCGCCGCTACGCGCTCAACCGCTGGCAGCGCAACGCGCGCGTGCAGGCACGCTCGCAGCGCAACGGCCGCATCTTCCATGCCACGGGTCCCGTGCGCTGGGGGCGTGACCTGTCGCTGCGCCTGCTGGGCTCCAGGCTGATGGATCTGCCCTGGCTGTACCGTGGCGATGGCTCGGCCGCCAACGCCTTGTAGAGACAGAGACTCCGGCCGCTAGGCGGCGGATGCCTGGCGCAGCAGCGGCGAGGAGGGCAGGAAACGGAACGCGGTCGACGCGCCCACCAGCGTGGCTGCAATCGAGATCATCACGGCCTTGTAGGGCTCCACGCCCCAGGCCTCGGCCCAGGCCGCCACCCAGCCCGTGAACCATTGCACCAGGGCCACGCCCAGGAACATGGCCATGGTGAACAGCGACAGCGCGCGGCCGGTCATCTCTGGGGGGTAGGAAGCGCGCACATCGGCGTACTGCAGCACCGAATAGCCCGACAGCAGGCCCATGGCGAAGATCAGCGCCACATTGGTCCAGCCATGGTGCAAAAAGGCCATGAGCATGAACAGGCTGCCCATGAGCAGCGAGTAATTGGTGAGCCAGCGCCGGCGCCGTCCTGGGCCGGGGTCCATGCGCCCGAAAATCGCGGGGCTGAACAGCGAGATCATCGATACGACCAGCGCCACATTGCCGCTTTCCACCAGCGAAAAGCCATAGCGATGGATGAGCAGCGGCCCCAGCCACAGGCCGCGCAGCGCCAGAAACGATGCATAGCAGGCCATGGCCAGCAGGACGATGCCCAGCGTGTGCGGCAGCGTGAACAGCTCGGCCATGCGGCGTGCCGCCACGCCCCAGCTTTCCCGTGCGGCGGTCTGTGCTCCGCTGCGGGCGGGCTCGTGCACGCGCCACCAGATCAGCAGCCACGACAGGGCCGACATCACGGCCAGCAGCGCAAAGCCCGAGCGCCAGCCGAAATGCTGGACCAGCCAGGCCAGTGGCGTGCCTGTGAACAGCAGCCCCAGTCCACCGACACCCATGCCCACGCCCGACAGAAAGGCAAAGCGGTCCATGGGAAAGTGGCGCGAGATGAACATGGTGCAGGCCAGAAAGGCGGGCGAGCAGCCCACGCCGATCAGCAACTGGCCCACCATCAGCCAGCCGTAATTGGGTGCAGCGGCGGACAGTGCCGATCCCGCGATCGCCAGCGGAAACGACAGCAGCACCGTGCGGCGCAGGCCATAGAGATCCATGCCGATGCCCATCAGCAGCTGGGCCACGCCGAAGGACAGTCCGAACAGGCCCGCAAAGGCCCCCAGCGACTGGGCCGTGAGCCCGAAATCCTGCTGCAGGCCCGTGGCCATGACCGAGGTGGTGGTGCGAAAGGCCTGGCTCAGCGCAAAGGCCGAGAGCAGGGCCAGCAGCATGGCCCACAGCAGCTGGCTGCGTGGCGGCGGTGCTGCGGTGGAGGTCTGCGAAGCCTCTGTGTGTGTGTTGTTGTGTGGGGGCTGTTGCGGCGCTGCGGACACGGTATTTCTCCTGGCGCCGCAGCTTACCTGTTTGCGCGCCTGTGCGCTGTCGCCACCGCAGCGGTCTGCCGTCGGTGGCGCCCGCCAGTTCCTACAGCTCGGTGCGCAGCGCCCAGATTTCGGGGAACAGCACCACGTCCAGCATCTTGCGCAGATAGCTGACGCCGCCGGTGCCGCCCGTGCCGCGCTTGAAGCCGATGACGCGCTCCACCGTGGTCAGGTGGCGGAAGCGCCACAGGCGGAAGGCGTCCTCGATGTCGGCCAGCTTTTCGCCGAGCTGGTACAGGTCCCAGTGCTTGTGGGGATCGCGGTAGACGGTGATCCAGGCCTGCTTGACGCCCTCGCTGGCCTCGTAGGGCTGGGTCCAGTCGCGCTCCAGCCGGTCGGCGGGCACGTCGATGCCCTCGCGCGCCAGCAGCTGCAGGGACACGTCGTAGAGCGAGGGCGAGCGCCATGCCGTCTCCACCTGGGCCAGCAGGTCGGGCCGGTGGGCATGGGGCTGGAGCATGGCGGCGTTCTTGTTGCCCAGGGAGAACTCGATGCAGCGGTACTGGTAGCTCTGGAAGCCGCTGGAGTTGGCCAGGTAGGGACGCATGGCCGTGTACTCGGGCGGGGTCATGGTGGACAGAACGGTCCAGGCGCTGACCAGTTGCTCCATGATGCGGCTCACGCGGGCCAGCATCTTGAAGGCGTCGGCACGCGTGCCGCCTGCGATGGCGGCCGTGGCGGCTCGGACCTCATGCAGCATCAGCTTCATCCACAGCTCGCTGGTCTGGTGCTGGATGATGAACAGCATCTCGTCATGCGCGGGCGACAGCGGATGCTGTGCCGTGAGGATCTGGTCCAGGTGCAGGTAGTCGCCATAGCTCATGGACTGGCTGAAGTCCAGCTGGGCGCGCTCCTCTTTGACGATGGATTCGGTGCGGCCGGGGCTGTTCATGGGGCAGCCGGAGTGTTCGGTGGTCATGTGGGAGTCTCGCAAGTCTCGACGCGGAAAATGCAGGGCGCAGCGTAACCGAATCCCGCGCTGAAATCCTGCGGGTTGCAAGAAGCGGGATGCGCGGGTGCTCCGGGCTGCGTAGAGTAGGGCATCCGATGACCCAGAAAGACATGCCGTGTCCCACCAAGCCATGAATCAAGCCAGCGATGCCACTGCCAACCCCACGGCCCTGGTGGCCCGATGCTGCCGCTGGCTGGAGACCGAGGAGCCCCCACCCGCCCTGGGCCAACTGGCCGAACGCTCGGGCCTGAGCCCCTGGCAATTGCACCGATTGTTCAAGCAGGCCACGGGCCTCACGCCCAAGGCCTATGCCAAGGCCCATCGCGCGCATGCCCTGCGCGCGGCGCTGCAGCCGGGCCAGAGCGACTCGGTCACCGATGCGGCCTACTCCAGCGGCTATGCGGCCAGCAGCAGTTTCTACCGCGACGCAGGCGCCATGCTGGGCATGGCACCCGGCGACTACCGGCGCGGCGGCATGCGCCAGACCATCCGCTTTGCCGTGGCCGAATGCACGCTGGGCAGCATCCTCGTGGCCAGCACCGAGCGCGGCGTGTGCTGCGTGCTGCTGGGCGACGACGCCGAGGCCCTGGTGCAGGACTTGCAGCAGCGCTTTCCGCTGGCCGAGCTGGTGGGCGGCGATGCGGGCTTCGAGCACACCGTGGCCCAGGTCGTGGCCCTGGTCGAGCAGCCGCGCCGCGGCCTGGCGCTGCCGCTGGACGTGCAGGGCACGGTCTTCCAGCAGCGCGTGTGGCAGGCGCTGTGCGCCATTCCGGCCGGCCAGACCCTGAGCTACTCGGAACTGGCCCTGCGCCTGGGCATGCCCACGGGCGCCCGCGCCGTGGCCAGCGCCGTCGCTGCCAACCCGATTGCCGTGGCCGTGCCCTGCCACCGCGTGGTGCGCAACGACGGCAGCATCTCCGGCTACCGCTGGGGCGTGGAGCGCAAGCGTGCCCTGCTGCTGCGCGAGGCGCGCCAGGCGCAGGAGGCCGCTGGCCGGGAGACAGGGCGGGAGAGCGGCCGAGCCCCGCTGCGCCAGGCCGGCAAGGCATGAGCGGGCGGCGTGGCGGCCACAGCCATGGCGCAGAGCAGCAACTGACGCTGCCGGCCGGCTACCGCATGAACGAGTTCTGGGGCTTTCACCGGCGCGATGCCCAGCGCCTGTCCGAATGCGATCTGCAGGACGGCGACACCATCCGCATGCACAAGGGCCTGATGTGGAAAGGCCTTCCCACGCTGCTCACCCTGGAGCTGGCGCAGCAGTGCGAAGAGGCGGCCGTGGTGCAGGCCCGATGGCGCCTGCCCGCCGATGCAGGCGCCATCACCGGCATGGACGATGTGCTGGCCGCCATGCTGCGGCGCATGTTCGGACTGTCCCAGGATGTGGGCGAATTCGAGCGCTGTTTTGGCCGCCATGCGCGGCTGGGGCCGCTGCTGGCGCGCCAGCGGGGCCTGCATGTGCCCGCGGCCTGCACGCCCTGGGAGGCGCTGAGCTGGGCCGTCACCGGGCAGCAGATCAGCGTGGCGGCAGCCGTGTCGCTGCGCCGCCGCCTGATCGCCGCAGCCGGCCAGCCGGTGGCGCTGCACGATGGCCATGCCGACGCGCCGCAGCAGCTGTGGTGCATGCCGGAGGCCGCCCAGCTGGCACAGCTCGGTGAGGAGGATTTGCGCGCAGCCGGCTTTTCGCGGAGCAAGACGCACACGCTGCGCCTGCTGGCGCAGGCCGTGCAGTCGGGTGAATTGCCGCTGGACGACTGGGCGGCCCTGCCTGAACTGCCGGTGGCCGAGATCCGCGAGCGGCTGCTGGCCCTCAAGGGCATAGGCCCGTGGACCGTGAACTACATGCTGCTGCGCGGCTATGGCCACCTGGACGGCCCGCTGCACGGCGATGTAGCCGTGCGCCGGGCCCTGGCCCTGCTGCTGAAGACGGATGCCATGGACGCGGTGCAGACCGAGTTGTGGCTGCGGGACTTCGCACCCTGGCGCGCCCTGGTCGCGGCCCATCTCTGGGCCTCGTTGTCGTCCACGGCGTTCTGAAGGGCTGGCTCCAGGCTTCAGGTCACCGCATTGATGCGGTTGAACTCCGGCTTGCGCCATTCGCCCGATTCCAGCACCTGGCGCAGGTGCTCCACGGCATGCCAGACATCTTCGAATCCCACGTACAGCGGCGTGAAGCCGAAGCGCAGGATGTCCTTGTGCAGGCCTGTGCCGTCGCCCTTGCGGAAGTCGCCGATCACGCCGCGCGCGATCAGCGCCTGCACGATGGCATAGGCACCGCTGTCCTTGCCGTCCACGCCCAGCCCTTCCTTGCGCGTGAGGCAGACCTGGGAGCCGCGCCGGCCGTGCTCGCGCGGCGTGGCCAGGCCCAGGCCGTGGCCCTGGCAGCGTTCCTCGACCAGGGCGATGAACAGGTCTGTCAGCGCCAGCGACTTGTTGCGCAGCGCGTCCATGCCGCCCAGCGGCTCCACGGCCGTGAACACGTCCAGGCCGCACTGCAGCACGCTCAGGCTGACCATGGGCTGGGTGCCGCACAGGTAGCGCTGTATGCCCTGGGCCGGGTGGTAGTCCGGCACGAACTTGAAAGGCTCGGCATGGCCGAACCAGCCCGACAGCGGCTGCCAGAAGCGGTTGATCAGGCGCGGGTTGGCCCAGACAAAGGCCGGCGCACCGGGGCCGCCGTTGAGGTACTTGTAGCTGCAGCCGATGGCGAAGTCTGCATTCGCGCCCCTGAGATCGACAGGCACGGCACCCGCGCTGTGGCACAGGTCCCAGACGCAGAGAATGCCCTTGCCCTGCGCGGCAGCCGTCACGGCAGCCATGTCGTGCATGGCGCCCGTGCGGTAGTTCACATGGGTGAGCATGCAGATGGCCACCTCGTCGGTCAGCGCGCCGGCAATTTCCTCGGGTTCGAGCAGCACCAGCTCCAGGCCGTATTCCTGGCAGACCGACTGGGCGATATAGAGGTCGGTGGGGAAGTTGCTGCGCTCGCTGATCAGGCGCTTGCGCTGCGGCGCGTCCTCGCGCGCAATGCGGGCCGCCGCAGACAGCACCTTGTAGAGGTTGATGGAAGCCGTGTCGGTGAACACCAGCTCACCCGCGCCCACGCCCAGCCAGGGGGCGAACTGGTCGCCCAGTCGCTGGGGCAGGCTGATCCATCCGGCATCGTTCCACGAGCGGATCAGGCCCTGCGCCCATTCCTGCTGCACCACCTCGGCCACGCGCGCGGCGGCGGCGCGGGGGCTGGCGCCCAGCGAATTGCCGTCAAGGTAGATCACGCCTTCGGGCAGCGTGAATTGGTCGCGCAGGGCGCGCAGCGGGTCTTGCGCATCGAGGATGAGGCAGTCTTGCAGGCTCGTCACGGGGTCTCCTTGGGTATCGAAAAGGCGAAAAGGCGAAAAGCGCGGGCAGGGCCGGCGCCGCAATGCGGGCAGGGATCAGGCCAGGGCGCGCAGCACGGCGCGCACGGGCGAGGCATCGGCCTCGACCAGCTTGAGCGGCAGGGCGATGAGCTCGTAGTCGCCCTCGGCCACCTCGTCCAGCACCAGGTTCTCCAGCACGCGCAGGCCGCGCCGGCGGATCACCTGGTGGCTGTCCAGGCTCTTGCTGCTGGCCGGGTCGATGCTGGCCGTGTCTATGCCGATGAGTTTCACGCCCAGGTCGGCCAGCCGCTCGACCGTGGCCGGTGCATAGGCTGCCAGTTCCTGGTCCCAGGTGGTGGGGGCGCGCTCGTAGGTGCGCACCAGCACGCGTGCCGGAAGATGCTCCACGGCGTGGGCGATGTGTTCCCATTCGACCAGCGGTCCCTTGCCGATGGCGTGGATCACGCGGCAGGGGCCGAGGAAGGCGTCGAGATCCACGTTGCCGATGGATGCCCCGTCGGCGTCATAGTGCAGCGGTGCATCGGCATGCGCGCCCACATGGGGCGAAAGCGTGATGGCGCTGACATTGACCGGGCAGCCCGGCCCGATGGTGGCGCACCATTGCTGGCTGTAGGCCGTGTCGCCGGGAAAGACGGGGCTGGCGGCCTGCACGGCCGGGGAGATGTCCCAGAGTCTGCGGGTCATGGTTTCAGTCCTTCTTGAGCGCTTGTGCGCGGGGCCGGTACCACAGTGCGTACACCAGGGCCAGCAGGCCCAGGAAGGGCAGGCCCGTGAGCAGCGTCATGTGGAAGACCTCGGTGAAATAGGTGGTGACGATCACGCCCAGCATCAGCGCGGCGCCGGCCAGCGTGAACAGCGGAAAGCCCCACATGCGGAACTGCAGGCGCTGGCCGGGATGCTCGCGCGACCAGCGCGCGCGGAAGAACAGATGGGTCACGAAGATCATGAACCAGGTGAACATGGCGCCGAACATGGACACGGACATCATCCACAGCAGCGAGCCCTCGGGCTTCCACAGGTTCACGGCCACGGCCACGGCAATGCCCAGGCAGGAGATGGCAATCGCCGCCACGGGCACGCCCCGGCTGTTCAACCGCCCGAACACCGAGGGCGCATAGCCGCCGCGCGACAGGCTGAACATCATGCGCGAGGTCACATACAGCTGGCTGTTCATGGCCGACAGCGCGGCCACCAGCACCACGAAGTTGATGATGCTGGCAGCGCCCGGGATGCCGATGATCTCCATCACCTTCACGAAGGGGCTCTTGTCCGTGCCGGCCTGCTGCCACGGCACGATGGCCAGCATCAGCGCGATCGTGGCCAGGTAGAAGATCACCAGGCGCGCCATGGTGGTGCGAAAGGCCCGGGTGATGGCGCGCTTGGGGTCCTCGGCCTCGCCGGCCGCCACGGCCACGGCTTCCAGGCTCAGGTAGCTGAAGATGGCGATGATCACGGCCACCCAGGTGCCCCACAGGCCCTTGGGGAAGAAGCCGCCATCGGCCGTGTAGTTGAAAAAGCCGATGCCCTGGGGCTGCGAGCCGAACACCACCCAGGCGCCGATCAGGATGAAGGCCACGATGGCGATGATCTTGACCATGGAAAAGCCGTACTCCACTTGGCCGAAGGCCTTGACGCTGCTGGCGTTGACGGCCACCAGCGCGCCCGAGAACACCAGCACCCAGATCCAGCGCGGCACGTCGGGGAACCAGTAGCCCATGTAGATGCCGATGGCCGTCACCTCCATGCCCACGGCCAGCACCACGGCGGCCCAGTAGGCATAGCGGACCATGAAGCCGGCCAGCGGGCTGATGTAGTGCTCGGCATAGGCGCCGAACGAGCCCGAGGTCGGGTGGGCCACCGTCATCTCGGCCAGGCAGCCCATCAGCAGCAGCGAGATCAGCGCGCCGATGGCATAGCTGACCAGCACGCTGGGGCCGGCGAAGCCGATGGCGAAGGCGCTGCCCATGAACAGGCCGGTGCCGATGGCGCCGCCAATGGCGATCATCACCATCTGGGCGGCGGACAGCTGCTGGCGCAGGCCGGTTTCTCGTTGCTGAATGTCTTGGAAGGCGGCCATGGTGCGCGGCAGGTGGGGGCTGAAAGCGGAAGGCGTAAGTATCTGCGCTTTCACCGCCGGCCCCGGGCTGGCCGATGCAAAACCATGGGAGGGTCCGGCCCAGATACCGGCTCAGGCGCCGCGTGCGTAGCAGCCCGGTGTCAGCGCATGGTGGGCCTTGAAGGCGCGCTGCAGGTGCGCCTGGTCGGCAAAGCCCATGGCATAGGCGGCCTCGGACAGCGCTGCGCCCGTGGCCAGCAGGCGGCGCGCGCCGTTGATGCGCAGGTTCAGGCGGTAGCTGCCGGGCGTCATGCCCGTGGCGGACTTGAAGCGGCGGATGAAGCGCGTGGCGCTCATGCCGCATTCCTGGGCCAGGGACTGCACGGTCAGGCCTGCATCGGGCCCCGCATGCAGGCGCTGCAGTGCGGGGGCCAGGGCCGCCGCATCGCCGGGCAGGGGCAAGGCTGCGGGCTGGGCACAGCGGTCCAGCAGGTGCTTCAGGCCCAGGGCCAGGCGGTCGGCGGCCGCCGTGCCATCGACGGGGCGGCACAGGCCATCCACCAGGCGGCCGATGTCCGCATCCGTGAGCGTGCGCCGGGGAAAGCGCAGCGCGGCCACGCCCAGCCGCGCGTGCAGCCAGTCGGCATCGACAAACAGCATGCGGTAGGACCACGGCGCTCCAGGGTCGGGATTGCAGGCATGCCAGGCGCCGGGCTCGATCAGCACCACGCCGCCCGCCTCCACAGGCTGCGGGCCGTGGGCATGGTGGAACACGGTGCGGCCCGCGTCCACGATGCCTATCGAGTACTCGGCATGCATGTGCAGGCGAAAGCAATGCGGCGAGCGCGCGCTGTCGCGCAATTCGGCCCAGGGGGCGGCCGGATGGCGGTGGAAGCGGTGGGGGGAGGTTGAAGTCATGGCGGCCAGCCATCATGCCAGCATGGCCGCCACGCTGGCGACCAGCAGCAGGGCCAGCAGGCGGTGGAACAGTCGCTGGCGGCGTTCGGTGCGCAGCCAGCCCGAAAGCAGCTGCCCCAGCAGCGCCCAGCTGCCGACCCCCACCAGGCAGGCCAGCAGCGAAATGGCGCAAAACTGCAGGAGCGCCCACGGCGCATTCGCGTGGGGCAGCACGAACAGGCCCACGCCGGCCAGCGCCACCAGCCAGGCCTTGGGGTTGAGCGTCTGCACGGCCGTGCCCTGCAGCAGCGCTTGCAGCAGGGCCTGCAGCGTGCGCTGCGATCCGCCGTTTTGCTGCCTCCCGGCCTGGCCCACAGGCGCATTGGCCAGCCGCCAGGCCAGCCACAGCAGATAGGCGGCGCACAGCCACTGTGCGGCCGTGGACAGCTGCGGCAGCGTCTGCAGCAGCCACTGTGCTCCTTGGCCCATGACCCAGACCACGGCCGCATAGCTGGCGCTGGCGCCCAGCACATAGGCGGCCGAGACCAGGCGCGACCGGGCCGCACCATGGCGCAGGGCCAGCACATTGACGGGGCCGGGCGTGATGGCGCCGACGAGGGTGAAGACGCCCATGGCGAGCAGCGAGGAGGACATGAGATTTCGCGCGGACGCAGGACTGCACAAGGCCCGCAGTCTCGTCCCGCACGCCGCCCCTGTATTGAACGCAATTGCGGGGCGCCGGCATGTCCGTCACATCCTCTAGGGGAGCATGGCGTAGGCCACGATCTCCAGCTTCATGCCCGGCACCACCAGCGCCGAAATCCCCATGCTGGAGCGGTTGGGATAGGGCGCCTCGAAGAACTCGCGGTACACGGCGTCGATGGCCGGCATGTCGGCCACGTCGGTCATGTAGATCAGCACCTGGGTCACATGCGCCAGCGTGCCGCCTGCGGCCTGCAGCGCATTGCGCAGGTTGGTGAAGGTCAGGCGCGCCTGCTGTTCGATGGGGCCGGTGTCGATGCTGCCGTCGGGCCGCACGGGGCCGTGGGCCGTGAACAGCATCTGGCCGCTGGCCTTGACGGCCCAGGAGAAGGGCTGCTTGAGCGGCGGCAGTCCCACGTCGATGATTTGCTTCATGGATTTCCTTGTGTTTTGACTACATGCGAAGGCATGGTGTTCTTGCGCCGGAAACTTGGCGCGGCCCATCGGCGGACGCCGAGCAAGGGCCGTCCCGCAGCGATGGTGTCGTCCCGCGCCCGCGCAGCGAGAGCGGGGGAAGCGGCAAAGCCGCTCAGGGGTCACAGTTTCGTTCTCACAGACCAGATTTCGGGGAACAGCACCACGTCCAGCATCTTGCGCAAATAGCTGACGCCGCCGGTGCCGCCCGTGCCGCGCTTGAAGCCGATGACGCGCTCCACCGTGGTCACATGGCGAAAGCGCCACAGGCGGAAGGCGTCCTCGATGTCGGCCAGCTTTTCGCCGAGCTGGTACAGGTCCCAGTGCGACTGCGGGTCGCGGTAGACCTGGGCCCAGGCGGCCTCGACCTCGGGGCTGGCCGTGTAGGGCTGGGTCCAGTCGCGTTCCAGGTGCCCGGCAGGAATGGCCAGGCCCTGGCGTGCCAGCAGGCGCAGAGCCTCGTCGTACAGGGAAGGTGCGCGCCATGCGGCATCCACCCGGGCCAGCAGGTCCGGGCGGTGGGCATGGGGCTGGAGCATGGCGGCGTTCTTGTTGCCCAGCGCGAACTCGATGCAGCGGTACTGGTAGCTTTGGAAGCCGCTGGAGCTGGCGAGATACGGGCGCATGGCCGTGTACTCGGTAGGCGTCATGGTGGCCAGCACGGACCAGGCGCCGACCAGCTGCTCCATGATGCGGCTCACGCGGGCCAGCATCTTGAAGGCATCGGCATGGCGGTCGGCCGCCACGGCGGCCGTGGCCGCGCCCAGCTCGTGCAGCATGAGCTTCATCCACAGCTCGCTGGTCTGGTGCTGGATGATGAACAGCAGCTCGTCATGCGTGGGCGACAGCAGTTGCTGGGCGCCGAGGATGGCGTCCAGCTGCAGATAGTCGCCATAGCTCATGGACTGGCTGAAATCCAGCTGCGCCCTTTCCTCGGCGACGATGCGCTCGGTCAGGCCGCCATGGACGGGGCAGCCGCTCATTGCGGTGCCTCCAGCACCGTGGCAATGGCGTCGGCCACGTACTGCACGTTGGCGCCCGACAGGCCCGACATGCACATGCGGCCCGAGCGGATCAGGTACACTCCGTGCTCGTCGCGCAGGCGGTGGACCTGGGGCTCGCTGATGCCGGTGTAGCTGAACATGCCGCGCTGGGTCAGCAGGAAGCCGAAGTCGCGCTGCTCGCCAAAGCGTTCATGCAGCGCGCCGTGCAGCTGGGCGCGCATGTCCTTGATGCGGCCGCGCATCTGCGCCAGCTCCTGCGCCCATTGGGCGCTCAGTTCGGGCGACGCCAGCACCTGCTGCACCAGGCGTGCGCCACGGGTGGGGGGCGAGGAATAGTTGCTGCGCACCGTGGCCTTGAGCTGGCCCAGCACATTGCCGGCCGTGGCCGCGTCGCTGCAGACCACGCTGAGGCCGCCCACGCGTTCGCCATACAGCGAGAAGTTCTTGGAAAACGAATTGGCCACAAAGGCCTGGGCGCCCGCATCGGCCAGCGCGCGCACGGACCAGGCGTCTTCATCGAGCCCATCGCCAAAGCCCTGGTAGGCCATGTCCACGAAGGGGATCAGGCCGCGCTCCACGATCACGGGGATCAGTTGCTGCCACTGCTCGCGCGACAGGTCCACGCCCGTGGGGTTGTGGCAGCTGGCATGCAGCAGCACCACGCTGCCCGAGGGCAGTTCGCGCAGTGTCTGCAGCATGGCGTCGAAGCGCAGGCTGCCCGTGGCCGCGTCGTAGTAGGGGTAGCTGTGGGTGCGCAGGCCCGCGCCCTGGAAGATGGCCAGATGGTTGTCCCAGGTGGGATCGCTGAGCCAGACCTCGGCGTCGGGGAAATAGTGCTTGATGAAGTCCGCGCCCAGCTTGAGCGCGCCCGAGCCGCCCAAGGTCTGCACGGTGGCGATGCGCTGCGCGCGCACGGCCTCGTGCTCAGCGCCGAACACCAGGTTCTGCACCAGCTGGCGGTAGGGAGCAATGCCTTCGATGGGCAGGTAGCCGCTGGGGCTTTGCTCGCGGGCCAGGGCATCGCCAGCCTGGCGCACGGAGTCCAGCACGGGCAGGCGGCCGGCCTCGTCGAAATACAGGCCGATGCTCAGGCTGACCTTGTCGGCGCGCAGGTCCTGCTGAAAGGCTTCCATCAGCGACAGGATGGGATCTCCGGGGTAGGGCGGGACGTGGCTGAACATCGAGGCGCGGGCGGTATCGAGGGGGGCAAGAGTCGTCATGTTTCTAAGGTAGGGAGAAAAACGGAAGGCCGGATGTCACCGGGCCTGGGCCTGGGTTGGGGGATTGGCTTGAGGAGCGGCTGCGGTCTGGCCGGCCGGCTTGCGGTACCAGATGGCGTAGATGGCGCCCAGCAGCAGCAAAAAGGGCAGGCCGGTGAGCACGGTCAGGCGGAACACGTCGGTGAACAGCGTGGACACCAGGGCGGCCAGCATCAGTGCCGCGCCCAGCAGCGTCAGCACCGGAAAGCCCCACATGCGGAAGGCCAGCGGCTGGTTGCCCTGGCGCACCCAGTGGATGCGGAAGAACAGGTGGGTCACGAAAATCATGAACCACGTGAACATGGCGCCGAACATGGCCACGGCCATCATCAGCATGAAGGACTGCTCGGGATTGATGATGTTGAACAGCGTGGCCACGGCAATGCCCAGGCAGGACAGCAGCAGCGCCGGCAGCGGCACGCCGCGCGAGTTCACGCGGCCCAGCACGGCGGGCGCATGGCCGGCGCGCGAGAGGCTGAACATCATGCGGGTGGTGATGTACAGCTGGCTGTTCATGGCCGACAGGGCAGCCACCAGCACCACGAAATTGACCACGCTGGCCGCGCCGGGCAGGCCGATGATCTCCATCACCTTCACGAAGGGGCTGCCGTCCTTGCCGGCGGCCGACCACGGCACGATGGCCAGCATCAGCGCAATCGTGGCCAGGTAGAACACCACCAGGCGCACCATGGTGGAGCGGAAGGCGCTGGTGACGGCGCGCTGCGGGTCCTTGGCCTCGCCAGCGGCCACGGCGATCATCTCGATGCTCAGGTAGCTGAAGATGGCGATGATCACGCCCACCCAGGTGCCCCACAGGCCGTTGGGGAAGAAGCCGCCGTTGTTGACGTAGTTGGCAAAGCCCACGCCGGCCGGCCGGGTGCCGAACACCACCCAGGCGCCGACCACGATGAAGGCCACGATGGCGATGATCTTGATCATGGAGAAGCTGTACTCCACGGCGCCGAAGGCCTTGACGCTCATCATGTTCACGCCGATCAGCGCGCCCGAGAAGATCACCACCCAGGCCCAGCGCGGCACCTCGGGGAACCAGTAGCCCATGTACAGGCCCACGGCCGTCACCTCGGTGCCCACGGCCAGCACCACGCAGGCCCAGTAGGCATAGCGCACCACGAAGCCGGCCCAGGGGGCGATGTAGTGCTCGGCATAGGCGCCGAACGAGCCCGAGGTCGGGTGGGCCACCGTCATCTCGGCCAAGCAGCCCATCAGCAGCAGCGAGATCAGCGCGCCGATGGCATAGCTGATCAGCACGCTGGGCCCGGCGAAGCCGATGGCAAAGCCGCTGCCCAGGAACAGGCCGGTGCCGACGGCACCGCCGATGGCGATCATGGTCATCTGTCCGGCGGACAGCTGCTGTTGGAGTCCGGCTTCGCGCTGGACGATGTCTTCGAAGGCTGGCATGGGTTGTTGTCTCCGTTGCTGTGGGGGGCTTCGGAGGCGGATGCTAGTTACGGCCTTCGCAGGGCGTTTAGTAGTTATCCCTAAATGCGCTTGATCTTGGATAAGTTATTCTGTGAAACATGAATTCATAGGTGGTTTATGTCAATCGAGATCGACAGAACGGACCGGCTGCTGATCCGCGCCTTGCAGGACAACGCGCGGCTGACCTCGGGCGAATTGGCGCAACGCGTGCACTTGTCGCAATCGCCGTCATGGCGGCGCATCAAACGGCTGGAGGATGAGGGCGTGATCACCGGCTACCACGCCGCGCTGAGCCGGCGCGCCATCGGCTTTGGCGTGCTGGCCTTCGTGATGGTGGGCATAGACCATCAGAACGAGGAGTCATCGCGCCACTTCCAGGAAGCGGTCTGCGCCATTCCCGAGGTCGTGATGTTCCACGGCATCTCGGGGCCGGAGGACTTCCTGCTGGTCGTCGTGGCGCGCGATCTCGATGCCTATTCGGACCTGCTGCTCACCCGCCTGCACCGGCTGCCCGGCGTGCGCCAGGTGCACACGCATTTCTCGCTGCAGGAGTTCAAGGGGCAGTTGGCGGGGCTGCCCGTGGAATAGCGGCTGGTGGTGGCGGCTGTTGGCGCCTGGCTGGTTGCTACAGCAGGCCGCTGTCCAGCGCCTGCATGCCATGGCGCACGCGCACGCGGTTGCAGGCATCGCTGCCGGCCGCAAATTCGCGGCAAGGCGAGGGCCGCCACTCGTAGATGCCGCAATGGGCCTTCTCGCCCACCTTGCCCACCAGCGCTGCGCAGCGCGGGCGCGACCAGTCCGTGCCGCGCATGCGGCAGGTGTGGTCGGTGACTTCCTCGATCAGCCCGGCCGGCACGCGGCCGCCATGCTCCTGCGACTCATGCACGGAAAAGTCCACGCGAAACGATGCGCAGCAGGCGCCGCAGCTCAGGCAGGGATGGGTCATGGCGTGGGCAAGCAGGTGCAGGTGCGGATCGTGGGAGCGCGATTGTCGCGCGCACGCGTGCGGGGCGCCTGGAACCGGCCAAAAACCATGACGGCCCTTTGGCAAGACCCTGTCTCTTACTCCGATACCATGCGCGGGCTTCCCACGGGGATTCGATCAAAATCAAAATGAGAATAAAAATCAGTTGATACAACACGCCATGCATTCGATGAATCCCGGGACGGACGCCACGGCCCCGTCCGCGCTGTCCGCGCCTCCCAGCTCTCCAAGCCCGGCCACCGCTGCGGCCATCACCCTGGATGCGCTGCCGCGCCAGGTTCCGGCGCGCGTGGTCGAACTCCATGCGGCGCGCGACACGGCCGAGCAGGAACTGCTGCTTCGCCTCATGGAAATCGGTTTCCTGCCGGGCGAGCCCGTTCGCATCCTGGCCGCAGGCTTTCCGGGCGACGATCCGCTGGCCGTGCGCGTGGGCCAGGCCACGTTCGCGCTGCGCCGCCATGAGGCGGCCCTGGTGCGCGTGGCGCCGGAGGCGGTGGCATGAGCGCGTCGTCCTCTCCCAAGCTCATCCAGCCGCTGCAGCCTGCCCAGGGTGGCGGCGGCAGCGGTGATTCCGCATTGCGCCTGGCCTTGCTGGGCAACCCCAACTGCGGCAAGACGGCGCTGTTCAACCTGCTGACCGGCGCACGCCAGAAGGTGGCCAACTACGCGGGCGTGACCGTGGAGCGCAAGGAAGGCTGGCTGAGCACGGCCAGCGGCCGGCGTGTGCGCGTGCTGGACCTGCCGGGCACCTACAGCCTGCACGCCCACAGCGAGGACGAACGCATCACGCGCGACATCGTCTCGGGCCGCCACGCGCGCGAGGCGCCTCCCGAACTGCTGGTCTGCGTCACCGACGCCACCCATCTGCGCCTGAACCTGCGCCTGGTGCTGGAAGCCCAGTGCCTGGGCCTGCCCATGCTGCTGGTGCTCAACATGAGCGACATGGCCAGGCGCCAGGGCATCGATATCGACCGCGAGGCGCTGTCACGCGCCCTGGGCATGCCCGTGCTGTCCACGGTGGGCGTGCGCCAGGACGGCGCGCGCGAACTGCTGCAATGGCTGGACGGCCCCGAAGCCCGCGCCCTGGCAGCGCCGCAACTGCAGGCCCCGGCCCGCCCGGGCGATGCGCGCGAGCAGGTGCTGGCCCTGCACCAGCAGGTGGCCCGCATCATGGCCGACTGCGTCAAGGAGCCCGTGGTGGACACCCGGCGCGACGACCGCATCGACGCCGTGGTGCTGCACCCGCTGTGGGGCATGCTGCTGCTGGCGGCCACGCTGTTCCTGATGTTCCAGGCCGTGTTCAGCTGGGCGCAGCCGCTGATGGACGGCATCGAGGGCGGCGTCTCGGCCGTCTCGGCCCTGGTCAACGAGCACATGCCCGAAGGCGCGCTGCGCAGCCTGCTGGCCGATGGCGTGATCGCGGGCACCGGCGCCGTGCTGGTCTTCCTGCCGCAGATCCTGATCCTGTTCCTGTTCATCCTTGCACTCGAGGACTCGGGCTACCTGCCGCGTGCCGCCTTCATGCTGGACCGCATCATGGGCAAGGTCGGCCTGTCGGGCCGCTCCTTCATTCCGCTGCTGTCCAGCTTCGCCTGCGCCGTGCCCGGCATCATGGCCACGCGCTCCATCACCAGCTGGCGCGACCGCCTGGTGACGATCATGATCGCGCCGCTGATGACCTGCTCGGCGCGCCTGCCGGTCTATGCGCTGCTGATCAGCGCCTTCATTCCCGAGCGCACGGTGGGCGGCATCTTCAACCTGCAGGGCCTGGTGCTGTTCGCGCTGTACGTGGCCGGCATTGTCAGCGCCATGGCCGTGGCCGGCGTGGCCAAGTTGGCCGGCCGCAGCGCCGGACCCACGCCGCTGCTGATGGAGCTGCCCTCCTACCGCTGGCCCAGCCCGCGCAGCCTGGCCCTGGGCCTGTACGAGCGCGCCATGATCTTCCTGCGCCGCGTGGGCGGCATCATCCTGACCGTGAGCATCGTGCTGTGGTTCCTGGCCAGCTACCCGGCGCCGCCTGATGGCGTCACCGAAGCGGCCATCCGCTACAGCTTTGCGGGCCGCATCGGCGGCTGGTTGGAGGTGGTGCTGGCGCCGATCGGCTTCAACTGGCAGATCGCCATCGCCCTGGTGCCGGGCATGGCCGCGCGCGAAGTGGCCGTCAGCGCCATGGGCACGGTCTATGCCCTGTCCGCCGCCAACGACGAGGCCATGGCCGAGCAACTGGGCCCGCTGATCGCCCACACCTGGTCTATGGCCACGGCGCTGTCGCTGCTGGCCTGGTTCGTGTTCGCGCCCCAGTGCATCTCCACGCTGGCCGCCGTGCGGCGCGAGACCAACGGCTGGCGCTATCCGCTGCTGATGACCGGCTATCTGTTCGCGCTGGCCTACCTTGCCAGCTTCATCACCTACCGCGTGGCCATCGCATTGGGCGCGGGCTGAAAGGAACAAGCACCATGTGGCAGAACATCATCGTCGGGCTGATCGTGGCCCTGGCCGGCGTGTCTCTCGTCTGGCGCTATCTGCCCGCGCGCTGGCGCCAGAGGGCCGGGCAGATGCATCCGGCACTGGCGCCCAAGGAGGGGGGCGGCTGTGGCGGCTGCAGTGCCTGCGGCGGGGACAGTTGCGCACCGGACAAGCGGGGGCCGTAAGGCCACGGCCCGAACTTCCGCCGGGAAAAAAGAATGCCTGCAGGCGCAAAGCCTGCAGGCATTCTTTTTTGAGCGGACTGCGTTGTCAGTTCGGCTGGCGGCCCAGCAGCAGGTATTCCATGAGTGCCTTTTGCACGTGCATCCGGTTCTCCGCCTCATCCCAGACCACGGACTGCGGCCCGTCGATGACCTCGGCCTCCACTTCCTCGCCGCGGTGGGCGGGCAGGCAGTGCATGAACAGGGCATCGCCACGTGCGGCGGCCATCATTTCGGCGTCCACGCACCAGTCGGCAAAGGCCTTCTTGCGGGCTTCGTTCTCGGCCTCGTAGCCCATGCTGGTCCACACGTCGGTGGTCACCAGGTCGGCGCCCTTGCAGGCGTCCAGCGGGTCCTTGAAGACCTTGTAGCAGCCCTCGCGCGGGGTCTTGCCGCCAAAGGCCAGCTTCTCGTCCACCTCGTAGCCGCCCGGCGTGCTGACGTGGACGGTGAAGCCCAGCAGGTCGGCCGCCTGCAGCCAGGTGTTGGCCATGTTGTTGCCGTCGCCGACCCAGGCGACGGTCTTGCCCTGGATCGAGCCGCGGTGCTCGATGAAGGTGAAGATGTCGGCCAGGATCTGGCAGGGGTGGAACTCGTTGGTCAGGCCGTTGATGACGGGCACGCGCGAGTATTCGGCAAAGCGCACGATCTTGTCCTGGCCATAGGTGCGGATCATCACCAGGTCGGTCATGCGGCTGATGACGCGTGCGCTGTCCTCGATGGGCTCGGCGCGGCCCAGCTGGCTGTCGCCCGTGGTCAGGTGGACCACCGAGCCGCCGAGCTGGTACATGCCCGCCTCGAAGCTCACGCGGGTGCGCGTGCTGGCCTTCTCGAAGATCATGGCCAGCGTGCGGTCGCTGAGCGTGTGGTGCTTTTCGTAGCCCTTGAACTTCTTCTTGATCAGGGCCGCGCGTTCGAGCACATAGGCGTACTCGTCGGCCGTGAAGTCGGAAAACTGCAGATAGTGCTTGATGGCAGTCATAGGCAGGTACTCATTCGGACAGGAATTGCACGATCAGGGGCTTGAGCTTGGCGACCACTTCGTCGGCTTCGGCCTCGGTCATGATCAGCGGCGGCACCAGGCGCACCACGGTGTCGGCGGTCACGCTGAACAGCAGGCCGGCTTCGGCGCCACGGCCCAGCAGGGCGCCGCAGGGCTTGTTCAGCTCGATGCCGATGATCAGGCCCTGGCCGCGCACATCGACCACGCCCTTGACGTCGGCCAGTTCCTTTTGCAGCGTGGCCTTCAGGTGGTCGCCCACCTTGGTGGTGTGGGCCAGCAGGCCGTCCTCTTCCATGATGCGGATGGTTTCGATGCCCGCGCGCATGGCCAGCGGATTGCCGCCGAAGGTGGAGCCATGGTTGCCCGGCTGCAGCACGGTGGCCGCCTTGCCATGGGCCACGACGGCGCCGATGGGTACGCCCGAGCCCAGGCCCTTGGCCAGGGTCATCACGTCGGGGACGATGCCGGCCCACTGGTGGGCGAACCACTTGCCCGTGCGGCCCATGCCGGCCTGGACTTCGTCGAACATCATCAGCCAGCCGTTGGCATCGCACAGTGCGCGCACCTGCTGCATGTACTCGATGCGCATGGGGTGCAGGCCGCCTTCGCCCTGGATGGGCTCCATCATCACGGCCACCACGTCGGGGTTGCCGGCCGTGGCCTTCTGGAGCGCCTCGTAGTCGTTCACCGGCACGCGCAGGAAACCGTCGAGCAGGGGGCCGAAGCCGTCGCGCACCTTGGGGTTGCCCGTGGCCGTCATGGTGGCGATGGAGCGGCCGTGGAAGGCATGCTCGTAGACCACGATCACCGGCTTGGCGATGCCCTTGTCCACGCCGTACTTGCGCGCGATCTTGATGGCGGCCTCGTTGGCCTCCAGGCCCGTGCTGCAGAAGAAGACATTGGTCATCTTCGAGCGCTCGGTCAGCAGCTTGGCCAGCGTTTCCTGGCCGGGCACGTGGTAGTAGTTGGAGGTGTGGATGAGCTTGGCCACCTGGTCCTGCAGCGCAGGCACCAGCTTGGGGTGGTTGTGGCCCAGCGTGTTCACTGCAATGCCGCCCAGCGCATCGAGGTACTGCTTGCCGTTGACGTCCCACACGCGGCAGCCCTGGCCTCGCTCCAGAGCGATCGGTACGCGGCCATAGGTGTTCATCACGTGGGGCGAGGCAGCCTCAATGAAAGCGGTCATTGCAAAAATCTCCTGAGCTGGAAAGTAAACGGCATCCGGGCGTTGCCGCCGCAGATGCCTGAAAAACAGCGAAGCCCGATTCTAGGGGCCGCGCGATGGCCTACCGTTGCGGTTTGCGCATCACAGCCATGCAATGAGCCTACGCCACACTTGGGTAGTGCGCTGCAACAAGGCCTCAGCTCTTATATAAGAGATAAAATGCCGGCTTGGCCTGCTGGCAGCGATCCTGCCTGTGGGCTCTGACTTTTTTGAAGGACTTGCGCAAGCAGGATGTGGCAGGGCGCCGTGCCCCTTGGCAGGTCGCCTGTGTTGTTCCTTGTTGCGCAAGTCGTATTTTGGCGTGCATCCTGATGGTCTCTCCCTCCAGCAAAGAACTGTTCATCCAGGGCATCACCCACGAAGGCAAGACTTTCCGGCCCAGCGACTGGGCTGAGCGGCTGGCAGGCGTCATGAGCCAGTTTCGCCCCGGTGGTGCCCAGCGCGGCAGCCACCTGAGCTATTCGCCCTGGTGTGTTCCCACAACGCTTAATGGCGTCAAGTGCGTGGTCGTGCACCGCGACCTGCGCGACTACGAGCCCATGGCCTGGGATTTCTGCCTGAACTTCGCCAAGGACAACAACCTGCAGGTTGCTGAGGCCTGCCTGATACCGGACGAGCCGGCCCGCTGAGGCCGGTTTCTTTTTTTTGAGGGTCGTTCCCGTCTGATGTGAAGCGCGCCTGGGGTGCGTTTTTTTTCGCCTGTGCTCCGGAGGGTGGGGCTTTTTTGGTGGATCCTGCGGATGCAGGAGCATCGTTCAGGCACAAAAAAACCGCCCGAAGGCGGTTTTCTCGTTCGCTGACAGCGCACCCGTTACAAACGGCAGATGGCCGGAGCCATCCGTGCGGTTGCCTAATTGGATTAGGCGGCTGCCAGGGCCTTGACCTTGGCGGACAGGCGGCTCTTGTCGCGAGCGGCCTTGTTCTTGTGGAAGATGCCCTTGTCGGCGATCGTGTCCAGAACGGATTGGGCTGCGGCAAACAGTTCGGTTGCCTTGGCCTTGTCGCCAGTCAGAACGGCCTTTTCGACCTTCTTGACGGCAGTGCGGTACTTGGAACGCAGCGAGGTGTTGGCTGCGTTGAGCTTGGTGTCCTGGCGGACGCGCTTGCGGCCGGAGGCGAGACGGGGGTTCTTCTTTGCGGGCTTGGATGCCATGATATGTATTCCTAGTGTCTGAGGATGTTGTCGGCGAAGCGCGGGATTATAGCACGCAGCCCGGACAGGGCCTTGAGGGCCCAGGCCGCACGGGCCGGCCTGTTGCAACGGAGTGCAAGAGCGGCCAGGCCCGCCTGGAGCGCCGGCCGGCGGGGCATGCCAGCGCATACACTCCCCACGGTGTCACTGTTCAAAGCCGCCTCCACCGTTTCCCTGCTGACGCTGGCCTCCCGTATCACCGGGCTGGTGCGCGATCTGCTCATGGCCTCCATGTTCGGAGCCAATGCGCTGACCGATGCGTTCAATGTCGCCTTCAGGATTCCCAATCTCTTTCGGCGGCTGTTCGCCGAGGGGGCCTTCAGCCAGGCCTTCGTGCCGGTGCTGGCCGCCAGCAAGGCCAAGGAGGGGGACGAGGCCACGCGCACGCTGATCTCGCACGTGGCCACGCTGCTGTTCTGGGTGCTGCTGGTGACCTGCGTGCTGGGCGTGGTGGGCGCGCCGCTGCTGGTCTGGCTGCTGGCCAGCGGCCTGCGCCAGTCGCCCGAGGGCTATGACGCCGCCGTGCTGATGACACGCTGGATGTTCCCCTACATCGGCTTCATGTCCCTGGTGGCGCTGTCTGCCGGCGTGCTCAATACCTGGCGGCGCTTTGCCGTCTCGGCCGCCACGCCGGTGCTGCTGAACCTGGCCATGATCGCCGCCGCCTTCTGGGGCGCGCCCTGGCTGCAGGCGCGCGGCATCGAGCCCATCTATGCCATGGCCGGTGGCGTGATGCTGGGCGGCGTGCTGCAGCTGGCGGTGCAACTGCCTGCGCTGGCGCGCCTGGGCCTGCTGCCGCGCATCGGCTTTTCGCCAGCTGCGCTGCGCGAAGCCTGGGCCGAGGCCGGCGTGCGCCGCATCCTCAAGCTGATGGCGCCGGCCCTGCTGGGCGTGGGCGTGGCCCAGGTCTCGCTGATGATCAACACCCAGATCGCCTCCTATCTGCAACCGGGCAGCGTGACCTGGCTGTTCTATGCCGACCGGCTCATGGAGTTTCCGACGGCGCTGCTGGGCGTGGCGCTGGGCGTGGTGCTCACCCCCCAGCTGGCCGCTGCCAAGGCGGCCGACGACTCGGAGCGCTACTCGGCCATGCTGGACTGGGGGCTGCGCCTGGTGGTGCTGCTGTCCGTGCCGTGCGCCGTGGGCTTGCTCACTTTTGCCGAGCCGCTGGTGGCCACGCTGTTCCACCGCGGTGCGCTGCAGGACAGCGACGTGGGCCAGATCGCCCTGGCGCTGGTCGGCTACGGCGCAGGCCTGGTGGGCCTGGTGGCCATCAAGGTGCTGGCGCCGGGCTACTACGCCAGCCAGGACATCCGCACGCCCGTCAAGATCGCCATCGTGGTGCTGGTCATCACCCAACTGCTCAACCTGGTCCTGGTGCCCTTCATGGCGCATACCGGCCTGGCGCTGTCCATCGGCCTGGCGGCCCTGGTCAATGCGGGCTGGCTGCTGTGGGGTCTGCTGCGCCGGGGCGTCTACCGTCCCAAGCCGGGCTGGGGCCGGCTGGGCTTGCAGGTGGTCGCGGCCAGCAGCCTGCTGGCCGTGCTGCTGACCTGGGGCAGCCAGCATTTCGACTGGATCGCGCTGCGCGCCAACGGCTGGCAGCGTGTGGGCCTGCTCGCCGCGCTGATGGCCGCCTCGGTGCTGCTGTACTTCGGTGCGCTGTGGGCGGCGGGGCTCAAGCTGCGCGCACTGCTGCGGCGCTGAGAGGCATCGCCCAAACCCGCATAATTGCAGGCTTGGGCGCTGCAATATACAAAGCATCATGAGCTGGAGTTACGAAGACACGCCAACGGCCCTGCAATACTTTGCAGCGCTGGTGCAAAGCGATGACCACCTGCCGTTGATGGAGGCGGCAATCAGCATCGCCCAGGATGCCGTGCCCGATCTCGACTTGCAGGCGGCCAGCGCCGAGCTGGACCGGCTGCAGGTGCGCCTGCTCCAGCGCCTGGCCGGCGAAACCGATTCCCTGCAGCGCCTGCGCGTGCTCAACCAGTTCTTCTATGGCGAGCTGGGCTTTGGCGGCAATCTCAACGATTACTACGACCCGTCCAACAGCTACATCCACCACGTGCTGCAGACGCGGCGCGGCATTCCCATCAGTGTGGCGCTGATCTGGCTGGAGCTGGCTGCGGCCATCGATCTGCCGGCACAGGGCGTGAGCTTTCCCGGGCATTTCCTGGTCAAGCTGCGCCTGCCCCAGGGGCAGGTGGTGATGGACCCGCTGAGCGGTGAATCCTTCTCGGCCAACAGCCTGGCCGAACGGCTGGAGCCCTTCTGGCAGAACGCCGGCCTGTCCGCCGAGGAGGCGGCTCCGCTGGGCATGTACCTGCAGGGCGCATCGCCGCGTGACATCCTGGAGCGCATGCTGCGCAATCTGCAGGAGATCCACCATGCGCGGCGCGACTGGCCGCTGCTGGTGGCCGTGCTCAACCGGCTGGCCGTGCTGCGGCCCGACATGCCGGAGATCTTCCGGGACCGGGGGCTGGCCTATGCGCAATGGGGAGTGACCGAGCGTGCGCTCGAAGACCTGGAGCGCTTCCTGCATTCCCAGCAGGGCGCGCAGGCCGTGGCCGTGCGCGAGGTGATCCGGCGGCTCAGGGGGCTGTAGCGGCGGCAGCCCCCAGGGTCGGAGCGCTGCTCAGACCAGCCGGACGGCTTCCAGCTCTTTCTTGAGATAGGCGTAGAACAGTGGCGCCGCCACCAGGCCTGCGGGGCCGAACACCGACTCGGCCACGAACATCACGGCCAGCAGCTCCCAAACGCCCATGTGCGTGCGCTGGCCCACCACCTTGGCGTTGATCACGTACTCGGCCTTGTGGATCAGGATCAGAAAGCCCAGGCAGGCCGCGGCGGCCACCGGGGAGACCGACAGCCCCACGATGGTGATCACCGCATTGCACAGCAGGTTGCCCACGATGGGCACCAGGCCCGCGATGAATGTCAGCGTGATCAGGGCTGGCGTGTAGGGCAGGGTCAGGTTCCAGTGCGGCAGCACGCCCAGAAGGAAGATGGCCGTCAGGAAGGTATTGAAGGCCGCAATCCAGAACTGCGCCGCCACGATCTGGCGGAAGGCCAGCCCCATGAGTCGGATGCGTTCGCGCAGCGCAGCCACCAGGGGCGGGCGGCGCGTGGTGATGGGGCGCACGGCGGCCAGCGCGCCGATGATCAGGCCCACATAGGCGTACAGCAGGCCGGTAAGCCAGGCGCGGCCCGCATGGGCCAGGGCACCGGCCTTGGCTGCCAGGTAGCTGGCCAGCAGGTGCTGGATTTCCTGCGCGCCGTCCGGCAACTGGTCGGCCATGTCGGCGGGCAGCTTGTCACGCAGCTCCAGCACCGTGTGGGCCAGATAGTCGAGCAGCTCGCGGTACTGCTGCGGCGCGTCGGTGATGTAGGTGCGTGTATGCGAGAGCGCGCCGCTCAGCAGGGCCAGCGGTGCAAGAATGACGATGGTGGCTGCCACCAATTGGGTCCAGCGCGGCAGCGAGCCGCGCCGGGCCTTGGGCTGGGCCCGTGCCAGCAGCCCGGCAAGGGCGCGCGTGACCAGAAAGCCCACGCAGACACAGAGCATGCCCGGCAAAAGGCCCTGCCACATGATCAGCAGCAGGGCGCCTGCCATCAGCACATAGCTGGAAAGCGTCACGCCGCGCGTGGGCGCGGGCTGCGGGGAGATGATGGGCGAGGGCAGGTGCTGGGTCATGCGCTGCGGGCCCGTGGTCAGCGGACCTCGACAGGCTCGCCCTCGCCGCGTGCGGCGATGCGTCCGATGGTGTAGACCGTCTCGCCCAGCTGCTTGAGCGTGGCGGCCGTGGCTTCGGCCGCTTCGGCGGGCACGACAACGACCATGCCGATGCCGTTGTTGAAGGTGCGGTTCATTTCCACGGCGTCGATGCCGGCCGTCTTCTGCAGCCAGGCGAACAGCTCGGTCTGGGGCCAGCTACCGGCATCCAGGTGGGCGGCCAGGCCCTCGGGCAGCACGCGGGGGATGTTCTCCAGCAGGCCGCCGCCGGTGATGTGGGCCAGCGCCTTGATGGGGTGCTGCTCCAGTGCGGCCAGCACGTTCTTCACGTACAGGCGTGTGGGTTCCATGATGGCCTGCTTGAACGGCTTGCCGTCCAGCGATTCGGGCAGGCTGCCCTGGGCTTCGGCGCGCTCGATGCACTTGCGCACCAGGGAGAAGCCATTGGAGTGCACGCCGGCCGAGGCCAGACCCAGCACCACGTCGCCTGCGGCCACGCTCTGGCCCGTGAGGATCTTGGACTTTTCGACGGCGCCGACGGCAAAGCCCGCCAGGTCGTATTCACCGGCCGGATACATGCCGGGCATTTCAGCGGTTTCACCGCCGATCAGTGCGCAGCCCGACAGCTCGCAGCCGCGTGCAATGCCGCCGACCACGGCAGCGGCCGTGTCCACGTCCAGCTTGCCGCAGGCGAAATAGTCAAGGAAGAACAGGGGCTCGGCGCCCTGGACCAGCACGTCGTTGACGCTCATGGCCACCAGGTCGATGCCCACGGTGTCGTGCATGTTCCACTCGAAGGCCAGCTTGAGCTTGGTGCCCACGCCATCGGTGCCCGAGACCAGCACGGGCTCCTTGTAGCGCTTGGGCACCTCGAACAGCGCGCCGAAGCCTCCGATGCCGGCCATCACGCCTTCGCGCATGGTCTTCTTGGCCAGCGGCTTGATGCGCTCGACCAGCGCATCGCCAGCGACGATGTCGACGCCGGCGTCTTTGTAGGAAATCGGGGTAGAGGAGGGGGCAGAAGAGCTCATGGATGGGTACGGTGCGGTAAGCCCGATGCCGGGCTGGAACCCCGGGATTCTACGGCGCCGGCCGCCGGCAGGCGCGCGCGCCAGTGGGCTTCGAGGGGGCTTTCGTTGCACATGCGGGCCGGCTGCCGCCGTGCCGGGCGCCGCGCAGACTAAAATCCCTCGTCCGCCCGGGAGCTCCCGGGCGTTGTCCGCCTTGCCGCAGCGCTGCGCCGAGGCGGGCCTGTCTTTGCTCTCAACCCAATGCCGTTGCCGATTCCTCTGCCTGCTTTTGCCGCATGGACCCGCCTGGACACAGGAAAGGGGGCGCTGCGCGTATGTCGCAGATGAAGCAGCTGGCTCTGGATATCAGCATGGCGTCGAGTCCGACGCTGTCGCGCTTTTTCGTCGGTCCCAATGCCGCAGTGATCGATCATCTGCGCCACTGGGTGGGCGACGGCCGCATGCAGACCGCCCGCACGCCGGTGCCCACCTATCTTTGGGGCGAGTCGGGCTCGGGCAAGACCCACCTGCTCAAGGCTGTGCGCGAGGCGCTGCGCGAGCAGGGCGCCATGGTGGGCTGGATGGATGCATCCACCCTGTTCCCGCCGCCGTTCGACGAGCGCTGGGCGGCGGTGCTGATGGACGACGTGGACATCTACACTCCGCTGCAGCAGGCGCGTGCCTTCAACTGGTTCGTGAATGCGACGAGCCCGGCCACGGGCTCGCCGCGCTGGGTGCTGGGAGCCGGCCCCCTGCCGCCGGCCGACCTCAAGCTGCGCGAGGATCTGCGCACGCGGCTGGGCTGGGGCCATGTGTTCCAGCTGCAACTGCTCGATGAAACCGCGCGCCGCGCGGTGCTGCGCCAGGAGGCCGATGCCCGTGGCGTTTTTCTGGGCGACGATGTGATGGACTACATGCTCAAGCGCTTCTCACGCGACCTGGGCAGCCTGATGCAGCTGCTCGACATGCTCGACGGCTTTGCGCTTCGCAACAAGCGCGCCATCACCATTCCGTTGCTCAAGACGATGCTGGAAACCGAATGAGCCCACATTTTCGTGTGGGCAGGGACTGCGGGAGCCGGCGGAGCCTGCGTTGCAAGGGCAGCGCGGGACCCATTTTTTTAGGATATGCATGACCTCTGATCAGAAGCAACTCCGGCCCCGGCTGGCGTTGTTCGACCTGGACCATACGCTGCTGCCGCTCGATTCGGACTACGAGTGGGGCGAGTTCACGACGCGCATCGGCTGGACCGATCCGGCCGAGTTCGGCCGCCGCAACGCCGAGTTCTTCGCGCACTACCAGGCCGGCACGCTCGACGTGCACGACTATGTGCGCTTTGCCACCGAGGCCTTCTGCGGCCGTGGCGCGCAACAGGCCGACGAGGCGCATGAGCGCTTCATGCGCGAGGTGATCACCCCCGCGATCCGTCCCCAGGCACTGGAGCTGCTGCGCACGCACCAGCAGGCGGGCGACCAGATCATCATCGTCACGGCCACCAACGAGTTCGTGACGCGCCCCATCGCCGCCGCACTGGGCGTGCAGGAGCTGATTGCCGTGGAACTGGAGCGCGACGCCCAGGGCTGGTTCACGGGCGAGATCCGTGGAACGCCCAGCATGCGCGACGGCAAGGTCCAGCGCATGCAGCAGTGGCTGGATGCGCGTGGCCTGGACTGGGGCGGCGTGGAGAGCTTCTTCTACAGCGACTCCTGGAACGACGTGCCCCTGCTCGAACGCGTGGACCACCCCGTGGCCACCAACCCCGACGCACGGCTGCGCGCCCTGGCCCAGGAACGTGGCTGGCGCATTCTGGACCTGTTTGGCGAAGCACCATGATCAAGAACATCATCGACAAGCTGCTGGGCAAGACCTCGGCTGCCCCCCGCGCCCGCAAGTCCCCCTTCGGCAAGCGCCAGGAAGTGCCCGTGCAGGTGCACGGCATCGACCCCAACCTGGTGGACCGGCGTGCCATCGACGTGGTCGAGACGCTGCAGGATGCCGGCTACGAGGCCTACATCGTCGGCGGCGCCGTGCGCGACCTGCTGCTGGGCCTGCGCCCCAAGGACTTCGACGTGGCCACCAATGCCACGCCCGAGCAGGTCAAGGGCCTGTTCCGCCGCGCCTTCATCATCGGCAAGCGCTTTCGCATCGTGCATGTGGTCTATGGCCGCGGGCGCGAGAACGAGGTCATCGAAGTCTCCACCTTCCGCGCCTTCCTGGACAACAGCGCGGCCGAGGCCGTGAGCGGCAACGAGCGCACCAGCAAGGCCCAGCTCGCCGGCATGCACCATGCGGTGGACGCCAGCGGCCGCGTGCTGCGCGACAACGTCTGGGGCCCGCAGGACCAGGACGCCACGCGCCGCGACTTCACCATCAACGCCATGTACTACGACCCGCGCACGCAGATCGTGGTGGACTATCACAAGGGCATCGACGACGCCAAGAAGCGCATGCTGCGCATGATCGGCGACCCGGCCACGCGCTACCGCGAAGACCCGGTGCGCATCATCCGCGCCGTGCGCTTCGCGGCCAAGCTGGCAGGCAAGGGCTTCAAGATCGAGCCCAAGACCGCCAAGCCCCTGGTGGAGTGCGAGCCGCTGCTGGCCGATGTGCCGCAAAGCCGCCTGTTCGATGAAATGCTCAAGCTGCTGCAGACCGGCCACGCGCTGGCTTCGGTGGAGCAGTTGCGCGGCCTGGGCCTGGCGCGCGGCATCTACTCGCTGCTGGATGTGGTGGTCGAGCGCGCGGAGCAGCCCTTTGTGCGGGCTGCGCTGACAGACACCGACCGCCGTGTCGAGGAAGGCAAGCCCGTGGCGCCCAGCTTCCTGCTGGCCTGCGTGCTGTGGCATGACGTCAAGACCGGCTGGGAGCGCCGCCTGAACCAGCGCCAGCACCCCTTCCCCGCGCTGCAGGAATCCATCGACGAAGTGTTCGACCAGCGCATTGGCGATGTCTCGGGCCGCGGCAAGCTGGCCGCCGACATGCGCGAGATCTGGGTCATGCAGCCGCGCTTTGACAAGCGCACGGGCGCCACGCCGTTCAGCCTGGTGGCCCAGCCGCGTTTCCGCGCAGGCTTCGACTTCATGCGTCTGCGCGCCGACATCGGCGAGGTCGATGAAAGCCTGGCCAGCTGGTGGCAGGAATTCCAGAACGCCGACGACGCGCGCCGCGACGACCTGATCGCCCAGGCCCGCGACGAGCAGCGCGCCCGCCAGCGCAGCGCCGAGCCCAAGGTGCACCGCGTGGCCAAGGCCCGCCCTGCGCGCGAGGACGCCGGCGCTGGCGAAGCGCAGCAGGCCGACGCACCTGCCGCCGCCTTGCCCCAGGTGGAGGGTGAGGAAGGATCAGCGCCCAAGAAGCGCCGCCGCCGTCGCCGCAAGCCACAGGGCGGTGGTGATGGCGCCGTGGGCGGGGATGACTGAGCCGGGGCACTGGGTCGCCATTGGCCTGGGCGCCAATCTGGGCGACCGGGGCCAGGCGCTGGCCCAGGCGCTGCAGGCCATTGGCGGGCTGCCGGGCACGCGCCTTGTGGCCGTGTCCTCCCTCTACAGCACGGCACCCGTGGATTCCAGCGGTCCGGACTACCTGAATGCCGTGGCCGCCGTGCACACCACGCTGCAGCCGCTGGCGCTGCTCGATGCGCTGCAGGCCATCGAACTGGCGGCCGGCCGTGAGCGTCCCTACCGCAACGCGCCGCGCACGCTGGACCTGGACATCGAACTGTGGGACGACGAGCGCATCGCGCTGCCGCGCCTGAGCGTGCCGCACCCGCGCATGCACGAGCGCGCCTTCGTGCTCGTGCCGCTGGCCGAGATCGCGCCTGAGCGCGTCACGCCCGCGCAACTGCAGGCCGTGGCGGGGCAGGGCATCCGCCTGGCGCACAAGCCTGGCTGGCATCTCCGACAAGCCTGAATCCCGACAGTGGCCTGAATGAAAAAGCCGCAGCGCCCTGAGGGCGGCTGCGGCTTTTTGCCAGTCGGGACGCGGCGGATCGGCTCAGTCCACCTTCGCCCCGGAGGCCTTGACGATGGGCTGGTACTTGGCGCGCTCGGCGGCCATGAACCTGTCGAATTCGGCGGGTGTGGAGGACACGGGCTCGGCCATCAGGGTCTCGAAGCGGGTCTTGGTCTCGGGCGCGGCCAGTGCATCGCCAAAGGCCTTACTCAGCTTGTCCAGCACGGGCTTGGGCGTGCCGGCCGGGGCCACCAGGCCCCACCAGGTGTCGATGGAAAAGCCGGGGAAGGTCTTGGACAGTGCGGGCACGCCGGGCAGCAGCGTGGTGGGGTTCAGCGTGGTCACGGCCAGCGCCTTGAGCTTGCCCGAGCGGATGTTGGGCGCCGCGGCGGCCAGGTTGTCGATGTTGAAGTCCACCTCGCCCGACAGCAGGGCCAGCTGGGCCGGGTTGGCGCCGCGGTAGGGCACGTGAAGGGCGAAGATGCCGGCCTTTTGCTTGAGCATTTCGCCGGCCAGGTGGCCCGCGCTGCCGTTGCCGCCGCTGCCGTAGTTGAGCTTGCCGGGGTTGGCCTTGGCGTAGGCGATCAGGTCGGCCACGCTGTGGATCTTGAGCTGCTCGGCTCGGGCCGCGTTCATCACCAGCACATTGGGCACGCGCACCATCTGGGTGATGCCGGCGAAGTCCTTGCCCGCGTCATAGGGCATCTTGGCGTACAGCCAGGGATTGACGGCATGGGTGGCCGTGGCGGCCAGGCCGATGGTCATGCCGTCCGGCGTGGCGCGGGCAATGGCGTCGGCGCCGATGTTGCCGCCGGCGCCAGCCTTGTTGTCGATGATCACCACTCCCAGGGAATCACGCACCCGCTCGGCCAGCGCGCGCGAGGTGATGTCCAGCGGACCGCCGGGCGCATAGGGCACGATCAGGCGGATGGGCTCTTGCGCCAGGGCAAGCGGGGAGGCCAGGGCAGCAGCGGCCGCCATGACCGAGAGAAGGCTGTTTCTACGGTTCATAGGGGCGCTATTGTGCAAAAAAATTGCGACACCTGGCTACGCGCAGGTATGCAGAGCAGTTTTTCTGCGTATTGATTGATCTGCCCTGGCTTCAGGCAGCCTTGTCGGCTTCCGTGGTGAATGCGTCGGCGTAGAACTCTTCGTCGGGCAGGCCACGCTGGTGCACATAGGCCTGGTGCGCGGAATCGACCACGATGGGCGCGCCGCAGGCATAGACCTGGTGGCCCGAGAGGTCGGCAAAGTCGTCCAGCACGGCCTGGTGCACGAAGCCCGTGCGGCCGGTCCAGGCGTCTTCTGGCAGGGCATCCGAGACCACGGGCACGTAGCACAGCTGCGGCATGGCTTCGGCCTGTTCGCGCACCCAGGCGTCCATGTAGAGGTCTTCGGGGCGGCGGCCGCCCCAATACAGGGTGACGGAGCGGTGGATGTCCTTGTGGCGGATGTGCTCCAGCAGCGCCTTGATGGGGGCGAAGCCCGTGCCCGAGGCCAGCAGGATGACGGGCTTGTCGCTGTCCTCGCGCAGGAAGAAGCTGCCGAACGGTCCTTCCACGCGCAGGATTTCCTTTTCCTTCATGGCGCCGAACACATGGTCGGTGAACTTGCCGCCGGGCATGTGGCGGATGTGCAGCTCCAGCCCCGGTGCCGTGTCCTGCACGTGGGGGGCCGTGGCCATGGAGTAGGCGCGGCGGGCGCCGTCGCGCAGGATGAACTCCACGTACTGGCCTGCGTGGTAGCGGAACTTGTCTGCGGCGGGCAGTTGCAGGCGCACCTGCATCACGTCGTGCGACTTCTTCTCCAGCGTGGCCACGCGCACGGGCATTTTCTTGATGGGAAAGGCGCTGGCATCGGTGACCTGGCGCGACTCCAGCACCACCGAGGTGGCTGGCCTGGCGCAGCAGGTGAGCACATAGCCGTCGGCCTCTTCCTGGGCGGTCAGCGCCTTGTCGGCATGCGGACCATGGGTGACATCGCCACTGAGCTTCTTGCACTTGCAGGAACCGCAGGCACCGTCCTTGCAGCCATAGGGCAGGCCCACGCCGGAGCGGATGGCGGCGGCCAGGATGGTCTCGCTGCCCTGCGTGGCGAAGGCGCGGCCGCTGGGCTGTACGGTGATTTCGTGGGAAGCGTTGGCTATCTCGGTCATGTTCTCGGTATCCTCGGGGGCGCTGGCGGGCGCGTGGAGCGCGCCGGCGATCTTCTTTCCCGGACGGACATGCCGCTGCCGCGACCGGCGGCGCGCGGCTGGCCGCCCTCGCAACAGGCCAGGATTTTGCCCTCAAACCAAAACCCATTGGGCGCGCTGCCGGCGCGCTTTCGACGCGAACGCGTGCTCATCGTCGGCTGCGGCGACGTGGGGCTGCGCGTGGCTGGTGCATTGGCGGGCGCGCCCGGCGCGCGCTCCGGCGTCGCACGACGGGGCCCGCGCGTGCTGGCCCTGACGCGTGGTGCCGAGCGCCTGCAGGATCTGCGCGGGCGCGGCATCACGCCGCTGCTGGGCGATCTGGACGCACCAGCCACGCTGCGCCGTCTGGCCGGCCTGGCCACGCGGGTCGTCCACCTGGCGCCGCCGCCCAATCCGCCCGCCGGCGAAGAGGGCTGGTGGCTGGACCCGCGCACCACGGCCCTGCTGCGCGTGCTGCGCCGTCGCGGCCGGCCGGCGAGCCTGGTCTATGGCTCGACCTCCGGCGTCTATGGCAACTGCGAGGGCGCCTGGATCGACGAAAGCCGCCCGCCCGCACCGGCCACGGCGCGTGCCCAGCGCCGCGTGAACGCCGAGCGTGCAGTGCGCTTTGCCGGGCGCGGCGGGCTGCGCGCCAGCATTTTGCGCATCCCGGGCATCTATGCGCCGGACCGGGAAAACGGTACGCCGCGCGGGCGCCTGCTGCGCGGCACGCCCCTGCTGTGCGCCGCAGAGGATGTCTACACCAACCACATCCATGCCGATGATCTGGCCCGCGCCTGCGTGCGGGCACTGTGGCGCGGCCGGCCGCAGCGCATCTATCACGCCAGCGACGATACGCAGCTGCGCATGGGGGACTATTTCGACTTTGCGGCTGATCTCTACGGCCTGCCGCGCCCCGCGCGCATCACGCGCGAGCAGGCACAGCGCGAACTGCCGGCCAGCCTGCTGAGCTTCATGGGGGAGTCACGCCGCCTGCGCAACCAGCGCCTGAAGGCGGAACTGGGGCTGAGATTGCGCTACCCGACCGTGGAGCAGGGGCTGCGCGCCTGAATCAGCGCGGGTGGATGCCGCCGTTGGTGTCGTAGCAGCGGAACACGTTGCAGTGCGAGATGGGCGCCGAAGGCGGCTGCGGCTGCGGCGGCACGGGGCGCCCGACGATCCACGGCCGGTTGATGGCATTGGGCTGCAATGCGCGCGATTGCTGCAGCTGTTCATAGGCCTTGGGGCCCAGGCAAGCCATCTCCATCTGCTGCTGGGCGGCCTGGCTGCGCGGGCCCCAGGTGGAGGGATCGGGATTGGCCTCGGCCAGGATGGTGTCCAGACGGCGGCGCGCCTGCTGGCAGGCCGGGGAGTCGCCGCCATCGCGCTGGGCCGAGTTCTCGCGCTCGCGCCGGCTGCGTGCCTCGCGCTCCTGCTGCTGGTCACGAGTGCGGCGCTCGGCCTCTTCGCGGGCCAGTTGCTGGTTCTTGCGCTCTATGGCGGCGGCAGACTGCGCGCGCTCGCGTTCCAGCTCTTCGGGGCTGGCGGCTTCCTGCACCTGCACGCGGTTCTCGCCGTCCTTGCAACTGCTGTTGGTGTAGGTGACGCGGCCGGTCTTGGCGTCCGTGCAGCGGATGACCTGGGCCGAGGCCGGGCCTGCGATGAGCGCCGCCACCAGCGTTACAAGCATCGGTACAAGCGCAGGGCGCTGGCAAAGGTCTTGGGTGCGGTGCATGGCGGTTTCCTTTCCCATCACAAGCGGCACAGGGATGTGGTGCATTGCCGATTATGGTGCGGAGCCCGAGGGCTGGACATGCCGCTGGTCAGCCGTTCAACGCCAGTGGCGCGGATCCTGCGTGGGGTAGGGGTTGCCGCCGCCCTGGCTTTCGCGCTGCATGCGCTCAATGGCGCGTTGCTGCTGCTCGCGGTCACGCTGCTGCTGTTCCCGGTCGCGTTGCTGGCGTTCACGATCGCGTTGCTGCTGGCCCTGGTCGCGCTCGCGGTCCCGCTGCTGGCGCTCGGCTTCGCGGCGCTGCTGCTCCTGCATGCGTTCGCGCAACTGGCGGTCGCGGTCCTGTGCCTGGCGGTCACGGTCTCTGTCGCGCTCGCGCATTTCACGCTCGCGTTGTTGGCGGTCGCGCCAGGCATCGCGGTTGCGTTCCTGCTGGATGCGCTCGCGCTCGTACTGCAGGCGCTCACGTTCGCGCTGCAGGCGCTGGCGCTCGTACCAGCCGTTGTCGGGATAGGCGGGCTGCGTGGGATAGGAGGGGTAGATGACGCCGCCGCCAGAGGGGTAGCTGGGGTAGGTCGGATAGCTGGGGTAGCCGGAGCCCATGTCCGAGTAGCCATCGGGCGGCACGGCGCAGGCGGTGACCAGGGCGGCGAGGCCAAGGCCGGCCAGCAGGCGCAGCATGCGCAGGGGGCGCAGGTCACGCTGCTGGTGTGGCTGCGTGGTGGGGGCGTTGGAACGGGGCATGGTATGGGGTCCGGGCAAAGGCGTGTTTCCTGTCTGGATCTCTTCCTATGACGTTTGACAGGCCGTATTGGTTGACCTGGGTCGTCCTTGCAAGGCAACAAGGGCGACAGCGGAGCTTCTATTTTGATAGCAATTCGCCCATATTCTGTAGGTGTTGCCAGATGAATTGCGCAGGCGTGGTGCGCAAGCGCGCCTGCCGCCCCGATCGCGGCAATGGCTTGCGGGCGCGGCTAGAATGGCCTCTGTCTTTGGCGGTGCGCAGTCCGTGCGCCGCAAAGCAGCGTTCTCAGGGCGGGGCGAAATTCCCCACCGGCGGTATCTGGATCTGTCTTTCGGCATGTGTCCAGGAGCCCGCGAGCGCCCGGCAAGCCGCAAGGCCGGCCGGGGTCAGCAGATCTGGTGAGATGCCAGAGCCGACGGTCACAGTCCGGATGAAAGAGATCGCGCAGCACCTGCATGGCAGGCGCCATGCCCATGGTTTTCCCATGGGCTGCGCCGCGCCATGCGGCGCCATGGCGCGCGCCCTGATTCATTTGTCTCATCTTGAAAGAGCACCATGAATCAGACTCCTGTCTCCTTGAATTTCTCCGCACACGGCACGGCCTCGGGCACGCCGTGGAGGGCCGTCGCGGGCCGCAGCCGCGTGGCCGTCATCTGCGCGAGCTGGCATACCGATGTCGTGCACCAGGCTCGCGACTCCATGGCGGCCGAACTGCAGGCCCAGGGCGTGGCCGCGCAGAACATCAGCCACTTCAATGTGCCCGGCGCCTTCGAGATCCCGCTGCTGGCCAAGAAGCTGGCCGACACTGGCCGCTTCGACGCCATCGTCGCCTGCGCTCTGGTGGTCAATGGCGGCATCTACCGCCATGAGTTCGTGTCCTCGGCCGTGATCGACGGGCTGATGCGCGTGCAGCTCGACACCGAGGTGCCGGTGTTCTCCGCCGTGCTCACGCCGCGCGACTTCCACGAGCACGGCGACCATGTGGAGTTCTTCCGCGCCCACTTCGTGAAGAAGGGCGTGGAGGTGGCCCATGCCTGCCTGGCGGCCCTGGACCAGTTGGCCCAGGTGCAGGCGCTGGGCCAGGCCCGCGCGGCCTGAGTTGCAAGCGTCGCCTGCGTCGCCGGTTGCGGCGCGCCACCCAGCACAGCTTTGGGTGGGGACGGATGCTCGTAAACACTGAGTTGGTGCCGAGTGTCGCGGCCCCGTCACGCGGCATTGCCAAGCCGCGATGACGGGAATAACGTGACGGCCTGTTTCAACTGAGGAGTGCGCGATGAAGATGTCCCGGAAGTTGTGTATTGCGGCCGTCGTGGCCGGCATGGGTGGCGTGGCCATGGCCCAGGAGCAGGTGATCCGCATCGGCCACATCGGCCCGGTGTCCGGTCCCCAGGCCAATTTCGGCAAGGACAACGAAAACGGCGTGCGCATGGCCATCGACGAGCTCAATGCCAAGGGCATGGAGATCGCCGGCAAGAAGGTCAAGTTCCAGCTGGTGGCCGAGGACGATGTGGCCGATCCCAAGCAGGGCACGGCCGCCTCGCAGAAGCTGTGCGACGACAAGGTCGCGGGCGCCGTGGCCTTCCTCAACTCGGGCGTGGCCATTCCCTCGTCCAAGGTCTTCCAGGACTGCGGCATTCCCATGATCACGGGCGCGGCCACCAACCCCGACCTGACCAAGCCCGGCTGGAACACCACCTACCGCGTGATCGCCAATGACAACGCGCTGGGCGCGGCACTGGCCAAGTACGCGGCGCAGACGCTCAAGCTCAAGACCGTGGCCATCATCGATGACCGCACGGCCTACGGCCAGGGCCTGGCCAATGTGTTCAAGAAGGATGCGGAAAAGCTGGGCGTGAAGGTCGTGGCCTCGGAGTTCACGAACGACAAGGCCACGGACTTCATGGCCATCCTGACCTCGATCAAGGCCAAGAAGCCCGATGGCATCTTCTACGGCGGCATGTACGGCCAGGCCGGCCCCATGCTGCGCCAGATGGCCCAGCTGGGCCTGAACGATGCCAAGTACTTCGGCGGCGACGGCCTGTGCGTGCCCGAGCTGGCCAAGGTGGCGGCCGGTGCCAAGCCGCTGGACAACGTGATCTGCGCCGATGGCGGCGCCTCGCTGGCCAAGATGCCCGGCGGCACGGAATGGAAAAAGCGCTACGACGCCAAGTACCCCGGCCAGTTCCAGGTCTACAGCCCGTACTTCTACGACGCCACCATGATGCTGGCCGACGCCATGAAGCGCGCCAACTCCTGGGACCCCAAGGTCTACATCCCCTTCCTGCAGAAGGCCGACTACTCGGGCGTGACCTCGAAGATCGCCTTCGAGAAGAACGGCGAGATGAAGAACCCCTCGTACACGCTGAGCGTGTTCAAGAACGGCCAGAAGACAGCCCTCGACTGAGCGAGCGTCCTTCCTTCGTTTTCATGCCCGCCCCGTGCGGGCTTTTTTTCGTGCGCTGTCCATGATCCTCAGGCCGGGGCCGGCGCATCGACCACGCCCGGCAACCGGGCCAGATAGGCCTGCAAGGCAGCGATGGCCTGGCGCACCTTGGCGGGCTGGGCCTGGCGCTGCGGGGTGACGGCCCAGATGTCCAGGCCGCCGAAGTCCCAGTCGGGCAGCAGGCGCACCAGGCGGCCTTCGGCCACCGTGTCGGCCACGTCCATGCTGCCCAGCAGGGCCAGGCCCAGGCCGGCCTCGCACATCTGCTGGATGGACAGCTGGTTGTTGCTGGCCACATGCGGCAGCACCTGCAGGCTGTAGGTCTCGCCCGTGTCAGGGTGGCGCGCCTCGGCACGCAGGGCCTGGCCCTGGCCCTCGCGCGCCAGGCCCAGCCAGCGCATGCTGGCCAGCGGTGCCGGGTGGCGCCAGGCCGCGCCGCCACCCTGGGCCTGTATCCATGCGGGCGAGGCGCACAGCCAGTTGCGCATGGCGCCCAGGCGCCGGGCGGCCCAGCCGGAATCGGCCAGCCGGCCGAAGCGCAAGGCCAGGTCGATGCGGCTTTGTATGAGGTCGATGGGCGCGTCGTCCACATCCAGGTGCAGGCGCAGTGCGGGGTGCCGCGCCAGCCAGTGGCCCAGGGCCGGCGCGATGTGGCGGGCAAAGCCCACGGTGGCTGACAGGCGCAGCTCGCCGCCGGGCTCGTCGCGCGCGGCCGCCAGCTCGGCCCGCGCCTGGCTGGCGGCCTGGGCCATGGCGGCGCACTGCTGGTAGTAGCGCTCGCCCGTGTCGGTCAGCGCGATCTGCCGGGTGGAGCGGTGCAGCAGGGTGACGCCGCCGTCGCGTTCGAGCTGGCGCACCTGCTGGCTCACGGCCGAGGGGCTCATGCCCAGAGCACGCGCGGCGGCGCTCATGGAGCCGTGCTGCACCACGGCGGCGAAAACGGCCATGCGTTTGTAGTCATCCATGGGCTGTATTGTGAAGCTGCACTTCAAGGTCTTGGTAAAAATTGCCGTCTACCGCATGCATTGTGAACGGCGTAATCTCAATGCCATCGTGAACAGGCGCCCTGGCGCCATAAAGGACCGAAGATGAAAGTGGCATTGATTGGCGCAACCGGCTTTGTGGGTTCGGCGGTATTGAAGGAGCTGCTGCAGCGCGGCCATGAGGTCGTGGCCCTGGTGCGCGACCCCGCCAAGCTGGCGGCCCAGCCGCGGCTGCAGGCCGTGCAGGCCGATGTACTGGACGCCGCCGCCGTGCAGCGCGCCGTGGCGGGCGCGGACGCCGTGGTCAGCGCCTACAACGCGGGCTGGGGCAATCCCGACATCTATGAGGATTTCATGCGCGGCTCGCGCGCCATCGTGGCGGGCACCAAGGCGGCCGGCATCAAGCGCTACCTGGTGGTCGGCGGCGCAGGCAGCCTCTACATCGCACCCGGCAAGCAACTGGTGGACACGCCCGAGTTCCCGGCCGCCATCAAGCCTGGCGCCTCGGCTGCCCGCGATGCCCTCAACGATCTGCAAAAGGAGCAGGGCCTGGACTGGACGATGCTGAGCCCGCCCATTGCCCTGCACCTGGGCGACCATGGCGAACGCACAGGCCAATACCGCACGGGCAAGGATGAGCCGCTGATGCAGGCCGATGGCCAGCCCGGCACGATTTCGGCGGCGGACCTGGCCGTGGCCCTGGTCGACGCGCTGGACAAGGGCCTGCACCTGCGCCAGCGTTTCACCGTCGCTTACTGAACACCTGCGCCAGTCCACTGGTGCCGCAGCGGTCTCCATGGCATGCTGGTGTCCGTCATGAACAGGCAGGAGCACAGCCATGATCGACCACACGGGAATCCTCGTATCGGACTTCGAGCGCAGCAAGGATTTCTATGCACGCGCCCTGGCGCCGCTGGGCTATGAAATCCTCATGGAGCTTTCTGCCGAAGTCACGGGCCATACGGACACTGCGGGCTTCGGCGAGCCGCCCAAGCCCGATTTCTGGATCAGCGGGGGCAGGCCCAACCAGCCGCCCATCCATGTGGCCTTCCGCGTGGACAACCGCCACATGGTCGATGACTTCCATGCGGCGGCCCTGGCGGCAGGCGGGCGCTGCAACGGCGAGCCCGGCCTGCGACCGCACTACCACGACGACTATTACGCGGCCTTCGTGCTCGACCCCGACGGCCACAACATCGAGGCCGTCTGCCACCTGCCTCCGGCCTGAGTCTCCCTGGCGGCACTGGGGCCTGCGCGGCAGCTGACATCAGGCGGTCGCATGGCGCAGCACAATATTGCGCTGCAACAAAAAAGGCCCCACGTTCCCCATGCCCCCTTCCGTTTCCGCTGCGGCCGGCTCCGTTTCCGCGTCATCCACACCCACGGCCGCCCAGGCCTGGCTCAGCGTGATCGCGCTGGCGCTGGGCGCCTTCGTCTTCAATACCACCGAGTTCGTGCCCGTGGGCCTGCTCAGCAGCATTGGCGCGAGCTTTGGCATGCCCACCGAGCAGGTCGGGCTGATGCTGACCATCTATGCCTGGATCGTGGCCCTGGCCTCGCTGCCCTTCATGCTGCTCACGCGCAATGTGGAGCGGCGCAAGCTGCTGATGGGCGTGTTCGCGCTGTTCGTGGCCAGCCATGTGCTGTCGGGCGTGGCCTGGAGCTTTGCCTCGCTCATGGTCAGCCGCATCGGCATTGCGCTGTCGCACGCGGTGTTCTGGTCCATCACCGCCTCGCTGGCCGTGCGCGTGGCGCCGCCCGGCAGGAAGGCCGTGGCGCTGAGCCTGCTGGCCACCGGTACCTCCATGGCCATGGTGCTGGGCATTCCGCTGGGCCGCATCGTGGGCGAATGGCTGGGCTGGCGCACGACGTTCCTGGCCGTGGGCGGGGTGGCCGCCATCGTCATGGTGGCCCTGGCCCGGCTGCTGCCGCGCCTGCCCAGCGAGAACGCGGGCAACCTGGCCAGCGTGCCCATGCTGCTGCGCCGCCCGGCGCTGCTGTCCATCTACATCCTGCTGGTGGTCGTGATCACCGGGCAGTTCACGGCCTACAGCTATATCGAGCCCTTCGTGCAGGACATCGCGGGCTTCGAGGGCAAGGTCACTACGGCCGTGCTGCTGCTGTACGGCGGCATGGGCATCGTGGGCAGCGTGATGTTCAGCTGGTGGGGGCTGCGCCATCCGCGCGGCTTCCTGCTGGCCGCCATTGGCGTGCTGTCGGCCAGCCTGCTGATGCTGGTGCCGGCCTCGGGCCATGAGGCATCGCTCTACGTGATGAGCTCGGTCTGGGGTGTCGCCATGATCTGCTTCGCCCTGGCCATGCAGTCCCAGGTGCTCAAGCTGGCGGCCGACGCCACCGATGTGGGCATGTCCATGTTCTCGGGCATCTTCAACATCGGCATTGGCGGCGGTGCGCTGCTGGGCAGCCAGGTCAGCATGCACGCGGGCATGCAGAACATCGGCTGGATCGGCGGCGGCCTGGTGGCGCTGGGCCTGGCCTGGTGCATCTGGGCCTTCGTGCGCTGGTCGGCCGGCTTCCAGGCCGCGCACTGAAGCGGGTCAGTCGCCGGGTGCCCGCATGGCCTGGGCGTAGCGCTGCGGCGCCAGGCGTGACACCAGTACGCAGACCACGAGCACGGCGGCCATCTGGGCCAGCCAGCCGGCGCCGAATCCGCCCGTGAACTGGTGCAGCCGGGCGATCACATAGGGCGCCAGCGCCGCAATCAGAAAGCCGCCGCCCTGCATCAGTGCGTTGAGCGCACCGGCCTGCGTGGGGTGGGGAAGATGGTCCAGCGCCACCACCATCATCAGCGCGAAGCAGCCACCCAGGCCGATGCCGAGGATGACGATGTTGAGCAGCGGCGCTGCATCAGGCCACCAGGCCAGCGCGGCCAGGCCGATGATCTGGCACAGCAGCGTGAACCCCAGCCATGGCCGCCGGTCGGCATGGCGCGCAGCCAGCACGGGCAGTCCCAGCGCGGCGCTGGCCTGGGCCACCGACAGCAGGGCGACCAGGCCGCCGCTTTGCGCGGGGCTCCAGCCGTGCGTCTGGTAGAAGGGCGCAAGCCAGGCCACCATGGCCGCATAGCCGCCATTGATGAGGCCGAAGCAGGCCATCAGCATCCAGGTGCGCGGGCGCCGGCGCAGCCATCCGGTGTCTTGCGAGGCATGGGCTGCCATGGGCGCCGGACCCGGCAATGTGCTCAGCGCATGCCGCGCCAGCGCCAATGCCAGCAGGGCGGGCGCAGTCCAGAGCGCCAGCGCAAAGCGCCAGTCCAGTCCCCATTGCACGGCCAGCGGCGAAATCTGGGCACCGAGCGCCCCTCCGCCCATGAGCGCGGCCGAGTACAGCCCCATCATCTGGGCCATGCGTGCGGGCGACTGGCGCTTGATCAGGCCCGGCAGCACGCCTTGCACCAGGGCCACGCCAGCGCCGCACAGCGCGGCCGTGGCCAGCAGGGTGGCCGCACTGGAGCCCGCCACGCGCAGCGCGCAGCCCAGCGCAATCACCGCCAAAGACCCAACCACGGCGCGGCGCGGACCCAGGCGCCGCAGCGCGGCCGGGGCCAGCCAGGCGCCCACGCCCATCAACGCCATGGGCAGCAGCGTCAGCCAGGACAGCGTGGACAGATCCATGCCCGTGGCGGACTGTATCTGCGGGCCCAGCGGGCCGATGGCCGTGAGAAACGGGCGCAGGTTCAGTGTGACCAGGACCACGGTGGCCAGCCACAGCGCCGTTGGAATGGCGTGCGCTGCGGCAGGCGCCTCGGTGCGTGCAGGCGCAATGGACGACATGGCTTCAGGCCCAGGGGGCGTTGCCATACAGCTGGGCCGCCGTGATGCCCGTGTCCAGCCGCGTCAGGGGCAGCGGTGGCGGCTGCAGCGGCATGCGCAGCCGCTGGTAGGCGCCTTCGCTGGACAGGCCGTAAGGCTGGGCGTCCGCGTTGTCGAAGGCGAAGAAAACCTGCTCGGCCCCGGCCATCACCAGCGCCGCCAGGCACATGGGGCAGGGGTGGCCGCTGGCGTAGATGGTGCAGCCAGCCAGGCTGGGGTTGGCCTGGGCGCGCGTGCCGGCGCGCAGCGCCTGCATTTCGGCGTGGGCGCTGGGGTCATGGCTTTGCACGATCTCGTTGACGCCCGTGGACAGGATCTGCCCCTCGCGCGCGAGCAGGGCGCCGAAGGGCCGGCCGCCCCGCAGGCGGTTGTCGTGCGCCAGCTGCACGGCATGGCGCAGCAGGCGGATGTGTTCTTGTTCTTGCATGGGGATGGCTGGGCAATCGGGAGCTGAGGCCGCAGTCTAGGACGGGGGCCATCAATTGGAAAATTAAATGATCAAATGCTGGGCAGTGACAAAGCCACTGAAAACCGCCCAAGCCCCATGCAACCCTCTTCCATAGACCCCACCCTGCTGCGCAGCTTCTGCGCCGTGGCCGAAACCGGCAGCTTCACGCGTGCGGCGCAGGGCGTGCACCTGACCCAGTCCACGGTCAGCCAGCAGATCCGCAGGCTGGAGGAGCAAATGGGCTGCACGCTGCTGGACCGCAGCGGGCGCCATGTGGAATGCACGCTGGAAGGAGAGCGCCTGCTGGCCTATGCGCAACGCATCCTGGCCCTCATGGACGAGGCCGTGGAGCAGTTGGCTGGCGCCACCGAGGCCGTGCTGCGCATCGGCGTACCAGAGGACTTTGCCGGCCATGCCTTGATGCCCGCCTTGGGCGCGCTGGCGCGCAGCCAGCCGCAGTTGCGCCTGGAGCTGACCAGCGGGCTGTCGCAGGCGATATGGCAGCAACTGCAGGCCGGCGAGCTGGACCTGGCCATCGTCAAGCAGCGCAGCGGCAGCACGCCCGGCATGGCGCGCTGGCCCGAACCGCTGGCCTGGATAGACAGTGCGCGGCATCCCTGCCACGGGATGGATCCCTTGCCCCTGGTGGTATTTCCGCAGGGCGGCCTGTACCGCAGCGAGATGACGCATGCGCTAGATGCCGCCGGCCGGCGCTGGCGCCTGGCCTATGTGAGCGCCAGCCTGGCCAGCCTGGAAGCCGCCGTGGAGCAGGGCCTGGGCATCAGCCTGCTGCCGCGCAGGCTGGTCGGGCCCGGCCACCGCCTGCTCGACGGCATGGCCGGCTTCGCCCCCGTGCCTGATGTGGAAGTGGCACTGCACGTGCGGGCCCAGTTGTCGGCGCCGGGGCGGCGCCTGGCTGAGCGCCTGTGTGAGGTGTGCGAGGCGTTGCTGTCGCCTGCCGCTGGCGAAGCCTGAAAAAATCCCCGCCGTGGCGGGGATGGTCAGTGGGTGACGCGCAGGCTCAATCCATCGTCAGGTTCTGCTTTTGCACCACGTCCTTGTAGACCGCCAGTTCGGCCTTGATCTCTTCAAAGAAATGCTCGGGCGTGTCGGCCACGATCAGCGAGCCGGTTTCCTCGATGCGCTTCTTGATGGCCGGGTCCTGCAGCACCTTGCGCGTGGCGGCGTTGACCTTGTCCACGATGTCGCGTGGCAGGTTCTTGGGGCCGACGATGCCGTAGTAGGCCATGCGGTTGACGGGGGCCAGGCCCACTTCCTTGAAGGTGGGCACATCGGGCAGCGCTGCCAGGCGCTGGGGCGCGGCCACCACGATGGGCACCAGGCGCTTTTCCTTGACGAAGCCCAGGGCCGAGGGCAGATTGTCGAAGATCAGCGGAACCTGGCCGGCCACGGCGTCGTTCAGCGCGGGGCCGCTGCCACGGTAGGGCACGTGGGTGATGTCGGTGCCCGTGGACAGCTTGAACATCTCCATCATCAGATGGGTGATGCTGCCGTTGCCGGGCGAGGCGTAGGAGTACTTGCCGGGGTTCTTCTTCACCTCGGCCAGGAACTCTTGGTAGTTCTTGCCCGCAAACTTGGGGTTGGCCGCAATGATGTTTGGCGTGGCCGCGATGTTCACGATGGGCGTGAAGTCGGTCAGCACGTTGTACGGGATCTTGGGGTTGATCGCCGGATTGGTGGCCGTTGTGGACACGGTGGCGATGCCCAGGCTGTAGCCATCGGGCTGGGAGCGCGCCGTCTCGGCCGCGCCGATGCTGCCGCCGCCGCCGCCCTTGTTCTCGACCACCACGGGCTGGCCCAGGGCACGGCCCAGCGGTTCGGCCACGATGCGCGCGATCAGGTCGGTGGTGCCGCCGGCCGCGAAGGGCACGAGCAGCTTGATGGGCTTGGTGGGGTAGCCCTGGGCATGGGCTGCGCCCGAAAGCGCGAGGGCGCCGAGGATGCCGGCGAGCGCGATGCGGGAGGTGTGAGTCATGGTGTTGTCTCCTTGAATGGATGTTGTGGACGTTTGTTGTGAGGCACCGACGGGTGGGAGGGCGTGATTCGTTAGGACATTCGTATGGCGGTGCTTGGGCTGAGAAATGTGGAGGCGGTGTTGCGCGGCGCTGGCGATCAGACCACGCCGCGCGAGCGCAGCGCCTGGATGGCCATGGGCGCAATGCCCAGCTCGCCCAGCACTTCATCGGTGTGCTGGCCCAGGGAGGGCGGTGCGCTGCGCAGCACGGGCGGGGTATCGCTTAGGCGCATGGGGCTGGCCACGCCGGCGATGCGCGAGATGCCGTCGCCGGCCTCGCGCGGCAGCTCGACGCGTATGCCGCGTGCGCGCACCTGCGGGTCGTCGAAGGCCTGGGCGATGGTGTTGATGGGGCCGCAGGGCACGGCCTTGTCTTCCAGCAGCGCAATCCATTCGGCCGTGCCGCGTGTCTTCATGAGGGGCACCATCCGCTCCAGCAGCGCCTGGCGGTTGCGCACGCGCGCGGTGTTGGTGGCAAAGCGCTCGTCCTGCGACCAGCCGGCTTCGCCGACGGCGGCGCAAAAGCGCGCGAACTGCCCGTCATTGCCAATGGCCAGCAGCACGTTGCCGTTGGCCGTGGCGAAGTCCTGGTAGGGCGCCAGGCTGGGGTGGATGTTGCCGGCACGGCCCGGCGATTCGCCCGTGGCCAGAAAGCCGGCGGCCTGGTTGGCCAGCACGGCCATGCCCACGTCGAGCAGGGCCATGTCGATGTGCTGGCCCCGGCCCGAGGCCTGGCGCGCATGCAGCGCGGCCAGGATGGCATTGCTGGCATACAGGCCCGTGAAGACATCGATCACGGCCACACCCACCTTGAGCGGGCCGCCTCCGGGCGCCTCGTCGGCATGGCCGGTGATGCTCATCAGCCCGCACATGGCCTGCACCATGAGGTCGTAGCCCGCGCGCTCGGCATACGGGCCGGTCTGGCCGAAACCCGTGACCGAGCAATAGATCAGGCGCGGGTTGAGCGCCTTGAGGCTTTCGTAGTCCAGCCCGTACTGCGCCAGGCCACCGACCTTGAAGTTCTCCACCAGCACATCGGCCCCTGCCGCCATCTGGCGAATCAGCTGCTGCCCATCGGGGGTGGACATGTCGATGGTGACCGAGCGTTTGTTGCGGTTGCAGGCCGTGAAATAGCTGGCCTCCTGCGTGGCCTGCCCATCGTCACGCGGCAGGAACGGAGGCCCCCAGTGGCGCGTGTCATCGCCGGCCACGGGCCGCTCGACCTTGATCACATCGGCACCCAGGTCGGCCAGCGTCTGCGTGCACCAGGGCCCGGCCAGCACGCGGGAAAGATCAAGCACCTTGATGCCAGCCAATGCGGCCGGCGCGGAGGATGTGGAGGACATGGAAAGACAGAAGTGCGGTCGTGCCGTCGTCGGCTGACCCTTGGTCATGCATCACCCGCTTCGCATGAAACGGGCGCGGCCCAAAGCGAGGGACACCAAGCAAGGGCCGCCCCGCAGCGAGGGTGTCGTCCCCCTCCCTTGCGAAGCAAGTAGAGAGGGGGAAGCCGCGCAGCGGCTCAGGGGGAGCTTCAGTTCGAGAACGCTGCGATGCCGGTCTGAGCCCGGCCCAGGATCAGCGCATGCACATCGTGCGTGCCCTCGTAGGTGTTGACCACTTCCAGGTTGACCAGATGGCGGGCCACGCCGAACTCGTCGCTGATGCCGTTGCCACCCATCATGTCGCGCGCCATGCGGGCGATGTCCAGCGACTTGCCGCAGTTGTTGCGCTTGATCAGCGAGGTGATCTCGATCACGTTCTGGTGCTCGTCCTTCATGCGGCCCACGCGCAGCGCGGCCTGCAGGCCCAGGGTGATCTCGGTCTGCATGTCGGCCAGCTTCTTCTGGATCAGCTGGTTGGCAGCCAGGGGGCGGCCGAACTGCTTGCGGTCCAGCGTGTACTGGCGCGCCGTGTGCCAGCAGAACTCGGCTGCGCCCAGGGCGCCCCAGGCGATGCCGAAGCGTGCGCTGTTCAGGCAGGTGAAGGGGCCCTTGAGGCCGCGCACCTCGGGGAAGGCGTTTTCCTCGGGAACGAAGACGTCGTCCATCACGATCTCGCCCGTGATGGAGGCGCGCAGGCCCACCTTGCCGTGGATGGCCGGGGCCGACAGGCCCTTCATGCCCTTGTCCAGGATGAAGCCGCGGATCTCGCCCACATGGCCGTCCTCGGTCACTTCCTTGGCCCAGACCACGAACACGTCGGCCACGGGGCTGTTGGTGATCCACATCTTGTTGCCCTTGAGGCGGTAGCCGCCGTCCACCTTGTAGGCGCGGCTGGACATGCTGCCGGGGTCGGAGCCGTGGTCGGGTTCGGTCAGGCCGAAGCAGCCGATGAACTCGCCGCTGGCCAGCTTGGGCAGGTACCTGTTCTTCTGGTCTTCGGTGCCGAATTCATTGATGGGCACCATCACCAGCGAGCTTTGCACGCTGGCCATGGAGCGGTAGCCCGAGTCCACGCGCTCGATCTCGCGCGCCACCAGGCCGTAGCTGACGTAGTTCAGGCCCGCGCCGCCGTACTGCGTGGGGATGGTGGGGCCCAGCAGGCCCAGTTCGCCCATCTCGCGGAAGATGCTCACGTCGGACTTTTCGTGGCGGAACATTTCCAGCACGCGGGGAGCCAGCTTCTCCTGGCAGTAGGCATGGGCCGCGTCGCGGATCATGCGCTCGTCTTCGCTCAGTTGCTGGTCGAGCTGGAAGGGGTCATCCCATTGGAAGCTGTTGCGGGCCATGGCGTGGTTTCTCCAAAAACAAAGAGGTCAAGGGCGGGGCGCTGCCATATGCCAAAGCCGGGCAGGCTGTGGCCATGGAGCGTTGTTGCGCTGCATCTTAGAAGCGGGCCTGGGCCCGGCGCAAACGATGTTTGTTCATCCATGAATGCGTAAAACGCATGTATGAATGGGTTGTTGCGGGTTATTCCCTATGATGTGAGGCTCTGAAGTGCATTGAATTCATGAGATATGCGTAGAGCCCTGCCATCCACCCAAGCCCTTGCCTGCTTCGAGTCGGCCGCCCGCCACATCAGCTACACGCGTGCGGCGCAGGAGCTGTCGCTCACGCAAAGCGCGGTCTCGCGCCAGATCATTGCGCTGGAGGAGTTCCTGGGCGTGCAGCTGTTCCGGCGTACGCGCCACGGCGTGCTGCTGACGGAGGCGGGCACGCAGTACGCCCAGCAGGTCTCGCGCTGGCTGCACGGCCTGGAACGCGACACGCTGGACATCATGGCCCACCAGGGCGAAGGCGGGCCGCTCAACCTGGCGGCCGTGCCCACCTTCGCCACGCGCTGGCTGTTGCCGCGCCTGCCGCAGCTGGCGCGCGAGCATCCCGAGGTCACGGTGCATATCGACGTGCAGACGCGGCCCTTCCTTTTCGCCGATACCGTGTTCGACGCCGCGCTCTATGCAGGCACGCCCGAGCAGGTGGCGCGCTGGCCCGGTGTGCAGGCGCAATGGCTGATGGACGAAGAGGTGGTGCCCGTGTGCAGCCCGCAACTGCTGGCCACGGCCCAGGCACGCGAGCCGGGCCGCGCCTGGCTGCCCGTGGGGGCGGACATCGTGGCCCGGATGCCGCTGCTGCAGCAAAGCACGCGGCCCTACGGCTGGCAGCAGTGGTTCGATGCCATGGGCGTGGCCGCGCCGCGCGCGCTGGACGGCATGCGGCTGGAGCTGTTCTCCATGCTGGCCGTGGCCGCCAGCCAGGGCCTGGGCGTGGCGCTGATGCCACCCATGCTGATCGAGCAGGAACTGGCGCGCGGCGACCTCATCATTGCCTGTCCCCAGCCGCTGCGCGGCAACCGCGCCTACTACCTGGTCACGCCGGCCCTGGCGCCCGATGCGCAGCCCGCGCCCGCCCTGCGCGTGTTCTCTTCATGGCTGCAGCAGCGCGCCAGGGAGCACCGGCCTGCCTGAAAATTAAGCAGGCTTTGGATTATTCAACGATGACAGTCACTTAACTGACTTATCCTTGCTGCTGGCGGCGCTTGTCCACAGGCTTGTGGGGGTGTCTCTGGGGAAAACCCGCAATCGCGCTCAAAACCAGGGCAGCACGGCCAGGCACAGCGGCATGACCACGGCCGTGGCCACGCCGTTCAGGCCCATGGCCAGGGCCGAGAAGGCGCCCATGGTCGGATTCACCTGCAGCGCGCGTGCCGTGCCGATGGCGTGGGCCGTAAGTCCCAGGGCAAAACCCTGCACGGCCGGGTCATCGCTGCGCACCAGGCGGATCAGCAGCGGCGCCATCATCGTGCCCGCAATGCCGGTGATGGCCACGGCCACGGCCGCCAGCGAGGCCGGCCCGCCAAAGCGCTCGGCCATGGGCAGGGCGATGGGAATGGTGGCCGACTTGGGCGCCAGCGCCACCAGCGTCTGCACCGTGGCACCCAGGCTCCAGCCGATCAGCAGTGCCGACAGCAACGCCACCACGCAGCCCACGGCCAGTGCCACGCTGATGGGCAGCCACAGCGCGCGTATGCGCTCGCGCTGGGCGTACAGCGGAATTGCCAGCGCGACGGTGGCCGGGCCGACCAGCAGTCCCAGCAGCGAGACGCCGCTGCGGTAGCTGGCATAGGAGGTGCCCGTGGCCAGCAGCACGCCCACGATGACGACCACAGCTGTGAAGACGGGAATCAGAAGCGGATGGTTGCCGCTTCTGCGGTACAGCGCCATGGCCGCCAGGTAGACGGCCATGGTCAGCACCAGCCAGGGCAGATGGGCGGTGGAGGCGTTGCCGGACAGCGACTGCCAGGCGCTGTGCCAGTGGGTGGCGAGCGCGCTCATGCCTTGTCTCCCTGGCTGGCGGCCGCTTCGCGGGCGCGCTGGCGCTCCAGGCACCAGCGGAAGGTGAAGGCCGTGGCCAGGAAGGTAATGGCCGCACCCGCCACGCAGGCGATCACGAAGGGCTGCCATTCGCGCGACAGCCGGTCGAACTCCAGCATCACGCCTGCAATGACGGGAATGAACAGCAGCATCATGTTCTGCAGCAGCACGCCGGCGGCCTTCTCCAGCGACTCGGGCAGGCGGCCGTGCAGCAGCAGCGCCGCCAGCAGCAGCAGCGTGCCCACGAGCGCGCCCGGAAGCGGCAGCCCCGTGAGCTGGACGATGGCCTCCCCCAGCAACTGGAAGGCGAACAAGGCGGTGATGGCGTACAGCATGAAAACCTGAATTCCTGGGTCAGATGGTGAGGGAGCGGCCAATGGGGCGGGTGCGGCAAGAGCGTGGATCGCCCGTTGTCAGGCCGGGGCCTGGCCCTGGCGCCTGTGGGACGCCGCCGCAAAGCGTGCAATCATCGCCCACAACTCGAAAAAAGGTGCGGCCACCGATTGCGCGGCTCCCGGGCCAAGGCTATGTTTGCATCCGTGCCCCGAGAGTCCTGGGGCATGAGACTTTGAATAGCGAAGGAGTAGCGATGGCCGAAACCACATATCACGCACCCGTGTACGAGCCGACGGTGGATGAACTCGAAGTGCTCAAGAAGCTGGAGATGGGCGAGCCCGTGTCGCTGGAAAGCGCGGCGCGCGAGCATCTGTCCAAGAGGCTGCGCGAGCGTGGACTGGTCGAAGTGGACAGCAGCCATCAATGGCACATCACGGCGGCGGGGCGCGCGCAGATCCGCCGCACGGATGCCTGAGGCGAGGTGTGTCAGGCGCCTTCCGAGTCGAGGGTTTTCCCTTGGATCTGGAGGTTGCCTGATTTGCAGGCAGCTTAGCCTGCGGCCAGTGAATGCAAGCACTTGGACGCCTCGTTCACTTGCTGCTCACTGATTATCCACAGGGTTGTTCAATGGATCTGTGGAGAAAGAAAGCCACCTCAGGGTGGCTTTTTTCATGGGCTTTTACAGGCCCGAGCCGTGGGCGCACCGGGCTGGTGCCCGCGCTGGGTAAGGGCTGCATGACGGTGGTGCAAGTGGCGGTTTTCAGAGGGAAGGTGCTGAATTTGGCGCAGGGCTGCAGCCCTGCCTGCGGGCTGGGATGGTGCTGCTTCAAGCAGGCTTCAGCATGGGCCAAGGTCCAGGCCTGGCAGGCCTTGAGAGGCGGTTGATGCCAAAGTTGTACACAGGTTGGGCCCTGTGCGGCGAAAAGCGCGCAGGCGTCATCCCGCCCAAGGCATGAGGACGCAGGATCGGTGCAGGCTGGAAGGCCTTGAAATGCAGTGCAGCCGTTGAACACGGCTGGATGCAAAGGGACTTGAGGTTTGTGCGGACGCTGTGAAGACAGCGGCCGGAAAAGAAATAGCCGAAAAAGCAGGGGACTGCTTTTTCGGCTACGTAATCTCTGGTGCCCGGGGCCGGAATCGAACCGGCACGCCTTGCGGCGGGGGATTTTGAGTCCCCTGCGTCTACCAATTTCACCACCCGGGCTACTTAGCGCAGGGGCGAATTATGGCACAGTGTGAGGCTATGAAAATTTATCCGACCATCGAAGACGCCATCGGCCGCACGCCCCTGGTGGCATTGCAGCGCATCGGTGCGCAGTCTCGCCAGGAACGTGGCAACGTGGTGCTGGGCAAGCTGGAAGGCAACAATCCGGCCGGCTCGGTCAAGGACAGGCCGGCCCTGTCGATGATCCGCCGCGCCGAAGAGCGCGGCGACATCAAGCCCGGCGACACGCTGATCGAGGCGACTTCGGGCAATACCGGCATTGCGCTGGCCATGGCCGCCACGATCAAGGGCTACCGGATGGTGCTGATCATGCCCGAGGACCTGTCCATCGAGCGTGCCCAGACGATGAAGGCCTATGGCGCCGAGCTGATCCTCACGCCCAAGAGCGGCGGCATGGAATACGCGCGCGACCTGGCCGACCAGATGGTGGCCCAGGGCAAGGGCGTGGTGCTCGACCAGTTCGGCAACCCCGACAACCCGCGCATCCACTACGAGACCACGGGCCCCGAGCTGTGGGAGCAGACCGGCGGCGAGATCACGCATTTCGTGAGCGCCATGGGCACCACGGGCACGATCACCGGCGTGGCGAAGTTCCTCAAGGAAAAGAACCCTGCCATCCGCATCGTGGGCGCCCAGCCGGCCGAGGGCTCGCGCATCCCCGGCATCCGCAAGTGGCCTGAGGAATACATGCCCAAGATCTACGACGCCTCGCTGATCGACGAGACCGTGCTCGTGGGCCAGGACGATGCCGAGGACATGGCGCGCCGCCTGGCGCGCGAGGAAGGCATCTTTGCCGGCATCTCTGCGGCGGGCGCCTGCTGGGTGGCCCAGCAGATTGCCGAGCGCGAGAACAACGCCACCATCGTCTTCGTGGTCTGCGACCGCGGCGACCGCTATCTGTCCACGGGCGTCTTCCCCGCCTGACGCAGCGACAGGCCCGCCTTCCGGCGGGCCTTCCTGTTTGCATAGAGCCAGGACAGCAAAAAACCAGGAACAGCCCCATGCACTATGAAACCCGCTATTGCACGCACTGCGCAACGCCCCTGCAGTGGGTGATCCAGGCCGAGGACGGCGGCGATGTATCGCGCCTGCGCTGCCCCGAGTGCGGCTGGACGCACTGGAACAATCCCACGCCGGTGCTGGCCGCCATCGTGGAGCTGGACGGCAAGGTGCTGCTGGCGCGCAATGCGGCCTGGCCCGAGAAGGTCTTCGGCCTCATCACGGGCTTCATGGAGGCCGGCGAGTCGCCCGAGGAGGGCGTGGCACGCGAGGTGGCGGAGGAAACCGGCCTGCAGGCCGAGTCGCTGGAGCTGATCAGCGTGCATGAGTTCCTGCGCATGAACCAGGTGATCATCGCCTTCCATGTGCGCGCCAGCGGCCAGGTGCGGCTGTCGCCCGAGCTGCTGGAATACCGCCTGCTGGAGCCCGAGAAAGTCCAGGCCTGGCCTTCGGGCACGGGCATGGCGCTGGCCAAGTGGCTGCGCAGCCGGGGGCATGATCCTGTGATCCGTGACTTCTGGAAGCGTGCAGAGCAGGCCCAGGAGGCTGAAGCGAGTCGCGCCGATCAAGACACTGCTGCCGGCCTCAGCCGCGATGCCGCCTAGAATCCCAGGCTCAAGAGGTGCATCCGATGGAAATTCACAAGGAAATCGACACGCGCGGGCTCAACTGCCCGCTGCCCATTCTCAAGGCCAAGAAGGCGCTGGCCGAACTGGACAGCGGCCAGCTGCTCAAGGTGGTGGCCACCGACACGGGCTCGCTGCGCGACTTCCAGGCCTTTGCCAAGCAGACCGGCAATGAACTGGTGGAGCAGCAGACCGTGGGTGCGGAGTTCATCCATATCCTGCGCCGACGCTGAGCGGCTGCACGCGGTTCGCTCCAAAGAAAAAGGCCTGCTTTCGCAGGCCTTTTGCATGGGGCAGGGGCGGCTCTGAGGCCCGGCCTCAGATGCTCAGGCCCTGCAGGTATTCGCGGAAGCTCGCACCCACATCCTCATGCTGCAGCGCCAGTTCCACCGTGGCCTGCAAAAAGCCTTCCTTGCTGCCGCAGTCGTAGCGCTTGCCCTGGTACTGGAAGGCGTAGACGGCTTCATGGGCCATCAGGCGTTCGATGGCGTCGGTCAGCTGGATCTCGCCGCCCACGCCCTTGGGCTGGTTGCGGATCTCCTCGAAGATGGCCGGTGTCAGCACATAGCGGCCGGCCACGCCCATGCGCGAGGGGGCCTTCTCGGGCGCGGGCTTTTCCACGATCTTCTCGATGCGCATCAGCGAACCGCCGGCCGGCTCGCCAGCCACGATGCCGTAGCGCTTGGTCTGCTCCAGCGGCACTTCCTGCACGGCCAGCAGGGAGCGGCCCTGCTTGTGGAAGGCTGATGTCATCTGCGCCATCACGCCGGGGCCGCCAGGCTCGCCCACCATCAGGTCGTCGGCCAGCAGCACGGCAAAGGGCTCGTTGCCCACCAGCGGCTCGGCGCACAGCACGGCATGGCCCAGGCCCAGCGAGCGCGGCTGGCGCACGAACAGGCAGTTCATGTCGGCCGGGCTGATGCTGCGCACCAGCTCCAGCATGGCCTGCTTGCCGGCGTTCTCCAGCTCGTTTTCCAGTTCGTAGGCGGTGTCGAAATGGTCCTCGATGGCGCGCTTGCTGCGGCCGGTGACGAAGATCATGTCGCGGATGCCGGCCTCGTAGGCCTCTTCCACGGCGTACTGGATCAGCGGCTTGTCCACCACGGGCAGCATCTCCTTGGGAGAGGCCTTGGTGGCGGGCAGAAAGCGCGTGCCGAGCCCGGCAACGGGAAACACGGCTTTGCGGACACGGGTCTGATTACTCATGAAAATCTTGGGATTCAGGTGATGGAAAAAGCGTGCGGCTTTGCGTCTTCTTCGCTAAGTGTCTCAGCTTTCATTGTGCGACTTGATGCCCTCGGACGATGAAACTGGCGCAGCCCAAGATCAGGGACACCGAGGAAGGGCCGCCCCGCGCCGAGGGTGTCGTCCCCCTCCCGCGAAGCGAGAGAGGGGGAAGCGGCGCAGCCGCTCAGGGGGAGATTCCATGTCAACCCAGGCGGGCGAGTTGTTCCTGGATGCGGATCAGCGTTGCGCCGAAGTCGGCCACGCGCTTCTTTTCCTGGTCGATGACGGCCGGGGGCGCCTTGGCCACGAAGGCCTCGTTGCCCAGCTTGGCATTGGCCTTGGTGATCTCGCCTTCCAGGCGTGCGGCTTCCTTGGACAGGCGGGCCTTTTCGGCGGCCACGTCGATCTCCACGAACAGCGCCAGGCGCGCCTCGCCCACCACGCAGACCGGGGCGGCCTGGGCGGCCTCGGCCCAGGCGGCCTCGTCGTCGAACACCTTGACCTCGCTGAGCTTGGCCAGGTTTTGCAGCACGGCGGCATTGGTGCGCAGGAACTGCGACTCATCGGCCGAGCTGGCTACGGCCAGCAGCGGCAGGCGCTGGGCCGGCGACACGCCCATCTCGCCGCGCAGCGTGCGGCAGGCGTCGATCATCTGCTTGATGCGGCCCACGTAGGCGATGGCGGCCTCGTCGATCTTCTCGGGCTGGGCCTCGGGGTAGCGGGCCACGGCCACGGACTCGCCGGGCAGGCCGGCGACCGGGGCGACCTTCTGCCACAGGGCTTCGGTCACGAACGGGATGATGGGGTGGGCCAGGCGCAGGATGGCCTCCAGCGTGCGGATCAGCGTGCGGCGCGTGGCGCGCTGCTGGGCCTCGTTGCCGGTCTGGATCTGCACCTTGGCGATTTCCAGGTACCAGTCGCAGAACTCGTTCCAGACGAAGTCGTACAGCGCGTTGGCCACGTTGTCCAGGCGGAATTCGGCAAAGCCCTTGGCCACTTCGGCCTCGACCTTCTGCAGCTGCGAGGCGATCCAGCGGTCGGGCTGGCTGAACTGCATGTAGCCCGCGAACTCGCCGCCGGCCTGGCATTGCTCCTTGGTGTGGGGCAGCAGGCCGCAGTCATGGCCTTCGCAGTTCATCAGCACGAAGCGGCTGGCGTTCCACAGCTTGTTGCAGAAGTTGCGGTAGCCCTCGCAGCGCTTGCTGTCGAAGTTGATGGAGCGGCCCAGCGAGGCCAGGGCCGCGAAGGTGAAGCGCAGCGCGTCGGCACCGTAGGCGGGAATGCCCTCGGGGAATTCCTTTTGCGTGTTCTTGCGCACCTGGGGCGCGGTCTCGGGGCGGCGCAGGCCCTGCGTGCGCTTGTCCAGCAGGGTGTCCAGGTCGATGCCGTCGATCAGGTCCACGGGGTCGAGCACGTTGCCCTCGGACTTGCTCATCTTCTTGCCCTGGGCGTCACGCACCAGGCCATGCATGTAGACATGGCGGAAGGGCACACGGCCCGTGAAGTGCGTGGTCATCATGATCATCCGGGCGACCCAGAAGAAGATGATGTCGTAGCCCGTGACCAGCACCGAGCTGGGCAGGTAGAGGTTGTAGTCATCGTCGGCCGCCTCGGTCTGGTTCGGCCAGCCCATGGTGGAGAACGGCACCAGGGCCGAGGAGTACCAGGTGTCCAGCACGTCCTCGTCGCGCGTGAGCGTCTTGCCGGGGGCCTGGGCGCGGGCTTCTTCCTCGGTGCGGGCCACGTAGACCTTGCCGTCCTCGTCGTACCAGGCGGGAATCTGGTGGCCCCACCACAGCTGGCGCGAGATGCACCAGTCCTGGATGTTGTTCATCCACTGGTTGTAGGTGTTGACCCAGTTCTCGGGCACGAACTGCACCTGGCCGCTGGAGACGGCATCGATGGCCTTCTGCGCGATGGACTTGCCCGTGGCATCGCCTTCGCCCACCTTGTTCATGGCCACGAACCACTGGTCGGTCAGCATGGGCTCGATCACCTGGCCCGTGCGCGTGCAGATGGGCACCATGAGCTTGTGCTTCTTGGTCTCGACCAGCAGGCCGGCCGCGTCCAGGTCGGCCACGATGGCCTTGCGCGCCACGAAGCGGTCCATGCCGCGGTACTTCTCGGGCGCCTCGTCGTTGATGGTGGCCGTCAGCGTCAGCACGCAGATCATCGGCAGGCCGTGGCGCTGGCCCACGGCGTAGTCGTTGTTGTCATGCGCAGGCGTGACCTTGACCACGCCCGTGCCGAACTCGCGGTCCACGTAGTCGTCGGCAATGATGGGGATCTCGCGGCCCACCAGGGGCAGGATCACGGTCTTGCCGATCAGCGCCTGGTAGCGCTCGTCCTCGGGGTGGACCATCAGGGCTGCGTCGCCCAGCATGGTTTCCGGGCGCGTGGTGGCCACCACGAGCTGGCCCGAGCCGTCGGCCAGCGGATAGGCGATGTGCCACAGCGAGCCGTCCTTTTCCTCATTCTCGACCTCGAGGTCGGAGACGGCGGACATCAGCTTGGGGTCCCAGTTCACCAGGCGCTTGCCACGGTAGATCAGGCCCTGCTGGTACAGGCGCACGAAGGTCTCGTTGACGATGGACGACAGCTTGTCGTCCATGGTGAAGTACTCGCGGCTCCAGTCCACGCTGTCGCCCATGCGGCGCATCTGGCCGGTGATGGTGTTGCCGCTCTGGTTCTTCCACTCCCAGACCTTGCTCACGAAGTTCTTGCGCGCCTCGGGAGGCGTCGCGCCCATGTCGTGGCGGCTGGCGATGCCCTGCTCCTGCAGCTGGCGCTCCACCACGATCTGGGTGGCGATGCCCGCGTGGTCGGTGCCGGGCACCCAGACCGTGTTGTGGCCCTTCATGCGGTGGTAGCGCGTGAGGCTGTCCATGATGGTCTGGTTGAACGCATGGCCCATGTGCAGCGTGCCCGTCACATTGGGCGGCGGCAGCTGGACGGAGAACGATGGCTGGGATGCATCTGCCTGGCCCGTGCCGCGCACGCCGGCTGCGCCGTAGCCGCGCTTTTCCCATTCAGGGCCCCATTGGGCCTCGATGGCGGCGGGTTCAAACGATTTGGACAGGCTGTCGAGGCCTGGCTGGGCAATGGTGTCGCTCATGGCTTGCTTGCGGGGAATTGTGCGAATGGCGTTTGGCAAATGAAAACGGCATCCGTTGAAGGGATGCCGTCTGCATATGCGAAATGGATGACGGTTTGACGGGGATTCTACCGACCCCGTCCGCCTGCCTGTTCGCCGGGTTTTATTCAGGCCGCTGCGTCGGGGACGAACTCGGGCCGGTCGTTGCTCTGGGGCTTGAGCGGCTGGGCGGCCTTGCCTTCGGCGCGTTCCTTGCGCCATTGCTCCTTGCGTGCCGTCCACTCGTTCAGGCGGGCGTGGGCGGTGGTGCTTTCGCGCGCCATCTGCACTTCGTCGGCCAGCTGGGCCGACAGCTCCAGGCGGATGCCGTTGGGATCGAAGAAATAGATGCTCTTGAAGATGTGGTGGTCGGTCACGCCCAGCACCTCGATGCCATGCGCCACCAGGCGGGCCTTGGTGTTCTCCAGTTCCTCGACGGTGTCCACGCGGAAGGCGATGTGGTTGATCCACAGCGGCGTGTTGGGCGAGGGCAGGGCCTTTTCGTCGTCGCCGATGTCGAAGAAGGCGATGAACGACCCATCCTTCAGGCGGAAGAAGAAGTGCGTGTAGGGGCAGTACTCGCCCGTGCTGGGCACGTAGTCGCTCTGGATGATGTGATAGAGCGGCAGGCCCAGGATGTCCTCGTAGAAGTGGCGGGTCTCCTCGGCATCGCGGGCCTTGTAGGCGTAGTGGTGCAGCTGCTGCACGGCGGCGGGCGGTGGCAGTGTGGACAGGTCGGGACGGGCGCTTGTGTTCATCGAATGTCTCCTTGGTGGATGTCTTGATTCTACTATTCGTAATCAATTTACCTAAATGAAATGTTGCGATGGATGCAGGGATATGCGCGCTGCGGCGTTTGGTTCACCTGTGGTGCCGAGTTGCCGGCAGCACTTGACCTTCAAGTCACTTCACGCTTTCTCATGGAGGTCCATGCCCCTGCCTGCCATGGACGCCATTGATGCAGCGGCCCTCTGTTCACAACCGTTTTCAAGTCAAGGAATCTCATGAGCGACAGCCATCAGCACGGCGACGTGCGTGCCCTGCCGGAATCCCGCCTCTGGTTTGCCTTCGGATTGACCGGCACCTTCATGGTGGTGGAAATCATCGGCGGCATGGTCACGGGCAGCCTGGCCCTGATCTCCGACGCCATGCACATGCTGACCGATGCGATGGCGCTGCTGCTGGCCCTGGTGGCCATACGCGCCGGCCGCAAGGCAGCCGACCTGATGCGCACCTACGGCTATGCGCGCTTCGAGATCCTGGCCGCCGCCATCAATGCGCTGGTGCTGCTGGGCGTGGCCTTCTACATCCTGTATGAGGCCTACCGCCGGCTGTCGGCGCCTGCAGAAATCCAGTCCCTGGGCATGATGGCGGTGGCGGCCGTGGGCCTGGTGATCAACCTGCTCTCCATGCGCCTGCTGTCGGGTGGCAAGGACGAGAGCCTGAACGTGAAGGGCGCGTATCTGGAGGTATGGGCGGACATGCTGGGTTCGGTCGGCGTGCTCGCCGGTGCCGCGCTGATCTGGCTGACGGGCTGGCGGTGGATCGACTCGGCGGTGGCCGTGGGCATCGGCTTCATGGTGTTCCCGCGGACCTGGACCCTGTTGCGCGAGTGCATCAACATCCTGCTGGAAGGCGTGCCCTCGGGGATGAGCCTGCAGGCGGTGCGCGAGACGATTTCGGGCACGGCGGGCGTGGCAGCGATCCACGATGTCCACCTGTGGGCGGTCACGCAGAGCAAGCCCATGCTGACCGGCCATGTGGTGCTGCTGCCCGGCGCGGACGGCGAGCAGGTGCGCCGCGATATCGAGGACAGGCTGCAGGCCGGCTTCGACCTGCACCATACGACGCTGCAGATGGAGAGCGAGGATCGCTCCCCGGCAGAGCACATCCACTAGGATGCCCAGTCTTCATGGACCACACCCGGAGTGCACCGATGCTTGAGCTTCGACCCAACTGCGAATGCTGCGACAAGGACCTGCCGCCAGAGTCTGCCGAGGCTCGCATCTGCACCTTCGAGTGCACGTTCTGTGCCGGCTGTGCGGATCATGTGCTGCACGGCGCCTGCCCCAACTGCGGTGGAGAGCTGGTGGCCAGGCCGCGCCGGCCGGCGGACAAGCTGGAGCGGTATCCGGCCTCGACGAAGCGGGTGCTCAAGGCCGGCGGTTGCGCTGTACGGGCCTGATCCGGCGCGGAGCCATCGATTGCAGTACCAGTACCACGATGGATTGCTGGAGCAGGTGCGCCTGGATGTGGCGGCCCGGAGCGTGGAACTGTGCTTCTTTCTCTATGCCGTGTTCGACAGGCCGCAGGCCAGGGTAGCCATCCGCTTTGAACGGATCGTCAACTTTCCTGCCGTGCAGGCGTACTTTGCCAACGTCCAGCGCGACGCAGCCGCAGAGATGGATGACTGCCTGGACCGCTGCGAAGTGCTGCAGCGGGATACGAAGAGGCCTTCGTCAGCAAGGGCGCAGCATCTGTTCTTGCAGCTGTCCCACTATGGGCGGCTGAAAATCCACTGCGAATCCGTTGTCGAGGAGCTTGTTCCAGAGCCGTAGCGGACCGCTGCGGGTTTATGCCGTGAAGACGGGGCGCCTGCGGCCACGGAACGCAGCCTCCACCGCCAGCACGGCTGCAAAACCCATCACATAGGCCAGCACATCCCACCAGTCGGCCGTGCTGCCCAGCACGATGCGCAAAGCGCGGTTGGGAATGTGCAACTGGAAGGTCGATGCCAGGAACTGGCCCAGCTCCACCAGCAGGCCCACGCACAGCGCGGCCGATGCCAGCGTCAGCACGCGCGCGGCGATCACGGTCTTGAACACGGCATAGACCCAGGCCACGGCCAACACGTCGCCGAAGAAGCTGCGCACCCAGCCCCAGCGTGCGCCGACGGTGGCCAGCAGCACGAGCAAGACAAACAGGGCCACCGCCCACGCCAGGGAAACAGGATCAAAACGCCATCGCATGGCCGCCATCATCGGGCCAAAAGCGGGTCCGGTCAGCGAGCCTGGTGCGCAGTGCCTTGCGCAGCGGTGGCCAGCGGGTGCGCTATCCCGCCATCGCCGTAGCTGCCCACCACCTGGGCGATCACCACCTGGTAGCCCTTGAGCCAGCGCGCCTGTTGCTGCTTGGCTTCGAGGTGCGCAGGGTGGCGCATCAGTTGCTGCAGCGCCTCCCAGGTCTGCCAGTAGTAGACGTTGGAGACCAGGCCTGTGGCGGGGTTCTCCCAGGCCTCTTCGCCCAGATAGCCGGGGATGGCGCGGGCGATCTCGGCGATCCGGCCGTCAAGGGCATGGAATGGCGCGTCATATTCGCCCGGCGCGAAGGTAAAGGTGGATGTGTACATCGGTGGTTGGCAATATGTGTGAGGGTGGCAGGCGCTAGATGCGCGGCGCCGCATCCATGGCACCGGCCAGCGGCTCCTGTCCGCGCTCGCGCAGCGCGCCGATGGCGCCTTCCAGGTCGCGGGCCTGCCGGTTCTGGCTGAGCTTGGCCTTGCCCTCCAGGCGGGTGATGCGGATCTGCAGGCCGACGATGGCCTGCAGCATGCCGTCGATGAATTCACGCGGCGAGTCGGACATCTTCCAGGGCTGGGCCTGCGATGCCTCATGGACCCGCGTGAGCCGGCCGACCAGGCCGCGCACGAATTTCTCGTCGTCATGGATGCTGATTTGCCCGTGCACATGCACGGCCTCGTAGTTCCAGGTGGGCACCAGGCGGTGCGTCTCGTGCTTGCTTGGATACCAGCTGGGCGAGATATAGCCTTCGGCACCACGGAAGACGACCAGCACCTCGGCGCCGTCGCGGCACTGCTGCCACAGCGGATTGGCGCGGGCCACATGGGCGCTCAGCGTGCCCATCTCCCCTGGGTCCGCATCCAGCAGGAACGGCAGGTGGTTGGCGTCCAGCACGCCGTTGGCCTGGGTGACGAGCGTGCCCAGGGGGTGGCTGCGGATCAGGCCGTGCAGGCCTTCGGGATCGGTGAGGGCGAAATGGGCGGGCGTGTACATGGAGCTTGGTGCAACGGTGGACCGGCATCGGGGGAAACAGGACTATCCACCATCCCTGGCACAATGAAAAATCCAGTTTTGTGATTTTTTGGCAGACCAGTTGAAATCCGCTTTCACCCGCCATGCCGGCGCAGCGCCTGGCGCCCGCACCCTGCACGAATGGCTGAAATCACAGGTGGCCGACGGCAGCCTGGCCGTGGGCGCACGCCTGCCCTCCACCCGCGTCCTGGCGCTGGACCTGGGCGTGTCGCGCACCACCGTCACAGCCGCCTACGAGCAGCTTGCGGCCGAAGGCTATCTGGAGACCGCTCCAGGCAGCAGGGCGCGCGTGGCGGCTGGCGCGGCGCAGCGCAGCCGTGCGCGCAGCATGCCGGCAGCGGCCCAGCAGCATGGCCGTCCCCGGCTGTCTTCCTATGGGCAGCGGGTGGATGCGCTGGCGTCAGCCCTGCCGCCGGCAGCAGGCGATGGTGGGCCGGCCCCGATCGACTTTCTCTACGGCGCCCTGGCCTTTGACGACTTTCCCACGCTGGCCTGGCGGCGCGCCTACAACCGCGCCATCGTGCAGCGCCAGTCTTCCCTGTCCTACGACGCGCCCGAAGGCGAGCCGGCGCTGCGCACGGCGCTGCAGGGCTATCTGCGCCGGGCGCGGGGGCTTGTCTGTTCGGCCGATCAGATCGTGGTGGTGCAGGGCTCGCAGCAGGCCATCGACCTGTGCGCGCGCGTGCTGGTCGATCCGGGCGAGACCGTGCTGATGGAAGAGCCCTGCTACTTGATGGCGCGCCGCGTGTTCGAGGCCCAGGGCGCATGCCTGCAGGAAATGGCCGTCGATGAACAGGGCCTGGATACCTCGGCGCTGGCCGGGCGCCAGGCGCGGCTGGCCTATGTCACGCCCTCGCACCAGTTTCCGCTGGGCGGCGTGCTGCCCATAGGCCGCAGGCAGCAACTGCTGGCCTGGGCGCGCGCCACGGGTGCCTGGATTCTGGAAGACGACTATGACGGCGAGTTCCGCTACGGGCTGCGCCCCATCGACGCCCTGCAGTCCATTGACGAGGTGGGTTGCGTCATCCATGTCGGCACTTTCTCCAAGGCCTTGTCGCCGCAGATGCGCATGGGCTACCTGGTGCTGCCGCCGTCCCTGGTGCCCGTGTTCCGGGAAGCCCGGCGGCTGGCCGACCGGCATGCACCGCGCCTGGACCAGCTGGTGCTGGCCGCGCTGATCGAGGACGGCAGCTACGAGCGCCATGTGCGCGCCGCCCGCCGCCGCAACGAAGGCCGCAGGGCGGCATTGCTGCAGGCGCTGGAGCGGCACCTGCCGGGCGCGGTGCAGGTCGAAGGCTCGGCCTCCGGCCTGCATGTGGTGGCCTGGGTGCCTGCCGTGCATCAGCGCGATGAGATTGCCCTGGTGCGGTTGGCGCGAGAGCGTGGCGTGGGCGTTCGCCCCATCTCGCCGCTCTATGCGGCCGGTGATGCCCATCGCCGCCAGTCCTGCGCCGGGCTGGTCCTGGGCTATGCGAGCCTGCAGCCGCAGGCCATCGAGCAAGGGGTGCGCAGGCTGGCAGGTGTGGTGCGGGATGGACAGAAAAAAGGCGGGGCCTTCGAGGCCCCGCCTTGCCGACGCTGAGGTTTCCGGGTGTTGCCGCAGCGCCTGCAATCAGGTGGCGCTGCAGAGAATGAGCGTGGAACTCACGCTGCCAGCGGGCTTCCCGCCTGTGCCCGCATAGCCGTTGGGCAGCGTCGTCGAGCCATTCAGCGTGAAGGCGACGCTGATGGACAGCGTGGTTCTGAACGCGATCACGGCCCCTGCCGGCAGTGCCGAGGTCAGGGTGACCTGGCGGGAGGTTGGGGAAAGCACCGACACACTGGCTGTGCCTCCCGTCACACTGAACACACCGATGTTGGCAACTCCCGAACCGGTGATGGTCACCGTGGTGCCGACTGGAAGCGGCGCAGAGCCTGCCGTGAGGGTGAAGCCGGGGCCAAGGACGCCAAGCACACCACAGCTGCCATCGAGGTGGTAGGCGCCAATGTCGATGGAACCCGAGACCGTGATCGACAAGGCTGCGGTGTCGGTGTTGCTGCCCTGGATGGTGACATTGGTCGGCCCCTCGTCCGCACCTGCGGTGAAGGTCACCGTGCAAGTCCCCCCGGCCGGCAGCGACAGCCCGCAGGTGTTGCCGGAAACGGACAGCCCACTGCCGCCGGGGATGGTGGCGCCGATGCCGGTGGCGGCATTCGATCCCGTGTTGGTGATGGTCACGGAGCCTGTGCCGCCAGAAGCAATCGTCAGAGTTGGTGCAGAGATCCCCAGCGTGGTCGTGGTGCTGGGCGCTGTCACGGTGAACTGCACGGACGTTGCCGGGGTATTGCTGCCAGCGAAGCTGATGGCCGTCGGACCTTCCGGCGTGGCTCCAGTCAGCGTGATCGTGCAATTGGCCCCCGCTGCCAGCGATGAACCACAGGTGTTGGCCGACACCGTGATGCCGCTGCCTGCCGGAATCGTGGCCTGAACGTCGAGCGCAGGGGCCCCACCGTTGTTGGTGATGGTCACCCAGCCCGTTGCCCCTGTGTTGAACGAAACGGGCGCGGTGGACATGCCCAGCGTGGTCGGGGTGACGGGCGCCGTCACCGTGACCGGCACGATCGCGGCCAGCGTATTGCTGCCGCCGAAGCTGATGGCCGTGGGGCCTTCGGCGGCGGCCGCAGTCAGGGTGATGTCGCAGCTGGCCAGAGAGGCGAGTGCGGCACCGCACGTGTTCGACTGCACGGTGATTCCGCTACCGGCCGGCGCCGTGGCGATCACGTTGAAGGCAGCAGAAGCGCCGGTGTTGCTGATGAGGACCGTTGTCGAACCGCCCGCAGCGAACGACAGCGGAGCGCTGGGTATCGAAAGCGTGGCCGTGGGAACGGGCACCGTCACCGTGATCTGCACGGTCGTGGTGGGCGTGTTGCTGCCGCCAAAGCTGACCGCGGTCGGGCCTTCTGCGGCCGCAGCCGTCAGCGTGATCGCGCAGTCGGCCCCGGGGGCCAGGGAGATGGGGCAGGTGCTGGACGCCACCGTGATGCCGCTGCCGGCCGGAATGGTGGCTTGCACGTTGAACGCCGGTGCGGATCCGTTGTTGGTGATGGTCACCGTGCCCGCTCCGCTGGTGCCAAACGACACGGGTGCGGCGGGGATGTCCAGCGTGGTCGGCGTGACGGGGGCTGTCACCGTGACCTGCACCGTCGTCGCCGGTGTGTTGGTGCCGCCGAAGCTGATGGCGGTCGGCCCTTCGGCCGCAGCGGCCGTCAGCGTGATCGTGCAGCTGGCAGCGGGGGCCAGGATGGCGGGGCAGGTGGTGGTGGACACCGTGATGCCGCTGCCGGCCGGGATGGTGGCCTGTACGTTGAACGCGGGTGCGCTTCCGCTGTTGGTGATGGTCACCGAACCTGCACCGCCGGTGCCGAACGACAGGGGTGTCGTGGGAATGTTCAGCGTGGTGGGCACGACGGGGGCTGTCACCGTGATCGGCACGGTCGTGGCCGGCGTGTTGCTGCCGCCGAAACTGATGTCGGTCGGGCCTTCGGCCGCAGCGGCCGTCAGCGTGATCGTGCAGCTGGCAGCGGGGGCCAGGATAGCGGCGCAGGTGGTGTTGGACACCGTGATGCCGCTGCCGGCCGGAATGGTGGCCTGTACGTTGAACGCGGGTGCGCTTCCGCTGTTGTTGATGGTCACCGAACCGGCGCCGCCAGTGCCGAAGGACACGGGGGCAGTGGGAATGTTCAACGTAGTCGGCGTGACAGGGGTCGTTACCGTGACAGGCACCGTCGTGGCCGGCGTGTTGCTGCCGCCAACACCGATGTTCGTGGGGCCTTCCGGTCCTGCCGCCGTCAGTGTGATGGTGCAGCTTGCGCCCACCGGCAGTGACGCCGGGCAGGTGGAGGAGGCCACCATGATGCCGCTGCCGACCGGAATGATGGCCCGCAGGTTGAACGCGGGCGCCGTTCCGTTGTTGGTGATGGTCACCGAGCCTGCGCCGTAGGCGCCGAACAGCACGGGTGCAGGGGGAACGGTAGGCGCGGTTGGCGCGACGGGTGCGGTGACCGTGACCTGTGCGGTAGCGGCGGGCGCATTGCTGCCGCCGAAGCCGATGTTGGTCGGGCCCTCGGCCGAAGGGGCAGTCAACGTGATCGTGCAATTGGCCGAGGGAGCCAGGATGGCGGCGCAGGTGGTGTTGGACACCGTGATGCCACTGCCCGCCGGAATGCTGGCCTGCACATTGAACGCAGGTGCGCTGCCGCTGTTGGTGATGGTCACCGAGCCAGCACCGTTCGCTCCGAAGGACAGGGACGCCAAGGGAATGGTCAGCGTGGCGGGCAGGACGGCAGTCGTCACCGTGACGGGCACGGACGTGGAAGCCGTGTTGCTGCCGCCGAAGCCGATGGGGGTCGGGCCTTCCGCCGAGGGGGCTGTCAGCGTGATCGTGCAGCTGGCCGAGGGAGCCAGGATGGCGGAGCAGGTGGTGTTGGACACCGTGATGCCACTGCCCCCTGGAATGCCGGCCTGCACATTGAGCGCAGGTGCGCTGCCGCTGTTGGTGATGGTCACCGAGCCGGCGCCGCCCGCTCCGAAGGACACGGACGTCGCAGGAATGTTCAGCGTGGTGGGCGTGCCGGTTGCCGACACCGTGACCGGCACGGAAGTGGACGCCGTATTGCTGCCGCCGAAGCCGATGGCGGTCGGGCCTTCCGCCGAGGGCGCGGTCAACGTGATCGTGCAGTTGGCAGAGGGTGCCAGGGCGGCAGGGCAGGTGGTGTTGGACACCGTGATGCCACTGCCCGCAGGAATGCTGGCCTGCACATTGAGCGCATTTGCGCCGCCGCTGTTGGTGATGGTCACCGATCCCGTGCTGCCCGCCGCAAACGACAGCGGCGTGGCGGGAATGCTCAGCGTGGTGGTCGGGGCCGGGCCACCTGTCACGGTGACCGGGGTGGTGGTGGCTGCGGCGTTGCTGCCGGCAATGCTGACGGTGGTCGGGCCTTCCGCTGCGGGTGCCGTCAGGGTGATGGCGCAGCTGGAGCCCGCAGGCAGCGTTGCCGCGCAGCTGTTGGAGGAGATGGTGATGCCGCTGCCTGCGGGAATGGTGGCCTGCACATTGAGCGCTGCCGAACCGCCGCTGTTGCTGACGTTCACCGTGCCGGTGCTGCCTGCGGCAAATGACAGGCCGGCGCCGGGAACGCTGAGCGTGGTGGGGCTGGCGCCAGCCGTGGCCTGGGCTGCCTCGGCGCGGCAAATGGTTTCCACATTCACCCGGCATGTGCCATTGGGCGCAATGGTGTTGCCCACGGCGCAAAGAGGCGGGGGCGATGCGGGCGGTGCCCCTGGCGGCATGAGATGGGTGAAGCCCGAGGGAAAACACTGATTCAAATTCGGTGGCTGAATGGCGGTGATTTTGAGTGCCACACCGGAATCATTGGTGAAATCTTCTGCAGAAAATCCATTGATATTGCCGCCATTGACAATTTGCGCAACGAGCAATGGCCGTGTCTCGCCCGCCGGGTTGGTAAAGCTGCCCGTCAATTGAGCACGCAGATCGGGGCTGTGCCACAGCGTGGCGCACACGATGGCGCTGGTGCACAGCGCCATGAAGAGCGTCCGGTGCTGCCGGTTGCGCAGCACCAGCCAGGCGGCCATGGCCAGCCCTATGGCAAGGGCCAACAGACTCCAAGGGTTGTCCACCGGAATCGCGGTTGCCGCGACGGCGGCAGCCGGAGCGACCGTGATGCTCTGGGCATTGGCGGCCATTGGGAATGAATGGGCGGCAATGGCGGCGACAACGGCGGTGGCAATGGAGATCTGCTTCATGGGTGAATGCCAGGGAGTGATCGGAAAATGAAATTTAAAGTAAGTTTTTTGGAGTATGTCTATTTGTATCTATCGATATCGAGGAATCGTTATGCTGTGACTTCTCAATGACCGTGAAATCGCTATCAATTTGATGCATTTGCAAAGGCCGCCAATGTGCTCGCTGTTCCTCTGTGGAGCGGGTGCGAATGGAGAGCATTGGCAAGGTCTTTTCCGGGAATTCAGAAAAGGCAAAAAAAAGCCCGTGACCGGCTTGCGGATCACGGGCTTTGGGCGGCAGCGCCCTGAAAGGCACTGCGGCGAATGCGGTTTTACTGCTGCTTGACCGCTTCGATGGACATTACCAGGCGCACTTGCTTGGGGAAGCCATAGTCCACGCCGTAGTTCACGCCGAAGGCGGTGCGGTCGATCACGGCTTCGAAGTCGCCGCCGCAGGTCTCACGCTTTTGCAGCATGGCGTTGGGGTAGCAGGTGAACTTGTTGGCCTTGATGGTCACGGGCTGGGTCTTGTCCAGGATGGTCAGGTGGCCGGTGACTTCCTTGAGCTTGTCGCCGTCGAAGACGAACTTGTCGGAGACGAACTTGGCCTGGGGGAACTTGGCCACGTTGAAGATGTCGGCGCTCTTGAGGTGCTTGTCGAAGGCGGCGGTGCCCGAGCTCAGCGATTCCATTTCCAGCACGACTTCGACCTTGCCGGCCTTGGCGTCACGGTCGAATTCCACGGTGCCGCTCTTCTTGTCGAAGCGCACGCGGTTGGTCGAGGCGCCGTTGTGGTCGATCTCGAACGTGGCGAAGGTGTGCGTCGGGTCGATGGCGTAGGTTGCGGGAGCAGCCTGGACAGCGGTGGCGAACAGGCCGGCAATGGCCAGGGCAAACACGGAAGTGCGCATGAAAGAACTCCTAGGTTGGGGTTGCACGAAACGGGAAAGAAAATGGCCGATCTTGGGCAGGGACGCGGCTTACAGCTTGCCCACGCCAGTCAATGCCAGCTTGAACTGCACCTGCACCTCGTCGGCCACCATGGAGGTATCGCCCCATTCGCCTTCGCCGATCTTGAATTGCAGGCGCTTGAGCGGCAGCGTGCCGGTGGCCGTGGTCGTGGTGCCGGACTGTGCCAGTTGCACGGGAATGCTCACGTTCTGGACCTGGCCCTTGATGCTGAGCTTGCCGTCCACCTGGTACTTGCCGCCGCCCAGCGCCTTGACGGCGGTGGAGTCGAACACGGCCTGCGGGAATTTGGCGACATTGAACCAGTCCGCCTTGGGCAGTTCGGCGTCGGTTTCCTTGGCGCCCATGGTGGCGCTGCCGGTGTCCACGGTAAAGCGGATCTTGCTGGTGTCGGGCTTGGCCGTGTCGAACTGGACCTGGGCATCGAACTTCTTGAAGTGGCCCTGCAGGGGCACGCCCATCTGCTTGGCCGTGAAGTTCACGGCGCTTTGGGCGGGCACGAGCTTTTGCTCGGCCAGTGCCGCTTGTGAAGCCAGGGCCGCAGCGGCCAGGGCGATGGTGGTCAGCGTGGAGGAAAAGCGCATGGCGAGACTCCTAGGGGTCGGGAAGGTCCGGTCAGGGGGTGGCTGGGGCCGGATGGACACCGGCCCTGGCTGGCGAGAGGTTGGCGAAAGGTTCAGGCGCGGCCCGGCAGCATGCGGGAGATCAGGCCGTCGCGGTCTATGAACTGGTGCTTGAGGGCGGCGCCCACATGCATGGCAATCAGCACGACCAGTGCCCAGGCCGCCCAGCCGTGCAGGGGCTTGAGGGTTTCCGCCAGTTCGGGGCTGGCGCTCACGAAGTCAGGCAGGGGCAGCATGCCGAGGAAGACGATGGGAAAGCCGGCCGCCGAGCTGTAGGCCCAGCCTAGCAGGGGCACGGCGAAGAACAGCAGGTACATGGCGTGGTGGGTGCCGTTGTGGGCCCAGTGCTGCCATTGCGGCATGGCGCGGGCCACGGCGGGCGGCAGCTCGGGCGGGCGGTGGGTGACGCGCCAGAGCAGGCGCAGCAGGCTCAGCGACAAAAGCGTGACGCCCAGCCACTTGTGCCAGTTGTACAGCTTCAGGCGCGAGGGGGAGAACGGCAGGCCGGTCATGTACCAGCCCAGGCCCAGGGCGGCGATCAGGCCCAGTGCCAGCACCCAGTGGGCGGCCATGGCCACGCCGGTATAGCGCGTGGCTCTGGAGGAGGATTTTGCTGGCGCGTTGGCGCGGGCTGAGGACTCTGTCATGGATGGCGGCAGGCTTTGGAACCGTTCAGGGCCCCTGTGAAGGGGCCCTGGATGGCAAAAAGGGTGCGGTGCGCTCTGCGAGAACTTCGTGCACTGCGGACAACGTGCAGTGTAGGAAGCGGCAAATCCAAAAGAGTTCAGCGGTATTGACGGCTCAATTCAAAAAAGATGAAGGCCGCAGCACCGGTGGTACCCGCAGTACCCGCGGGCTGCAGGAGTTCAGGGCCGGGCGGGATCGGCGGGCAGCATGACCACGGCCTGCGCCGCCTGCTTCCAGGCGGCTGCGGCTGCGTCGGCATCGCCCCGGTGCTCGGCCATCAGGGCCAGGCGCTGCCAGGCACGGGTGCGCAGTGCGCTTTCCTGCAGATGGGGCGCAGCGCGCAGCAGCAGTTGCTGGGCCTTGCCCCAGAGCTGGCGCTGCACGCAGGCCATGCCGGCCAGGTATTGCAGGCGGGGTTCGCGTGGGTGGCTGTTGGTGGCCGCCTCGATGCGTGCCAGCCAGGTGCCGTCCAGGCCGTCCAGGCAGGGCTCCAGCACCTGGACCAGGCGCGGCAGATGCGATTCGCTGCGCGGGCCGGCATGGGACAGCAGGCGTTCCCACACGGGCAGCAGCCAGGCGCGGGCCTGCGCGGCCTCGCCGCCCAGGGCCATGAGGCGCGATGCGGCCGGCAGCGCGATCTCGGGCATGGCACGTTCCTCACCGTCCAGCGACAGCCAGAAGTGCTGCAGCTGCGTGGTGTCGCGTGCCTCGTTGATGCTCTCCAGCACCAGGCCTCGCACCACGCTGGCGGCGGCCGCTGGCGAGAAGGCGCGGTGCTTGGCCAGCAGGCGCGCCGTGTCCAGCGCCGTCGATGTCTGGCCGGCCAGGCGCGAGGCCTTCAGGCGGATGCGCAGCGCGATCGTTCGGCGTGCCGCGCCCTGCGGCAGTTCGGCCAGGCGGCGCAGCGCGTCAGCTGCGTCGCGGTCGTCCAGGGCCCAGCGCGCGGCGCGCATCTGGGCGCCTTCGCGCATTTCCTGCTCCTGGGCATTGCCCTGGGCCGGTGCATTGGCCAGGACTTCGCGCCAGTGATGGTCGCGCTGCGGGCTGTCCTGCAGGGCGTGGGAGGCATCGGCGGCCACCATGTGGGCGGCCGCACGCAGCCGCGTGCCGTGTGGCACGGCGGCATGGGCCTCGGCCAGGGATTCCTCCATCGCCAGGGCGGCCAGTGCCGACTTGCGTGCACGCAGAAAGCGGCCGGCCTGCTGGTGCGACAGGGCTTCCAGCAGGCTGTGGTGCATGGCGCGCTCTTTTTGCTGGCTGCGCCAGCGCCGTGCCTGGTGCGGCATCTGCAGCAGCGCGGCCAGGGCGCGCAGCGCGGCATACAGCAGCACGAAGGCCAGCACGATGATGGCAATGGCCAGGTTCAGGGACAGGTCCAGCCGGTAGGGCGCCCAGAACAGGGTCACCGTGCCCTGGTTGGAGCCCGCGAACAAGGCGGCCGCAACGGCCATGCCGAACAAACCGATCAACCACAGTGCAGCGCGCATTCGTCTGTCTCCCGGCTGCTCAGCGGCCTGCGGCGGCTGTTGCCAGCGCCGCCAGGGTTTCCTGCAGCGCCGGCTGTTCGGTGGTGCGCAGATTGGCCTGGATCTGCTGCAGCTGGGCCTGCACGATCTGGGTGCGGCGCGCGGCAGGATCGAAGTATTTGTTCACGGCCATGCCCGAGGCGGCCAGGTCGGCACGCGCCGCATCCCACTGGCGCGACAGCAGGGCCAGGCGCGAGTTCAGCAGCTTGAGCTTGAGGTTCTCGCGCAGGAAATAGGCCTGCTCGGGCGCCAGCAAGATGGCGTCGGGGTGGTCGATGCGGCTGACGCGCAGCAGGTCCTGGGCCTCTTCGCGCACGGCCGTCCAGCCGCGCTCACCCCAGGACTGCCACCAGCTCCACTCGGTGGGGCTGCCCTCGATGGGGGCGGGCTCGGGCTGGCGGGCCGTCTGGCCTGCCACGCCGCGATGGCGACTGGCGCGTGGCTGGGCCACGGCGTTGAGCAGGGGCATCTCGTCGACCAGGCGCACCAGGTCCTCGATGCGGGTGAGCAGGCCGGCCGTGTCGGTCACGCTCATGCGGGCCAGCCGCTCCAGGTCGCGGTCCAGCGCCCGCATCACGGGAGCCAGACGGGGCTGTGCGGCGCGCTCTATGCGCTGGCGGGCGTTCTTGAGCGTGGCCACCAGCGGCTGCAGGCTGCCGGACAGCTCGGCCTGCTGCTGGGCCAGGCGGATGGAGGAATCTATGTCCACCACCAGGTTCTCGTCGCGCGAGCGCGACATGCTTTGCAGGAGTTCGTCGAGCTGCGTGCGCTGCAGCGACAGCTCGGCAATGCGCGCTTCCATGACCGAGGTGCGCGCCGCGCTGTCGCGGGCCAGGTCCTGGGCGTCGCGCGCCAGGGTGCGGGCCTCGACCGACTGGGAGCCGGACTGCGCGGACTGGCGGGCCAATTGTTCCTGGATATTGCCCAGGCGCTGCCAGAGCATGCCGCAGGCAATGAGCGCCGCCACGGCCACGGCGCCCACGCCCAGGACCAGGGCAGAGGAGCCGCTGCGCAGGTCTGCAGCGGGGCTGCTTTGGGCGGAGCCGGCAGCGAATGCTGCGGCGGAGGCTGGGGGCGTCAGGTCCTGCGGGGTGGGGCGGTCTTGCGCTGCGTCGGAACTCATGGCGTCGATTCTATCGACGCAACCACGTCCTCCAGAGCCGGCCGACATTGCTTGACATATCCGAATCCCAGTTGTCTGGCCTGGGCGGCGATTCGCTCGTGCGTAGCAAGCGCTCGCGCCTTTTGCCACGATTGGCCCGGCAGGAGCTGTTGCAGGTTGGCAACGGATTCGGCGCTGCTGAGCAGCCAGAGCGAGCCATCTTCGGCCGCCTGGCGTGCCAGTGCCGTCTGGGCTGCATCCCAGGCAGGCAGTTCGCGCTGGTAGACAGCCAGCATTTCGACCTGGGCACCTGCCTCGCGCAGTCGGGCGGCCAGCCAATCGCGGCCGGCGCCTGCCGTGGCCGGCACGGTCCTGGGCGCTCCTGCCTGGCTGTCGCCGCGCACGATGAGCACGCGGTCGCCCGCATGGATCTGGTCATGCACGCGCTGCCATAGCGTTTCGGATTCGAACTGGGCGGCGTCCGGTGGCGGGCCGTCGATCTGTGCTGGCGCAATGCCCAGGGCCAGCAGCGCCTGGGCGGTGCCGGGGCCGGGCGTCCAGGCGCGGGTGGAGGCCGGAAGCCTTGCGGGGTCGGTGCCGAAGAAATGCTGGACGGCATTGCCGCTGACGAACATCACGGCGCGGTAGCCTGGGCCTTCGCGCAGCGCGTTGCGGGCGGCCTGCAAGGCCTGTTGCGTGGCCGCATCGCGGCAGGGGCCTATGGCCATCAGCGCCAGCGGCTGGGCCGGCAGGCCCCGGGCCTGCAGCGCATCCACCCACGCGGCTGCGTCATGGGCCGGGCGGGTGACGAGTATGCGCGGCGGCATGTGGGCGTGCCGTCTAGAGCTTGGGGGCCGGTTGGGCGCCGGCCGCCTGCAGCAGCGCAGCCACGTGCTGGCCCAGCGCGTCTGCGCTGGCGAAGTCGGTGACGGTGGCGTCGGCGTGCACCTGCACCAGCGGCAGCCGGCCTTCCGGGTCTCCCCAGGCTGCGTCCAGGCGCAGTTGCTGGCCATCGAATGTGCCGTGCGCCGCCAGCGGCATGGAGCAACTGCCGCCCATGCAGCGGCTGACGGCGCGCTCGGCGGTCACGGTCAGCCAGGTGGTCTGGTGGGCCAGCGGGGCCAGCGCGTCGATCAGGTCCTGGCGGTCGGCGCGCACCTCGATGCCCAGCGCGCCCTGGCCTGCGGCCGGCAGCATGCCGGTGGGCTCGAACCTGGCGCGGATGCGGTCGGCCAGGCCCAGGCGCATCAGGCCTGCGGCGGCCAGCACGATGGCGTCGTAGTGGCCTTCGTCCAGCTTGCGCAGGCGGGTGTTCACGTTGCCGCGCAGCGGCTCTATCTTCAGGTCGGGGCGCAGGGCCTGCAGCAGTGCCTGGCGGCGCAGGCTCGATGTGCCGACGACGGCGCCCTGCGGCAGCTCGGCCAGCGTGGCGTAGCGATTGGAGACAAAAGCGTCGCGCGGGTCTTCGCGCTCCATCACGCAGGCCAGCACAAAGCCTTCGGGCAGCTCCATGGGCACGTCCTTGAGCGAGTGCACGGCGATGTGGGCGCGTCCTTCTTCCAGCGCCACTTCCAGCTCCTTGACGAACAGGCCCTTGCCGCCCACCTTGGACAGCGTGCGGTCCAGGATCTGGTCGCCCTTGGTGGTCATACCCAGCAATTCCACTTCATGCCCCCGGGCGCGCAGCAGCGCCTGGACATGCTCGGCCTGCCACAGTGCCAGCTGGCTCTCGCGCGTGGCGATCACGATGGAGTGGGGGAGAAGTGGTTTGGTGTTCATCAGGTGCCTCGGGGGGAGCGCGGGATGCTAGCATGCTGCGCCGCAGTAAACCCGGCACCAGGACCGAAGCCCAAGCAAACCGATACGCTGACCGATTCCAGGAGATTCGTTGATGGCCACCGCCCCCCGCAAGAGCAATGCGCGAGATGACAGGCGTGATGACAAGCCTGTCCGCAAGACGGACAAGGACCTGCCGCTGATCGAGGACATACGCCTGCTGGGGCGCATTCTGGGCGATGTGATCCGCGAGCAGGAAGGCGTGGCGGCCTTCGAGCTGATCGAGCAGGTGCGCCAGCTGTCGGTGACCTTCCGCCGCGATGCCGACGAGACCGCCGACCGCGCGCTCAAGCGCCTGCTCAAGGGCCTGACGACGGACCAGACGGTGAGCGTGATCCGCGCCTTCACCTATTTCAGCCATCTGGCCAACCTGGCCGAGGATCGCCACCACATCCGCCGCCGCGCCGTGCACGAGCGCGCGGGTAACACCCAGGAAGGCAGCATCGAAGTGGCGCTGGCGCGCCTGCGCTGGGCCGGCATCTCGGCCGGCACCGTGGCGCAGACGCTGGCCAAGAGCTATGTGGCACCCGTGCTCACGGCCCACCCCACGGAAGTGCAGCGCCAGAGCATTCTGGTGGCCGAGCGCGACATCTCCCAACTGCTGGCCGCACGCGAGGACATCGTGGCCCGCGCCCAGCTGTACAACAGCGCCAAGGACGCGCTCACCCCACGCGAGCTGGAACGCAACGAGGCCCAGCTGCGCGCCCGCGTCAGCCAGCTGTGGCAGACACGCCTGCTGCGCTACTCCAAGCTCACCGTGGCCGACGAGATCGAAAACGCGCTGTCCTACTACGAAGCCACCTTTCTGCGCGAGATCCCCAAGCTGTATGCGCAGCTGGAGCAGGAGCTGGGCAACACCCTGCCCGTGCACAGCTTCCTGCGCATGGGCCACTGGATCGGTGGCGACCGTGACGGCAACCCCAATGTCACGGCCCAGAGCCTGGAGCTGGCGCTGTCGCGCCAGGCCGACGTGGCGCTGCGCCACTATCTGCGCGAGGTGCACTACCTGGGCGGCGAGCTGTCGCTGTCCCAGCGCCTGACCGATGTGTCCACCGAGATGCAGGCGCTGGCAGAGCGCTCGCCCGACACCAACGAGCACCGCTCCGACGAGCCCTACCGCCGCGCGCTCACCGGCATCTACGCGCGCCTGGCCGCCACGCTCAAGGGCCTGACGGGCGGCGAGGCCGCGCGCCATGCCGTGGCGCCGCAGAACGCCTATGCCTCGCCCGAGGAGTTCCTGGCCGACCTGCGCGTCATCGATGATTCCCTGAGCCGCAACCACGGCGAGGTGCTGGCGCCCCAGCGCCTGCGCCCGCTGATGCGCGCCGTGCAGGTCTTCGGTTTCCACCTGGCCACGGTGGACCTGCGCCAAAGCTCGGACAAGCATGAGGAAGTGGTGGCCGAGCTGCTGGCTGCCGCGCGCCTGGAGCCCGACTACTCGGGCCTGCAGGAAGACGCCAAGTGCGCCTTGCTGGTGCGGTTGCTGGAAGAGGCGCGGCCGCTGCGCGTGGTGGGCGCCGACTATTCCGAGCATGCGCGCGGCGAACTGGCCATCTTCGAGACCGCGCGCCGCCTGCGCGCGGCCCTGGGCGCCGAGGCCATACGCCACTGCATCATCAGCCACACCGAATCGGTCAGCGACCTGCTGGAAGTGCTGCTGCTGCAAAAGGAGGCCGGGCTGCTGCGCGGCACGCTGGACGACGGCGCCATCTGCGATGTGATCGTCGTGCCGCTGTTCGAGACCATTGGCGACCTGCGCAGCGCATCGCCCATCATGCGCCGCTACTTCCAGCTGCCCGGCGTGGCTGCCATGGTGCAGCGCAGCGGCGGCGAGCAGGACATCATGCTGGGCTACAGCGACAGCAACAAGGACGGCGGCATCTTCACCAGCAACTGGGAGCTGTACCGCGCCGAGATCTCGCTGGTCGAGCTGTTCGATGAGCTGGCCGACAGCCATGGCATCAGCCTGCGCATGTTCCATGGCCGCGGCGGCACCGTGGGCCGGGGCGGCGGCCCCAGCTACCAGGCCATCCTGGCCCAGCCCCCGGGCACGGTGCGCGGCCAGATCCGGCTGACCGAGCAGGGCGAGGTCATCGCTTCCAAGTACGCCAACCCCGAGATCGGCCGGCGCAACCTGGAGACCCTGGTGGCTGCCACGCTGGAGGCCACGCTGCTGCAGCCGACCAAGCCGGCCACGCGCGCCTTCCTGGATGCGGCGGCCTTCCTGTCCGACGCCAGCATGGGCGCCTACCGCGCCCTGGTGTACGAGACCCCCGGCTTCACCAGCTACTTCTTCAGCAGCACGCCCATCCGCGAGATTGCCGAGCTGAACATCGGCTCGCGCCCGGCCTCGCGCAAGCCCTCGCAGAAGATCGAGGACCTGCGCGCCATTCCCTGGGGCTTCAGCTGGGGCCAGTGCCGGCTCACGCTGCCGGGCTGGTACGGCTTTGGCGCCGCGGTCAAGGCCTTCATCGACCAGCCGGGCAAGGATGGCAAGGCCCAGTTGGCCCTGCTGCAGAAGATGTACCGCCAGTGGCCGTTCTTCCGTACCCTGCTGTCCAACATGGACATGGTGCTGGCCAAGAGCGACCTGAACCTGGCCTCGCGCTATGCCGACCTGGTGCCGGACGCGCGCCTGCGCCGGCGCATCTTCAGCGCCATCGAGGCCGAGTGGCACAGCACCGTCGATGCGCTGGCGCGCATCACGGGCGACAAGCAGCGCCTGGCCCACAACGAAGCGCTGGCGCGCTCCATACGCCATCGCTTCCCCTACATCGATCCGCTGCACCATCTGCAGGTGGAGCTGGTGCGGCGCTGGCGCGCAGGCCAGACCGATGAGCGCATCAAGACCGGCATCCACCTGTCCATCAACGGCATCGCGGCCGGGGTGCGCAACACGGGCTGATCCTGCTCTCTGCAGGCCGCAACAGCCCTTTGCGGCCGGCGTTGTACGATGTGCTCCGGACAGGAGCGCCTGACTTCTGCCGGGAAGAAAAGGGTGGGAGCCATGGGCAACAAGACGTCACGGGCCGGCTTTCCGGACGTGCAACTGTTCCTGACACAGCGCCTGGCCAGGCTGGCCGGCGCCAACTCCATGCGGGCCATACGCGAGGGCCTGCTCTGGCTGGTTCCCTGTCTGCTGGTCTCGGCCCTGTTCCTCATCCTGTCGGCGCTGGCGCAGATGTCCGGCCAGCCCGAACCCGTGGTGCGGGTGCTTGCGGGCCTGCACGCGGAGATCGGCAGCATCCTGCCGCTGCTGGTGGCCGCGTCCATCGGCTACATGCTCTCCATACGCCACCGGCTGCCGCGCCTGCCGGTGACCTTTCTGTGCTTCGCGCATGTGCAGATGGCCATCTATCTGCTGAGCGAGCATCCGCGCGCGGCGGCCACCCTGGTGCTGTTCATCTCCATCGCCTCCCCCCTGATCACCGTGCCCCTGATGGCGCGCCTGAGCCGGCTGCGCTGGACGCGCATCGCGCGCACCGGCTTCGTGAGCGAGAACGTGCGCGAGGTCATGAACCTCGTCGTTCCCGGCGCCCTTGTCGCCGTGCTGCTCGTGCTGCTGCTGCTGGGCCTGCAACAGGTGCTGCCGGATCTCACGCGGGCCGAACTGCCGCTGGCCATCGCGGGCCCCGAGAACCCCTACCGCAGCGGGCTGACGCTGGCACTGCTCAATTCCGTGCTCTGGTTCTTCGGCGTCCAGGGGTACTACGCCATGCAGCCCTTCTTCCAGGTGCTGGACCAGGCGGTGGTGGCCAATGCCGCCGCGATGGCGCAGGGGCTGCAGGCGCCCTGGGCGCTCAGCGGCGGGCTGATGGGCTCCTTCGTCTTCATCGGCGGCTCCGGTGCAACGCTGTCGCTGGCGCTGGCCGTGCTGCTGTTTTGCCGGGGGCGGGGCCTGCGCGTGCTGGCGCTGGCGGCGTTGCCCATCTCCTTGCTCAACGTCAACGAGATCCTGCTGTTCGGGCTGCCGATCATCCTGAACCTGCGCCTGCTCGTGCCGTTTCTCGCGGTACCCGCCATCAACCTGGTCGTGGCCGTCACGGTGGTGCAGGCCGGCTGGGTGGCACCGGCCTCCATGGTGCTGCCGCTGACTGCGCCCGTGGTCTTCAATGCCTATGTGAGTACGGGCGGGGACATGGCGGCCGTGGTGCTGCAACTGGCATTGACGGTCCTGGGAGCGCTGATCTATGCGCCCTACGTGCGGGCCATCGACCGGCTGGGCCAGGACGACGGTGCCATCGTGCTGCACGCGCTGGACACCACGTTCTCGCGCCTGCCCGAAGAGGCCGGCCTGATCGTGCGCGATCCGCTGGTGCAGGCGCACCAGGCGCAGGCCCGGCGCGAGACCATGCTGGCGCATATCCGGCGCATCAGCGAGTACGAGTTCCACCTGGAATTCCAGCCCCAGGTCTCGCACCGCAGCGGCCTGTGCCTGGGCTGCGAGGCCCTGCTGCGCGCGCGGGACGCGCAGGGCCGCTTGCAGCAGCCCGGCAGTTTCCTGCGCTGGCTGGCCGATGCGGGGCTGATGCGCGAGGTGGACCTGTGGGTGGCGGGCGCTGCCGTGCGCCAGAGCCGGCACTGGCGCCAGGAGGGCTTTGCCATGCCGATCAGCATCAATGTGTCGGGTGCCACGTTGACCTCGCCCGAGCACTGCTCGCGCCTGATGCTGCTGCTGGCCCAGGCCAGGGGGCAGGTCGGCGTGGAGATCACGGAGGAAGAAATGGTGGGCGACGTGGAGGCGATCCGCCGCGCCATAGGGCAGATCCATGCGCTGGGCGCCAAGGTGTCCATCGATGACTTCGGCACCGGCTTCTCGTCCATGAGCTACCTGCACCAGTTCGATGTGGATGCCATCAAGATCGACCGCAGCTTCGTCGTGGCCAGCGGCCATGCCAAGGGCGAGCTGGTGCTGGACGGCCTGCTGCGCTTTTGCGAGGCGCTGCAGCTGAACGTGGTGGCCGAGGGCGTGGAGACCGAGGCGCAGTTGCAGGCCCTGGGCTTCGAGGGCGATCTGCTGGTGCAGGGCTGGTACTTCAGCCGCGCCCTGCCGGGCGAGAAACTGCCGCAGTTCGCCAGGGACTGCGCCGCCAGGGCAGGCGGCGGGACGGTCTAGATTCCTGGATTCCTGTGGCGGCATCGCGGGTGCGATGCGCAGTGCAGATCATCAGTGCAGCATCAGCGAGCCGGCGCTCTTGCTCTTGCCGGCGCGTGCGGGCGGATTGCACAGGCCGCACTGGTAGTGGCGCTCGTTCTCGTAGGGCTCGGTCACGAACTGGCCCTTGCACACCGTGCACTGGGTGCGGGTCAGCATCTGCGCGTCGACGAACTTCACCAGGCGCCATGCGCGGGTGAAGGACAGCAGCGCTTCCAGTTCGGCGGCCTGGATCTGCTCGGTATAGAGACGGTAGGCCTTGGTCAATTGTTCAACGGCATCCAGCTCGGCGCCCTTGGACAGGTATTCGTAGATATTCAGGAACAGCGAACTGTGGATGTTCTCCTGCCAGGTCAGGAACCAGTCGGTCGAGAACGGCAGCTGGCCCTTGGAAGGCGACTTGCCGGCGATCTCCTTGTACAGGCGGATCAGGCGCTCGTAGGACAGCGTGGTCTCGGATTCGAGCACCTGCATGCGTGCACCCATCTCGATGAGCATGGCGGCGCGCTCGATCTGCTTGGACTCGTTCAGGACACTTTTGGCGGGGGTGGACATGGCGGGCTCCAGAGTTCTTCAGGCGGATCAGAGGACTTCGGAGACGCGGCTGGCCATCAGGATGTTGGCGTGCAGCGTGTTGGTCGCACCGTTGCCGATCTTGTTGCTGCTGTGGTTGGTCAGCAAGCTCCAGACCATTTCGTCGTCCACCCGGAAGCTGGCGAGCAAGGTGTTGCGCGAGGCCAGCTTCAGCACCTGGGCTGCCGACAGTGCGGCCAGCAGGTCGCACGATTCTTCGTTCAGTCCCAGGCGGAACACCGCTTCGGCCTTGTCCTGGCGGATCAGGGTCTGGGCCAGCATCAGGTAAGTGAGGTTGGCTTCGCGGATTTCGGCAAGCAGCTGTTCATTGTTCATAGGACCATCCTTTGCATCTCGGCAGCCGCAACGCCCGGGTAGAAACAAGATGTTCAACCTGTTGCGATCTGTTGAGATGGATTGTGGAGGAGGGCCCTTCGCCGTTGAAGTCGGGGCAGGTCTGCGCCGGATGTCTGGTTGTGAGACGGCGTTTGTAAGATTTACCTTACACCTGTAGCAAGGTTTGGATGACTCGATTTCGCTCGGGCCCCGCCGTCTGGGGGCTTGGGAGCAGGCCGCTGCAGTGGTGTTGTTGCATGTCGGCCTTTTGACACAGTGCTGTCATTGTGCAGCCTCCCCAAGGGGAGGCATAAGCCGAATTAGCCGCGCTCCACCGGCCTCTTCGGGTCACTGCACCACTCGCTCCAGCTGCCCGCGAACAGCCTTGCAGGCGGCAGCCCCGCAATGCGCATGGCCAGCAGGTTGGGCAGCGCGCTCACGCCGCTGCCGCACTGGTGCACCACGCTGGAAGGATCGCGGCCTGCCAGCAGCTGGTCGAACTCCGCACGCAGCAGGGCGGCAGGCTTGAAGCGGCCGTCGGCGGCGATGTTCTCGGTGAAGGGCCGGTTGAGCGCGCCTGGGATGTGGCCGGCCACAGGGTCCAGCGGCTCGACCTCCCCGCGGTAGCGGGCCGGGGCGCGTGCATCGACCACGGTCTGGCCTGCGCTGCCCAGTGCATCGAGCACCTGCTGCGCCGTTGCCAGTTGCTGCAGCGGCTCGCGCAGCTCGAAGTTGGACTGGAAGCGCGCGCTTTCCTCGCCCGATGCCACGGGCTGGCCCGCAGCCTGCCAGGCCTGCAGCCCGCCGTCGAGCACGGCTGCGTCGCCATGGCCGGCCCATTGCAGCATCCACCACAGGCGCCCGCAGTGGTTGGCACCGTTGCGGTCATAGACCACGGCCTGCATGTCGTTGGAAAAACCGATGCTGGACAGCCACACGGCAAAGCGTTCGCGGTTGGGCAGCGGATGGCGGCCGCCCGAGGCGGCCTGCTCGCTGGCTGCCACGCTGCCATGTGCGCCGGGCACGCCGTGTTTTGCGCTGAGGTCATGGTCCAGGTCTGCGAAGACGGCGCCGGGAATATGCGCCTGCAGATACTGGGCCTTGCCGGCCGCAGGCTGGGTCAGGTCGAAGCTGCAGTCGAAGACCATCAGCGGACGGCCGCTGGCCTGCAGCGCGGCCAGCTCCTGGACGGAGATCAGGGTCTGGTGGGTCTGGTAGGTGGTGTTGGAAGTCATGGATGCGGAACTCCGAAGGCCTGTGCAGGCGGTGGTGCGCCTGCGGCAAAAGATCCGATCCATTATGCGACGGCCCCAGGGGGGCCGGCGGCGTCAGCCGCGCGAACGCAGGGCCGTGGCCAGGGCGCCGCTGGCCACGATCAGGCCAATGCCGGCCCAGCCGATCAGCGGCACGCTTTCACCGAACATCGCCAGGCTCAGCAGGGCCGCGAAGACGATGCCCGAATACTGCAGGTTGGCCACGACCAGGGTGTTGCGGCTGTTGCTGGCCGAGGCGTAGGCCGCCGTCATGCAGACCTGGGCCACGGCGGCCAGCACGCCCACGGGCAGCAGCCACAGCGCGCGCCAGCCCGGCCAGGCGGACACGCCTGTGAAGCACATGGCCAGGGCACCGGCTACGGCCGAGCCCAGTGCGAAGTAGAAGACCACGCGCGCCTCGGGCTCGCCCATGCGCGACAGCGTGGCCACCTGCATATAGGCCATGGCGGCGAACACCCCGCCGATCAGGCCGCCCGCGCTGGCCACGAATTCCTGCGGCGCCGCGCTGGGGCGCAGCACCAGGATCACGCCCACGAAGCCCAGGGCCACGGTGGCGACCAGGCTCCAGGGAAACGGCGGCAGCGCGCGCAGCGCATGCGATTCGGGTTGGCGGCGCAGCTGGTGGCGCAGCAGCAGGCCCTGGCCGATCAGAAAGACCGCCATCCAGATGCTGCTCATGGAGTTGAAGGTGGCCGCCGTGGCCAGCGGCAGATGGCCGATGGAGTAGAACCAGGCGCCCATGGACGTCACGCCCACGAAGCTGCGCCAGGCATGCTCGCGCGGATAGCGCGTGGCCAGCGAGATGCCCTGGTGGCGCGCCAGCCACCACAGCGCCACCATGCTGACCAGCCCGCGGTAGAAGACGATTTCCGCCGCGTTGAAATCCTGGGAGGCGAACTTCACACACACACTCATGACCGCAAAAACGAATGCGGCCGCCACCATCCACAGGGCTTGCATATAAATGACCGGATAGAGCCGCACAAGGACCGCGGCGCTGGACGAGAAAAGGGTTGGGTTTTGTTTATGGCGCATGCCGCCTGGCTGCGTACGGCCCAGGGCCGTGGCAGGGACACGCGCAAGGAACTGTATTGCATAAGCCAAGACATTGGACTTGCCTCGGGATGCATTGCCGCCGCCAGCCCTGCCCATTGGGCACATCAGGGCGCTTGCATTCAGAGGAGCTGGGCAGATGGCCTGCCGCCTAATACAGACGGCCCAATGCAGACGGCCCGCACGAATGCGGGCCGTCGGGAGAGCCGGAGCAGATCAGCGTGCGGGCACTGCGTCACCCATCACGCCGCGATACCACTCATGGAAGTGCTGCATGCCGTCTTCCATGGGGCTTTGGTAGGGGCCGACCTCGTTGTCGCCACGCTCGTACAGCGCCCTGCGGCCGGCGTCCATGCGCTCGCCGATCTCGTCGTCCTCGATGCAGGTCTCCATGTAGGCGGCCTTTTGCGCCTGCACGAATTCGGGCTCGAAGGCCGCGATCTCTTCGGGGTAGTAGAACTCGACCACGTTCAGCGTCCGGTCAACCGCCAGCGGGTGCAGGGTCGAGACCGTGAGCACGTGCGGATACCACTCCACCATGATGTGCGGGTAGTAGGTCAGCCAGATCGCGCCGCGTTCGGGCAGCTCGCCGTTGCGGTAGGCCAGCAGCACGTCGTGCCACTTCTTGTAGGTGTCCGAGCCGGGCTGGGCAAAGCCGGGCGCCACGCCCACGGTCTGCACCGAGTACTCCTTGGCAAACTCCCACTGCAGGTCGTCGCAGGTCACGAAGTTGCCCAGGCCCGGGTGGAAGGGGCCCACGTGGTAGTCCTCGAGGTAGACCTCGATGAAGGTCTTCCAGTTGTAGTTGCACTCGTGCATCTCGACATGGTCGAGCACGAAGCCCTCGAAGCTCAGCTGCTCGCGCAGCTTCATGCCGGCCAGGTCGGACTCGATGTCGCGGCCGTTGTCCTCGAACAGCAGACCGTTCCACTCGCGCAGCCGGTAGTTGTTCAGGTTCAGGCAGGGATCGTGGCTGAAGTGCGGTGCGCCCAGTAGCTCGCCGCTGGTGCTGTAGGTCCAGCGGTGCAGCGGGCAGACGATGTTGCCCCCCGCATGGCCCTTGCCTTCGGTCATCAGATTGCCGCGGCCCTTGAGCATCACGGCCTGGCGGTGGCGGCAGACATTGGAGATCAACTCCACCTGCCCCCTGGCATTGCGCACCAGAGCGCGGCCTTCCTTTTCCTGGGGCAGGGCGTAGTAGTCGCCTATCTCGGGAACGGCCAGTTGGTGGCCCACGTAGCGCGGGCCGCGTTGAAAGATGGTCTCCAACTCGCGCTGGAACAACGCAGGGTCGAAGTAACTGGAAACTGGTAGTTGGCTTGCGGCCTGCTGCAGTTGAAGACTTAAATCAGACATGGGTGACCTGACCTAAAGACTCCCCACAGGGAGGGTGCGCGTGCGCACGGGATTGGAAAAAGCAAAACCGGCCGTTCCTGGACATGGAGGCAGGCTTCACGACGTGAAAAGAAGCGGCGCCCGAGGCGCTGTCTCTTGTCGATGAGCCCGACCGTATGCCCAGGCAAGGGGCCGGTTTGACGGGGAATGGGATTATAGCCCGTGGGGTTATTTCCGGATGCCCGGTACGTGTATTGCGCGCGCCGGATGCCGCCTGTCAAGGGCTGTCCGGTTATTGGCGGCACGGTCATGGAGGGGCGCCTAGAATCGTCGGTTCCCCACAACGCACCGCCATCGCACCATGCCCAAGGCTGCTCCCAAGGCTCTTGCCGAGCCCACCAGTTACGAATCCGCGTTGCAGGAGCTGGAGCAGCTCATCGCGCAGATCGAGTCGGGCCAGCTGCCTCTGGAGCAGATGCTGACAGGCTACCAGCGCGCGGCGCAGCTGCTCGGCTATTGCCGCGGCCAGCTCGACGCGGTGCAGGAACAGGTCAAGGTGCTTGACGAGGGGACGCTGGCCCCGTGGAGCCAGGATTGAAGATTGCCATGAGTGCCGTGATGACTTGCGCTTCCGATGTTTCCCAGCCGGCCGGCCCCGGCGCGCTGGATTTCCCCTGCTGGATGACCGATCGCCTGGCGCGCACCGAAAGCGCGCTGTCGCAATGGGTGGGCGTGGATGCGCCTGCGGGCCTGGGCGAGGCCATGCGCTACGCCGTGCTCGATGGCGGCAAGCGCCTGCGCCCGCTGCTGGTCTGGGCCGCCGCCGAGGCCGTCGATGGCCTGCAGCCCGCCGCCGTGCGTGCCGGCTGCGCGGTGGAGCTGATCCATGCCTATTCGCTGGTGCACGACGACATGCCTTGCATGGACAACGACGTGCTGCGCCGTGGCAAGCCCACGGTGCATGTGCAGTTCGGCGAAGCCTCGGCCCTGCTGGCTGGCGATGCGCTGCAGGCGCTGGCCTTCGAGCTGCTCGTTCCCGAGCCCGATCAGGCCGGCAGCATGCCGGACGCCCTGCAGGCGCGGCTGTGCCGGCTGCTGGGCCGTGCCGCAGGCGCGCAGGGCATGGCCGGTGGCCAGGCCATCGACCTGGCCAGCGTGGGCCTGCAACTGAGCGAGGCCCAGCTGCGCGAGATGCACCGCCTCAAGACCGGCGCCCTGCTGCATGCCAGCGTGCTCATGGGCGCGGCCTGCAAGGAGGGCGTGGATGCCCAGGCCTGGCAGGCGCTGTCCGACTACGGGCAGGCGCTGGGCGTGGCCTTCCAGGTGGTGGATGACATCCTCGACGTGGTGGCCGACTCGGCCACCCTGGGCAAGACGGCCGGCAAGGACGCGGCCAACGACAAGCCGACCTACGTCTCGCTGCTGGGCCTGGACCAGGCCCGCGCCCATGCCGACGAGCTGTGCGCCCTGGCGCACGCGGCGCTGGCGCGCAGCGGCCTGCCTGATACCCGCGCGTTGGCGGCGCTTGCCGACATGGTGGTGAGCCGCACCCACTGACAATACGGACCGCGGCGTTGCCGCTCCAAGATACCTAGCATGACCACGAACACCTACTCCCTGCTGCAGACCATCGACGATCCCGCGGATCTGAGGCGTCTGTCGCGTGCCGAACTCAAGACCCTGGCCCAGCAACTGCGTGCCTATGTGCTCGACAGCGTCTCCAAGACCGGCGGGCATCTGAGTTCCAACCTGGGCACGGTGGAGCTGACGGTGGCGCTGCATGCGGTGTTCGACACGCCCTACGACCGCGTGGTCTGGGACGTGGGCCACCAGACCTATCCGCACAAGATCCTCACGGGCCGGCGCGAGCGCATGGCCTCGCTGCGCCAGTTCGGCGGCCTGTCGGGCTTTCCGCAGCGCGCCGAGAGCCCGTACGACACCTTCGGCACGGCGCACTCCTCCACCAGCATCTCGGCCGCCCTGGGCATGGCCCTGGCTGCCAAGCAAAAGGGCGAGGACCGCCGCGCCATCGCCGTCATCGGCGACGGCGCCATGACGGCCGGCATGGCCTTCGAGGCGCTGAACAACGCCGGCGTGACAGATGCCAACCTGCTGGTCATCCTCAACGACAACGACATGAGCATCAGCCCGCCCGTGGGCGCGCTCAACCGCTACCTGGCCCAGCTCATGAGCGGGCAGTTCTACGCCAAGGCGCGCGACATGGGCAAGAGCGTGCTCAAGCAGGTGCCGCCGCTGCTGGAGCTGGCCAAGCGGCTGGAGCAGCAGGCCAAGGGCATGGTCGTGCCGGCCACGCTGTTCGAGAACTTCGGCTTCAACTACATCGGCCCCATCGACGGGCATGACCTCGATTCGCTGATCCCCACGCTGGAGAACATCAAGAGCCTCAAAGGCCCGCAGTTCCTGCACGTGGTCACGAAGAAGGGCCAGGGCTACAAGCTGGCCGAGGCCGATCCCGTGGCCTACCACGGCCCCGGCAAGTTCGATCCCAGCGTGGGCCTGGTCAAGCCGGCCACGCCCCCGAAGCAGACCTTCACCCAGGTCTTCGGCCATTGGCTGTGCGACATGGCGGACAAGGACCAGCGCCTGGTGGGCATCACCCCCGCCATGCGCGAGGGCTCGGGCATGGTGGAGTTCCACAAGCGCTTTCCGGGCCGCTACTACGACGTGGGCATCGCCGAGCAGCATGCGGTCACTTTCGCGGCCGGCATGGCCTGCGAGGGCCTCAAGCCCGTGGTCGCCATCTACTCCACCTTCCTGCAGCGCGGCTACGACCAGTTGATCCATGACGTGGCGCTGCAAAAGCTGCCCGTGGTCTTTGCGCTGGACCGCGCTGGCCTGGTCGGCGCCGATGGCGCCACGCACGCAGGTGCGTATGACATCGCCTTCGTGCGCTGCATTCCGCACATGAGCATGGCCTGCCCGGCCGACGAGCGCGAATGCCGCCAGCTGCTGACCACCGCCTATGAGCAGGACCATCCCGTGGCCGTGCGCTACCCGCGTGGGGCGGGCGTGGGTGTGGCCCCACTGGAGAGCCTGGAGGGCCTGCCCTTCGGCAAGGGCGAGGTGCGCCGCGAGTCTGCCAAGAAGCAGGTCGCCATCCTGGCCTTCGGCACCCTGCTGTACCCGGCCCTGGCCGCGGCCGAGGCGCTGGACGCCACCGTGGTCAACATGCGCTGGGCCAAGCCGCTGGACGAGGAACTGCTGCGCCAGGTGGCCTCCACGCACGAGCTCATCGTCACCGTGGAAGAGGGCTGCATCATGGGCGGCGCAGGCAGCGCCGTGGCCGAGTCGCTGCAGGCCGCCGGCATCACGCGCCAGCTGCTGCAGCTGGGCCTGCCCGACGAGTTCATCGAGCACGGCGATCCCGCCAAGCTGCTGGCCCTGCAGGGCCTGGATGCGGCGGGCATCGAGGCTTCGGTCCGCGCCCATCTGGCACCCGAGCGCGCCGTGGCCTGAGCAGGGCTGGCGCCCCGCAAGCTTTCCGTCAGATGCGCCGCAGGCCGCGCCAGCTGGCGCCGGGCGGCCTGCGGGAGCCTCTTCAGGCGCGCTGCGGGACCGTTGGCAGGGCTGGCGCCTGCTACAGTAGCGAACGCACGTGCAGACGTGCGTTTTTTTTGCTGAAAAAGGCCATCAGGGAGAGCCATCCATGGACCGTCGCTCACTCATCAAACATGCAGGCATGGCCGGCGTGCTGGCAGCGGCGGCCGCACCCGCAGTCCACGCGCAGGATGCGGCGGCAGGCACGGTGCGCTGGCGGCTGGCTGCGAGCTTTCCCAAGTCGCTGGACACCATCCTGGGCTCGGCCGAGACCTTTGCGCGCACGCTCAAGGCCTTGTCTGCCGGGCGGTTCGAGGTCAGCGTGCACCCGGCCGGCGAGCTGATGCCGGCCTTCGGCGTCGTCGATGGCATACAGAACGGCACCGTGGAGATGGCGCTGACGGCACCCTACTACTTCACCGACAAGGACTACATCTTCGCGCTGGGCTGCGCCATTCCCTTCGGCCTGACCGCGCGCCAGATGGACGCCTGGATGGAGCACGGCGGCGGCCGCAAGCTCATGGACGACTTCTATGCCCAGTACGGCATCAAGAGCCTGAGCGCGGGCAACACCGGCACGCAGATGGGCGGCTGGTTCCGCAAGGAGATCAAGACCCTGTCCGATCTCAAGGGCCTGCGCATGCGCCTAGGCGGCGGCCTGTTTGGCGACACCATGCACAAGCTGGGCGTGGTCGCCCACAACATTCCCGTGGGCGACACCTACCAGGCACTGGAGAAGGGCACACTGGACGCGGCCGAATTCGTCGGCCCCTACGATGACCAGAAGCTGGGCTTCAGCAAGGTCGCCCCCTACTACTACTACCCGGGCTGGTGGGAGGGTGGCGCCGAGCTGTCCTTCTTCATCAGCACCAAGGCCTATGCGTCGCTGCTGCCCGAGTTCCGCGCCATGGTCGATGCCGCTGCCGCCGTGGCCGCGCGCGAGATGACCTCGCGCTATGTGGCGCTGAATCCTGGGGCCCTCAAGAAGCTGCTGGGCGACAAGGTCCAGCTGCGCGCCTTTCCCAAGGATTTCATGGATGCGGGCTTCAAGGCCTCCATGGAAGTGCTGGCCGAGAACGACGCCAAGTCACCCCAGTTCAAGAAGATCCACCACAGCCTGCGCAGCTTCCAGCGCGACCAGCTGCTGTGGGACCGTTTTTCCGAATTCCGCTACAGCAGCTACATGAGCGTGGTGCGGCTGTGAGCGCGAGAGTTGCGGGCGTTTCGTAGGTAGAAGTTCCTAGAAGGCACAGCCCATTTGGGGGCGGTGCCTGCCCTCTCCTCATGTACATTTTCAGGCGGTCATACAAGCTGACACAGATTGGCAGCCCGCCCAGAAATTCCGTTCATCAAGGAGAGTGAAGTGGATCGTCGTTCCATCCTCAAAAACGCCGGTATCGCCGGCATCCTGGCTGCTGGTGCAGCCCCCGCCGTGCATGCGCAAGCGGCGATCCGCTGGCGCCTGGCATCGAGCTTCCCCAAGTCCCTGGACACCATCTACGGCACGGCGGAAGTCTTCTCCAAGAAGGTCAGCGAAGCCACCAGCGGCAAGTTCCAGATCTCGGTGCACGCAGGCGGCGAACTGATGCCGGCCTTCGGCGTGGTGGACGGCGTGCAGAGCGCGGCCGTGGAAATGGCCCACACCGCTCCCTACTACTTCTACGGCAAGGACCCTACCTTCTGCCTGGGCTGCGCTGTTCCCTTCGGCCTGAACGCCCGCCAGATGAACGCATGGATGTACGAGGGCAACGGCCTCAAGCTCATGCGCGAGTTCTACGCCAAGTACAACATCATCAACCTGCCCGGCGGCAACACGGGCGCGCAGATGGGCGGCTGGTTCCGCAAGGAAATCAAGTCGGTCGCCGACCTCAAGGGCCTGAAGTTCCGCACCAACCCGTTTGCGGGCAAGGTGCTGGAGCCCTTCGGTGTGATCCCCCAGTCCATCCCCGGCGCCGACCTCTATCCCGCGCTGGAAAAGGGCACGATCGACGCGCTGGAATGGGTGGGTCCCTATGACGACCAGAAGCTGGGCTTCAACAAGGTCGCGCCCTTCTACTACTACCCCGGCTGGTGGGAAGGCGGTCCGCAGCTGGACTTCTACATCAACACCAAGGCCTGGGAAGGCCTGCCGGCCGAATACAAGGCCGTGGTGGAGGCTGCCGCCTCGCACGCCCACGTGACCATGCTGGCCAAGTACGACGCCAAGAACCCCGTTGCCATCAAGCAGCTGGTGGGCTCGGGCACCAAGCTGCGCCCGTTCACGCAGGACGTGATGACGGCCGCCTTCAAGTCGGCCCAGCAGATCTATGCCGACCTGAACAACACCAATCCCGAGTGGAAGAAGGTCTACACCGACTACGCCAAGTTCCTGGCCGACCAGAACGCCTGGTTCCGCTTCACCGAAGGCACCTTCGACCGCTTCATGCAGCAACAGAAGCTGTGAGCGCAGGCAGGCCGCAAGGCCTGCTGCGCGACAAAAAAGCCCCGCTGGCGCAATACCAGCGGGGCTTTTTCTTTGGCGCGGCTTCAGGTTTGTGCCGCTGCGGGCTGCATGCCTTGCTGCACTACGGCTTCGCCGAAGGCGACCAGCAGGCGCGGGTCGGCCGAATGCATCCAGGCGATGGAGCCGTTGCGCCTTCGCACCAGCATGCGCGGCGCCACCAAGCCCTGCAGCCAGGGCCAGTGCACGATCTTGAAGGTGGCCACCTCGCGCGCCTGCACGCGCTTGTCCCAGAGCCAGGTCTGGGTCAGCTCGCCGTCCTGGTATCGGGTGCGGCTGAAGACCATCCACCAGCCCACCCAGGCGATGAGCACGGCGGCCAGCGCATAGGTGCTCAGGCTGGCGAACGACCATTGCGCATCGCTCAATGCGGGCGCCGACCAGGCAGCGAAGGCCGCCAGTGCAAGCACGATGGCCACGGCCATCACGCGCACCAGCGGAGGGTAGGCGGCGCTTTCCAGCGCCGCAGTGGACGGCTCCTGCGTCATTGCGCGGGCGCTGCCGGTTCAGCCGGAGCCGGTGCAGCATCGGGCGCTGCGGGCGTGTCAGCGGGTGGCGTATCGGCGGGCGGTGTATCTGCGGACGCGCCGAACGGATTGTCCAGGTCGATGCTGCCGCCCTGCGGCTGCATGTCGGCCGGCATCTCCAGCTGGACCTTGTCCAGGTCCACGACCACCTCCTTGTCGAGGAAGACGGTCACGGTCTGCGGGAAGAAGATCACGATGGCCACCAGGATCAGCTGCATCACCACCCAGGGAATGGAGCCCATGTAGATGTCGCTGGACTTGACGGGCCGGTCAATGCGCTTTTCCTTGAACAGCGTGTCCGAGATGCCGCGCAGGTAGAACAGCGCAAAGCCGAAGGGCGGGTGCATGAACGAGGTCTGCATGTTCACGCACAGCAGCACGCCGAACCAGACCAGATCGATCCCCAGCTTGTGCGCCACCGGGCCCAGCAGGGGCAAGATGATGAAGGCGATCTCGAAGAAGTCCAGGAAGAACGCCAGGAAGAAGATGAAGATGTTCACCACGATCAGGAAGCCGATCTGGCCGCCCGGCAGGTCGGTGAGCATGTGCTCGATCCAGATGGCGCCGTCCACGCCCTGGAACACCAGCGAGAACACGCGCGAGCCGATCAGGATGAAGACCACCATGGCCGTCAGGCGCATGGTGCCGTCCATGGCCTCCTTGAGCAGCTGCCAGTTCAGGCGCTTGTGGATGGCCGCCAGGATCAACGAGCCCACAGCGCCCATGGCGCCGGCTTCGGTGGGCGTGGCGATGGCATGGTCCATGAAGGGCAGGCCGCCCATGGAGCCCAGCACCGCAAAGATCAGGATGGCCGAGGGAATGATGCCGCGCAGGCACTTGCCCCACAGCGCCCAGCCGTGCAGCGTGCGTGCCGTGCGGGGCAGGCCGGGCACGTACTCGGGGCGGATGCGGCCCAGGATGAAGGTGTAGATGGCGAAGATCAGCACCTGCAGGATGGCCGGGCCCCAGGCGCCCTTGTACATGTCACCCACCGAGCGGCCGAGCTGGTCGGCCATGACGATCAGCACCAGCGAGGGCGGCACTAGCTGCGTGATGGTGCCCGAGGCCGCCAGCACGCCCGTTGCGTAGCGCATGTTGTAGCCATAGCGCATCATCACCGGCAGCGAGATCATGGCCATGGCGATCACCTGGCCGGCCACGGTGCCCGTGATGGCGCCCAGGATGAAGCCCACGATGATGACCGAGTAGCCCAGGCCGCCGCGCACGGGGCCGAACAGCTGGCCCATGGAGTCGAGCATGTCCTCGGCCAGGCCGCATTTCTCCAGCACCGCGCCCATCAGTGTGAAGAAGGGGATGGCCAGCAGCAGGTCATTGGAGAGGATGCCGAACATGTTGATCGGCAGGGTGGACATGAAGTTGGCGGGGAACCAACCCATTTCGATGGCGAAGAAGCCGCTGAACAGGCCCAGCGCCGCGAGCGAAAACGCGACGGGGAAGCCGATCAGCATGATCACGATCAGCCCCGTGAACATGATCGGGGCAAAGTTTTCCATGTGCATTCTGGTGTCGTCCTGGAGAAGTCGGTGGGAGCGGGGCCGGGGTTACTGAACCGGCTTCTCGTAGTGCGTCGTCATCGCGTAGCTGCCGTTGAGATAGGCAACGCGCTTGATGATCTCGGCCACGCCCTGCAGGAACATGGCGCCAAAGCCCAGGGGTAGCAGCAGGCCGGCGGGCCAGCGGATCAGACCGCCGATGTTTCCGGACATCTCCTTGGTCACGAACATGTTCCAGAAGAAGGGCCAGGTCAGCCAGGTGAGCAGGCCCATCACCGGCAGCAGGAAGAAGATCAGGCCGAACAGGTCCACGAAGACCGGCCCCTTGCCGCGCAGCTTGCCGTAGATGATGTCCACGCGCACATGCTCGTTGAGCTTGAGCACCAGCGGCGCGCCCAGCATCACCGTGGTGCCGAACAGGTACCACTGGATCTCCAGCCAGGCGTTGGAGCTCATGTCCAGCCCGTAGCGCGTGACCGCATTGCCTGCGGAGATCAGTGCGGCAGCGAGCACGGCCCAGCCCGCGACCTTGCTGAGTTTGGTGGATACCCAGTCCATGCCCATGGCGAATTTGAGGAGTCCTGACACGCTTGCTCTCCTTGTATGAACAAAAAAATAGGCCCGCTGGGGCCGATGGCTAGATGGAGAGGCTTGCGCCCGCGGGAGCGGTGGAACGTGCCGGGCGTGCCGGTGCCTGGCTTGCGCCGTGGGACTGGGGTGTTGTGCATAGAGCCTGCATGGTGTCTCCAAAGGATAGGCTGTGGGGTCCTTCAAGCGGCGGCCTGTAGGCCTGTGCGCTGCGCTCTTGTCGGCGCCTGGACCGGAAAGCCTGGATTTTACGAAGACCCGCCAGGGTTCGCGGCCGTATCCACCCCCTAAGAAATCGGTAGGAACCCCAGTACACCGGCCTTCAGGGCGGTGAAACCGGCTTGCGGGCCCCCAGTTTGCGGTACAGCGTGGCGCGGCTGATGCCCAGCGCGCGGGCGGCCCGGGTCACATTGCCCTGGGCATCCTGCAGGGCCTGCTCGATCAGCACGCCCTCGCTGGCGCGCAGCGGGCTGGGCTGGGCGGCTGTGGCCAGCGCTGCCGTGCCCAGCGCGGGCAGCAGCTGGCGCAGCTGGGGGCCGGGCTGCACCAGGGCCTGCAGCCGCAGGCCCGACCACAGCGGCAGGCGCAGCGGCTCGTTGGGGCGCTGGCGCGCATGGTCCACCAGCGCCGTCCAGGGCATGGCCAGCAGTTCGCTGCAGTGCAGCGGCTGGCCCGGCAGCGACAGCGGCTGGGGCACGAGCTGGCGGGCCAGGGTATTGCTGCCCGCCACATGCCCTTCGGCGTCCACGGCCAGCAGGCCTTCGCCCTCCTGGCCCAGCGGCCCGCCGGGCCAGTTCAGGTGCAGCAGCAGGGCATGGGGCAGGGCGCGCAGCAGCCGGTCCTCGATGGCGCGGGCGCAGCGCAGCGCCAGGTGCATGAGTTCGGGCCGCTCCGGCACGTCCACGCCCGTGATGTCCAGCATGCCCAGGCAGCTCCCGTCCGGGCCGGACAGCGGCGCACCCGCGCAGCTGTAGTGGCGGTTGGCCTCGAAGAAATGCTCTGCCCGGTGCAGCCAGACGGGGCTGTGCTCGGCCAGGGCCGCGCCAATGGCCGTGGTGCCCACGCCCTGCTCGGACAGGTCCACGCCCACGCGGGCGATGGCCTGCACGCGGATGTCGCTGCGCTCCAGCGGCCCCTGCACCTCCAGCACCGTGCCGCGTGCATCGGTCAGCAGGCTGAAGTAGTGCATGGCGCCCACGGCGCCCACCAGCTGGGCCATCACGGGGCGAGCAGCCTGCAGCAGCACCTCATGGCCATCACGGGTCTGGCGCAGCGCATGCGGCCCCAATGCTTCGTAGACCACGCGCTCGTCCGGGCGGCGGCCTGCCGCCAGGCAGCGCTGCCAGGAGCGCCACAGCCAGGGTGCGATGCCGGGCGGTGAACCGGCCAGCGCCTGATCGCCGAAAACCAGGCTGCGGGCCCGGGCGACCTGCTGGTGGCGCGGATCGGCGGGGCAGGGCTGCGCGGCGTCGGGGCTCAGGGCGAACATGGGACGGGAACTCCTGTGGCTGGCTGGCAAGGGATTGCGAACGGGCTGGCAGGCGGATGCAGAAGCGGGGCGCAGAAGCGGGGCGCAGGCGAAGACCCGGCCGCTGATGGCGGAGGCTGCGCAGGCAACTGTGTCATTTTGAGAATATCCGCGCCGCCCGGCCCGGGCTTGCGGGTCAACCCTAGAACGGGCGCCTGCGGGCAGGGCGACCATGGCAGGCGAGGTTCCCGGCGTTCCCCCACGTTCCAGATCACCGCCGATCACAGGCAGGAGACAGCACGATGAATGTCCAGCTCACCGTCAACGGGCGCGCGCAGCGCATCGACGTTCCGCCCAACACCTTGCTCGTGCATGCGCTGCGCGAGCACCTGCGCCTGACCGGCACGCATGTGGGCTGCGACACCAGCCAGTGCGGGGCCTGCACCGTCATCGTCGACGGCCACGCCGTCAAGTCCTGCGCCATGCTGGCCGTGCAGGCCGAAGGCTGCGAGGTGCGCACCATCGAAGGGCTGGCGGATATCGACGGCGGCCTGCACCCCATGCAGGCGGCCTTCAAGGAGTGCCACGGCCTGCAATGCGGCTTTTGCACGCCGGGCATGGTCATGAGCGCCGTGGACCTGTGCCAGCGCCAGCCGTGCGCGGGCGATCGCGAGATCCGCGAGGCGCTGGAGGGCAACCTGTGCCGCTGCACGGGCTACCAGAACATCGTGGCCGCCGTGAAAAAGGGCAGCCAGGCCATGGCAGGACCTGCGGCCTGAGCGCCGCAGGTCACCACAAGGAGACAGCCATGGGTGCATCCGACTTTTCCAAGCTCCCCCACATCGGCGAGCCCGTCAAGCGCAAGGAGGACTACCGCTTCCTCACGGGCGCGGGCCAGTACACCGACGACATCGCGCTGGCCGCCCAGGCCCATGCGGTGTTCGTGCGCTCGCCGCACGCGCATGCGCGTGTGCGCTCCGTTTCCACCGATGCGGCCAAGGCCGCGCCCGGCGTCATCGGCGTGCTCACGGGCGCCGACGTGGCGGCCGACAAGATCAACGGCCTGCCCTGCGGCTGGCTGATCACCAGCACCAACGGCGAGCCCATGAAGGAGCCGCCGCATCCCATCCTGGCGCTGGACACCGTGCGCTACGTGGGCGACCAGGTCGCCATGGTCGTGGCCGAGACGCTGGAGCAGGCGCGCGACGCGGCCGAGCTGGTGGAGGTGGACTACGACCCGCTGCCCGCCGTGGTGCTGGTGGCCGACGCGGCAGCGGGCAGCGTGCCCGGCGCGGTGGTGCACGACATCGCCCCCGACAACCACTGCTACAAATGGGCCATCGGCGACAAGGCCGCCGTGGATGCCGTGTTTGCGGGTGCTGCCCACATCGCCCAGCTGGACCTGGTCAACAACCGGCTGATTCCCAACGCCATGGAGCCGCGCGCGGCCATCGGCAGCTACAGCCGCGCCAATGACGAGTACACGCTGTACGTGGCCAACCAGAACCCGCACGTCGAGCGGCTGCTGATGACGGCCTTCGTCATGGGCCTGCCCGAGCACAAGGTGCGCGTGATCGCGCCCGACGTGGGCGGCGGCTTCGGCTCCAAGATCTTCCTGTATGCCGAGGATGTCTGCCTGACCTGGGGTGCGCGAAAGCTCAACCGCAACATCAAGTGGACGGCCGACCGCAGCGAGTCCTTCCTCACCGACGCCCATGGCCGCGACCACGTCAGCCATGCCGAGATGGCCATGGACGTCAGCGGCAAGTTCCTGGCCATGCGCGTGCACACGGATGCCAACCTGGGCGCCTACCTGAGCACCTTCGCCAGCGCCGTGCCCACCATCCTCTATGCCACCCTGCTGGCCGGCCAGTACGCCACGCCCCAGGTCTATGTGGAAGTCGATGCCTGGTTCACCCACACCGCGCCCGTCGATGCCTACCGGGGCGCGGGCCGGCCCGAGGCCACCTACCTGCTGGAGCGCCTGGTCAGCCGCTGCGCCTGGCAGCTGAACCTGTCGCAGGCCGAGATCCGGCGGCGCAACTTCGTCACCAGCTTCCCCTACCAGACGCCCGTGGCCCTGCAGTACGACGTGGGCGACTATGGCGCCTGCATGGACAAGGCCGAGGCCCTGGCCGACGTGGCCGGCTTTGCCGCACGCCGCGCCGACAGCGAGGCGCGGGGCCTCAGGCGCGGCCTGGGCTACAGCAGCTACATCGAGGCCTGCGGCCTGGCGCCCAGCAACATCGCGGGCGCCCTGGGCGCGCGGGCAGGCCTCTTCGAATGCGGCGAGGTGCGCGTGCACCCCACGGGCAGCGTCACCGTGTTCACGGGCTCGCACAGCCATGGCCAGGGGCACGAGACGACCTTTGCCCAGGTGGTGGCCGCGCGTCTGGGGATACCCGTGGAGAACGTGGACATCGTCCACGGCGACACGGGCCGTGTGCCCTTCGGCATGGGCACCTATGGCTCGCGCTCCATCAGCGTGGGCGGCGCGGCCATCATGAAGGCGCTGGACAAGATCGAGGCCAAGGCCAAGAAGATCGCGGCCCACCTGATGGAGGCCAGCGACGCCGATATCGACTTCGCGGGCGGCGAGTTCACGGTGCGCGGCACGGACAAGAAGATCCCCTTCGCCCAGATCGCGCTCACCGCCTATGTGCCGCACAACTACCCGCTGGACAAGCTGGAGCCCGGCCTCAACGAAACCGCCTTCTACGACCCCACCAACTTCACCTTTCCCGCAGGCACCTACATCTGCGAGGTCGAGGTGGACCCGGCCACGGGCGTGGTGCGCGTGGACCGCTTCAGCGCCGTGGACGACTTCGGCACCATCATCAATCCCATGATCGTCGAGGGCCAGGTGCACGGCGGCGTGGCCCAGGGCATAGGCCAGGCGCTGCTGGAAAACTGCGTCTACGACCGCGAGACCGGCCAGCTGCTCACCGGCAGCTTCATGGACTACGCCATGCCGCGCGCCGACGACTTCCCTGAGTTCAAGCTCGGTACCGTCTGCACGCCCTGCACGCACAACCCGCTGGGCACCAAGGGCTGCGGCGAGGCGGGGGCCATAGGCTCGCCGCCCGCCGTCATCAATGCCGTGCTCGACGCACTGCATCCCCTGGGTGTCAGGGACCTGGACATGCCGGCCAGCCCGCACCGTGTCTGGTCGGCCATCGACGCCGCAGCCACCTCCTGAGGAGAGCGCCATGTACGCATTCACCTATGAAGCCCCGGGCACCACGGCCGACGCCGCCGCGCTGGCCGCGCAGGGCGGCCAGTACCTGGCCGGCGGCCAGAGCCTGCTGCCATCGATGCGCCTGCGCCTGGCGCGGCCCGAACAGATCGTGGACCTGAACCGCGTCCAGGGCCTGGCCGGCATTGCCGTCAACAGCCAGACCGTGGAAATCCGCGCCATGACGCGCCATGCCGACGTGGCCGCCAACCCGCAGGTCCAGGCCGCCATCCCGGCCCTGGCCGAGCTGGCCGGCGGCATCGGCGACCGCCAGGTGCGTGCGCGCGGCACCATCGGCGGTTCGCTGGCCAACAACGACCCCGCTGCCTGCTACCCCAGCGCCGTGCTGGGCCTGGGCGCCACCGTCGTCACCGACCGGCGCGAGATCGCGGCCGACGACTTCTTCCAGGGCATGTACACCACGGCGCTGGGCAGCGGCGAGCTGATCACGGCCGTGCGCTTTCCGGTCCCGAGGAAGGCCGCCTACCTCAAGTTCAAGCAGCCCGCCTCGCGCTTCGCCCTGGTGGGCGTCTTCGTCGCCCAGACCGACAGCGGCGTGCGCGTGGCCATCACGGGCGCCGGGCTCAGCGTGTTCCGCCATGCGGGGCTGGAGGCCGCGCTCAACCAGAGCTTCACGCCCGACGCGGCCGCCCAGGTGCTGATCGACCATGCCGACCTCAACAGCGACCTGCATGCCAGTGCGCGCTACCGGGCGCAGTTGATCAGCGTGCAGACGCAGCGTGCGGTATCGCAGATGCTGGGGTGACACGGCGGATGCCTTCCGAGCAAGCCATCGCCTCCATAGACGCCCTGGTCGCCGCGCTGCAGGCCGAAGGCTATTTCGCCGACCGGCGCCTGGCCACGGCCGTCTTCCTGGCCCTGCGGCTGCAGCGGCCGCTGCTGCTGGAGGGCGAGCCCGGCGTTGGCAAGACCGCGCTGGCCCAGGCGCTGGCACGCGTGCTGGCGCGCCGCCTGATCCGGCTGCAGTGCTATGACGGTATGGAGCAGCGCGAGGCGCTGTATGAATGGAACTACGCGGCCCAGCTGCTGCACCTGCGCGCGGCCGAGCTGGCCTCGACGCAGCCCGCGGCCGCACCGCAGCAGGACCGACTGCAGCGCGCCGAGCAGGAGGTGTACCAGGAGCGCTACCTCGTAAGCCGCCCGCTGCTGCAGGCCCTGCAGCAGCCTGAACCCGGCGCCGTGCTGCTGATCGACGAGATCGACCGTGCCGACGAGCCCTTCGAGGCCTTCCTGCTGGAGTACCTGGGCGAGTACCAGGTCAGCATTCCCGAGCTGGGCACGGTGGCGGCGCGCGTGCCGCCCGTGACCGTGCTCACCAGCAACCGCACGCGCGACCTGCACGATGCCGTCAAGCGCCGCTGCCTCTACCACTGGCTGGACTATCCCGGGCGCGAGCGCGAGCTGGCCATCGTGCGCGCCCTGGTGCCCGGGGCCGGGCAGGCCCTGACCGCCCAGGTGGCGAGCTTCGTGGGACGGCTGCGCAGCCAGCCCTTTGCCGACGCCTTCCAGCGGGTGCCCGGCATTGCCGAAAGCGTGGAATGGGCCAAGGCCCTGGTGGCGCTGGACACCCTGGTGGTCGATCCCGAAGTCGTGCACGACACGGCCGGCATCCTCTTCAAGCAGCGCGAGGACGTGGCCGCGCTCACGCCCGAGCGGCTGCAGCAACTGCTGGCGCCGGAGCCCGCGCCGTGACGGCTGGTGCAGCCGGTGCCGCCGATGGGGGCGAGCGCACCAGCTGGCTGGGCGATGCGCGCAGCGGCAAGCTGGCTGGCAACCTGGTCGGCTTTGCGCGTGCGCTGCGCCGCGCGGGCGTGCCCGTGGATGGCGGGCGCATGGCGCTGGCCCAGCAGGCCCTGACCCTGGTCGGCCTGGCGCGCGAGGACATGGCCGCAGCGCTGGAGGCCGTATTTGTGAGCAACGCCCAGGACCGCGCCGTGTTCCGCGAACTGTTCGACGCCTACTTCCGCAATCCCGATGTGGCGCGGCAACTGCTGGCGCAGTTGCTGCCGCAGGCGCCCCTGCCGTCCGCGCCGCGCCACCGCCCGCGCGTGCAGGAAGCCCTGTCGCCCCGCCAGGCAGGCGAGGGCAGGGCCGCCGTCGATGAAGAGCTGAAGCTGGACGCCGCCATGACGGCCAGCGAGCGCCACCGCCTGCGCCATGCCGACTTCAACCAGCTCAGCGCCAGCGAATACCTGCTGGTGCAGCGCCTGGCCAGGGACATTGCCCTTCCCTTGCCCCGCTACCGCAGCCGCCGCACGCGTACCGGCCAGCGCGGCGCGGTGCCCGACTGGGCTGCCAGCCTGCGTGCGGCATCGCACCATGGCGGCGAAATGCTGCAGCTGCTGCGGCGCGAACGCCGGCGCCTGCCGCTGCCCTGGCTGGCCCTGGTCGATGTCTCGGGCTCCATGGAGCGCTATGCGCGGCTGCTGCTGGCCTTCCTGCACGCGGCCACCAGCACGCAGCGCCATGCGGGCCTGCGCCGCCAGGTCTTCAGCTTCGGCACCGAGCTGCGCGACCTGGGTCCAGCCTTTGCCCAGGCCGATACCGACGCCATGCTCGAGCGCGCCAACGCCGCCATTGCCGACTTTGGCGGCGGCACGCGCCTGGGCAGCAGCCTGGGCGAACTGCGCCGCCTGCATGCGCGCCACCGGGTTTCAGGCCTGGTGGGCCGGCGCACCCTGGTGCTCATCATCAGCGACGGCCTGGACACCGGCGATGCCGCCGAGCTGGACCGCGAACTGGCCTGGCTGCGCCGCCACAGCGCGCGGCTGCTGTGGCTCAACCCGCTGCTGCGCTTTGACGGGTATGCCCCACTGGCCCAGGGGGCGGCCGTGCTGCATCGTCATGCCCATGCCATGCTTGCGGTACACAACCTGGAATCGCTGCAGCAGCTGGCCGGTCACCTGGCGCGGCTGCTGGCGGCGCCAGGCCGCTGAGCCGCTTGCGGCCACCCCCATCGCAGAAAGGAATTGCCATGGAAATGCAAGCCAGCCGTTCCCTTGCCGTCAGCCAGCAGCAGGCCTGGGAGGCGCTCAACGATCCCGAAACGCTCAAGGCCTGCCTGGCCGGCTGCGACCGCTTCGAACCCCTGGGCGATGACCAGTACGCCGTGGGCATGGCGGTCAAGGTGGGGCCGGTATCGGCCAAGTTCAGCGGCAATGTCACGCTGTCCGACATCACGCCGCCCGAGCGCTACCGCATCGCCTTTGAAGGCCAGGGCGGCGTGGCCGGCTTCGGCAAGGGCGAGGCCGACGTCACCCTCACCCCCGAGCCCGCTGACGCCGCAGGCCAGCCGCGCTGCCTGCTCAGCTACAGCGTGCAGGCCCAGGTCGGCGGCAAGATCGCCCAGCTGGGCCAGCGGCTGATCGACGGCGCCGCGCGCAACATGGCCGACGACTTCTTCGCACGATTCGACACGCTGATGCAGCAGCGCCACCCGCGCGCGCCCGCAGCGCCTGCCGATGCAGGCGACACCGCCGACATGTCCCACCTGCCTGCCGGCCTGGCCGATGAAACCGGCCATATCGAGCCCACCGTGGACGCCCAGGCCTGGGAGCACGACGCCGCAGCCGGCGTGGCCACGCCGCTGGATGCCGCACCGGCCACCGAGGCCGAGGAACGCTCGCGCCGCGCCATCCCGCTGTGGTGCTGGGGGCTGGCCATCGTCGTCGTTCTCGGGGCTGGCTGGCTGCTTTCGCGGTACTAGGGCGCTCCCCCTGAGCGGCTGCGCCGCTTCCCCCTCTCTCGCTTCGCGGGAGGGGGACGACGCCCTCGCCGCGAGGCGGCTCTTGCTCGGCGTCTCTGGCCTCAGATTTGTTGTGGCTTCTATGCTTCGCCCTGCGCTACCAAGCCCTTTTTACATGCTGCAGCACCCTTCTTGATGCAGAGAGACAATAGCCGCCGAAAAACGCCAGGCGCCCAGCTGCACAGGCAAGCCAGGTGCCGGCGTGGAGATTTGCAATGGAAAACCTGGATGTTCATGTTCTGCGCCACCTCGCGCAATGGCGCGCTCAGGGCGAGCGCGCGCTGCTGGCCACGGTGGTGCGTACCTGGGGCTCGTCGCCCCGGCCCATCGGCTCCATCATGGCGCTGGGGGCTTCGGGCGCCGTGGTCGGCTCCGTGTCCGGCGGCTGCATCGAGGACGACCTGATCGCCCGCTACAGCCACGCCTCGGACGCCGACGCCCTGCGCGACGGCGCGCCCCGGCTGCTGCGCTACGGCGTCAGCGCCGACGAGGCCCACCGCTTCGGCCTGCCCTGCGGCGGCACGCTGGAGCTGCTGCTCGAATTCAATCCCGACGCTGCTGCGCTGCAGCAACTCGTCCAATGGCTGGACGAAGGCCGCATGGTGCGGCGCACCGTGGACAAGGCAACCGGCCAGGTCGTCCAGCAGGTCAGCGACGCGCCCGAGCCGCTGGTGCATGCCGGGCAGCAGGTCGCCAACAGCTTCGGTCCCGAGTACCGCATGCTGCTCATCGGCGCAGGCCAGCTGTCCGAATACCTGGCCACCATGGCGCTGTTCAACGGCTTTGCGGTCACCGTCTGCGACCCGCGCGAGGAATACAGCCGCCACTGGAGCGTGGCCGGCGTGCAGCTGTCGCGCGAGATGCCCGACGACCTCGTGCGCACCATGCGCGCCGATGCGCGCACCTGCATCATCGGCCTCACGCACGACCCCAAGCTCGACGACCTGGCCCTCATGGAAGCCCTGGAATCCCCGGCCTTCTACGTGGGCGCCATCGGCTCGCGCCGCAACACCGCGCTGCGCCTGCAGCGCCTGAGCGAGCACTTCGGCCTGGGCGACGCGCAACTGGCGCGCCTGCGCGGCCCCATCGGCCTGTACATAGGCAGCAAGACGCCTCCCGAAATCGCCGTCAGCATCATGGCCGAGGTCCTGGCCGCCAAGAACGGCGTGGCCCTGCCACGCGGCATGACCGTGGAAGAAGGCAAGCTCGCCGCAGCCCAGCCCCCGCAGCCGCTGGAGGATGACGGGCCCGAGGGCATCACGCCCCTGGTGTGCGGGGTGGGTTAGACCACCGCATGGAAGGCCTTGTTGGCAATCTTCCAGCCGGCCTCGGTCTTGAGCAGCACGAAGTAGTCGATGAAGGTGATGGCACCGTGCACCAGGGTGATCTTGGCGCTGGCCGCCGTGCCGCCGATGTCGATGGCGTCGATGCTGCGGCGGCGCGTGGCCTCGTCGGCGGCGGGCTGGCCCTTGAAGCGGGCGCAATAGGTGTCGATGTCCCAGGAGGTCAGCGGGCCTTCTCGCACGCTTTCGATGCGGGCGGTGGGCATGAAGGCGGCGCGCATGTGGGCGCTGTTGTCCTCGGCATGGCCGCGCATGTACAGCTCCAGCGGCACGCGCACGGCGGCTTCTTCGGGGTGGTCGGTCAGGCGTGGGTTGGCAGTCGTCATGGTGTTCTCCTGGGACGGATGGATGGCGGCCTGCGCTTGCAGGCCGGCGGCCGCGCATCGTAGCCACAAGCGCGGGGGGCAGTCCAACGGGCGGCGAGGCGCGGGCCGCGCCGGGGTGCGGTGCAATGCCTTGTTTTCAATGGACTTTCGGGCTGATGCGCCCCGCATTGGCCGTGCCTGGGTCAACAGTGTTTTGAGCGCCGTGCCCTGTCTGAGACCCTGCCGACAGGTGCTCGACCTGTTCCGAAAACGCCCTGGCCAGAGCGGGTAAAGCCGGGGTAAAGCGGGGGTAATGCCTGCGTAAAACGGCGATCTGCCTCGTTTTGGAGAGCATGGGACTGGCTACCATAGCCGCATCCGCCGCCGTTCCCTGTTCTGGGGCCGGACCCACGGTTTCCTCCCACGACTTCCCGCAGTGACCATGAAACGCCTGTCAAGCAGCCCCTTTGTTGCAGATGCCCACGGCGTACGCCAGCGCGGCCGGGTACGGCCCGCCCTGATGTGGGGCGTGGTGGCACTGGCCCTGGTGGCGGGGGGCGGGCTGTGGTGGTGGAACAAGCGGGCGCCGGCGCAGGGCGAGCAGGCCTCGGCCGGTGCGCCCGGCCCGGGTGGCGGGCGTGCGGGAGGCGGCCGGCGCGGCCCCGGCGGGCCGGGTGGGCCTGGCGGCCCCGGCGCCATGGGTGCCCAGGCGCAGCCGGTGTCCGTGGGCGTGGTGGAGCGGCGCGACATGCGCGTGCTGATCAGCGCCATCGGCACCATGAACCCGCGCGCCACGGCCGTGGTGCGCGCCAAGGTGTCGGGCGAGTTGCTGCGCCTGCATTTCAAGGAAGGCGACGAGGTCAAGGCCGGCCAGCTGCTGGCCGAGATCGATCCGCGCAGCTTCCAGGCCAGCTTCAACCAGATCCAGGGCACGCTGCAGCGCGACCAGGCGCTGCTCAAGAACGCCCAGCTGGACCTGCAGCGCTACAAGGAGCTGCAGGCCCAGGATTCCATTGCCGGCCAGCAGGTCGATACCCAGGCTGCGCTGGTGCGCCAGTACCAGGGCACGGTGGCCGCCGACCAGGCCCAGGCCGATGCGGCCAAGCTGCAACTGAGCTACACGCGCATCACGGCGCCCATTGCGGGCCGGCTGGGCCTGCGCCAGGCCGACCGGGGCAATGTGGTCAACCCTTCGGACACCAACGGCATCGTCACCATCACCCAGGTCAAGCCCATCGACGCGGTGTTTTCCGTGCCCGAGGCCCATGTGGGCACGCTGGCACGGCGCCTGGCCGAGGGGCGCGAGCTGCCCGTGGAGTTGTGGGACCGTGACCTGAAGCAGCAACTGGGGCGCGGCCGCCTCAATGCGGTGGACAACAGCATCGACATCGCCACCGGCACCATCAAGGCCAAGGCCGCTTTCGACAATGCCGAGGGCCGGCTGTTTGCCAACCAGTTCGTCAACGTCAAGCTGGAAGTGGACCGGCTGGAGCAGGCGCTGACCGTGCCGACCACGGCCGTGCAGAACAACTACGTCTACCTGGTCCAGGAGGATGGCACGGTGACGCAGCGGCGCATTGCCGTGGGCGTGACCGATGGCGACCGGGTGAGCGTGAAGGGCGAACTCAAGCCTGGCGAGCAGGTGGTGGTGGACGGCATTGACCGCCTGCGCGAAGGCGCCAAGGTCACGGTGATCGAGCCCGACAAGGTGCAGAAGGTGGACCAGGCCGTGCAGGATGCCTCCGGCCAGCCGCGCGGCATGCGCAATCTGCCGCCCGATGTGCGCGCCAAGCTGGCGACCATGAACCCCGACGAGCGCAAGGCCTACCTGCAGAAGCTGCGTGCCGAGCGCGGTGGGCAGCGCAATGGGGGTAACGGTGGCAGTGGCGGTAACGGCGGTAACGTGACCGCGCCGGCGGCCGAAGGCTCCGCGCCCGCAGGCCGGTCGCCGGCACCGTCGCCCGGATCGCCCCAGCCTTCGCCCGGCCCGGCACCTGCCGCGCCCTCTGCGCCCTCCGCGCCTGCTGCTCCAGCGGCTCCCGCTCCGGCCGGGCGCTGAGCAGCGCCCCGGCACCTGAAGACTGCAAGCCCTTCCAGGCGGCCCCATGAATCTTTCCCGCATCTTCATCCTGCGACCCGTCGCCACATCGCTGCTGATGGTGGCGGTGCTGATCGCCGGCCTGCTGGCCTACCGGCTGTTGCCGATTTCGGCCCTGCCCGAGGTGGACTACCCCACCATCCAGGTCACCACGCTGTACCCCGGTGCCAGCCCCGACGTGATGACCTCCAACGTCACGGCGCCGCTGGAGCGCCAGTTGGGCCAGATGCCGGGGCTGTCGCAGATGTCGTCCACCAGTTCGGGCGGCGCCTCGGTGATCACGCTGCGCTTTGCGCTGGACATGGCCATGGACGTGGCCGAGCAGCAGGTGCAGGCCGCCATCAACGCGGGCTCCAACCTGCTGCCCAGCGACCTGCCCATGCCCCCGCTGTACAGCAAGGTCAACCCGGCGGATGCGCCCATCCTCACGCTGGCCATCACCTCGCCCTCGCTGCCGGTGATCCGCGTCAATGACCTGGTGGAAAACCGGCTCGCGCCCAAGCTCTCGCAGGTCAACGGCGTGGGCCTGGTGGCGATTGCCGGTGGGCGCCGGCCTGCCGTGCGCATCCAGGCCAACCCGACGGCGCTGGCCGGCCTGGGCATGACGCTGGACGATGTGCGCACCGCCATCGCCGCGGCCAACGTCAAGCAGGCCAAGGGCGGCTTCGACGGCCCGGCGCGCGCCTCCACCATCGATGCCAACGACCAGCTGCAGTCGGCGGCCGAGTACCGCAACCTCATCATCGCCTTCAAGAACGGCCTGCCCGTGCGCCTGTCCGACATCGCCCAGACCGTGGACGATGCCGAGAACACGCGCCTGGCCGCCTGGGCCGGCACGCCCGAAGGCGGTTCGCGCGCGGGCGTGATCCTCAACATCCGGCGCCAGCCCGGCGCCAACGTGATCGAGACGGTGGACCGCATCAAGGCGCTGCTGCCCCAGCTCAAGGAGACCCTGCCGGCCTCGCTGGACGTGCAGGTGCTGACCGACCGCACGGTGACCATCCGCGCCTCGGTCAACGACATGCAGCTGGAGCTGATGCTGGCCATCGCCCTGGTGGTGGCGGTGATCTTCGTCTTCCTGCGCAGCGCCTCGGCCACGCTGATCCCGAGCTTTGCCGTGCCGCTGTCGCTGATCGGCACCTTCGGAGTGATGTACCTGGCTGGCTTTTCGATCAACAACCTCACGCTGATGGCGCTGACGATCTCCACCGGCTTCGTGGTGGACGATGCCATCGTGATGATCGAGAACATCGCGCGCTTCGTGGAAAAGGGCGAGCCGCCCATGCAGGCCGCGCTCAAGGGCGCCAAGCAGATCGGCTTCACCATCATCTCGCTGACGATTTCGCTGATCGCCGTGCTGATCCCGCTGCTGTTCATGGGCGACGTGGTGGGGCGGCTCTTCCACGAGTTCGCCATCACCATGGCGGTGGCCATCCTGATCTCGGCCGTGGTCTCGCTGACGCTCACGCCCATGCTGTGCGCGCGGCTGCTGCGCCACCAGCCCGAAGGGGCCGAGGAAGAGCGGCATGGCCGCCTGTACCACGCCACGGGCCGCTTCTTCGACCGCACCATTGCCGGCTACGGCCGCATCCTCACCTGGGTGCTGGACCGGCGCGGCCTGACCTGGATCGTCTTCCTGGCCACGCTGGCCGTGACCGTGCTGCTGTACTTTGCCGTGCCCAAGGGCTTCTTCCCCGACCAGGACACGGGCACCATCCAGGCCACGACCGAGGCCGACCAGTCCATCTCGTTTGCCGCCATGGCCGAGCGCCAGCAGGCCCTGGCCGAGCTGCTGCTCAAGGACCCGGCCGTGCAGAGCATCTCGTCCTTCATCGGCGTCGATGGCAGCAACACCACGCTGAACACGGGCCGGCTGCTGATCGACCTCAAGCCCCATGGCCAGCGCGATGGCGTGCCCGCCGTGCTGCGCCGCCTGTCCGACGATGCGCTGCAGATCCCGGGCATACGCCTGTACGCCCAGCCCGTGCAGGACCTGACCATCGAGGACCGCGTGGCGCGCACCCAGTACCAGCTGCTGATGTCCTCGCCCGACATGGCGCAGCTGACCACCAGCACCCAGGCCCTGGTCGAGCGCATGCACGACCTGCCCGAGCTGGTGGACGTGGGCAGCGACCTGCAGAACCAGGGCCTGCAGGCCTTCGTGCAGATCGACCGGGCACAGGCCAGCCGGCTGGGCGTGACGGTTGCGGCCATCGACACGGCGCTGTACAACGCCTTTGGCCAGCGGCTGATCTCCACCATCTTCACGCAGTCCAACCAGTACCGCGTGGTGCTGGAAGTGGCGCCGCAGTTCAAGATCGGGCCCGAGTCGCTGCAGGCCATCTATGTGGCCTCCAGCGCGGGCGCGCCCGTGCCGCTGTCCTCGGTGGCCACGGTCAGCGAGCGGCCCATGGCCCTGGCCGTGAACCATGTGGGCCAGCTGCCCGCCGCCACCATCTCGTTCAACACCGCGCCCGGCGTGTCGCTGGGCCATGCGGTCAAGGCCGTGCAGGACCTGATGGCACAGCTGCGCACCGAGGGCCATATGCCGCTGTCGGTGGACGCCGCCTTCCAGGGCGCGGCCCTGGCCTTCCAGGCCTCGCTGTCCAACACGCTGCTGCTGGTGCTGGCGGCGGTGATCACCATGTACATCGTGCTGGGCGTGCTCTATGAGAGCACCATCCACCCGGTGACCATCCTGTCCACGCTGCCCTCGGCCGGCGTGGGCGCGCTGCTGGCCCTGCTGCTGGCGGGGCTGGACCTGGACATCATCGCCATCATCGGCATCGTGCTGCTGATCGGCATCGTCAAGAAGAACGCGATCATGATGATCGACTTCGCGCTGGAGGCGCAGCGCGAGGAGGGACACACGCCGCGCGAGGCCATCTACCAGGCCTGCCTGCTGCGGTTCCGGCCTATCTTGATGACGACCTTGGCTGCTTTGCTGGGGGCCTTGCCGTTGATGCTGGGGACGGGGGTGGGCAGTGAGTTGCGGCATCCGTTGGGGGTGACGCTGGTGGGGGGGTTGCTGGTGAGTCAGTTGCTGACTCTGTTCACTACGCCTGTGATCTATCTGACTTTTGAGGGGTGGGCGCAGAGGTGGCGGGATCGTCGGGGTGCTTCTTCGGAGCAGGCCCATGCTTGAGCTTGATCTGCGCTTTTGGCTGGCGCCGCTGGCCGGGTCTCGGCCCGGCGGCCGACCTACTTTCTTGCCTCGCAGCAAGAAAGTAGGCAAAGAAATGCGCCCCCACTGCCCACGACCCTTCGCTTCGCTGCGGGCAACCTGCGTTGGGCACGATGCGGGATGTGCCGCAGAACTCGCTTTGCGCTTCGCGCGCCGCTCAGACAACTGCGGCAAGTCAGATGACGAAGCAAGCCTGTCCTTCGGCAGGCTTGCCACCCCGCATCGCGCCCAACGCAGGCGTGGGCAGAGGGGGGAAGGCCGGGGGACGGGCCATCGCTTCGCTCGGCCTGGGATTTTTGGGGCTGGATCATGAGCCAGCTGTCCAATCTCTCGGCGCCGTTCATCTTCCGGCCCATTGCCACCATGCTGATGACCATCGGCCTGGCGCTGGCGGGGGCGGTGTCGTATTTCCTGCTGCCGGTGGCGCCGCTGCCGCAGGTGGACTATCCGACGATTTCGGTGTCGGCCAGCCTGCCCGGTGCAAGCCCCGACACCATGGCTGCCACGGTGGCGACGCCGCTGGAGCGGGCGCTGGGGGCGATTGCGGGGGTCAATGAGATCACGTCCAGCTCCAGCTTGGGCAGTACGCGCATCACGCTGCAGTTCGATCTGTCGCGCACGGTGGACAGCGCGGCGCGCGATGTGCAGGCCGCCATCAATGCGGCGCGCACGCTGCTGCCTTCGGGCATGCCGGGCAATCCTACGTATCGCAAGGTGAATCCGGCCGATGCGCCGATCATGATCCTGGCGCTGACGTCCAGCGCGCTGACGCGCGGGCAGATGTATGACGCGGCGTCCACCGTGCTGGCGCAGAAGCTCTCGCAGGTGGAGGGCGTGGGCCAGGCGTCCATCAGCGGTGGGGCGCTGCCGGCCGTGCGCGTGGAGCTGGACCCGGTGAAGCTGGCGGCCAATGGCGTGTCGCTGGACCAGGTGCGTACCGCCATTTCGGCCACGAATGCCAACCGGCCGCTGGGCGCGGTGGAGCGCGAGGACCATTACTGGCAGGTGACCGCCAATGACCAGGCGCGCGTGGCGGCCGACTATGCGCCGCTGGTGCTGCGCTGGAGCAATGGCAATGCGATCCGGCTGCAGGACGTGGCCGATGTCACGGATTCGGTGCAGGACGTGCGCAACTACGGCGTGGCCAACGGCAAGCCTGCCATCCTGCTGCAGATCTTCAAGCAGCCCGATGCCAATATCCTGGAGGCCGTGGCGCGCGTGCGCTCTTTGCTGCCGCAGCTCAAGGCGTCCATCCCTGAGGCCATCGATCTGACCATCGTGTCCGACCGCACGCCCACGCTGCGTGCCTCGGTGGTGGAGGTGGAGCGGGCTCTGTTGATCGCCGTGGCGCTGGTGATCCTGGTGGTGTTCCTGTTCCTGCGCAATGGCCGGGCCACGCTGATTCCGGCCGTGGCCGTGCCGGTGTCGCTGGCAGGCACGTTCGGCGTGATGTACCTGGCTGGCTATACGCTGGACAACCTGTCGCTGATGGCGCTGACCGTGGCCACGGGCTTTGTGGTGGACGATGCCATCGTGGTGCTGGAGAACGTGATGCGCCACATGGAGCGCGGCAAGACCGCGCTGCGCGCGGCGCTGGACGGGGCGCGCGAGATCGGGTTCACCGTGGTGTCCATGAGCCTGTCGCTGATCGCGGTCTTCGTGCCCATCCTGTTCATGGGCGGCATCGTGGGGCGGTTTTTCCGCGAGTTCGCGGTGGTGATGTCGGCGGCCATTCTGATCTCGATGGTGGTATCGCTGACCACCACGCCCATGATGTGCGCGGCGCTGCTGCGGCCGCAGCGCGTGCCGCAGCCGGGCCGGTCGCGCAATGGCCTGCAGCGCGCCTGGGACCGCTTCGGCGCCTGGGTGGGCCGGGCCGAGCGGCGTGCCATGTCCGGCTACCGCGCAAGCCTGGCCTGGTGCCTGCGCCACCAGCCGCTGGTGCTGCTGGTGCTGGCCGGCGTGGTGGCGCTGAACGTGCACCTGTACATGGCCATCGACAAGGGTTTCATGCCCAGCCAGGACACGGGCCGCGTGATGGGCTTCATCCGGGCCGACCAGTCCACCTCCTACCAGGCCATGGAGCAGCGGCTCAAGCGCTTCCTGTCCATCGTGCAGGAAGACCCGGCCGTGGAGTACGTGACGGGCTTCACGGGCGGCGGCCAGCGCAATGCGGCCAACATGTTCATGTCGCTCAAGCCGCTGGCCGAGCGCAAGGTATCGTCCGACGAGGTGATCAACCGCCTGCGCGACAAGCTCAAGAACGAGCCCGGCGCGCGGCTGTTCATGGTCACGCAAAGCGATATCCGCATCGGCGGGCGGCAAAGCTCGGGCTCGTACGACTACACGCTGCAGGCCGACGACATCCAGGACCTGCGCACCTGGGAGCCGCGCATCCGCCAGGTGCTGTCGCAACTGCCCCAGCTCACGGACGTGAACAGCGATGTGTCCGACTTCGGCCTGCAGACCTCGCTGGTGATCGACCGCGACGCGGCCACGCGCCTGGGGCTGACCGTGTCGCAGATCGACGGCACGCTCAACAACGCCTTCGGCCAGCGCCAGGTGGGCGTGATCTACAACCCGCTCAACCAGTACCGCGTGGTGATGGAGGCCGCGCCCCGCTACCTGCAAAGCCCCGAGACGCTGCGCGGCTTCTTCTTCGTGAACAACCAGGGCGTGCAGGTGCCGCTGACCTCGTTTGCGCGCATCACCACCACCAACACGCCGCTGGCCGTGAACCACGACCGGGGCACGCCGGCCAGCACCATCAGCTTCAGCCTGGCCGAGGGCGTGGCGCTGTCGGATGCCAGCGACGCCATCCGCGCGGCCGTGGCCGAGCTGGGCGTGCCCGTGTCGGTGCGCGGCAGCTTCAGCGGCACGGCCGGGGCCTTCCAGCAGGCGCTGTCGGGGCAGCCGCTGCTGATCCTGGCGGCCATCATCACCATCTACCTGGTGCTGGGCGTGCTCTATGAGAGCCTGGTGCATCCGCTGACCATCCTGTCCACGCTGCCCTCTGCCGGCGTGGGCGCGCTGATGGCGCTGATGCTGTTCAAGACGGAGTTCTCGCTGATCGCGCTGATCGGGGTGATTTTGCTGATCGGCATCGTCAAGAAGAACGCCATCATGATGATCGACTTCGCGCTGGAGCGGCAGCGCGCCGGCCACGCCACGGCCGCCCAGGCCATCTACCGTGCCTGCGAGCTGCGGCTGCGCCCCATCCTCATGACCAGCCTGGCGGCCATCTGCGGCGCACTGCCGCTGGCCCTGGGCCGGGGCGATGGCGCCGAGCTGCGCCAGCCGCTGGGCATTGCCATCGTGGGCGGCCTGATGCTGAGCCAGCTGCTCACGCTCTACACCACGCCCGTGGTCTATGTGCTGCTGGACAGGCTGCGCCAGCGTGTCATGGGCCTGCGTGGCCGCGTGCAGGGCAAGGACCGTGGCACCCCTGTGCCCGCCGCATCACCCCAGTGAACCGAATCCGAAAGCCCAAGCTGATGCAGTTCAAGACACTTCACTCCCCGGCGATCTGGCTGGCCGCCGCGCTGCTGGCCGGTTGCTCCACGCAGAGCGCCTACCAGCGCCCCGCACTCGAGGTGCCGGCCCAGTTCAAGGAAGCTACGCCCGAGGCGGCCGAGGCCGGCATCTGGCGGCCCGCAGATCCGTCGCGCGCGCAAGTGCCCGACAACTGGTGGGAGCTGTTCGGCGACGAGCAGCTCAACCGCCTGCAGCAGCAGGCCGCCACCGGCAACCAGAGCATTGCCCAGGCCGCCGCGCGCCTGCGTGCCGCGCAGGCGGCCGTGGCCAGCAGCCAGGCCGGGCTGTTCCCCACGCTGGGCAGCACGGCCGGCGCCACGCGCTCGCGCAGCGGCGGAGCATCAGGTGCATCAGGCACGGGCGGCAACACCGGCAGTAGCGGCAACATCTCGACCAACTACTCGCTGGGCCTGAACGCCAGCTGGGAGCTGGACCTGTGGGGCCGCGTGTCGGGCACGGTCAGCGCCAGCCAGGCCAGCGCCCAGGCCAGCAGCGACGACCTGGCCGCCGCGCGGCTGTCGGCCCAGGCATCGATCACGCAGACCTATTTCTCGCTGCGCGCGGCCGATGCCAGCGTGCGGCTGCTGCAGGAAACACTGCAGGGCTACGAGCAAAGCCTGAAGCTCACCAACAACCGCTACCGCGCGGGCGTGGCCTCGTCGGCCGACGTGGCCCAGGCCGAGGCGCAGTACAAAAGCACCCAGGCCCAGCTCATCGAGGCGCAGACCAGCCGCGCCCAGCTGGAGCACGCCCTGGCCGCGCTGCTGGGCCTGCCGCCTGCGGCCTTCAGCCTGGAGGCGGGCGCCGAACTGCCGCCGCCGCCCGAGGTGCCGGCCATGCTGTCGTCCCAACTGCTGGAGCAGCGCCCCGACATTGCAGCGGCCGAGCGCCGCGTGGCCGCCGCCAATGCCCAGGTGGGCGTGGCGCGCGCGGCCTTCTTCCCGGCGCTCACGCTGTCGGCCACGGCCGGCTACCGGGGTGCATCGCTGTCCAACCTGGTGAGTGCGCCCAACCTGTTCTGGTCGCTGGGCCCGTCGCTGGCGCTGGCGCTGTTCGACGGCGGCGCGCGCACGGCGGCCGTGGAGTCGGCGCGTGCCTCGCTGGACCTGGCCGCCGCCACCTACCGCCAGACCGTGCTGACGGCGTTGCAGGAGGTGGAGGACAACCTGGTCACCGCATCCGCCCTGGCGCGCGAGCAGCAGGTGCAGATCGAGGCCGTGGCCGCCGCGCAGAAGGCGCTGGATGTCGTCAACAACCAGTACCGCGCTGGCACGGTGGCCTATCTGAATGTGCTCAGCGCCCAGACCACGGTGCTGTCGGCGCGGCGCAGCCTGATCGATGTGCGCAACCGGCGGCTGGCCGCCGTCAACACCTTGCTCAAGAACGTGGCCGGGCGCTGGCAGCCGCTGGGGCCGGCCTCCGTGCAGGGGCCGCAGGCTGTCGCGCGCTGATGTTCAGTCCTGCAGCTCGAAGGCCTGGCGCAATGCTTCGCCGAAGGCCGCGCTGCCGCTGATCGACAGGTTCACCGTGGTGCGGCCATCCCCCGCCGCCACGGATTGCAGGCGCGCCGTGGCTGCGTCAAAGCGCCAGGCCAGCGGCTGGCTGCCGTCGTCCTGGGCCTGCAGCTCGTAGTCCCAGTCGCCGCCTTCCTCGATGGGGCCGCGCCGGCCCTTGAAGCGGCGGTGTGCCCAGGCCAGCACTTGCTCCACCTCGGCCGCCAGCGCCGGCACGCGCGTGGCGGGTACGCTGGCCATGGCGTCCCAGCAGCCCGTGCCTTCGTCGTCTTCGCTGTAGTCGAAATCCAGGTAGTCGAGGGTCATGGTGGCGGTCCGCATGCGTAGTGCGTGGTTGGAAAAGGGAAAGCCCGGCATTGTGCCGCGTGCACAATCGCCCGCATCGCAGAACCGGAAAGACATTCAGATGGACACCGCACAGCAATCGATGGCGCCGCCGATGGTGAGCGCGAAGTCCCTGCGCTTCGGGCAGCCGGGCCTGCTGCTGTGGGATGGCGCCTCGCACGACTGGCCCGAGGGCCTGTGCCTGGTGCGCGGCGGCGAGGGCTGCGGCAAGACCAGCCTGCTGCAAATGCTGGCCGGCCAGTTGCCTTTGCAGGCCGGGCGCCTGGCGTATCCGCAGCAGCCGGACCCCTCGCAGCGCCCCGCGCTGTTCTGGCGTGACCCGCGCGCCGAGCTGTCCAATGCCGAGCGCGCCCGGCCCGCGCAGGAATGGGTGCAGGCCCAGCGGCAATTGCATCCGGCGTGGAGCGAAGTGGCATGGCAGGCCCATGCCGACGGCCTGGGCCTGGAGCCCCATCTGCACAAGCCCCTGCTGGCCCTGTCCACGGGCAGCCTGCGCAAGCTGTGGATGGCGGCGGGCTGGGCCAGCGGCGTGCCGCTGCTGCTGATCGACGAGCCACTGGCCGCGCTGGACCGGGGATCGATCGACCATGTGCAGCGCACGCTGGCAGGGCTCAACCATGCGGGACAGCAATCGGCCCCCGTGGCCGGGCATGGCCCCCGCTGCGTGATCGTCGCCCATTGGGACGAGATGCAGGGCGTGGCCTGGGACGACGTGCTGGACCTGCCCGATCAGCCGCCGCTGCGCTGACGGAGCCGGCGTCTACATCGCCACCTACATCGCCTTGAACCGCTGCGCGTAGAGGCGGCTCACGGCCAGTTTTTCCGCTCGCTCGCGCAGCTGCAGCCACAGCCGGCCGGCCTCGTCGCGCTGGGCACTGGCAATGGCCGCCGCACGCACCACCGTGCCGCGGTGCACCTGCCAGAATTCCTCGGCATCCAGCCGGGGCAGCAGCTCCTTGAGCGGCGTGCGCACCAGGTACTCATGCGAGGCCGTGAGCACGCGCACGTACTTGTCGGCGGCCTCGAAGTAGACGACGTCGTGCACGGGCACCATCTGGATCTGCGTGCCCACGCCGGCCTGGATCATCTGCAGCGGCGGCTCGGTAGCGGTGGCGGCGGGGGCCGTGGCGCCGGCCAGGTGCCGCAATTGCTCCAGCGCCTGCGCCAGGGCAGCGCCAGCCGGGGCCACCGTGCGCTGGGCCAGCAGCTCGCGCAGGCGCTGCACGCTGCGCGCCAGCCGCTCGGGCTGCACGGGCTTGAGCAGGTAGTCCACCGCCTGGGCCTCGAAGGCGTCCATGGCGTACTGGTCATAGGCGGTCACGAAGACCAGGATGGGAAACGGCTGCGCCTCGGGCCAGGCGTCGGCCAGTTCGGCGGCGGCCTCCAGGCCGCTTTGGCCCGGCATGCGGATGTCGAAGAACAGCACATCGGGCTGCAGCGCCAGCGCCTGCCGGGCGGCACTCAGGCCGTCGCCCACCATGGCGGCAATCTGCAGCTCGGGCCAGGCGCGGGCCAGGGCCTGGCGCAGGTCCTCGGCCAGCAGGGGTTCGTCTTCGGCGATCAGGGCGCGGGCGGAGTAGGTCATTTCAGTCTTCTATTTCACTTGCGCATTGCCGACAGCGTATGAAACTGGCGCGGCCCAACTCAGGGACACCGAGGAAGGGCCGCCCCGCACCGAGGGTGTCGTCCCCCCCGCGAAGCGAGAGGGGGAAGGCGCGAAGCGACTCAGGGGGTGCATTTGAGGGTGATGCGGGCGAGCGTGCCGCCTTCGGGCAGGGCGGCCAGTTCGAAGTGCGCGGCGTCGCCATAGCGGCTGGCCAGGCGCTCGCGCAGCTGGGCCGTGCCGAAGCGGCTGCCGGGCAGGGCGGGCGCTCCGGAATCCAGGCCCATGCCGTTGTCGGCCACGGTCAGCTCCAGCTGGCCGCCGGCGGTGCGGCGCGCGCGCACGGCGATATGCCCGCCTTCCAGCTTGGGCTCCAGTCCGTGGCGTATGCAGTTTTCCACCAGGGGCTGCAGCAGCAGCGGCGGCACGGGCACCTGGGCCAGGTCCTCGGGCAGGTCCAGCGTGTATTGCAGGCGCGGGCCCATGCGGATGGACATCAGCGCCAGGTAGTCGCGCAGGCGTGCGAACTCTTCGCCCAGCGCATGCTCGGTGCTGCGCGAGCCGCCCAGCGTGGCGCGCAGGTAGGCGATCAGATGGTCCAGCATGGCCTGGGCGCGCTGCGGGTCGCTGGCCACCAGCACGCGCAGGTTGGCCAGGGTATTGAACAGCATGTGCGGCTCCAGCTGGGCCTGCAGCAGGGTGAGTTTGGCCTCGGCCGCCTGGCGTCGGGCCTGCTCGGCCTGCATCTGCAGGTGGCGCGAGTAGCCCAGCAGGAAGAAGGCCAGCGACATCACCGTGCTGGCGACGATGGTGACGGCCAGCGGTATCCACAGCCGGTGCATCAGGGCCGTGCTGGCGTCGGGATCGGCCCACTTCCTGTACGCCGTGCCGATCAGCGACCCGATCACGAACCCCGTCACGATGCCGGCCACCACCAGCGCGGCGCCGCGCCAGCCGCCGGGCCAGGGAATGTCCTGGCCCCGCGTCAGGCGCCAGCGGCCCAGTTCGATGGTGAGCCAGCTGGTCAGGCCGATCGACAGCGAGTAGATGAGGTTCACGTCCCAGCGGCCGTGGTTGCTCAGGCTGAATGCGGCGGCAATCAGGGCGCAGGCCGAGGTCGTTGCGATGCCGTGGCGCAGCAGCGTGGTCCGTTCCACGATGTGGCCCTGTGCGGCCCGCTGGGATGGGGCGTTGGATGCGAGGTCGGGCATGGAGAGCAATGGTAGTCCCATGGCGTCGCTCAGCGGGCGCGGCCGTGGCGTGACTGCAGCGCCTGCCGCTCACGCTCCACCATGCGCCCGTGCCAGCCGTTGCCCGGCAGGGCCAGCCAGACCACGGCCCCGTGGATGGCCAGCCCCAGGCCCCAGCCCAGGGCCGGGAAGATGGCCCAGTGCCTGCCCTGGGACAGCGACAGCGCCGCCAGCCCGAGGTTGACCAGCACATAGACGCTGGCGTGGATCATCCAGCCCATCTTGGCGCCTGCGCGGCGGCGCGCCATGCGCTCCAGGGCATCGTCGTCGTGGCGGGCAGAGGGATCGAGGGGATCAAGGGGATCGAGGGTGCGCATGGGAAGTTCTCCGTCAGGGGGAAGGAAAGCGGCTTCAGGCCAGGCCCAGCTGCTGCCACAGCAGGTCGCCCAGGTAGCGGCCGGGCAGCAGGGTGAACAGGCCCGCCACGACGCAGGCGCCGATGTAGACGCTGCGCATGATCTTGCGGTGGCCGGCGATGTTGCCGTGGTACAGGTGCCAGAACGAGCGGCCCAGGCCGGCAAAGGTCAGCGGCACCAGCAGGTGGACGGGCGTGTAGCCGGCCCAGTTGGGCAGGCGGTAGTCGCGGATGAAGCAGGCGGACACCGCCGCGCAGACCATGAGCGTGACGAAGGCGTAGCCGGCCGCGCGGTGTAGGCGGGGATGGACGGCGGCCTGGCGGCGTGCCAGCAAGGCGATGGCACCCGTGGCCGTGGCCCCGAGGGCGGCGCTCATGTGGATGGCGATCAGCGGTGTCATTTGCATGGCGGTGTCCTGGCGTGCGGCCCGGTTCTGCGGGCCTGTATGGGACAGGACTGTCGCTGCCGGGCGCCGCCGGGGCCAGCGCCATGCGACGGACGGGCGCGGGCAGGGTGCCAGATGCATCGAGGCGCCGCGAGCTGCAGGGATCTCCGTGGTCGTTGGAAGATTGCGGCTATGGGGAGTGCGCACAAACTATTGCGAAGGGCCTTTGAATTCAATCACTTGGAGGATTGCTTCGATGCAACAGATTGAGAAAATTCATAGCAGCGCCCTAACGTGGTTGGTAAGCTAACGGATTCTGTAAATCATTCTCAGTATCATCCTCATGTCCTCCATCCGCCCGATTTCCCTGGCCGTTCTCTGCCTGTGCAGCCAGCAGGCCCTGATTGCCCAGACTCGGGGCGGCGACCCCGTGCTGGAGGCCGTGACGGTGGAGGCCAGTGCCGACGCATCGGCCCAGGGCCTGTCCAAGCCCTTCGCAGGCGGCCAGGTGGCCACGGGCGCGCGCAACGGCGTGCTGGGCACGCTGGACTGGAAGAACTCCTCCTTCTCCACCACCAGCTACACGCAGCAGCTGATCGAGGACACCCAGTCCAAGAGCGTGGGCGACGTGCTGCTCAACGACCCGGGCGTGCGCCAGGCGCGCGGCTTCGGCAACTTCCAGGAGCTGTATGTGCTGCGCGGCTTCCCGGTGTACTCGGACGACATCGCCTACAACGGCCTGTACGGCCTGCTGCCGCGCCAGTACATCGCCTCGGAGTTCTTCGAGCGTGTGGAGGTGCTGCGCGGCGCCAATGCCTTCCTCAATGGCGCGGCACCGGGCGGCAGCGGCATTGGCGGCACCATCAGCCTGCTGCCCAAGCGCGCCGGCAACGATGCGCTGACGCGCGTGGGCGCCGGCATCCAGACGGGCGGCCAGGCCTTTGTCTCCACCGACATCTCGCGCCGCTTCGGCCCTGACCAGAGCACCGGCATCCGCCTGAACGCCGTGCGCCGCGACGGCGGCACGGGCGTGGATGGCGAAGACCGCTCGCTCACCGGCCTGGGCGTGGGCCTGGACTGGCGCAGCCGCAACGTGCGCCTGTCGGGCGACGTGGGCTACCAGCGCAACAGCTACAACGGCGGCCGCCCCAGCGTGACGCCGGGCAGCTTCATCCCGGCCGTGCCCGACAACAAGACCAACTACGGCCAGAACTGGTCGTACTCCACCGAGCGCGACCTGTTCGCCACGCTGCGCGCCGAATGGGACATCAACGACACGACCACGGCCTGGGCCGCCGGCGGCCTGCGCCGCGGCAAGGAAGACAACTCCCTGAGCGGCGTGACCGTGAGCAATGCGGCCGGCGACACCACGGGCACGCGCTTCGACAACAAGCGCAAGGACAGCGTGGGCACGGGCGAGGTCGGCATCCGCACGCGCCTGGCCACGGGCAGCGTGGGCCACGAGCTGGTGGCCACGGCCAGCACCTACTCGGCCACCGAGCGCAATGCCTGGGGCATGGGCTTTGGCGTGGTCAACAACATCTACAACCCCTGGAGCAGCGCACGCCCCGCCATGACGCTGTTCGGCGGCAATCTGGCCGATCCCACGCGTGCCGGCGAAACCCAACTCAACAGCTTTGCCATCGGCGACACGCTGACGATGCTGGACGAGCGCCTGCGCCTGACCGTGGGCGTGCGCCGCCAGAGCATCGAGCAAAGCAGCTACGACTACAACACGGGCGCGCAGACCGACAACTACAAGAAGTCGGCCACCACGCCCATGCTGGGCCTGGTGTTCAAGACCAGCGAGAACACCTCGGTCTACGCCAACTACATCGAAGGCCTGACCAAGGGCGCCGTGGCGCCGCAGACGGCCAACGACCTGCCCGTGTCCAACGGCGGCCAGGTGTTCGCGCCCTACAAGTCGCGCCAGAAGGAAATCGGCTTCAAGTGGCAGGGCCAGCAACTGGGCGCCACGGTGGCGCTGTACACCACGGACATGCCTTCGGCCTATGTGGCCAACCAGGTCTTCGGCCAGTACGGCAAGCAGCGCAACAGCGGCCTGGAGGCCACGGTCTTCGGCGAACCCGTCAAGGGCCTGCGCGTGCTGGGCGGCGTGACCTTCAGCGAGGCCAAGATCCGCGAGGCCGCCGATGCCACCACCATCGGCAACTACGCCATCGGCGTGCCCAAGCGCCTGCTCAACCTGGGCGTGGACTGGGATGTGCCCGGCGTCTCGGGCCTGGCCCTCAATGCGCGCGTGATGCACACCTCCAGCCAGTACGCCAACGGCGCCAACACGCTGAAGGTGGCCTCCTGGACGCGCACCGACATCGGCGCGCGTTATCTCATGGACATCGGCAACAACCGCCTGCTGACCCTGCGCGCGCGCATCGACAACCTGTTCGACAAGGGCTACTGGTCGTCGGTGGGCGGCTACCCGGGCGCCAACTACCTGGTGCAGTCCATGCCGCGCACCTTCTCGCTGAGCGCATCGGTGGACTTCTGAGCCGGAGCGATCTGAAGCATGCGCGCGTTGTGGACGGTGGTGCACCGCTGGATAGGCCTGGTGCTGGCCGGTTTCCTCACCATGGCCGGCCTCACCGGGGCCGTTCTGTCCTGGGACCATGAAATCGACGAATGGCTCAACGCCGACATGCTGGAGACCCCGGCACGCGGCCCCCTGAAGACCCCGCTGGAGCTGGCCGCCGCCGTGCAGGCCAGCGAGCCGCGCGCCGAGATCAGCTACATGACCCTGGGCCTGGTCGAGGGCGAAGCCGCCATGTTCATGGTGCGCCCCCGGCCCGACCCGGCCACGGGCCAGGCGCCTGCGCTGGGCTATGACACGGTCTTCGTCGATCCGGTCAGCGGCCACATCACTGGCCAGCGCAACGGGCGCAGCTTTGCGCTCAGCCAGCGCAACCTCATGCCCTGGCTGCGCCACCTGCACGAAAGCCTGCTGGCCCCGCGCTTTTGGGGCACGGACCGCTGGGGCTACTGGTTCATGGGCAGCCTGGCCCTGCTGTGGGTGGCCGACAGCTTTGTCGCGCTGCTGCTGACCTTTCCCGTCAAGCTCAGGAAAAGCGCCCCGCGCCTGACGGCGGCCGTGGGATCGTGGTGGCGCCGCTGGCTGCCCTCATGGCGCGTGCGCTGGGGCGGCGGCGCCTACAAGCTCAACTTCGACCTGCACCGCGCGGGCGGCCTGTGGGTCTGGGCCGTCATCGTCATCGTGGCCTTCACCTCGTTCTCGCTGAACCTGTACCGCGAAGTCTTCTACCCGGTGATGAGCACCGTCTCCACCACCACGCCCGGCCCCTACGAAACCCTCAAGCCCGCGCCACAGGGCACGCTCCTCGTGCCCAAGGTCTCGTTCGCCCAGGCCATCGCCATCGCCCAGAGTGAGGCCAAGCGCCTGGGCTTCGCCCAGCCCGCAGGCGGCATCTGGTGGGGCGGCGACTTCCCGTTCTACAACATCTCCTTCTTCGACCCGCACGACGAAACCGGCGCCATGGGCATGGGCCTGTCCAACATCTACGTCAGCTCGGACAACGGCGAAGTCCTGGGCACCTACCGCCCCTGGCACGGCACTGCTGCCGACGTCTTCGTCCAGTTGCAGCTGCCCCTGCACAGCGGCCGCATCCTCGGCACCCCCGGCCGCGTGCTCATGTCCTTCGTCGGCGTGCTCGTCGCCGTCCTGTCGATCACCGGCGTCATCATCTGGTGGCGCAAGCGCAGAGCTAGGAAGATGACCCCCTGAGCGGCTGCGCCGCTTCCCCCTTCTCGCTTCGCGGAGGGGGACGCAGCCCTCACTGCGGGGCGGCCCTTGCTCGGCTGCCCGCGCTTGAGCCCTGCGAGTTTGAACGGCTGTCGGTAGTGCACGGCTCCATTGATAGCCAAATCAGAAAACTATCCGCCTAAACAGCAAAGCCACCGAAAACGGTGGCTTTTTGCAATGCTTGACGGGCTCAAGGCCATCCCGACTGGCGCGCCCTAAAGCGAGGGTGTCGTCCCCCCCCGCGCAGCGAGAGGGGGAAGGCGCGCAGCGCCTCAGGGGGTCAGTCCTTCTTCAAGCATTCACTCATGAACGCCTTGCGCTCATCACCCTTCTTGCCCGTGGCGTCCACGTTGCAGGTCTTCATGCGTTCCTGCTGGCGCTTCTTGCCGTCGGACAGGCAGGACTTCATGAACTCCTTGCGTTCATCGCCTTTCTTGCCGGTGGCTTCGGTGTTGCAGGTGCCCATCAGCTTTTGCTGGGCCGTGGGAGCCTTGTCCCCTGCGGCCATGCCCATGCTGCAGGCCAGGGAGACAACTGCCAGAACAACGATTTTTTTCATGATGGAATGGTTTTGAAGGCGCGCTGAAGTCCAGCGCACCCACATTGCAGCACAGTGCCGGGCGCGCAGCAACGTTGCGGGCCGCGCGTTGTAAAAGTTTGCGATTGCCGCTGACAGGCGGGCAGGCGGACACCGGCAGGCCATGGCCAGCGCAGATAATGGCCCACTTTTGCATCGCGACAGGACGCTTGCCGTGGACATTCTTTTGCTGGTCAAGGCCGCCATCATGGGCATCGTGGAAGGGCTGACGGAGTTCCTTCCCATCTCTTCCACCGGGCACCTCATCCTTGCAGGCTCGCTGCTGGGCTTCGACGATGCCAAGGCCAAGGTCTTCGACATCGCCATCCAGACCGGCGCCATCTTCGCCGTGGTGCTGGTGTACTGGCAGAAGATCCGCTCCACCGTGGTCGACCTGCCCACCAGCCGCCAGGCGCAGCGGCTCACGCTGAACGTCATCATCGGCTTCCTGCCGGCCGTGGTGCTGGCGCTGATCTTCGGCAAGTTCATCAAGGCGCACCTGTTCACGCCCACCGTGGTGGCCACCACCTTCATCCTGGGCGGCTTCGTCATCCTGTGGGCCGAGCGCCGGCCGGCATCGGCCATGCGCGTGCAGACCGTGGATGAGATGACGCCGCTGGACGCCCTCAAGGTCGGCCTGGTGCAGTGCCTGGCCATGATTCCCGGCACCAGCCGCAGCGGCGCCACCATCATCGGCGGCATGCTCATGGGCCTGTCGCGCAAGGCGGCGACCGACTTTTCGTTCTTCCTGGCCATTCCCACGCTGATCGGCGCCGGCGTCTACAGCCTCTACAAGGAGCGCGCACTGCTGTCGGCGGCCGACATCCCCATGTTCGCCGTGGGCCTGGTGTTCTCCTTCATCAGCGCCTGGCTGTGCGTGCGCTGGCTGCTGCGCTACATCTCCACCAACAGCTTCGTGCCGTTTGCCTGGTACCGCATCGCCTTCGGCATCATCGTGCTGGTGACGGCCTTCACCGGGGTCGTGAGCTGGAGCGAGGTTTGACCCAGGCTTGGGCGAAGGGCCCCAGGCATTCCTCAGGCACCAACGCAGAAGGCCACCGCAAGGTGGCCTTTTCACATTCGGGGCGCCCGGTTCAGCCCTCGGGGCCGAGCAGGTTCAGCAGAGATGCCTCGATGGCGGCGGCCGTGGCGTGGGGCCGCTCCATGGGAAACAGGTGGCTGCCGTCCAGCATCATCACGCGCCCGCGCGTGATGCGGCGCGTGAGGTCCATGCCCACCTGGCGCATCTCCACCGAGGCACGCCCGCCGATGAAGGCCGCCGGGCAGCGCAGCGGATGGTGGTGCAGCAGCGAGGCCAGGTTGTGCGGCAAGGTGTTGTAGATGGCGGTCTCCACCTCGCGCGTGAAGTGCAGCGTGCGCCGGCCGTCCACATCGGCCAGGCCGCCCTGCACATAGTCCTGGAGCACCTGCGGGTGCCATTGCGCAAACACCTTCTTGGCGCGGAAGTAGGTCATGGCCTCGTCATCGCTGTCCCATGCATTGCGCCGGCGGGCGCTGATCTTGCCCGGCGAGACCGAGCCCACCAGCTGGGTGCGCTTGGCCACGCCCACGGCATTGGCGCGCCAGCCGCTGAGCAGGGGCGAGTCGATCAGCAGCACGCCGCGCGCCAGTTCGGGGTGGCGCGCAGCCGTCATCACGCTCAGGAAACCGCCCAGCGAATGCCCGACCAGAAAGACCGGACCGCCCACGCGCTCCACCTCGGCGCGCGTGAACTCGGCCAGTTGCTCGACCAGATGCGGCCAGTTGTTGGTGACGGGAAAGCGCGGGTCATGGCCGAAGCGCTCCACGCCCTGCGCCGCGATGCCGCGCTCGGCCAGCAGCGAGAACAGCAGCCGGTAGGTGGGCAGCGCAAAGCTGTTGGCATGCGAGAAGACCACGGGCAGCGGTGCCGACCCCGTGCCCGCATCGCTGTCGGCCCGCAGCGCGGGCCGGGCCGCGTTCACGGCTGGGGCTCCTGGCCGGTTCGGTCCGGAGCATCCGGCATGCCTTGCTGGTGGCCGGAGGGTTGCCCGGCGTCCGGCCGCATGGGCGATGCCGGGCCCGGCTGCAGGGGCGTCATGGGCGAGGTGGCCAGCCCGTCGGCCGTGGAGGTGCCCAGGCCTGCGCCCGTGCCGCTGTGATAGGGCTGGCGCAGCGCCGCAGGCGGCAGCCGGCCCATGGTGCGCGCGTTGGCGCGCAGGGAGCCGGCCGGCGCGGTGACCTTGGTCAGCGGCTGGGCCTGGCGGCTGTGCACGCGAATGGGCACTGCGGAATCGCCGCCATCCCAGGCCGGGTCTTCGATGCTGTCGAAGACATGGCGCAGGCGCTCGCCCCAGCTGTCGTGCAGCATGCGGAAATACGGATTGCTCTCGTCGATGCTGACGATCTTGTCGGAGGCAAAGCGGTCCTTCTCGTACACGATCAGGTCCAGCGGCAGGCCCACCGAGAGGTTGGACTTGAGCGTGCTGTCCATGGACACCAGGGCGCACTTGGCGGCCTCGTCCAGCGGCGTGCGCGGCGTGATCACGCGGTCCAGCACGGGCTTGCCGTACTTGGACTCGCCGATCTGGAAGTAGGGCGTCTCGCTCGTGGCCTCGATGAAGTTGCCTGCCGAGTAGACCTGGAACAGTCGCATGTTCTCGCCCTGGATCTGGCCGCCCAGCACCAGCGAGATATTGAAGTCCACGCCCGAGCGCGACAGCGCCACGCCGTCGCGCTCGAACACATGGCGCACGGCCGCGCCCAGCACGCGGGCCGCATCGAACATGCTGCGCACGTTCCAGATGGTCAGCATGTCGCCCGTGGCCTCGTCGCGCAGTTGCTGGCTTTCCAGCAGCTCGCGAACGGACTGGGTGATGGACAGGTTGCCGGCCGACAGCAGCACCATGAAGCGGTCGCCGGGGTTCTCGTAGACCATGAGCTTGCGGAACGAGCTGATCTGGTCCAGGCCGGCATTAGTGCGCGAGTCGGCCAGGAAAACCAGGCCGGCGTTGAGCTTGATGGCAACGCAATAAGTCATGGAAGCGTCCGAATCTGCGGAAATGGCAAGTTTAGTGCGAGGCGATTGACCGCGTTCAGGCGGCGATCTTCTTGAGCTGGTAAAGGGCTTCCAGCGCTTCGCGCGGGCTCAGTGCGTCGGGATTGATGGCGGCCAGCGCCTGGGCCAGCGGGTCGTGGCGGCTTTCGGGCTCGGGCATGTCGGGCGCATCGAACAGGTCCACCTGCAGGCGGCCCTCGTCGGCATGGGCCTCCAGTGCCTCCAGCGCATGGCGCGCGTGGTGCAGCACGCCGGCCGGCATGCCCGCCAGCTTGGCCACCTGGATACCGTAGCTGCGGCTGGCCGGGCCGGGCTGGATCTCGTGCAGGAAGACGATGTCCTGGCCGGACTCCACCGCACTCACATGCATGTTCACGGCCGCGCGTGCCTTGGCCGGCAGCTCGGTCAGCTCGAAGTAGTGCGTGGCAAACAGCGTGAAGGCGCGCGTCCTGTCGTGCAGCTGGGTGGCGATGCCGCTGGCCAGCGCCAGGCCGTCGAAGGTGCTGGTGCCCCGGCCGATCTCGTCCATCAGCACCAGGCTGTGCGGCGTGGCCGAGTGCAGGATCTGCGCGGCCTCGGTCATCTCCATCATGAAGGTGGACTGGGCATTGGCCAGGTCGTCGGCCGCGCCGATGCGCGTGTGGATGGCGTCGATGGGCCCCAGCCGGCAGCTGGACGCCGGCACATGCGAGCCCATGCTGGCCAGCAGCACGATCAGCGCCACCTGGCGCATGTAGGTCGACTTGCCGCCCATGTTGGGGCCGGTGATGACCTGCATGCGCGTGTTGGCGTTCATGCGCGTGTGGTTGGCGATGAAGCTGCCGCTGGAGGTCTCGGCCATGCGCGCTTCCACCACCGGGTGGCGGCCGGCCTCGATCTCGATGCAGGGATGGTTCACGAACTCGGGCGCGCACCAGTTCAGCGTCAGCGAGCGCTCGGCCAGCGTGCACAGCACGTCGATGGCGGCAATGGCACCGGCCACGCGCGTGAGCGCCGGCACATGGGGCTGCAGTTGGTCCAGCAGCTGCTCGTAGAGGAATTTCTCGCGCTGCAGCGCCCGCTCCTGCGCGGACAGGGCCTTGTCCTCGAAGGCCTTGAGCTCGGGCGTGATGTAGCGCTCGGCGTTCTTCAGCGTCTGGCGGCGGCGGTAGCGCTCGGGCACCGCGTCCTTGTAGCTGTTGGTGATCTCTATATAGAAGCCGTGCACCTTGTTGAACTGCACGCGCAGGTTGGGAATGCCGGTCAGCAGCTTTTCCTTGGCCTCCAGCTCCAGCAGGAAGTCGTCGCAGTTGTTCTGGATGGCGCGCAGCTCGTCCAGCTCGGCGTCGTAGCCCGTGGCAAACACGCCGCCGTCGCGCACCAGGGCGGCCGGCTCTTCCATGATGGCGCGCACCAGCAGCTCGGCGCAGCCCTCGGGCGGCTGCAGGTCGGCAAACAGCTGGGTCAGGTGGGCCGAGGGCGTCTGCCCGGCCTGGGCCAGCACGGCGGCCTTGTGCAGCGTGCGGCCCAGTCCCACCAGCTCGCGCGGGCGCACCTGGCGCAGCGCGGTGCGCGCGGTGATGCGCTCCACATCGCTCACGCCCTTGAGCTGCTCGCGCAACTGCTGCCAGGGCGCGGCCATGCCGCCTGCGCTGGCGCCCTGCAGCGCCCGCGTGGCCTCCAGCCGCGCCACGGCCTGCGTGCGGTCGCGTCGCGGCTCCAGCAGCCAGGCCTTGAGCAGGCGGCTGCCCATGCCCGTCATGCAGGTGTCCAGCAGAGAGAACAATGTGGGCGAATCCTCGCCGCGCAGCGTCTTGACCAGCTCCAGGTTGCGGCGCGTGGCCAGCGGCAGCGCAATCAGCTCATCGTCGCGCTGCACCTGCAGAGCGTGGATGTGCGACAGGCTGCGGCCCTGCGTGTGCTCGGCATACGACAGCAGCGCGGCGCTGGCGCCATGGGCCAGCGGCAGGTCCTCGGCCTCCCAGGCCTTGAGGCTGGCCGCGCCCAGCAGCTCCAGCAGCTTGCGCTCGCCCAGACCGCCGTCGAACTGCCAGTCGGGGCGCGGCGACAGCGGGCAGGCAATGGAGCCGCCATGGCGCAGCGCGAACAGGCTTTGCTCGAAACGCTCGGTCACGCCCGCGCTGTAGATCAGCTCGCTGGGCGCAATGCGCGAAATCCAGGCGCCCAGCTCGTCGTGGGAGCACTCGGCCAGGTGGATGCGCCCCTGCGTCACCGCCATCCAGGCCAGGCCGCAGCGCTGGCGCCCGGCCGTGTGCAGGGACAGCAAGATCGCCTCGCTCTTGTCCGACAGCAGCTCACTGTCGGTCAGCGTGCCCGGCGTCACCACGCGCACCACCTTGCGCTCCACCGGGCCCTTGGCGGCGCCCACCTCGCCCACCTGCTCGCAGATCGCCACCGACTCGCCCAGCTTGATCAGCCGGCCCAGGTAGTTCTCCAGCGCATGGAAGGGCACGCCCGCCATGGGAATCGGCTGCCCCGCCGTCTGCCCGCGCGTGGTCAGCGTAATGTCCAGCAGCCGCGCCACCTTCTCCGCATCCCCGAAGAACAGCTCGTAGAAATCCCCCATGCGGTAGAAAACCAGCGTGTCGGGGTAGTTGATCTTGATGCCCAGGTACTGCTGCATCATCGGCGTGTGCGCCGACAGATCAGGGGCCGGAGAGGGCTGTGTGCTTTGCGAGAGGTCGCTCATTGGCTTGGGAATCAACAGGTTGCGGCGGCATGCAGGTGCCGGGCAGGGCCTTCCTTGGTGGCGCGGGGGCCGCAGGAAGGCGCAGATGTTCTTGTGGGTACTTGCCGCCTTCGGCCGTCTCCAGTCAGAGGTGGGCGCGATGGCGGTGAAGGGGGACATTATTCCACGGGGTGTTTGGGCGGGGCTTGGGGATGGTGTTCGTGGCCGTGCCGCTGCAGAGCAACGGGTGGAGCTGCGAATGCTTTCAATCGCCTGCCGGTGATAGGATGCATGAAACTTCAATGAGAAATCCAACCATCATGCATGTCGCTCGTTCTTCTGCTGAACCCTTGCGGGGAGGCGCTGCACTCCTGGCGGAAGAGCTGCGCCCCGGCGGCGTGTACCGACGCGAAGACCTGGCACCGCTTTCCACGGCAGTCGACCGGCATCTGAGTGAGTTGGTGGCTGGCGGAAGATTGAAGAAGTTGGCGCAAGGGCTGTATCACGCACCCAAGCAGTCCGATTTCGGGCCGCTGCCACCTGCTGACGATCAAGTGGTCCAGAGCTTTCTGCGGGACAGCGATTTCCTGTTGTTTTCGCCTTCCGCCTTCAATGCGGTGGGTGTCGGTACCACGCAGCTGTACAACAGCACCTGGGTTTACAACCGCAAGCGGCACGGCATCTTTCGGTTGGGCAATCGTGATTTCGACTTTCGGGTAAAGCCCCGTTTTCCAAAGAAACTCAGCCCCGAGTTCCTGTTCGTGGACTTGCTCAACAACCTGGATGAGCTGGCTGAAGATGGGGAACTGGTTCTTGGGCAGGCGCGCAAAAAGATGCCGTCCTTTGATGCCGAGCGCCTGCGTCAGGCGATTGAGCGCTATGCCAACGCGGCTACGCGAAAAATCTTGAGGGAGTGGAGCGGTGGCTGATTTTCTTCACGAGCGCAGGGATTTCGACCAACTCCTCTCGTTGGTGGCCGACGAACGTGGCCTAGCTCCTGTGCTGGTGGAAAAAGACTACTGGATCATGCATTGCCTCTGGGGTCTTCAGGCCCAGGGGCTGCGGTTCGAGCTGAAGGGCGGCACATCGCTGTCCAAGGGCTTCGGTGTCATCCATCGTTTTTCCGAAGACATCGATATCCGCATCGACCCGCCGCAAGGAATGGACGTCAAGACAGGCCGCAATCACGACAAGCCCGCTCACGTCGAATCACGGCGAGCCTATTACGACGCGCTCGCGCAAACCATCTGCATTCCCGGGGTGGTCGAAGTTCAGCGGGATCGCCTGTTTGACGATGACAAGATGCGCAGCGCCGGGATCCGGTTGATCTACACGCCAAGAACGGCGGCGCTTGCGGGGATCAAGGACGGCATCCTGTTGGAATTGGGATTCGATGACACGGCACCCAATCGCGCAGTGACCATCTCTTCGTGGGCCTTGGAGGCTGCCATGGAGCGCGATATCCCGCTGCGGGACAACCGTGCGGTGAATGTGCCTTGCTATGCACCGACGCACACTTTCGTCGAAAAATTGCAGACCATCTCCACCAAGTACCGCAGGCTGGATGCAAGCCGGGCATTTCCTGCCAACTTCCTGCGGCATTACTACGATGTGTATTGCCTCCTGGGCATGGAGGAAGTGCAGGGCTTCATCGGAACACCGGCCTATCAGCAACGCAAGATCGAGCGGTTCCGTTCCGGAGATGAGCTGGCTATCTCCCTCAACCCGGCATTTGTGCTGGCCGATGCTGCTCAATGCGACCGTTTTGCGCAGGAGTACCGCAAGACACGGGCCTTGTACTACCAAGGACAGCCGGATTTCGACCTTCTTCTGGCCCGCATCCGCGAGCACATCCATGTGCTGTGATGTGCACAGGAATCCTTGATGAAAAAGGACTCAATAGTCCTCATGGGCTTGCATAGGAATGACCCGCCTGCCTGACTGACTGGCAAGTCTCCGTGTTCCCTAACCCCGCAGCCCCGCCACCACCCACTCCTGCGGAAACTCCATCCCATCATCCTTGGCAATCTTCCTGAGGATATGCAGGCAGGCGCTTTGCAGGTCCTGCACCACGGCCTGCCGGGCGGCGGGGCCGTCCCTTTGCTCCAGCGCATGGATCAGCCGGATGTGCGGATGTTCGGCCGCGCGGGCGTAGGTGCCACGGTACAGGTAGCGCACGGAGGGGCCGCACTTGAGCCATAGCAGGCCGATGAGGCTGGCCAGCACGGGCTGCTGCGCGGCTTCGATGATGGAGAAGTGGAAGCGCTCGTTGGCGATCAGCGTGGCGTCGTCGTCCACGGCGATGGATTTTTCCAGGTCCTGGTGCAGCCGGGTGAGAGTGTCGATGAAGCCCTGGCCCGGATGGCGGCTGGCGGCGGCTGCGGCGGCGCGGCCTTCCAGTTCGATGCGCAGGGCGATGATTTCCACGTACTGCTCCACGCTGAGCACGGGCACGGTGGCCACGCCGCGGTCGTCCAGGTCCAGCGCGCCTTCGGAGGCCAGGCGCTGTATGGCATCGCGCACGGGCGTGGGGCTGATGCCGAACTCTTCGGCCAGGCTGCGGTAGACGAGGCGCTGCGCGGGTTGCAGCTGGCCTCTCACGATGGCGTCACGGATCTGCAGATAGGTTTTTTCGGCAAGGGTCTGATTGGTTCGGATCTGTGAAAAAACGCTGGACATCGGGCCTCCGCAACTGCTTGGGCGCAATGGTACCTCCCGAGGAAGGACGGTTTGCCCATGGCCACGGTGTGCGGCTTTGCCAAGGGCTAACCCTGTAATTGGTGTTTGATGCATCAAGTACCATGCATCATATCTAAGGGAGGGTGCATGCGGACATACACGTTGGAAAAAGCAGAACCAAGGATTCGTGAGCTGGCCGACGGCTGGCTGACCCGGGTGACGGCCGATGGCACAAGGCGGCAGCTCGTCCACCTGGGCGCAGGCCCGAACGGAGCCGCCGTAGGCCCCGGCGGCAAGCTGTTCATCTGCAACAACGGTGGCTTCCAGTGGCACCGCAGTGCGGAGCATGGACTGCGGCCCATAGGCCAGGCCAACGACTATTCGGGCGGGCGCATAGAAGCCGTGGACCTGGCCTCGGGCCAGGTCGAATGCCTGTACACGCACAGCGGCAGCGGACCCTTGAAGGGGCCCAACGACCTGGTCTTCGACCGGCATGGCGGGTTCTGGTTCACCGACCACGGCAAGGTGCGCCCGCGTGAGGTGGACCGGGGCGGCGTCTGCTACGCGCTGGCCGATGGCAGCGCCATCCGCGAGGCCGTCTTCCCGCTGTGGTCGCCCAACGGAATCGGTCTTTCTCCCGATGAGAAGACGCTCTACGTGGCGGAGACCTTCACGGGGCGGCTGTGGGCCTTCGATATCGGCGAGCCCGGGCACATCCTGGCCCGGCCCTGGCCCGATTCGCCCAATGGAGGACGGCTGGTCTGCCGCCTGCCGGGCATGCAGAACATCGACTCCCTGGCTGTGGATGCCGAAGGGAACATCTGCCTTGCCACGCTGGGCGAGGGCGGCATCACCGTGGTCTCGCCGGCCGGGCAGGTGCTGCACAGGGTCGAGCTGCCCGACCCCATGACCACCAATATCTGCTTTGGTGGCAAGGACCTGAAGACGGCTTTTGTCACCCTGTCTTCCACTGGGCGGCTGGTGGCGCTGGACTGGCCGTGTCCTGGATTGCCTTTGAATTTCCTGAATAGATAAGTTCCCCCTGGCTTCCCTTTCCATATCGCTGGCGATTGCCATGGCGAGGGAGCCGCTACGCCTTTTTTTGTTGAACGGAAACCGCAACCCATGTCGAAACCCCTGAGCAACCCTGGATTGAACAAGCAGGACACCGTAGGCCACCTGGTGGCCCGGGTCCTGAAGCGGCACGGCATCACGCAGTTCTTCGGGCAGAGCCTGCCCAGCATGTTCGTGCTGGCTGCCGAGGAACTGGGCCTGCGCCAGATCGCCTACCGCACCGAGAACGCGGGCGGCTACATGGCCGATGCCCATGCCCGCATGAGCGGCAGGCCGGCCGTGATCACCGCGCAGAACGGGCCGGCCGCCGCGCTGCTGGTGGCGCCGCTGGCCGAGGCGCTGAAGGTCTCCATCCCCATCATCGCCCTTGTGCAGGACGTGGCGCGCGACCAGACCGACAGGAACGCCTTCCAGGACCTGGACCACATGGGCCTGTTCAAGCCCGTGACCAAGTGGGTGCGCCGCGTGGACCAGGCATCGCGCGTGGAGGACTATGTGGAGCAGGCCATCATCGCCGCCTGCAGCGGCCGGCCTGGCCCCGTGGCGCTGATGCTGCCGGCCGACCTGCTCACCGAGCCTGCCCAGCCGTCCGGCGTGCCGCGGCCCGCTGCACTGGCCCGCTTTCCGCTGGACCGCGCCGTACCCGAACGGCAATTGCTGGAACAGGCCGTGGGCGCGCTGCTCCAGGCCCGCGCGCCGGTCATCGTTGCCGGTGGCGGCGTGCACATCTCGGGCGCCAGCGAGGCACTGAGCGCCTTTGCCGATGCGTTGAGCCTGCCCGTGGCCACCACCAACATGGGCAAGGGTGCCGTGGCCGAGACGCATGAGCTGTCGCTGGGCGTGGTCGCCAACTGCCTGGGGCCCAATGGCTCGGGCCGCTACCTGAAGGATTTCGTGTCCGGGGCCGACGTGGTGTTCCTGATCGGCAACCGCACCAACCAGAACGGCACGGACAGCTGGACGCTGTACCCGCGCGATGCGCAATTTATCCACCTCGATATCGACGGCCAGGAGATAGGGCGCAACTACGACGCCATGCGCCTGGTGGGCGATGCACGGCTGGCGCTGCAGGCCATGCTGGACATCGCCGGGCCGCTGGATCTGTCGGCCCGTACCGGCCAGCGCGCTGCACTGGCCGCACGCATTGCCAAGGGCAAGGAAAGGCACCGGCAGGAATCAGCCGAAGTGCGCCTGTCCAACGCCGCACCCATCCGGCCCGAACGCATCATGCATGAGCTCGACGCCCTGCTGACCGCCGAGGACACCGTGGTGGCCGACGCCAGCTACTCCACGCTGTGGGTCACCAACTACCTGACCGCGCGCCGGGCCGGCCAGCGCTTCATCACGCCGCGCGGCCTGGCGGGCCTGGGCTGGGGCATGCCCATGGCCATGGGTGCGCGCCTGGCGCAGGACGGCGGCCAGGTGTTCTGCCTGGTGGGCGACGGCGGCTTCGGCCATGTGTGGTCGGAGATGGAGACCTGCAGGCGCATGGGCATCAAGGTCATCACCGTCCTCATCAACAACGGCATCCTGGGCTACCAGAAGCATGCCGAGCATGTGAAGTTTGGCGAGCACACCTCGGCCGTGAACTTCAGCGGCGTGGACCATGCGGCCATCGCACGGGCCTGCGGCATCCACGGCGTGCGCGTGGAATCGGCCGATGCCATCGCCCCCGCGCTGCGCGCCGCCATGGCTGCCGAAGAGGCCACGCTGATCGAGGTCATGTGCACCGAAGACGCCTTTCCCCCCATCACCTTCTACACGCCGGAGAGCCACTGATGAGCGCGCCTGAGAACTTCCCCATCCGCACGGCCCTGGTGACCGGCGCCGCACGCGGCATCGGCCTGGCCACCGCCATCGAACTGCTGCGCGACGGCCGCCGCGTGGTGCTGGCCGACCTGGCCGCGCCCGACCTGGATCGGGTCCCGCAGGAACTGCGTGCCAGGGCCAGTGCCGTGGTGCTCGATGTCTGCGACGAGGCAGCCCGCCAACGCGTGGTCGCGGACATGGTGCAGCGCCACGGCGGCGTGGACATCCTGGTCAACAACGCCGGCATCAGCCTCAAGAATGCCAGCGGACAGTCCAACGGCATCCTCGAAGTGGGGCTGGGCGAGGTGCAACAGATCCTGGACGTCAACCTGCTGTCCATGCTGCGCCTGTGCCAGCTGGCGCTGCCGGGCATGAAGCAGCGGGGCTGGGGGCGCATCGTCAACGTGTCCTCGCTGGCCGGGCGCGGCAAGTCCATCGTGGCCGGCCCCGCCTACATGCTGAGCAAGTCCGCCGTGCTGGGCCTGAGCCGCTCCATCGCCTCGGAGATGGGCCAGTACGGCATCACCACCAACTGCGTGGCGCCGGGCCGCATCCTGACGCCGATGGCGCAGCAGGCCGGCGACGAGGTCAACCGCCGTTATGCGGAGCAGATCCCGGTGCGGCGCCTGGGCGAGGCGGCCGAGGTCGGTGCCGCCATCCGCTACCTGTGCAGCGAGTCCGCAGGCTTCACCAATGGCGCCGTGATCGACGTCAACGGCGGCTTCTTCATGAATTGAAGATGGACGGCACCCCCTGAGCGGCTGCGCCGCTTCCCCCTCTCGCTTCGCGGGGGGGGGGGCGGCACCCTCGGTGCGGGGCTGCCCGTCCTCGGTGCCCCCACTTCCAGGGCGTGCCTGTTTCCCGGTCAGTTGGTAGTGCGCAGCACCGTGAAAGCACGACTTCCAAAAACGACAGAACCCAAGATCGCAACGAGAGACAACCATGCATGCATATCCATCACCCGCATCTCGCAGATGCCTGCTTTCGGCCTTCTGCGCGGCAGCGCTGGCGGCCGCAGCCGGCGCCCCGGCGCTGGCCCAGGGCACGGGCGCGTTTCCCGAGCGGGAACTGACCCTGATCATCAACTACGGCGCAGGCGGCAATACCGACGTGGCCTCGCGCGCCATCGGCAATGCCATGGAGGGCCTGCTCAAAAAGCCCGTGGTGCCCAACAACCGCGCGGGAGCGCAGGGCACGCTGGGCGTCTCGTCGCTGGCCCGGCAAAAGCCTGACGGCTATACGCTGGGCGTGGTGACGTTTTCGACCATCGCCATCACGCCCCACCTCATGAAGGTGGACTACAAGGTCGATGACTTCGACTTCATCGCAGGCGTGGCCCGCTACCGCTATGGCGTGGCCGTGCGCGCGGACTCACCCTACAAGACCATGGCCGACCTGGTGGCCGCGTCCCGCCAGGGCAAGGGCATCTTCTTCGGCGCGCCGTCCGCGCCCAACAACCTGGCCATGTACGAGCTGGGGCGCAAGACGGGCGGCAGGTTTGAGGAGATCAACTACAAGTCCGGCGCAGAGACCGTGGCCGGCCTGATCGGCGGGCAGGTCGATGTCATCGTGCAGAACCCTTCGGACATCGTCCAGCACGTCAAGGCCGGAAAAATGCGCCTGCTGGCCAGCGCCAGCCCCATGCGCTGGAAGGAGTTGCCCGAGGTGCCCACGCTCAGGGAGCAGGGCTACGACGTGGAGATCGACTCCTGGATCGGCCTGGCCTACCCCAAGGGCGTGCCCCCGGCCCTGCGCGACAGGCTGGAGCGCGTCGCCATGGCAGCTGCCGAGGGCCCCCAGGTGGCGCGCATCTTCGAGTCAGCCGGCGTGGACCCGGCGCCGCTCACCGGCGCCGAATACCGCAGAAAGCTGGTCCAGGGCCATGAGTCCATGGGCGCGGCCATCAAGGCGGCGAATCTGCCGCGCATGAACTGAGGGCGGTCCGGCTGCCTGCCGGCCTTGATGCACGGGTACTGCTGCAGCATGTGCCGAAAGATCATGAAAGGCTGCTCGTCGGCTGGGGAGGACCCGCGCCCGTGCCAGTGCCCGTGCCCGCGTGCGCTTTGCTAGATGCTGCCCTGGTTGACCCGCCGCGACAGCGCCTCGGCGCTCTCCCTGCGTTCGCTGTACCGGTCCACCAGGTAGCCGGTGCAGTCGCGCGTCAGCAGGGTGAACTTGACCAGTTCCTCCATCACGTCCACCACGCGCTCGTAGTAGGGCGAGGGCTTCATGCGGCCTGCGTCGTCGAACTCCTGGTAGGCCTTGGCCACCGACGACTGGTTGGGGATGGTGAGCATGCGCATCCAGCGGCCCAGCACGCGCATCTGGTTGACGGCGTTGAAGGATTGCGAGCCGCCCGAGACCTGCATCACGGCCAGGGTCTTGCCCTGGGTGGGACGCACGGCGCCGAAGGACAGGGGAATCCAGTCGATCTGGGCCTTGAGGATGCTGGTCATGGCGCCGTGGCGTTCAGGCGAGGTCCACACCATGCCTTCGGCCCAGCGGGCCAGCCCATGCAGTTCGCGGACCTTGGGGTCGCTGTCGGGCGCCGCATCGGGAAGGGGCAGGCCGTGCGGATCGAAGATGCGGGGCTCGGCGCCCATGTGGCGCAGCAGCCGGGCAGCTTCTTCGGTGAGCAGGCGGCTGTAGGAGCGCTCGCGCACCGAGCCATACAGCAGCAGGATGCGGGGCGCGTGCGTGGCCCGTGCCTGCGGCAGCAGCCGCTGCAGGCTGGGGGCGTCAAACGATTGCGGGTCCAGGTTGGGCAGTTCAGTGATTGGCAACACGTTGTCCTTTCGCGTCGATGACGGCTTGGCCGTCTTCCTTGGAGAAAGCCCCTTGCTGTGCGCCAGGCAGGATGTCCAGCACGGTCTCGGACGGACGGCACAGGCGCGTGCCCAGCGGCGTCACTACGATGGGGCGGTTGATGAGGATGGGGTGCTGGAGCATGAAGTCGATCAGCTGGGCATCGGTCCATGACGGCTCGCCCAGGCCCAGTTCGTCGAAGGGCGTGCCCTTTTGCCGCAGGACATCGCGCACGGGCAGGGCCAGGGCGACAAGCAACTGCTGCAGCGTGGCGCGGTCGGGCGGTGTCTTCAGGTACTCGATGACGGTGGGCTCTTCGCCACTGTTGCGGATCAGGGCCAGCACGTTGCGGGACGTGCCGCAGGCCGGGTTGTGATAGATGGTGATGGTGCTCATGGCGGTCTCCGTAACCGTGTGGATGTCAGGCGGGCGTATCGGCCACAGCGCAGGGGGCACCCTGGCAGCAGTTTTCGGTGAGATAGGCGAGCAGGTCGTTCATGGCGGCAAAGGCCGCCCGGTACAGCACATTGCGGCCCTGGCGCTCCTGGCTCACCAGTTGCGCATGGGACAGCTCCTTCAGATGAAACGACAACGCATTGGGCGCGATGCACAGCTGCTCGGCCAGCGCGCTGGGCGTCAGGCCCTCGGGACCGGCAACGACCAGTGCGCGGAACACGCGCAGCCGCGCTTCATGCGCGAGGGCGGAAAGGGAGCGGATGGCTTGGGTTTCCTGCATACGTCAATGATGCAAGAAATGTTGAAATATTGAATTGATTGAGCGCATTCCCGCCGGCCCTGCGCCGAAGGGCGCGCAGGGCGGGCAGGGCGGGCATCTCAGCGCGGCGCCAGGAACAGCTCCATGCGCTGCAGCTCCTCATCCAGCGCACTGCGAAAGGCGGCATCGCCGGGCGCCGCGCCGGCCACATAGCCGAATGACGGCTCCAGCCGGCCGTCGCGCGCCTGCAGGTTGGCCCAGCCGATCACATGGCCCTGCCAGAGCATGGGCAGGGCGTAGTAGCCGAGCTGGCGCCGGGCCGGTGGCGTGTAGGCCTCGAACTTGTAGGTCCAGCCCCAGAGCAGCGTGAAGCGGCGCCGGTCCCAGACCACGGGATCGAAGGGCGCGAGCAGGCGCAGCCGCTCGTCGAAGGCATGGCGGCGCGAGCGTGGGTTCTCGTCGGCGGGCCAGTACCAGGTGGTTCCGTCGATGCGGCAGCTGGCCAGCTGCTCGCGCGCCAGCCGCAGCGCCGCCTGGGTCTGCTGCGCCAGGTGGGGCGCGCCATAGCCCAGCAGGCGCACCAGGTAGGTCAGGCTGGGGGCCGGCAGCGGTGCGTACTTGCGCACCACCAGGTCGATCAGCGCGGCGGCGCGCCGGGCGCTGGCGGCGGGGCTGTCGTCGGCAGGCGGGTGGGCGATGGCCTCGTAGACGCGCGTGCCGCTGTCGCGGCGCTTGACGCGCAGCAGGCCGCGGTAGTGCATGCCGTCGAGCAACTGCGTGCTGGCGCTGCCCGAGCCGCCCCAGTAGTTCTTCACGCTTCCGTGCGAGAAATGCTGCTCCACCTCGCGCGGATGCACGGCGCCGCGTTCGCGCACAAACGCCAGCACCTCGGCGGCCTTGCGCTGCGTCTCGGCATCCCAGGCCTTGCGGGCCTGGCGCGGGTGCATCAGCGCCAGGTGCTCACTGGGCAGAAAGCCGTAGTTGACCAGGCAGTCCTCGTCGATCGCCAGGCGCGCGTAGCGGCGCTCCAGGTCGCCGGCGCGGTAGTCCTTGACGCGGTGGCGCAGCGTCAGGTCCTGCGCCCGGGCTGGCGCGCGAATCGGGTCTGCCTGCACAAAACCCAGGCGCTGTATGGCTGCAGGCAGGGTGGTCGGCGTGAACAGGGTGCGCGCCACGGCATGGCGGCGCAGGTCGTCAAGGCTCGGTTCGGTGGGCATGGCTTGATTGGAGCACGGCAGGGCTGCCGGGCGGGCCGGTCTCCGTGCCGCCGTACTTTCTGATCCTGCCGTGCCGCTCAGGCCTTCCTGGCGCGCCTGCGCCGCCACAGCGCGCGCAGCACCCAGCCCAGCGGCAGCACCACCAGCACCAGCCAGGGCAGCACGGCCGCCACGAAGGTGATCAGGGCTGCCATGCTCTCGCCCAGCACGTGGCCGGCATCGCGCAGCGCGCGGCCTATGGGGCTGTAGCTGGTGCCGCCCTGCACCAGGGCGCGGGTGGGCGTGAACTGGATCTGTATGTGCTGCTTGCTGGTCTGCTGCTCCAGCACCTTGCGCTGGGCGGCCATGGCGTCGAGCTCGGCCTGCGTGTCCGACAGCGTGCGCTGTATCTCCAGCAGGTCGGACATGGTGCGCTTGGTCGTGGTGTCGCGCAGCATCAGGCGCAGGCTGTCGCGGAACTCGGTGCGGTTCCTGATGCGCGCCTCCACGTCGATCACCTCGGCCGTCTTGTCCTCGCTGATGGTGTTCTGCGACACGATGGTGGCCACGCCGGCCAGCGTGCCCAGCAGCCGCTGCACATCGGCCGGCGCCACGCGCATCTCCAGCATGGCGTTGCCGGGCTGCTGGGGCGTCTCGCGCAGCAGCGATGCCGACAGCAGCTCGCAGCGCAGCGTGGCGCACAGGTCGCGCACCTGGCCCCAGGCATCGGCCAGCTGCGCCTGCGGCACTTCCACGTTCAGCTCCTGGCGCACGGCCAGGAAGCGCTGGGCCATCTCGTCCTGCGCCGATGTCTCTGGTGCGGCTGCTGCCGCATCCTCGGCCTGCACGGTGGCGGCGCGGCCTTGCTTCATGCCGGCGCCGCCCGCCATGGGCGCGGGGGCGGGCGCAGGTTCCATGGCTGCTGTGTCATGCCGCTGGTTGCAGCCCGCAAGGGCCAGCGTGGCAGCCAGTGCCAGCGCGGCCGGCAAGGCCATGCGGGAGGGCAGAGTGGAAGGCCGGGGATGCGTCATGAATTTCCTCTTGAAAACAGGCAAGAACAGGCCGCTGCCAGGACTCAAAGCTCAAGGCTCAGGGCTTGCCGCTGGGGCCGAACATGGAGTCCACCTCGGACTGCAGCTCGAAGATGTCGGACACGGTGTAGAGCCAGTCGCCCTTTTGCAGATGGCCGGGGTCCGGCGGCGTCTCCACGCAGGCCTTGACCAGGGTGAACTGGCCGGCCGGGTCGGGCAGGAACTTCAGACCCGATATGGAAAACCGCGCCACCCGCCCCACGCCATCGTTGTAGCGCCGGCCCCGGGCGCGCACGTCGGCCAGCTCCGCCATCTGCGGCACGTGGTCGAACACCGCGTCGTAGAACTCGACGATGGGGCTCTGGTTGGTCCGGGCGCAGCCGTGCACGTACATCACATGGAAGCGCCCGTCCAGCTCCATGGCCACCACGTCGGCCGCGCGGTAGAAGGTCAGGCTGTCGGGCAGGCCCGGCGAGCGTTTGGGCGGCGCGGGCGGCGTGTCCAGGAAGTCCTGGCGGATCTGCGCCGACTTGCGAAAGAAGTCATCGCTGAGCGCCACCTCGGCATTGAGCACATCGATGGCCGTGCGCGCGGCCGCGTTCAGGCCTGCGTCAACAAGGCCGTTCCGGTGCAGCACGATGGCCAGGGCCAGCGCCGTCTTGTGCCGGTACAGGGCCGTTGCCTTGGCATCACCAGCCTGCAGCACGCAGCTCCAGCGCCGCAGCAGGGGCGGCAGGGCATGACCGCCGTAGTTGGCCGCGATAGCGGCATCGTGCCGGCCCAGCGCAAACGTGCGCGCCATCACGCGCGCCACGTCTTCCTCCAGGGTCTGCACCAGGGTGTCGGCTGCCAGCTTGGACAGCGCCTGGGTATGGGTCATGGCCATGGCGTCACTGGCTCCAGTTCGATGGCAGGTTCCTGAAATCCGGCAGGCCATAGCCGCCGGTGCTGCGTTGTTCGTTGCGGTGCTCGATGCAGTGTTCGGTGCTCAGGTCATGGGCTTGCATGGGTCTGTCGCAGGCGCCTTCGCGCCGGGGCCGTTGGAACGCCGGCCAGTGTGCCCCAAGCCGGGCCGCTGGCGGGGTGTGGGCGCCATCGGGTCTGTATCGATCCGCTACCGGCGCGGGCTGCCGTGCTGACGTCTTGCCGTCACATGAACCGGCAAGACTCGTCATTTGCTTTTCATGCGGTTCATGCGGTTCATGTCAAAAGGGGGGCGCCGCCAGCCCCGGGGAGATGCAAGATGTTCTGGGACAAGAAGCTCAGGCGCTGGGCCGAGGCCGTGCGTGCGCGGGCCGATCTGCCGGCGCGGCTGGTGCTGTGGAATGGCGAGCAGTTCGACTTCGGCCGCTTCGAGCAGCCGCGCGTCACGCTCACGGTGCGCAGCGCCTCGGCCCTGCCGCTGCTGCTGGACCCCAGTCTGGACCACCTGGGCCAGGCCTATGTGAAGGGCCAGATCGACATCGACGGCCGCCTGCCCGACATCATCGACTTCGGCTATGCGCTGGCTCGCCGCATGTCCAAGACCCAGGGCGCGGGCAAGGGGCCGGGGCGGCTGGCGCTTGCGGCACGCGCGGCCAGGCGCTTTCGGCACAGCCGCAGCACGGACCGCGAATCCATCCAGTACCACTACGACGTTTCCGATGACTTCTACCGGCTCTGGCTGGACGAGGGCATGGTCTACTCCTGCGCCTACTTCGAGAACGGCGACGAGGACCTGGCCACCGCCCAGCGCAAGAAGCTGGACCACATCCTCACCAAGATCCGCCTGCAGCCGGGCCAGCGCCTGCTGGACATCGGCTGCGGCTGGGGTGCCCTGGTGCTGCGCGCGGCCCAGCACTTTGGCGCGCACTGCGTGGGCGTGACCCTGTCGCGCAACCAGTTCGAAGCGGCCACCGAGCGCGTGCGCGCCGCAGGCCTGGCCGACCGCATCGAGATCCGCCTGCAGGACTACCGCGACGTGCAGGGGCGCTTTGACCGCATCACCAGCGTCGGCATGTTCGAGCATGTGGGCCGCCGCAACCTGCCCATGTACTTTGCGCACATGCGCGAGCTGCTGGCCGATGACGGCCTGGCGCTGAACCACGGCATCACCTCCACCGATGCCGACGTGGGCGCCACGGCCCTGGGCGGCGGCGCGTTCATCGACCGCTATGTGTTTCCTGATGGCGAACTGCCGCACCTGAGCCTGGCGCTGGAGGCCATGCAGCGTGGGGGGCTGGAGGTGCTGGATGTGGAGGGGTTGCGGCGTCATTACGTGCGCACGTTGCAGTTGTGGCTGGAGCGGTTTGAGGCTTGTGTGCCGGAGATTCGGGCGTTGGTGGAGGAGGAGAGGTTTCGGATTTGGAGGGTGTATCTGGCGGGGTGTGCTTATGCGTTTGAACATGATGACGTGTCTATCTTTCAGGTGGTTTGTCGGAGGGCGGGGCAGGGGGCTGCTTCGTTGCCTTGGTCTAGGCGGTATATGTATGAGGGGGTGCTTTAGGCACTGCATGTGCCTTGTTTTTTGACCCTGCCGGGCGGTGTTTTTTCGAGGCCGGGTCTCGGCCCGGCGGCCGACCTACCTTTCTTTGATTCGTCAAAGAAACGTAGGCCAAAGAAAGACGACCCGAATGCCCGCGACCCCTTCGCTGCGCTGCGGGGCAACCTGCGTCGGGCCGCCTGCGGGGTTCGCCGTGAAACTCACTTCGCGCTGCGCGCTCCGTTCAGACAATCACGGCGAGTCAGATGACGAAGCAGTCCTGTCCTGCGGCAGGACTGCAACCCCGCAGGCGGCCCGACGCAGGCGCGGGCATACGGGAGGGGGAGCGGAGCGGACTGCCGGGGCAGGGGGCGCTGGCGCGGCTGATTGTTCTGGTTTTCTGGATGATCCATCCCGGCTGCGCGGGTTTATCGCGGGGGGCTGGCTGCCTAAGCTGGGTGCTTCATCCAAGCACAAGGAGCGTTTCCATGGCAGACCATTCCATTCGCGGCAAGGTGGCGCTGATTGCAGGCGGCGGCAAGAATCTGGGCGGGCTGATTGCCCGTGATTTGGCGGGGCACGGCGCGCGGGCCGTGGTGGTGCACTACAACAGCGAGTCTTCCCGGGCCGAGGCAGAGACCACGGTGGCCGCAGTGCGTGCGCTGGGCGCAGAGGCTGTGGCGCTGCAGGGCGACCTGACGCGCGCTGGCGCTGTGGAGCGGCTTTTTGCAGAGGCCGTGGACGCCGTGGGCCGGCCGGACATTGCCATCAACACCGTGGGCAAGGTGCTCAAGAAGCCGCTGATGGAGATCAGCGAGGCGGAGTACGACGAGATGGCCGCCGTCAACGGCAAGTCGGCGTTTTTCTTCCTCAAGGAGGCGGGGCGCCATGTCAACGACCACGGCAAGATAGTGACCCTGGTGACCTCGCTGCTGGGCGCGTTCACGCCGTTCTATTCCTCCTACGCGGGCACCAAGGCGCCGGTGGAGCATTTCACGCGGGCGGCGGCCAAGGAGTTCGGGGCGCGGGGCATCTCGGTCACGGCCGTGGGGCCGGGGCCCATGGACACGCCGTTCTTCTACGGCCAGGAAGGCGCGGACGCCGTGGCCTATCACAAGAGCGCGGCGGCGCTGTCGCCGTTCTCGCCTTCGGGGCTGACGCATATCGAAGACGTGGTGCCCTTCATCCGCCACCTGGTCAGCGACGGCTGGTGGATCACCGGGCAGACCATCCTGATCAACGGCGGCTACACCACCAAGTAGGCCAAGTGGAAGGACCGCTGCACGGACTATGCTGCGTCCCATGGACCGACTCGACCGATACCGGATCTTCATGCAGGTGGCCGAGATGGGCAGCTTCATCAAGGCCGCCCATGCGCTTGACCTGCCGCGCGCCACGGTCTCCGCCGCCGTGCAGCAGTTGGAGGAGCAGGTGGGCGCAAGGCTGCTGCACCGCACCACGCGCCAGGTGAGCCTCACGGCCGATGGCGCCCAGTTGCTGGAGCGTGTGCGCCCGCTGCTGTCAGAGGCCGAGGATGTGGAGCAGATGTTCCAGGCCCGCACGCGCCAGGCCACGGGCCGGCTGCATGTGGACGTGCCCAGCCGCATCGCCCGCCGCCTGCTGGCGCCCGCGTTGCCGGGGCTCATGCGCCGGCACCCGGGGCTGCAGCTGGTGCTGGGCTCGTCAGACCGCGCCATCGACCTGGTGCAGGAAGGCGTGGACTGCGCTGTGCGCGTGGGCACCTTGCATGACAGCAGCCTGGTCGTGCGCCCGCTGGGCTGCATTGCCCTTATCAACTGCGCCAGCCCCGCCTACCTGCGCGAGCACGGCCTGCCCGAGCAGCCGCAGGACCTGCTGCACGGCCACTGGAGCGTGGGCTATGCCTCGCCGCGCACGGGGCGGGAACTGCCCTGGGAATGGAGTGGGGCGAGCGATGTGGATGGGGTGGATGGGCCGCAGACCCTGGCCGTGCCCAGCCGCGTGGTGACCAACAATGCAGAAAGCTATATCGCCTGCTGCCGCGCCGGCCTGGGGCTCATCCAGATCCCGCGCTATGACGTGCAGCACCTGCTGGACACGGGCGAGCTGGTGGAAGTGCTGCCCGCCCACCGCGCAGCGCCCATGCCCGTGGCGCTGCTGTACCCGCACCGCCGCCAGCGCTCTCGCCGGCTGGCGGTTTTCATCGAGTGGTTCGAGGCGCTGATGCGGCCGAACCTGGAGCCGTAGGCGCAGCCCCTGTCGTCCCAGCTGCACCAGTCGCAGGGTGGGGCTGGGCCCCGTCGTCGTCATGAATGGGCCGGTAGCCCGGCCCGAAGGACACGTCCCCCAGCCGCCAGCCCTCGCGCCGGCGAAACGCCCCCCAGAACCGCTTGAGCGTATGCCACTGCATGGCCACCAGCCCGCGCTCGTTGTCGGCATCCACCTCGGGGTCGCTCACGCCCGTGGGGCGCACGGGTTCGTCGGTGTACAGCGCCGTGCCAAACAGCATGTCCCACCAGGGCAGCACCTGCCCAAAATTGCAGTTATGGCGCGTGGGCCGCTCGGGGTCGCGCAGCATATGGTGGTGGCGGTGGAACAGCGGGCCCACCAGCACCCGCTCACCCACCCTGCCCAGCCAGCCCAGGCGCAGCCGCACATTGGCGTGCGAGAAGTTCTGCACCAGCTCGCTCAGCAGCCCCAGCAGCGCAAACTCCGAAGGCTCCACCCCCATCGCCAGCCCCACCGTGGCCAGGATGAAGGACTGCAGCATGCCGTCCAGGTAATGGCTGCGGTCATTGCTCCAGCAGCTCATCTGCCGCTGGCTGTGGTGCATGCTGTGCATGGCCCACCACCAGGGAATCACATGCTGGGCGCGGTGCATCCAGTAATACACCAGGTCGTAGACCACGTAGTACACCAGGAACAGCGCCACCGGATGGTCCGCAAACCACGGCACCCAGTGCTTGAGCCCCGTGGCCTCCTCGGCCGCCGGCCCGCCGCCCAGCATGCTGGCAAACGGCATCAGCACCAGGAAACTGAACAGCGGAAACAGCCCCAGCAGCATCAGCAGCGTGTAGTTGCGGTCCACCGTGGTCAGCCGCCGGTCGCTCCAGCGCTCGGCCGGAAACAGACTCTCCAGCGGCCGCATCACCCCCGCAATCAGGAACAACTGCAGCCCGGCAATCAGCACCGCCTCGGCAATCTCACGCGGATCGCCGGCCGCCTGGGCGATGTCCAGCCAGTGGACGGTGGGGGTTACGGCGTGGGTGGCGAGCCAGGTGATGGCTGCCTGCCACAGCTCGGTCAGTGAAGTCATGTCTTGTGCCTGCAAGAAGGGCCGGGGGAGGGCTGGGGGTTGCGGGCGGGATTATGGGGTGGGGGTGTGGAGGGAGTGTGTGGGGGGACGTCGAGCGCGCTGCAATCGACACGTTGATGGTGTCATCCGTGGCTTGTGTTTGTCGGATTTACAGCGATTGCCGTTGTTCGACGAAGATCGCCTCAAATGCGTGCTGAGCTGCGAATTCAGTCCGTCAATGCAACACATTCGTTGCGCATCCCCACCGAGGTTCGGGTGCCCAAAATGTTCCTTGGCCACTCAACTTATTGTGCGAGAGCTTGTTCACTGACGAGCCATCTCAGCACCTCCTCCGCAGGTCTTCGCTAGTCGACCCGACGGTCGATGATTTTCGCCCGCTCAACCCAGTAAGCTTCTCCGCCGCCACGCAGCGCGCTACGCACCCTATCGAGATAGCGGCGCCCCGCGAAGCTGGTGGCCGCGAGGTCAACCAGTGACTCCCAGAGTTTGCTGTTGTCGACGACAGTGCCGAATTCTATGGGGGGGAGTCCCCGGTCGATGAAGCTGTCGACGACCGCGTGCCGGAGCTTCTCGCACTGGTCCCATTCACGCCAGACAGATCCGTATGGCAGCCGCGCCTTGGCGACGCGCCACGCCTTGTCGGTAAGGCGCTCGGAGGCCATTGCCTCGTGAAGGCGCTGCACGGAAAGGGAAAAGAGCCTGCCGGCTGACCTCGAACACCATCCTCTTGCGCGGGTGAAAAGGAAGGAGGCGAGCATATCCTCACCTCGCACGTCATCGGAGGTTCTCGTATGCTCGACCGCCGTCACCCATGGGTCGGTCCCGACGCTGTTCGGCACGGCGTCAGGACCCAAGATCTCGGCCAGAGCGAACAGCAGCGGCCTGTGCCAGATGGCCCCGCGCGACATTCCTTCGGCCAGATCGTTGATGCGACGGGCAATTGTTTGAACCCAGGCTAGCCTAGATCGGATCCCGGAGACGTCGAGACTGGACAGTGCAACGACTATCGGATCGATGCCGAAGCGGTCGACCATAACTGACGAGCATTCGTCACGACCGGTATCCATTAGCGCGCCTACGATCCGGACAGCCGAATTCTGATCAGCGTTCAGGGCGCTGATCAGTCTGGGCGCGTCCAGCGAGGCAATCTGCCAGAACGATGCATGCTCAGAGACGTCAGGACGTACTTGAAGCAGCGCCACTACGGCGCCTGGTACAGCCTCAATCAGATCGATCAGCTCGTGTACATCGGCCTCGGGGAGCGCGGCATTGATGGCCTTGTGAAGCGGATCGCCCTCTGACAGATCGTCGGCGAGGAGTTCAGGCCTCCATCGCAGCAGTGCGCGGCCGAGAACGAGCGGTTCGACGCCAAGCAGGTGAGGGTCTGCGCGCACTTGCTGCAACGCGAAATCAAAGAGCCTTGCATCTATGACCCCAGATCGAGAGAACACCCTGCGAGCAGCCGCGGCGCGACCCATGCGTCCTTGGTTAGGTCCCAGTCGCTCGAGTTCGGAAACCGCTTCGGCCAATCTAGACGCCCTCGCATTTGGCTTAAGCGCTTCGTACAAGTGAACAAGCGGAATCATTGCCGCCCGGCCGTTGGTAACGTCCGAGCCCACGTCGAGCAGGAACTGCCGCAGACCCGACTCTGTAGGTGTCCCGAGGTCGTCGAGAAGGGGCTCAATCCAGTCGTTCCGGTCTTTTGCAGAGGAGACCACCCCATCATGTACCTTCGAACGGCTCGTTCGACTCACATCCATCAGTTGAAGGTCGAACGCGTCGGCCGAGGTGGAACGGTCTTCCGCAGAGAACGTGCAGAACCTAAAAGCCCGACGCAGGCGTGGCCACTGCTGCATCCATATGGCCAAGACGAGCTCTTCGTCCTCGGGGCGCTCGCGTTCGCCGATGATCCTGCCTGTAGGTTTTCCATAAAGGGCGCTGACCCACTGACTGGCCCGTCTCAGACTGGAATGCGTCACGGGAGTTGGCGCCCTGGAGACCAAGACCTCAAGCTGTATCGCGAACGCGAATCCTTCTCCGGCGCACGGGCGCTGGAGGCGCTCGAGCAAGCCGTCCACCGCGCCGAGCCTCGCGAGATCCGCAAAGTCTATGAGGAGGGAGTGGGTCCATACGCAACCCGGCCGGCTCATCTCGGGGGCGGCCCAGGTCCGCGCGATGACGTACTTACCCGATTCGGCGAGAGGGTATCCAGTGATGTAGCCATTCGTAGGAATGCGACTGCCGCTTCCGGAAGCGTCGCTCAGCACCAGCATAGTACGCGCGTCCGACTGCGGGAGCTTGAGCGATCCTTCGATGAGACGGTGGCCCTCGCTGTAGCCGTGAAGCGTCTGTTCGACTTTAATGCGATCCCTGGTCAATGCATCAGCCATTGCAGCGGCTCTGTCAGGTCGTTCGATTCACGTTCCGCGGAGACGAGACGGATGCGGTTGGCCGCGATGTCAACCTCTCGCAGTTGCTCTGCGTCGCGGCCTTTCGTCGCCTTCTTCTTCGGTGCTTCTCCGTTCACCACTTGGACGTTTGCCTCGTTGCCGTCGTATTCTCCGCCTTGTGCACTGACTCCGTACACCCGAGGTGTCCAATTGTCACGGGCGGCTTCGAGGTACTGGGCGAGGAGGGGCAGTTTTTGTCTGAGGAAGGCGTCGGGCGTAAGCCTTTCTCCCTCAACCTTGTCCCAAGCGCTAATCATGATGACTATCTTGCGGCCTGCCCGACCTACAGGAGCATGCGAGATTAATTGAAGCAGATCCACCAGCTGCACTTGGGTCGGGGCAAGGCTCGGGTGCCAATCTTTTGGAAGGTTCTCTGCCTTTTGTCTGCCCGCCGCCCTGCGCTGCGCGGCGCGCTCCGTGACCCAGGCGGGCGCCTTCACTTTGTCACCGTTTAAGAGCAGCATAATGTTGCCGTCGGCAAGGCTCTCGCCCAGCACGCGACCGAGCTCGCGATCTTCCCACATTGCGCGGAAGTCTTCGCCGGGCGCATCGGGCATTGCGATCTCAACCACCTGCCCAGCATTGTCTTTCAGATTCATCTTTACCGCGCTTAAGCCCGTGAGCCTAGTACGCGCTTGTTCGGTCGCCCTCCGCCAAACCGTCACGATCTTGCGCAGATAGCTCTGGTCATTGTCCCCGATCGAGTCAAAGGCGAGCACCTTCGTTACCCGTCGTTCGTTCACTAGCTCCCACAACGCCGCCAGAAAGGTCGTCTTGCCCGATCCAGGCAAGCCGATGATCGATATTGAGATGTGGCGCTTGCCAATTTCAGACATGATCCACCCCGTCAATTTTGAGGCGGTCGAACACGCGACCGCTGCCATATTGCAGCCTAATGCCTTGTGGCTCCGCGCCCGGCTTCATCCAGAACTCCAGCATTTCGGCCAAACCGGAGCCACGCATGACGTTCGTGTCCTTGGGGGACGCAGAGGTGACGAAAGATCCGATCTCGCCGAAGTGGGCAGCGAACGCATCCTTGATGCCGTCGATGATGGCACGGAAGTCGCGTTGTACATGATCCTTACGAGGAGATCCCTGCACGGCGTCGTCCTTGGTCAGGACGATCGCGAGATTCGGCTTCCGTAAGAATGCGCCGTTCTCGACCATGCCCTGGATGATGAGCGGTATGGCGCCCATGACGTCTGCGCGGTCGCGTGGCGAGGCCAGCCGCCGGCCATCCACCAGCACGGTGATCACGTCCGCCCGCCGGAGTTCGAACATGGCGGTCGCGTTCGCTGTGAGGTCGGCTACCTCCTCGTACTCCTCGCCAGAACGGTCTGCGATGAGCACAGACTGAAGCAGCCCGTCCCTCAGCACGTCGAAATGGTAGAAGCGGACTTCGCCCCTTTTTGTTCGCTCCGAGTGCGGTTCGTCGCGCTCCGAAGCGACCCTCGCGTCGTGACAGATAATCTCCAGCCCATGCAAGGTCGATGAGCCGGCGAAGATGATTCCGGCTACAGGGCCTACTTGGAACAAGTCGAAGAGACCTGCAATGACGCTGGTTTTGCCGGAATCGTGCACACCGATCACGCCGATCACCCGCGAGGGTAGCAATGCGAGCACACGGTCGGCGCGCCCGCTCTCAAGCGGGAGCGCGTCGGGCAAATGCACACCGTCGAACGCATCAATCGCTTCCTGGTCGTCATCGCCTTCGTCCTGATCGACCCCCTCCTTTGGCTCCTTGCCGTAATAAGGGCACTTGGCGAGATCGTCATGGCCTTCGATGCACCGGCCTCCCTGAGCGATGCGACACTCGCGGTTTGCGCAGATTAATTCGGTCTCGGCCATTGTGTATCACCGTAGCCAGAGGATTTCACGGTAGAACTGTTCCGCGAGTGTGATGGGCGACATGGTGGCATCGGCATCGATACCAGTTATGGCTGTCCATCCGGCATGCCATCCCTCGCCGGGCCCGGTTTCTTGGCGCTTGAGCAGCGCGAAATGGACTGGCGAAGTGACAGGGGAGGGCTTGCGGCCATTCAGAACCGCCGACGTCCAAGCGTCCGAAACGGCATTCACCGCATCGGCGATCCTAATCTTGCCCGCCGCTTTCACGCCTGCGCGCGAAAGCAACGCGGGTATCGAATTCGGGCCCGGGCAGATTGTCGTGAGCGATGCAAGGTCACGCGCAAACACAAGAGGCTTCTCGCTGACAGGAAGGTCGGCGAAAGCCTGATTCGGCAGCAGCGATCGCTGTCCGAGCACCCACGATAGTAGGTCGAGTTCTTCGTCCGCCTTCTTACCGGCATCCACGAGCAGCTTGGTGGACTCGTTGAACTTGCTGACGAGATCGACAAGCGCTTCGCTCACGGTTTCTGTGAACTGGTCGAAGACATCCTTGAACGTGCTTGGGGAACTAGGAGTCACTTCTGCAAAGTCGGGCTCGAAGGCGAACTCCGGGGCGGAAATGCTGATCTTGCTGAGGTCAGGTCGCCTACGGCGCGAAGCGCCAAGCTGCGACAGTGCGTTCTTGGTCAAAGTGACCAGATCAATCGGCAGTGCGGGTTTGCGCACACCACCGCAGGCTGCTGTGGTTATGGCCAGTGCGACCATCGAATGCCAACCGATATATCGTAGAACGACACCGGCAGCTAGAACCTGGTCCTGCCGAGCCCCTTGTTCGATAGATGGGTCCGCCTCCGAGAATGCTTGATGAAACGCTACTAACGCCGCTGCTAGTTCATCTTCTTGATGCCCTCCGGGCGGCGACTTTGTGCTAAAGACTAGTCGTGCGAGCATCTCGCCTTGGGCGCGCGTCCAGTGCTCAGTGATGGCTTCGATGGCGGTCCAGCGTAGGGCCCGCTGCGCGCCGTCGGTCGAGATCTCGGAGTACAGTTTCGGAAAGTCAGCGTGCATATTCAGTTCCGCTTCCAGTTATTGTTCTCTTGCGTTGACCAACTGCTCCAATTGGTCGAGCAGGCCGCGCTCTGAAGCGCGGATCAAGGCGACGCCATAGCGCTGAGGCTCTGGCAAATTAATTTCCCCGTCGGTAATCAAGCCTAGTTCTAGCGCGATCTCGCGCCGGTCGCTCCCGTCCAAGTCCCAGAAGCGGTCAACGAGATGCCTGGTCCTCGCGTCGCCCATGGATGCCTCCGCGTCTGTATACGGGGAGGAAGCCGTCGACTGGACCTTGAAGGTCTCGGGTGTGACAGTCTCTACCATCCCGATGGCCCTTACTCTGGTCGTTTCCTCGGCCGGAAAGGGTATCCAGTGCATGAATACTTCTTTACCGTCGTTCTTTCGAATCGGCTGGAAGCCCTCTGGTTGTGGCTGATACCTGTAAAGGTGACTAGCGACGTCAATCCGCCGCTCCCGGCCCTGGCCTGCAACATTTAGTTCAATAATGTTGTAGCTTGGTTCGAACTGCTTGTCTGCGTGCGACGGGTTCACCGAGCCCGCACTCCATCGGACGTAGGTTGCGCCTTCGTGGATCCGCTGTCGGTGCTTGTGACCGAACACCTGAAACATGGCCCGCTCGTTAAGCATATCCTCAACGTCGTCGCCATCGATCAGCCAGTCGGGTGGGTGATGGCAAATGATGAGATTTACGACGTTTGGCGAAGGGTCGATCGTCTGGAGCGGGCTCAAATAGAGCGAACCTCTGTCGTCGTTGGCGCCATTTCGTCCCGACAATAGAGTGGACGTCAGCCCATGAATCCGAAGTGTGACGCCTGGTCCTAGCTCGCGTTCCTGCTTCCAGTAGAGATGGCCAGGATAAACCTGACAGCTCATCTTTTTAGCGAACTCGTTATATGAGGCGTGACCATGGAAGAGTGCTTGCCCGGTGTCGTTGTGAGCGAGTTGCTTCTGAAGCATCCATAGTCGGTCGTCTTCGTTTCTTGCCTGGGAAATCATCGCCTGCACATTCATCGTCGGCGCGTCTTCGCAAGACCTTCGGTTTACATCGTGATTTCCCGGCACTACCCAGATACTGGCGCTGTCACATCCGCATATTGCAGCCAAGTCAAGCAGCCACGTCCGTGCGACCTCATACTCCCGCGGATCCCCTTGGAACGCAATGTCGCCTCCGACCATTATGGCGTCTATTGAACCCATCGCGGCGACCCGGCCAGCCAAGTGCCGCTCGAGACGCGTACGATAAGGCTTGTCACGGTCGTGGTCAGGATCAAGGCATCCAGGGGCTTTGAAGTGGATGTCTGAAATATGGAGTATCCGCATCGTTTTTTTTCTCGAGACTTCGCAAGGTTAAACGGTGACGCCTGATAGATTAATTAACCGTCCTTAGCCCCGGGGCTCGCGCTGCTCTGGCTTCGCTATGAAATCTCATTTTGAAAGCAAAAGACAGCCGATTTTTGAGTATCGCGTGGCCAAGCAAGTATATGCGAAATGGATGATTAGGTGGCGTCGTATCCTGCAAATTGGCAAGGGTCGAATTCATCGCGCATACAAGTCAGGCGTCGACTGCGGGTCCGGCCTGTAAGGGTTGCCTTGTAGCCACTTAGATGTATTGTCTCAGGAAGTCATGGTGCATCCTTCAGCTAGGAACAGGAGAAAGCACTATGGCAATCCGCCTGCATGGCAGCGCCCGCACAACGCCGCGTATTCGCGCAGTACTCCAGCTAGCGACCGGCTCCCATCGGTCGTTGGCCAAGCTCTACGGCATCAACCCTAAGACCGTGGCCAAGTGGCGTGCGCGCACCTCGGTGCTCGATGAGCCCATAGGTCCTCGGGGCAGAACAAGTCAGCATCTTTCTCAAGAGCAAGAACACTTAGTAATTGCGTTGCGCAAGCAAATGCATCTGTCGCTGGACGATCTCATGGGGCAACTTTTGGAGACGGCGTCCAAGCTCAGCCGTAGCGCCTTGCATCGATGCCTGCAGCGTCACGGAATCAGCCGACGGCCCACAACGCACGTGCCACGAAGTCACGGAAAGTTTGAAGAAACGACGCTGGGCTTCGTTCACATCGACAGCGCCGAAATGAAGATCTCCAGTTGCAGACAGCACATGTTTGTCGCCATAGATCGCGTCACAAAATTTACGCATGTCGCGTTCTTTGACAGGGCCACGAAAGCCAACGCAGCGCAGTTCCTTCCACCTTGCGCTCTGCGAACGCTCGATATCGGCAAGGTTAGCCAGCGGTGCCTGGCTCTTGAAGCCCGCGCTGATCGATTGCGCCGCAGCCATGAGTTAAAGAAAACGTGGTCCCGTTCTCCCCGCGAATCAAGAATTGTGAGCCATGACTCACGCACACCCAGGTTCATTTGAGCAACGAACCTTCGCCACCACTCCCCAACCCAACCTCGACGACCTGGCCATCGACGCCGTCCTGCACCTGGGCGCTGCCCTCGAAGTGCTGGAGCTGCACGCTCGCCACAAGGTCACGGCCATCAACTGCGTGTGCCGCGACCTGCTGCGCATCTACTACGCCAAGGCCGATCAGGCGCAGTCGCTGGAGCCGCAGGACAAGGAACTGTTGGGCCTGCTGCACGACACGGCGGTGGACCTGGGCTATGCCGTCGAGGTGGTGGACCATCTGAACGGCGACGAGGCCGATGACCCCATCCTCTATGCCGTGAGCTATCTGCTCAAGGCGGCCAAGCGGTTTGCGGATGAGGGCGTTGCTGCGGGGCTTGCCGTGAAGGGGTAGGGCGCAGGGCCACCGCCTGTGTGGCAGGGGCTGGGCTTCAAGGGCAGGGTTTGAGGTGCGCTGCTGTTGCCTGTTCGGTGAGCGGGTCTTCGGCCAGGGCCTGCAGCAGCGCGTCCAGCAGGCCGGGAAAGCGCGCATCCAGGTCTTCGCGGCGCAGGGAGAGCAGGTTTTCGCGGCCATCGGGGCGCTGCCAGATCACGCCGCTGTCGCGCAGCACGCGCCAGTGGTGGGTCATGGTGGATTTGGACTGGCCTTGCAGCAGCGAGCCGCAGGCGCGCTCATGGCCTGTGGCCAGCGCGCGCACCACGGCCAGGCGCAGGGGGTTGCCCAGGGCGTTGAGCAGGTTTTCCAGGCGTATCTGTTCGCGGTCGGGGTGGTTGGCAAGCATGAATCGTCCTCAGGACTTGTGCAAACAGGTGGCAGCTACGCGCTGCGCGCTGTGGAAGAACGCTGGTGGCGTTCCTTCTTGCGCAAGTCGCAATCCTGTCGATGGGGCGCCACTGTGCCATGGAAGCAATGCCGCACGTCGCTGATGCGGCGTGGCGCGGGCAGTTATCTGGCAGACACGCCCCTTGCGTGGTGAAAGCATGGATCGTTCTGCAAGAAGTTGCGGAAGATAGTACGATTGTCTTCGTACATTCCAATTGTCATCAACCCTCATTCAACCCCCGCGAGAATCCGAGCCCACGGCAGATCCACGCATCAACGCTTATCAGCACCCAGGAGTCCTTTCATGGCCCGCCATACCCCCATAGAACGCTATCGCAACATTGGTATCTCCGCGCACATCGATGCCGGCAAGACCACCACGACCGAGCGCATCCTGTTCTACACCGGGGTGAGCCACAAGCTGGGCGAGGTGCACGAAGGCGCCGCCATCATGGACTGGATGGAGCAGGAGCAGGAGCGCGGCATCACCATCACCTCGGCGGCGACCACCTGCTTCTGGAAGGGCATGGACGGCCGCTTTGACCAGCACCGCATCAACATCATCGACACCCCGGGCCACGTGGACTTCACCATCGAGGTGGAGCGCTCCATGCGCGTGCTCGACGGCGCCGTGATGGTCTATGACGCCGTGGGCGGCGTGCAGCCGCAGTCCGAGACGGTCTGGCGCCAGGCCAACAAGTACAAGGTGCCGCGCCTGGCCTTCGTCAACAAGATGGACCGCACGGGCGCGGATTTTCTGCGCGTGCGGCAGATGATGATCGACCGCCTCAAGGCCAACCCCGTGCCCATCGTGCTACCCATTGGCGCGGAGCAGCAGTTCACCGGCGTGGTGGACCTGCTCAAGATGAAGGCCATCATCTGGGACGAGGCCACGCAGGGCATGAAGTTCGAGTACCAGGAGATTCCCGCAGCCATGGTGGCAGACGCCAGGAAGTGGCGCGAGTCCATGGTGGAGGCGGCTGCCGAGGCCAGCGAAGACCTGATGAACCGCTACCTGGAAGAGGGCGACCTGCCAGAGGCCGACATCCTGCGCGGCCTGCGCCTGCGCACCATTGCGGGCGAGATCCAGCCCATGCTGTGCGGCTCGGCCTTCAAGAACAAGGGTGTGCAGCGCCTGCTGGACGCCGTGGTCGAGCTCATGCCTTCCCCGCTGGAAGTGCCGCCCGTGGAGGGCCATGCGGAAGACGGCTCCATCATCGTGCGCCACGCCGATGACAGCGAGAAGTTCTCTGCCCTGGCCTTCAAGCTGATGACCGACCCCTTCGTGGGCCAGCTCACCTTTGTGCGCGTCTACTCGGGCGTGCTCAACAAGGGCGACAGCGTGCTCAACTCCGTCAAGGACAAGAAGGAGCGCATCGGCCGCATCGTGCAGATGCATGCCAATGAACGCCTTGAGGTCGATGAAATCCACGCCGGCGACATTGCCGCCTGCGTGGGCCTGAAGGACGTGACCACGGGCGAGACCCTGTGCGACCCGTCCGCGCCCATCGTGCTGGAGAAGATGGTCTTCCCCGAACCCGTGATCGCCCAGGCCGTGGAGCCCAAGTCCAAGGCCGACCAGGAAAAGATGGGCATTGCCCTGTCGCGCCTGGCCGCCGAAGACCCGTCCTTCCGCGTGCGCACCGATGAGGAATCGGGCCAGACCATCATTGCCGGCATGGGCGAGCTGCACCTGGAAATCATCGTGGACCGCATGAAGCGCGAGTTCAACGTGGAAGCCAACGTGGGCAAGCCCCAGGTGGCCTACCGCGAGACCATCCGCAAGAAAGTCACCGACGTGGACGGCAAGTTCGTGCGCCAGTCCGGCGGCAAGGGCCAGTACGGCCACGTGGTCTTCACGGTGGAGCCGCAGGAACCCGGCAAGGGCTTCGAGTTTGTGGACGCCATCAAGGGCGGCGTGGTGCCGCGCGAGTACATCCCTGCGGTGGAAAAGGGCGTGGTAGAGGCATTGACCAGCGGCGTGCTGGCCGGCTACCCCGTGGTGGACGTCAAGGTCACGCTGACCTTCGGCTCGTACCACGACGTGGACTCCAACGAAATGGCCTTCAAGATGGCGGCCATCTTCGGCTTCAAGGAAGCGGCGAGAAAGGCCAGCCCCGTCATCCTCGAACCTATGATGGCCGTGGAAGTCGAGACGCCTGAAGACTACGCCGGCACCGTCATGGGCGACCTGTCCTCGCGGCGCGGCATGGTGCAGGGCATGGACGACATGGCCGGCGGCGGCAAGTCCATCAAGGCCGAAGTGCCGCTGTCCGAAATGTTCGGCTACGCCACCTCCCTGCGCTCGCAAACGCAAGGCCGTGCCACCTACTCCATGGAGTTCAAGCACTACGCCGAAGCACCGCGCAACGTGGCCGAGGCCGTGATCAACGCGCGGGTCAAGTAAAAGAGTCTGCGCCACAGGCCAGGCCGTGAGGCCATGGCCGTGGCCCTCACCCCTCCCGTATGTCCACGCCTGCGTCGGGCCGCCTGCGGGGTTGCAGTCCTGCCGAAGGACAGGACTGCCTCGTCATCTGACTCGCCGTGATTGTCTGAACGTAGCGCGCAGCGCAAAGTGAGTTTCACGGCGAACCCCGCAGGCGGCCCGACGCAGGTTGCCCGCAGCGAAGCGAAGGGACGTGGACATTCGGGTCGCCTTCTTTGATCTGACCTTTCTTGGCGAATCAAGAAAGGGCAGTCGGCCGCCGGGCCGAGACCCGGCCCCGAAAAGCAACCCCCCGGCAGGGGCAAAAAGCGCACCGAACCCACGCCCAACGAAAAACAGCTCCTTGAAGGAGCTGTTTTTCATAAGAGAGGAGAAGCCGGAATCAAGCCTCAGGCTGCTGCTCAGACTCAGCAGTTTCAGCATCAGCGACGGGAGCCGCCTCTCCAGAATCAGACAGCGCCTGCCGCACACCAGCCTTCTCACCAGCCGAAGCAAACTTGCTGTACTTGCCAACGATGCCGACCAGCGCACCATAGATGCGCGGATTGCCCGCCAGGCATTCCTTCTGCTCCAGGAAATCCGCCTCGCCCGTGAAGTTGCCGACCAGGCCACCGGCCTCGGTCACCAGCAGGCTGCCGGCGGCCACGTCCCAGATCTGCAGGCCGCTTTCGAAGAAGCCATCGGCAAAGCCGGCTGCCACGTAGGCCAGGTCCAGCGCGGCGGCGCCGGGGCGGCGCACGCCTGCGGTTTCCTGCATCACGTCGCCCAGCATGTTCATGTACTGCTTGAAGTTGTCGCCACGGCGGAAGGGGAAGCCGGTGGAGATCAGGCTGTCCTTGAGCTGGATGCGCTTGGACACGCGGATGCGGCGGTCATTCAGGTAGGCGCCGCGGCCGCGCGTGGCCGTGAACAGGTCGTTGCGCGAGGGGTCGTACACCACGGCGTGCTCGACCTTGCCCTTGAAGGACAGGGCAATGCTCACGCAGTACACGGGGAAGCCGTGGATGAAGTTGGTGGTGCCGTCCAGCGGATCGATGATCCAGACGTAGTCGGAGTTCTTGGCGCCGAACTCGTTGCCCGATTCCTCGGCCAGGATGCCGTGGCCCGGGTAGGCGCCCAGCAAGGTTTCGATGATGGCCTGCTCGGCCGCCTTGTCCACCTCGGTCACAAAGTCGTTGACCTGCTTTTGTGCGACACGCACGGATTCCACGTCAAGAGCCGCGCGGTTGATGATGGCGCCGGCGGCGCGTGCGGCCTTGATGGCCACGTTGAGCATGGGATGCAGGTTGGTCGACATAGATTGTGAGGCGTAGGCGGAGCAGCGGCTGTGCAAGGAGAGGACGGTCCTCTCTGGCAAAAGCAGGCTGTTTGACGCGGGTAAGAACGGAAAAAGCCGCGTCCGGCGATGCGGGGCGGCGACAATAGCGCGCAATTTTACCCGCCTTGTCCGTTTTGTGCTGCGCAACCTGTCCCGTCTTGGGGGCTCTGCCGGCGCCGGCAGGCCAGCGACGCCATGAAAACCCGATTCGTACTGATAGAAACCAGCCACGCCGGCAATGTGGGCGCCGCCGCCCGCGCCCTGAAGACCATGGGCTTTGACGACCTGGTGCTGGTGCGCCCGCGCTGGCCCAACGTGCTGCGCAAGGAAGAGACCATCCAGCGGGCCAGCGGCGCGCTGGACGTGCTGGGCAATGCGCGCGTGGTCGAGACGCTGGAGGAAGCGCTGGACGGCATCAGCCACCTGTGCGCCACGGCCATGACGCCGCGCGACTTCGGCCCGCCCACGCGCACGCCGCGCCAGCATTTCGAGCTGCTGCTCAGCGGGGCGCTGGATGTGCTGGCTGCGCCCGATGTGCCCGATGAAGCGGCGCCGACCACCGATGCATCCGTGCCGTCACCGGCTCCCGCGCCGCGCTGCAACCAGTCCGGCGTGGCCTTCCTGTTCGGCTGCGAGCGCTTCGGCATGAGCAACGACGATGTCTACCGCAGCGATGTGGCGCTGTCGATTCCGTCCAATCCGCAGTTCGGCTCGCTGAACCTGGGGGCGGCCATCCAGGTGGTGGCCTACGAATGGCGCCAGGCGCTGGGCGGCTTTCCCGTGGTGGAGCACACGCCCGCGCCGCAGCGCGCCGACGCGGCCCAGGTGGCCGGCATGCTGGGCCATTGGGAGCAGGCGCTGGCGCATATCGGCTTTCTTGATCCGGCCGCGCCCAAGAAGCTGATGCCGCGCCTCAACCAGCTTTTCAACCGCTCGCAACTGACCGCCGAGGAAATCCACATCCTGCGCGGTGTTGCGAAGGCCATGCTGCAGAGCACCCCACCGAAACGCTAGACTGAGCGGTCTTGTCAACAATAACCAGCCCCTAGATGCTTGACCGCCTGCGCTCCGATATCCAGTGCATCCTCGACCGCGACCCTGCGGCACGCAGCACCTGGGAGGTCATCACCTGTTATCCGGGTCTGCATGCGATCTGGCTGCAGCGCCCGGCGCACTGGTGCTGGAACCATGGCCTCAAGTGGCTGGGGCGCTTCATCTCGCACATCGGCCGCTGGCTCACCGGCATCGAGATCCACCCCGGCGCCGTCATCGGCGAGCGCGTCTTCATCGACCACGGCATGGGCGTCGTCATCGGCGAGACGGCCGTGGTCGGCGACGGCTGCACCATCTACCACGGCGTGACCCTGGGCGGCACCTCGCTGTACAAGGGCGCCAAGCGCCATCCCACGCTGGGCCGCGACGTGGTGGTCAGCGCGGGCGCCAAGGTGCTGGGCGGCTTCGAAGTGGGCGACGGTGCCAAGATCGGCAGTAATGCCGTGGTCATCAAGCCCGTGCCCGCAGGCGCCACGGCCGTGGGCATTCCGGCGCGCATCATCGCCAGCAAGAACGGCCACAGCGCCGATGTGACCGAGCACGACCTGGCATCGGCCAAGGCCGAGTCCATCAAGGTCCCGTCGGCTGCCGCGCCCCAGCCGTTCACGGCCTACGGCATCACCCAGGAAATGGACCCCGTGGCCCAGGCCATGCGCGGCCTGAGCGATGGCGCGGCCGCGCACGAGCAGCAGATCGCGCTGCTGTGGGAGGCCATTGCCAAGCTCTCGGCAGGCAGCAAGGTGGGCGACTGCGTACCCTGCGAGTCCGAGCGCCCGCAGGCCTTCCAGAAGGACAAGATCGACCAGATCATGGGCAAGTAGGCCTGCACAAGATCACCAAAGATCCCCAAGATCCCCCAAGAAGACCGGAGACTCCGACCAGCATGAACGTTGAACAGGCCTTGCATGCGCGCCGCTCCGTGCGCGCCTTCCTGCCCCAGTCGCCCGATGCGGCCCTGGTGCGCTCCCTGATGGAACAGTCGGCACAAGCGGCCTCGGGTGGCAACCTGCAGCCCTGGCGCGTGCTGGCGCTGACGGGCGAGCCGCTGCAGCAACTGCTGACCGCCGTTGCCGAAGCCGAGCCCCAGGACGCCCAGCCCGGCCTGTCCTACCCGCCCAACCTCTGGGAGCCCTACCGCAGCCGGCGCTTTGCCAATGGCGAGGAGCTGTACCAGTCGCTGGGCATTCCGCGCGACGACAAGCCCGCGCGGCTGGAGCAGCTGGCGCGCAACGGCCAGTTCTTCGGCGCGCCCGTGGGCCTGATCGTGGCGGTGGACGAGCGCATGGGCCTGCCGCAATGGGTGGACCTGGGCATCTACCTGCAGTCCTTCATGCTGCTGGCCTGCGCCAATGGCCTGGCCACCTGCGCCCAGGGCTTCTGGCGCCGCTACAACGACGCCGTGACCCAGGCGCTGGCGCTGCCCGAGGGCTACCACGTGGCCTTCGGCATTGCGCTGGGCTACGAGGACAAGGATGCCCCCATCAACGGCTGGCGTGCCACGCGCGCTCCGGTGGCCGAATGGGCACAGATGCGCGGCTTCGACTGAGCAGGGCCTTCAGGCCCCTGGGCAAACCCGCAGGGCAAGGGCGCCTTGCCATCCCCTATACTGCGCTCTGCTCCGGGGTGTGCTGATGCACTGAGATGCCAACCGGTCCATGCGCTGCATGGGCCAGGCGGCGAACCCGACGAACTTGATCCGGTTGATACCGGCGGAAGAAGAGCGGGACCCTGAAGCGGGGCCGAAGTCAGAGGATGGAAGTCCGCCACGGCGGATACACGCAGGGCCGCAACGGCCAGGCAGGCCACCATCCGAAGCACATCGACCCTTGCCAACCAAGGCTGCTCGTGCGCCTTGGCGTGCGTGGCAACCAGGGGCCAAGGCCATACGGCCCTGGCAGGCCCACACTGGCATAGCCCGGTGCGCGGCCTTTGGCACAGCCCAAGGAGTGTCCGGTTCCCGGAGCGTTGTTGATCGACGCTTTGAACGCAAGGAACCCGACATGAACGCTCCCGATTCCATCTTCACCCCCGCAGCCGGCGAAGCTCCAGACGCACAGCGTTTTTCCGACCTGCTGGCGCAGTCGCGCAAGCCGTTCCCGGCCTCCACCAAGAGCTATCTGCAAGGCAGCCTGCACGCCGGCCTGAGCGTGCCCGTGCGCGATATCCAGCTGACCAATGGCGAGCAGGTCAGCGTCTATGACACCTCGGGCCCCTACACCGATCCGGCCGTGGCCATCGACGTGCGCAGCGGCCTGCCGGGCGTGCGCAATGCCTGGATCGAGTCGCGCGGCGACAGCGAGTACTACGCCGGCCGCCTGCGCCAGGCCCTGGACGACGGCGGCAAGCGCGGCGAGGAAGACGAGCGCGTGGCCCGCCTGCGGGCCGAGGCCGCATCGCTGCAGCGCCAGCCGCGCCGCGCGAAAAGCGGTGGCAACGTCTCCCAGATGCACTACGCGCGCAAGGGCATCATCACGCCCGAGATGGAATACGTGGCCCTGCGCGAGAACGGCCGCCGCGAATGGATGGCCGAGTACCAGCAGGACGCCGCGCGCGAGGCGCGCCTGGCCGGCAACGGCCTGGGCGCCGCCATCCCCAAGATCATCACGCCCGAATTCGTGCGCGACGAAGTGGCGCGCGGCCGCGCCATCATCCCGGCCAACATCAACCACCCCGAGATCGAGCCCATGGCCATTGGGCGCAACTTCAAGGTCAAGATCAACGCCAACATCGGCAACTCGGCCGTCACCTCCAGCATCGAGGAAGAGGTCGAGAAGCTGGTCTGGGCCATCCGCTGGGGTGCGGACAACGTGATGGACCTGTCCACCGGCAAGAACATCCACACCACGCGCGACTGGATCATCCGCAACTCGCCCGTGCCCATCGGCACCGTGCCCATCTACCAGGCGCTGGAAAAAGTGGGCGGCATTGCCGAGGACCTGACCTGGCCCATCTTCCGCGACACCCTGATCGAGCAGGCCGAGCAGGGCGTGGACTACTTCACCATCCATGCCGGCGTGCGCCTGGCCTACATCCACCTCACGGCCCAGCGCCGCACGGGCATCGTCTCGCGCGGCGGCTCCATCATGGCCAAGTGGTGCATGGCCCACCACCGCGAGAGCTTCCTGTACGAGCACTTCGAGGACATCTGCGACATCATGAAGCAGTACGACGTCAGCTTCTCGCTGGGCGACGGCCTGCGCCCCGGCAGCGCCTCGGACGCCAATGACGAAGCCCAGTTCGCCGAACTCAAGACCCTGGGCGAGCTGACCCAACTGGCCTGGAAGCACGACGTGCAGACCATGATCGAAGGCCCCGGCCACGTGCCCATGCACATGATCCAGGCCAACATGACCGAGCAGCTCAAGCACTGCCACGAGGCGCCGTTCTACACCCTGGGCCCGCTGACCATCGACATCGCGCCCGGCTACGACCACATCGCCAGCGCTATTGGCGCGGCCATGATCGGCTGGTTCGGCACCGCCATGCTGTGCTACGTCACGCCCAAGGAACACCTGGGCCTGCCCGACCGAGACGACGTCAAGCAGGGCATCATCGCGTACAAGATCGCAGCCCACGCGGCCGACGTCGCCAAGGGCCACCCCGGCGCCCGCGCCCGCGACGACGCGCTGAGCCAGGCGCGCTTCGACTTCCGCTGGCAGGACCAGTTCAACCTGGGCCTGGACCCCGACACCGCCCAGGCCTACCACGACGAAACCCTGCCCAAGGACAGCGCCAAGGTGGCGCACTTCTGCTCCATGTGCGGCCCCAAGTTCTGCTCCATGAAGATCACCCAGGAAGTGCGCGAATTCGCCGCTGCCAAGGGCGTGGCCGAGCAGGAAGGTATTGCCGCCGGAATGCAGGCCAAGGCCGAGGAATTCAACCGCGCGGGCGGCGAGTTCTATATCCCCATCGTGGCGGCCAGCAGCGATACGACGGCGCGTTGATCGCGCGGCATTGAGCCGATCCGGGCTGCGTGCAATGCGCGGCCCGGTGGCCGCCGTGGATGGCGCGGCGGCCTTTCCTTGGGAAAACACCTAGCGGTCCGTGATGGCTGAGGATCAGTCCGTCGCCGAATCGTTTATCTCCAGCCACCTTCTCCCACCGAGAATTCCATGGCCAGCCGTTACCGGCGTTGCCCCGCAGGCTTCGCAGGCACAAGAACAAGAACGCGCTGACTGCACGGCCGCAGTTTTCACGCGTGGCCGGCAAGGATTTCAGTACGCCCTGGCCCTCGTGGCGAGGGCTTTCGCCAACTGGCAATCGGGAGGAGGAGACGACATGGCTAGAAGAACCATTCAATGGCTGGGCACGGCGCTTGCATTTGGCACGGCCCTGGCGGCCCAGGCCCAGAGTTCGGTCACGCTCTATGGGCGTGTGGTCGCGGGGGTGGACTACCAGAGCAATGTGTACGACCCGGCCACGGGGGGCTCTGGCAATCTGTGGCGGGCGGTGGGCAACCAGTGGGGCACGAGCATGCTGGGTTTCAAGGGGGAGGAGGACCTGGGCGGCGGGCTGCATGCGCTGTTCACGCTGGAGTCGGGCTTCAGCATCGACGATGCCAAATTCAACGGCGCAGGTTTCTTCAACCGCCGCACCTTCGTGGGCCTGCGCAGCGGCTGGGGCACGCTGAAGCTGGGCAAGGACCTGTCGATCTCGGATGCGCACTGGGCGCTGGACCCCACGGGCCAGCAGTTCATCGGCTCGGCCACGCTGGTGCGGGGGCGCAACTGGGGCGGGCATGACAACATGATCTCGTACGAAACGCCCAGCTGGGGCGGCCTGCGCGTGCTGGCGCTGACCGGCCTGGGCGAGCAGCCGCAGGGCGCATCGCGGCTGCGCAAGGATGCGCTGTCCGTGTCCTATACCGCGCCCACGTTCGAGTTGCGCGCCATCTACGATGTGGCCCGCGATGCCAATGGCCGCTTCAGCGATCTCTACACCACCTCCCGCAACCTGACGCTGGGCGGCACGGTGACGCTGTCCGCGCTCAAGCTGTTCGCGGGCTATGAGCAGCTGTCCGCGCCCGACAGCGCGGCCGGCGTGCCCAACAAGGCGCGGCAGTACTGGATGGGCGCGCGCTACAAGGTGTCAGGCCCGCTGACGCTGATCGGGGCGGGCTACCGCACCACGGTCAACAACGGCGGCGGCAGCGCCAACCTGTTCATGGCGGGTGCCGACTATGCGCTGTCCAGGCGCACGCTGCTGTACGCCAGCGTGGGCAATGTGCGCAATGGCGGCAATGCGAACTTCTCGGTGGAGACCACCAACAACAACCCGGCGCCGGGCGGCAGCCAGACCGGCTTCTACGTGGGCATGGCGCATTCGTTCTGACTCTGGCGGACCGTGGGTGGTGGCTTCAGGAAGCCGGCCACCCTCCGCCTAGGGCCTTGTGCAGCGTGAGCTGGTTCTGCAGGCGTGCCAGGTGCAGCGCGGACAGGGCCAGCTGCGCTGCGCGGCGGCGCTCCTGGGCGTCCAGCCAGGTGCGCAGCGGCACCTGGCCGGCGCGGTAGCGCGCTTCGTACAGCCGCGTGATTTCCACGGATTCCTGCGTGGCGCGCTGCTGGGCCTCTTCCTGGCGGGCCAGTTCGGTGCGGGCGGACAGGGATTTTTCCGTTTCGGCCAACGCGGCGTACAGCGTTTTGCGGAAGTTGACCACCGCCTCTTCGTACTGGCTGCGTGCAATGGCGGTGTTCAGCCGCATCTCGCGCACATTGAGAAACGGCAGGGCCAGGTTGGCGCCCAGGGCCGCCACGGGATTGGCCAGCACATCGAGCAGGGTGCTGCTGGAGGTGCCCAGGCTGCCGGTGAGCGACAGCCGGGGGTAGTAGCTGGCGGCCGTGGCATCGCTGCCGGCCAGGGCGCCGCGCAGCCGCAGTTCGGCGGCGCGCAGGTCGGGGCGGCGCCCCAGCAGGTCGGCGGGCAGGCCCGCCTGCACGGCGGGCAGGTCGGCCACGGGCAGCGCCAGGGGCTCGCCACCGGGCGGCTCGGCACCCTGCAGCAATTCGGACAATGCCTGGCGCAGTTCGGCGCGGGCCTGGGTGTATTGGCTCAGCAGGGCCTGCTGCTCGGCCAGGGCCTGCCGGGCCTCGCGCAGCTCCAGGCCGGACACTGCGCCGCTGCGGTACTGGGCCTGCACCAGGTCGATGGTGCGGCGCACGTACTCCAGGCTCTGGCGTGACATGTCCAGGCGCTCGTTGGCCAGCGCCAGTTGCCAGTACAGGCTGGCCGTGGTGGTGGTCAGCGACAGCGCCACGGCATCCTTGTCCTGCACGCTGGCCTGTGCTTCGAAGACAGCGGCATCGCGCTGCGCGCCCAGCCGGTCGAACAGGTCCAGCTCCCAGGCCACGCCCAGTGTGGCGCTGGCGTTCTCCAGGGTGCTGCGCTGGCTGCCCGACAGCGGGCGGCTGGCGCCCGTGCCTACGCTGCCGCTGGGCTGGGGCAGCAGCGCATGGCCTGCCAGTTGCGCCTGCAGCGCGGCACGCCGCACGCGGATGCCGGCCGTGGCCATGTCAGGATTGCGCGCCAGCGCCAGGTCAATCCAGGCATCGAGCCGTGGATCGCCGAAGCCGCGCCACCAGGCATCGGTCATGGGCGTGGGCGTGGGCGTGGCTGCCGGGGACGATGCCTGCGCATGTTCGAACTGCGCGGGCAGCTCCACCTGGGGCGCTTCGTAGGGGGTGCGCGTGATGGCGCCGCAGCCCGCAAGGGCCACGGCGCATGCCAGCGCGCTGGTCTTGAGCATATGCATGTCAATCTCTGGAGAGGGCCTGGACGGGGTCCAGGCGCGCCGCGCTGCGCGCGGGCAGGAAGCCGAAGGTGATGCCTATGAGCGAGGAGCAGGCGACGGCCAGCACGATGGAGGCGGCCGAGAACGACAGCTGGAAGCTGGAGCCCGACAGGCTCACTGCCAGGCCCAGGCCCAGCGCCAGAGAGACACCCAGGATGCCGCCCACGATGCAGACCAGCACGGCCTCGATCAGGAACTGCTGAAGGATGTCCGACTGGCGCGCGCCGATGGCCATGCGCACGCCGATCTCGCGCGTGCGCTCGGTCACCGACACCAGCATGATGTTCATCACGCCGATGCCGCCCACCAGCAGCGCGATCATGGCGATGGCCGAGACCAGCAGCGTCAGCGTGGTGCTGGTGCGCGTGATGGCCTGGCGGATCTGGTCGGAGTTCCAGACGAAGAAGTCCTTGGTGCCGTGGCGTTCCGTGAGCAGGCTGGTGGCCGCCTTCAGCGCGATCTCGGCCGGCACCTCGTCCTTGATGCGCAGCGTGATGCTGTCCAGGTGGTACTTGCCGACCAGGCGCGTGGCGGCCGCCGTGTAGGGCACGAAGAAGGTGGGCGTGGAGCCGCCGAAGCTGTTTTGCGCGGGGCGCAGCACGCCCACGATCTCCACGGGCATCTCGCCCAGCATCACCACCTCGCCCAGCGGGCTGGGGTTGCCGGGGAAGAGCGCTGTGGCGGCCTTCTGGTCGATGACCGCGACCTGGGCGTGCAGGTCCACGTCGCGCTGGTCGAAGAACCGCCCTGACGCCAGGCGCAGGCCCTTCACGCGGAAGTGCTCGAAGCCCACGCCCGTCACCTGGGCCATGGCCGCGTTCTCGCGGTACAGCGCCGTGACGCTGACCGACACATTGGGCGTGGCGCTGTCCACGTAGGGCTGCTCGGCCAGGGCCTGGGCATCGGCGGCGACCAGGGTCTCGATGGCGGCGGCGCGCGTGTCGCCGAAGTCCTTGCCGGGGAAGATGTCCAGCGTGTTCGTGCCCAGCTCGCTGATCTGGTTCATCACCTGCTGCTGCGCACCGCGCCCCAGCGCCACCACCGAGACCACGGCAGAGATGCCGATGATGATGCCCAGCATGGTCAGGAAGGTGCGCAGGCGGTGCGCGTTCATGGCCCGCAACGCCATGCGCAGCGCTTCGCCGAAGCGGTCGCCGAACATGCGCCAGGAGGCGGCGCGCGGGGCGGCTGTGGCCTCCAGCGGGGGCTTGCTTTCATGCGGGGCGCTGCGCCGGTCCGCGATGATGGCGCCGTCGCTGATCTCGATCACGCGCGAGGCGTGGGCGGCCACGGCCATGTCGTGCGTGACCAGGATGATGGTGTGGCCGTCGGCATGCAGCTCCTGCAGGATGCGCATGACCTGCTCGCCACTGGCCTTGTCCAGCGCGCCGGTGGGCTCGTCGGCCAGGATGACGGCGCCGCCGTTCATCAGCGCGCGGGCAATGGACACGCGCTGCTGCTGCCCGCCCGACAGCTGGCCCGGCCGGTGCTGCATGCGGTCGGCCAGGCCCAGGCGTTCGAGCAGGGCGGCCGAGCGCGCATGGCGGTCCGTGGGCGCCGTGCCGGCGTAGACCGATGGCAGCTCCACATTGCCCTGGGCCGTGAGGTCGGCCAGCAGGTGGTAGCGCTGGAAGATGAAGCCGAAATGCTCGCGCCGCAGCGCGGCCAGTGCATCGGGGCCCAGCTCGCCGGTCTCGCGGCCGGCGATGCGGTAGCTGCCCGAGGTCGGATGGTCCAGGCAGCCGAGGATGTTCATCAGCGTGGACTTGCCCGAGCCCGAGGCGCCGACGATGGCCACCATCTCGCCGGCCTCGATGGTCAGGTCGACGTCCTTGAGCACGGCGACCGTGGTGTCACCGGCGGGGAACTCCCTGCGCAGTCCCCGCATTTGCAGCAATGGCTGGTCCATGCTCACATTCCCATGGGGTCGGCGGCGGGGGCGTTGTTCGGGCCCGCCTCGCCGATCACCACCTGCTCGCCCGCCTCCAGGCCCGACAGCACCTGGGCCTGGGCATTGGTGCGCAGGCCGATGCGCACCTTGCGCTCGGCGACCTTGCCTTCGCCGTCGCGCACGCGCACGGTGTAGCTGTCGTCCTCTGCCCGGCTGCCCAGTGCGGCGGCCGGCACCAGCACGGCCTTGTCGGCCTGGGCCACGCGCACGGTGACCTGTGCGGTCATGGAAGGGCGCAGCTTGCCGTCCGGGTTGGGCACGTCGAACTGGGCGTTGTAGTAGATGGCCTTGGCGGCTGGCGTGGCCGCAGCGGGCGAGGCGCCGCCGCCCGCGTCATTGACGATGGAGGTCGGTGCGGGCTCGATGCGCTCTATCTTCGCCATGTGTTTTTGGCGGTTGCTGCCCAACGTGGTGAACCATGCGGTCTGGCCGAGCTGGATCTTGTCCACGTCGGCCTCGGCAATCTCGGCACGCACGGTCATCACGTCGAGCTTGGCCAGCATGACGATGGTGGGCGTGGTCTGGAAGGAGTTCAGTGTCTGGCCCTGCTTGGTGACCACGGCCACGATCACGCCGTCCATGGGCGCCACGATGCGGGTGTAGCCCAGGTTGATGCGCTCGGTCTCCACCTGGGTGCGTGCCTGCTCGATCTGGGCCTGCAGGGCGCCGACCTCGGCCTGGGCCGTGTCCAGCGCCGCCTTGGCGGCCTCATGGTCGGCGCGCGAGGTGGCGTCGGCCTGCAGCAGTTCCTGCTGGCGCTGGAAGGTGAGCCGGGCCTGGACGAGGGCGGCGCGCCGTGCGGCCAACTGCGCCTGCAGCGCGGTGACCGAGGCCTCGGCATTGCGCAGCTTGATGCGCTGCGGCTGGGCATCGACTTCGGCGATCAGGTCGCCGGCCTTGACCTGCTGGCCCAGTTCCACATGCAGGCGCTTGACCTGTCCGGAGACCTGGGCGCCCACGGCAACCAGCTCCTTGGCATGCAGCCGGCCCACGGCCAGCACGGTCTGCTCCAGGTTGCCCACGGTGACGGCGGCCGTCGCGTACCGGGTGGCGGGCTTGGCGCTGGCCTTCCACAGCGCGCCCCCGGCGATGATGCAGGCGCCCACCACGGCGCCAATGGTCCACTTGCGATTGAACTTCATTCTTCCCCTGCCGCGCGGTCGGCCGCAGGGGAAGAAGTTCCTGCCCGGCGCCGCGCCCAATGCTCGAACTTACCAGTCTGGCGCGGTTCGATGTCCCGGCATTGACCAAGGCATGGAGATTCAGTGGAGAAAAGCGAGGGGCGGGAGCGGCCGGGCTGCCCCCCGGCTCACCGCAAGTTCAGCGCCAGTTCAGCGCCAGTATTGGCACTTGCTCTCGGCCTTGGTGGTCCAGACCTGCTCGGCCGGCAGCTTCTTGACCAGCTTGTAGTAGTCCCAGGTGCCCTTGGATTCGGCGGGGGATTTCACTTCCATCAGGTACATGTCGTGCACGTAGCGGCCGTCCTCGCGCAGGTAGCCGCTGCCGAAGAAGTCATCCATCTTCATGCCGCGCCAGGTGGCCATGACCTTGTCGGCGTCCAGCGTGCCGGCCTTCTCCACGGCCTTGAGCCAGTTCATGGTGGCCGAGTAGTCGGCCGCCTGGATCTCGCTGGGGCGGCGCTGGGTCTTGGCCATGAAGGCATCGGCGAACTTGCGCGAGGCATCGTTCATGTCCCAGTACCAGCTGGTGGTGAACTGCATGCCCTGGGTGTTCTTCAGGCCCAGGCTGTGCACGTCGGTGAAGAACACCAGCAGGCCGGCCAGCTTCATGTCCTTGGTCACGCCGAACTCGCGCGCCGCCTTGATGGAGTTGATGGTGTCGCCACCCGCGTTGGCCAGGCCCAGGATCTGGGCCTTGGAGTTCTGTGCCTGCAGCATGAAGCTGGAGAAGTCGCTGGCGTTCAGCGGCGTCTTGACCGAGCCCAGCACCTTGCCGCCGCGCGCCTCGATGATCTTGGTGGTATCGGCCTCCAGCGCATGGCCGAAGGCATAGTCGGCCGTCACGAAGTACCAGCTCTTGCCGCCGGCCTCCACCACGGCCGCGCCCGTGCCCTTGGCCAGGGCCACGGTGTCGAAGGCATAGTGCACGGTGTAGGGGCTGCACTGCTCGTTGGTCAGCGCCGAGCTGCCCGCGCCGTTGTCGATGAAGACCCGCTTTTTCTCCTGCGCCACCTTGGCCATGGACAGGGCCGTGGCCGAGTTCGTGCCGCCAAACACCAGGCTGATGCCCTGCGTGTCGATCCACTCGCGCGCCTTGCTGGCGGCAATGTCGGCCTTGTTCTGGTGGTCGGCCGTCAGCAGCTCGATGGGCTTGCCCAGCAGCTTGCCGCCGTAGTCGTCGATGGCCATCTGAATGGCCACGGCGCCGTTCTTGCCCTCGACATCGGCATAGAGACTGGACATGTCGGTGATGAAGCCGATCCGAACCTTGTCCTGCTGCGCCAGGGCCGGCGTTGCCAGTGCGGCGGCGCACAGTGCCAGGGCCAGCGGTGTCATCAGCGATGTCTTGGGGCGTTGCTGCATGAAGTCTCCTTGCTTTGGATGGAAAAAGCCCGCTGCTGTTGCGCAGGGGCCGGGGTGATTCCATGCTGGCAGGGACAGGGGCCTGCCGCATTGGGGCAAGCACGGGCTTGGTGGCCCCGGTGCGACAGTCAGGCCGTGCGGCCGCAAAAAAGGCAGCCCTGAGGCTGCCTTGTTGGATGCACCGTGGGCCTCCTGGCCTGGACCTCAGTCAGCAGTGCGCGGCGCGCGCACGGCACTTTTGGGCCGGAAGGCCTTGCAGACGCTGTCATCCGTTTCCAGATAAGGCCCGCCGATCAGGTCCACGCAATAGGGCACGGCCGCAAAGATGCCGTTGACCGTTTGCGTGCCATCAGGGTTTTGCAGGCCTTGCAGAGTCTCGGCAATCGCCTTGGGCTGGCCAGGCAGGTTGATGATCAGGCTCTTGCCACGGATCACCGCCACCTGGCGCGACAGGATCGCCGTGGGCACAAAGGCCAGGCTGATCTGGCGCATCTGCTCGCCAAAGCCCGGCATTTCCTTGTCGGCCACGGCCAGGGTGGCCTCGGGCGTGACATCGCGCGGGGCGGGGCCGGTGCCGCCCGTGGTCAGCACCAGGGAGCAGCCTGCATCGACCAGTTCGATCAGCGTGGCGCTGATGCCGGCCTGCTCGTCGGGGATCAGGCGCGGCTCGAACGTGATGGGGTTCCTGAGCGCGCGGGTGAGCCAGTCCTGCAGGGCCGGCAGGCCCTTGTCCTCATAGACGCCGCTGCTGGCACGGTCGCTGATCGAGACGATGCCGATGCGCACAGCGTCATGGACGGGTTCACTCATCGTCAGCTTCCTCGCCAGCGCCGTCAACGTCCTCGGCAGTCTCGCGGCCCGTGCCGCCCAACTGCTGGCGAACCAGCTGGAACAGGTCGCGGTAGGCGCGGCCCTTGCGCTGGGCCAGGCCGGTGGATTCCTGCACATTGGCCTCATGGGCGCCCGGCATGTCCTTGCGGGCCTGGCGGATCAGGGCGCGCAGCTGCTGGGTGTCGGTGTCGGGGAAATGGTCCAGCCAGATGGACAGGGCCGATTCCTCGGCAATCAGGCGGTCGCGCCATTGCTCGGCGGCGTGCAGGGCCATCTTCTCGGCGGCCGAGCCGTTGTGCTGCTCGTCCAGTGCCGCGCGCACGGCGGCGATCTCGGTCTCGTCCAGCTTGCGCATGAGCTTGCCGACGAATTGCATCTGGCGGCGCTTGCCTTCGAAATTGGTGATGCGCTTGGCCTCGGCCAGGGCATCGGCCAGCTGGTCGGGCAATTGCAGGCGCTTGAACAGGTCGGAGCGCAGCGTCAGCAAATCCTTGCCGAGGTCCTGCAAGGCGTCGGACTCGCGCTTGAGATCCGTCTTGCTGGAGTCGGGGGTGCCTTTGAGTTCGGCCTTGAGCTGCAGGTCGAGTTCGCTGCCTTCGGCAACGAAGTGACCTTTGACGTAGTAGCCTTTTTTGGGTTTGCGTGACATGGGGTAGGGGACAAATGCAGTGGCGGCGCGGAGAGCGCTGCAGTGGCGGCTATCATAGCCGCCGCTATGAAAAAACCCCGTCCCCGCTCGGCAAGCACCGCCAAACCGCAGGCTGATTCCGGCTTCAGCTACAGCCAACCGTTTTTTGAAGACTTGGTGGACCGTGCCCTGGTCCACGCCAAGAAGCTCGGCGCCACCAACGCCGGGGCCGAGGCTTCCGAGGGCTGCGGCCTGAGCGTGAGTGTGCGCAAGGGGGCTTTGGAGACCGTGGAGCGCAACCGCGACAAGTCGCTGGGCGTGACCGTCTACCTGGGCAACCGCCGTGGCAACGCCAGCACCTCGGACTTCTCGGATGCCGCCATCCAGCAGACCGTGCAGGCCGCCTACGACATCGCGCGCTTCACCGCCGAGGACCCCATGGCCGGCCTGCCCGATGCGGCCGACATCGCCCAGCCCGGCACCCACCGCGACCTGCAGCTGTTCCACCCCTGGGACCTCACCAGTGAGGCTGCGGCCGAACTGGCGCTGCAATGCGAGGAAGCCGCGCTGCGCACGCACAAGCGCATCACCAACAGCGAAGGCGCGGGCGTCTCGGCCCAGCAAAGCCATTTCTTCAGCGCCCACACCAATGGTTTCCGTGGCGGCTACGCCAGCTCGCGCCACAGCCTGTCGGTGGCGCCCATCGCCTCGCTGCCCGGGCGCAATGGCGAGATGCAGCGCGACGCCTGGTACAGCTCCATGCGCAACGCGGCCGACCTGGCATCGCCCGAAGCCGTGGGCCGCTACGCCGCCCAGCGCGCCCTGAGCCGCCTGGGCAGCCGCAAGATCCCGACCACCGAATGCCCGGTGCTGTTCGAGTCCACGCTGGCCGCAGGCCTGCTGGGCAGCTTCGTGCAGGCCGTCAGCGGCGGCGCGCTGTACCGCCGCAGCACCTTCCTGCTCGACTCGCTGGGCAAGCCCGTCTTCCCCAAGCACATCGACATCACGGAAGATCCCTTCATCCTCGGCGGCAAGGGCAGCTCGCCCTTCGACGAGGAAGGCGTGCGCGTGCAGGCCCGCAAGGTGGTGGATGCCGGCCGCGTCGAGGGCTACTTCCTGTCCAGCTACTCGGCCCGCAAGCTGGGCATGAAGACCACCGGCAATGCTGGCGGATCGCACAACCTGGTCATGACCTCGCGCCGCACCAAGGCCGGCGACGACCTGCCCGCCATGCTCAAGAAACTGGGCACGGGCCTGTTCGTGATCGAGCTCATGGGCCAGGGCGTGAACTACGTGACCGGCGACTACTCGCGCGGTGTCAGCGGCTTCTGGGTGGAGAACGGCGAAATCGCCTTCCCCGTGCATGAGATCACCATCGCCGGCAACCTCAAGGACATGCTCAAGGGCATCGAGGCCGTGGGCGCAGATGCCTACAACTACGGCGCCAAGACCGTGGGCTCGATCCTGATCAACCGGATGAAGGTGGCGGGCAGCTGAGCGCTGGTTCAGCTCAAGAATAAAGCGGCTTTTTGAAGCCGCTTTTTTGTGGATCTACACCACTCGCTGCCTCTGCACGCCCAGCCCCTCGATCCCCAGCTCCATCACATCGCCAGCCTTCAGATAGCGCGGCGGCTTCATGCCCATCCCGACTCCCGGGGGCGTGCCGGTGATGATGAGGTCGCCGGGCTCCAGCGTCATCACGCGGCTGCAGTGGCTGATGAGTTCGGCGCAGCCAAAGATCATGGTGCGCGTGCTGCCGCTCTGGCGGCGCTCCCCGTTCACATCCAGCCATAGCTGCAGGGCCTGCGGATCGGGCACTTCGTCGCGCGTGACCAGCCAGGGACCGATGGGGCCGAAGCGGTCGAAGCCCTTGCCCTTGCTCCACTGGCCACCGCTGCGGTCGATCTGGTATTCGCGCTCGGACACATCGTTGGCAAGGCAGTAGCCGGCCACATGCTCCAGCGCATCGGCCACGGACACATTGCGCGCGCGCTCGCCGATGACGATGCCCAGTTCCACCTCCCAGTCCATGCGCGTGCTGCCCTCGGGCAGGGGGATGTCGTCGTCGGGGCCGCAGGCGCAGCTGGGCCATTTGGCGAAGAGGATGGGCTCCTTGGGAATGGGCATGCCGGCTTCCTCGGCATGGTCGCGGTAGTTCAGGCCGATGGCGACGAACTTGGACATGCCGCTCCACGGCATGCCGATGCGCACCGGGCCTTGCACCAGGGGCAGCCTGGCAGGGTCGATGGCGGCCAGGGCCCGCAGCGCCTCGCGGCCCAGCAGGCGGGGCGTGTAGTCGTCCAACAGGGCGGACAGGTCGCGGATCTGGCCTTCGGCATCCAGCAGGCCGGGCTTTTCCTGGCCTTCGGGGCCGAATCTCAGCAGTTTCATGGAGTCTCCTTGGAATGCTCTGGAATGTCTTGAAATGGGCAGTCTGCTTAGTCCACCTGGATGCCTGCCTGCCGGATCAACTGGCTCCAGCGTGCCAGGTCGGCTGCCGTCTGCAGCCGCAGTTCTGCAGCGGTGGGGGCGTAGACGCTGGCGCCCATTTTGCGGAATTTCTCGCGCAGTCCGGGTGATGCCTGGGCCTTGTCCACGGCCTGGCGCATGCGCTGCACTTCCTGCGAGGGTGTGTCCTTGGGCGCGTACAGCGCAATCCACAGGTCGCCAACCAGGCCGGCAACGGTGTCGCGGGCCAGGGGCAGGTCGGGCAGGAACTCGCTGCGCTGGTCGGAGAACACGGCCAGGGCTTTGACGTCGCGGCTTTGCAGGTAGGGCATGGCTGAAGGCAGGGTGCTGATCAGCATCTGTATGCGCCCGGCCATCAGTTCGGTCATGGCCGGGGCCACGCCACGGAAGGGGACATGGGAGGCATCCACCTTTTCGGCGCGCTTGAGGAATTCCATGAGGATGTGCGAGTAGGTGCCGTTACCGGCAGAGCCGAAGAAGTACCTGCCCGGCTCCCTGCGCAGCAAGGCCAGCAGCTCGGGCAGGGTGGACGGCGCAAAGTCCTTGTTGACCAACAGCACATGGGGCACGCTGGCAATGCCGGCCACGGGCACGAAGTCGCGCAGCGTGTCGAAGCCCGGGTTGGCGAACAAGCCGGGGTTCATGGTGACGATGCTGGCCGATGTCAGCAGCCAGATGTTGCTGCCGGCTTCGGCGCGTGCCACGTAGGCTGCGCCGACATTGCCCCCGCCGCCGCCCCGGTTCTCGACCACCACGGGCCGGTCGAGTTCGCCGCGTAGCAGCGGCTCCATGACGCGCGCCACGATGTCGTTGGAGCCGCCCGGCGCGGCAGGCACCACCAGGGTGACCAGTTGCGCAGGGGCCGCGTGGGCTGGCAAAGAGAGCAGGGCGGCGTGGCCCAGGGCTGCCGCCGTGGCGACCCTGGTGAGCAAAGTCCTGAGAAAGGCCATGGTATGTCTCCTTCGTTGTATGGGCTGAGGGTTCATTCGGTCGGGGCAGGGTGATCGCTCCAGGCGCCCGGTGGCACCAGGTGCTGGTGCTCTCCCAGCGCAGGGCCCAGGCTGCGGATGGACCCGGGTGTGCGCGACAGGCGCGGAAAGACGTTGTGCATGGGCAGCGGCTGGCCGTCGGCATCGGGGATGCAGGTGATGCAGGCCCTGGCGCGCACATGCTCGTCGGCCAGCAACTGCTCCACGTCAAGCACCGGCCCCACGGTCACCTCCCATTGGCCGAAGTGCAGCAGGTTGTCCTGCAGGCTGCGCTGTGCCACAAAGCCGGCGATCAGCGCGTCCAGCGCATCGACATGTCGCAGCCGTGCCGCGTTGGTGGCGAAGCGGGGATCGCTGCACAGGTCCTTGCGGCCCATGGCCTCGAAAATCCGTTCGGCCATGCGCTGGGTGGAGCCCGACATCACCAGCCAGCGCCCGTCGGCGCACTGGTAGGCATTGCGCGGTGCGGCGATGTCGGCACGGTTGCCCATGCGCCGTGGCCGCCGGCCGGTGCGCTGGAAGATGGCGGGGTCGGGGCCGAGCACGGCCAACATGGGTTCCAGCAGCGACAGGTCCACCACCTGGCCGCGGCCACCATTGGTTTCCACTTCGCGCAGTGCGAACATGGTGGCGCCCACGCCCGCCAGGCCCGCGATCATGTCGGCCAGGCCGAGGTTGGGCAGGGCGGGCGGCTTGTCGGGAAAGCCATTCTTCTGGGCAAAGCCCGAGAAGGCTTCGACCAGGGTGCCAAAGCCGGGTCGTTGCGCATAGGGACCGGTCTGGCCCCAGCCTGAGATGCGCACGATCACCAGGCGGGGATTGCGCTGCAGCAGGACATCGGGTCCCAGTCCGAACTTTTCCAGTGCGCCGTGGCGAAAGCTCTCCACCAGGACCTGTGCCGATTCGGCCAGCTGCAGAAGACTTCGCACATCGGCCCCGTCATGCAGGTCCAGGCAGATGCTTTTCTTGTTGCGCGCGTAGATCTGCCACCACAGCGGCTGGCCGTCGTTCTTCCAGTCGCGCAGGGTATCGCCGCCCGGCGCCTCGACCTTGATCACTTCGGCGCCGAAGTCGGCCAACTGCAGCGTGAGCATGTTGCCTGCAGCCAGGCGCGACAGGTCGAGCACGCGGATGCCGCGCAGGGGCAGGGCGCCTGTGTTGTCCGTGGCGTTCATGCGGCTTCCCCGGTGCTGCGCAGCAACTGGCGTGCGCGCTCAGCAATGGGTGCATCGACCATGCGGCCGTCAACGGCCGCGGCGCCCTGTCCCTGCGCCAGCGCCTGTTCATAGGCCAGCACGGTGTCGCGCGCCTGGCGCAGATCCTCTTGGCTGGCTCCGAACGCTGCGTGCACGGCCGCCAACTGGGCCGGGTGGATGCAGGCGGCACCTTGCATGCCCAGTGCGCGGGAGATCCGGGCCAGTTCGCCGAACTGCGCAAGATCCGCATAGCCGCCGATGCTGCCTGCCAGCCCCATGGGATGCAGCCCCGCTGACACGGCTGCGATGACCACGGCCTGTGCCGGCATGGCAAGGGCCTGGGGTGTGGGCGCCACGCCCAATGCAGTGGCGAAGTCCTCGCCGCCAAAGGCCAGCGACACCAGCCGGGGTGAGGCCCGGGCAATGTCCTGCAGGCGCATCAGCCCGGTGGGCGTCTCCACGATGGCCTGCAGCAGCACCGGCGGGCTGCCGTGGATATCGGCCAGGGCTGCGATGCGCTGCACATCGGCGGCAGATTCCACCTTGGGGATGACCAGGCCATCGCAACCAGCCTGCAAGGCGGCCTCGGTATCGGCCTGTGCCAATGCCCTGTCCGCGTTGATGCGCACCAGCACGGGGCACGGCCCGCTCAGGCTGGCGATGGCCGGTTGCAGCATGGCGCGGGCCTGCTCCTTCTGCGCGGGGGCAATGGCGTCTTCCAGGTCCAGCACGAGGGCATCGGCACCGCGCCGCCCTGCGCTGGCCAGCATGCGTGCGGAGGTTGCAGGAACATATAGCAGGGATCGGGGGTGGAACGGCATGGGGCTTGGGTAGCGGAGTGGCGGTAAGCACAATGTAGGCAGCACCTCGCAGCGCATGGCTGAGGAATTCAGAACCGGCCTTCGTGCAAATCGAACCCCTCTTCGGACCTGACATGGAATTGCGCCAGCTCAGATACCTGATTGCCGTGATCGATGCCCAGAGCATCACCCGCGCCTGTGATGTGCTGCACGTGGTGCCATCCGCCGTGAGCCACCAGCTCAAGCTGCTGGAGCAGGAACTGCAAAGCACGCTGCTGGTGCGTGGCGCGCTGGGCGTGCAGCCCACGGCCACGGGCCGGCTGCTGTACGGCCAGGCACAGGCCATCTTGCGGCAGGTGGCCGATGCGCGGGCCTGCGTTCAGGTCGAGGAATCGCAGGTGGCCGGTTCTGTATCGGTGGCCATTGCGGGCAGCATCGCCCAGGTGCTGGCCGTTCCCCTGCTGGCCGCCTGCCGCGAGCGCTGGCCGGCCGTCATCCTGTCCATCCACGAAGGGCTGAGCGGCCATCTGGTGGAGGGCGTGCACAGCGGCCGCTTCGACATGGGGGTGCTCTATGCCTCGGAGGCCACGGCCAAGCTGGAGACGCGGCCCGTGGTACGCGAGCCTTTCTTCTTCGGCTGCGCCCGCGCCCTGGCGCCCGAGGCGGATGGCAAGCCCATGTCGCTGCAGGATCTGGCACGGCATCCACTGCTGCTGCCCAGCCTGCCCAACGCCACGCGCGGTGCGCTGGACCGGGCCTTTGCGGCGCTGGACACCGGCTACCAGGTGGCAGGCGAGGTGAACTCCACTGCCACCCAGATCGGTGCGGTGCGCGCAGGGCTGGGCGCCAGTGTGCTGCCGTGGATCAGCCTGCGCATGCTGCGGCCACGGCGCTCCACGGTGATCCGCCCCCTTGACGTCGAGCACCTCTACCGCGACGTGCTCACGGCCACGAAGCCGCAGGCCGTCCGCAGCCGGGCCAGCGCCATGGTGCTGGCGCAGCTGGAGCACCTGCTGCGGGATATCTACGCGCCCCTGGCTTCCCATCGCTGACTGCGGACCGCTGGCAGCCCCATGCCTGCATGTCGGCAAGGCGCTGTCCTACTGGATGTGCAGGGTTTGGGAAGGCGATGCGATTGATTCAAATTGTCAAATTTGTTCCTGGATGTGTTTCTTCCGTGCCAGCAGTCTGGCCGGTTTGCGTAGGTGGTTCGAGGGAGAGCGACGTGGGTTTTCTGAGGCGTATGAAGTTGGGAACCATGCTGGGCATGGGTTTTTTCGCGGTGATCGTGGTTTGCGTATGCGTGGCGGCCTTCGGCTGGATGAAGTTGCATGACCAGGGCGAGCAGCTGCGCGTGCTGGCCGAGGACCGCATGGGCAATCTGGCCCGGCTGCAATCGCTCAAGGACAACGCCAATGCGTCGGCGCGGGTGGTGCGCAATCTGGCGCTGATCACCGATCCGGCGCAGATGGCCGAGGAGAGCCGCCGGCTGGATGAGGTGGTTGCCAGGAACGGCCTGGTCATGAAGGAGCTGGACCAGCGCCTGCAGACCGAGCAGGCGCGCCGGCTCTTTGCCGACATACGGCAGGCGCGCCAGCCTTTCGTGGAGACCATGCGCCAGGCCGGGGACCTGGGCCTGGCCAACCAGGGCGATGCCGCCAGGGATCTGATCATGGGGCGCCTGCGCTCCTTGCAGACGACCTATTTCGATGCGGTCGAGGCACTGGTCGATTACCAGAAGGCACAGACGCAGGCCACGGTGGACGGCTCGCTGCGCCGCGTGGCCGAAGACGGCGTGGCCATGCTGGTGCTGACGCTGCTGGCCGCAGCGCTGGGCGGTCTGGTGGCCTGGATGATCACCAGGACGGTCAAGCAGCAACTGGGCGGAGAGCCCTCCTATGCCGCCGGGGTGGCGCGCCAGATCGCGCAGGGCGATTTGTCCGTGCGGGTGCAATTGGCGCCCGGCGACACCTCCAGCCTGCTGCGCGCCATGGAGGACATGCGGGCCGGCCTGGCGCGCGTGGTCGCCGATGTGCGGCAAAGCAGCGAATCGATTGCGACCGGCGCCAGCCAGATTGCCTCGGGCAATGCGGACCTGAGCCAGCGCACGGAAGAGCAGGCCAGCAATCTGGAGCAGACCGCCGCCTCCATGGAGGAGATGAACGCCACCGTCAAGCTCAATGCCGATACGGTGCGTACAGCCACCCAACTGGCCGCATCGTCGAGCCAGGCCGCCACCGGCGGCGGCAAGATCGTGGACCACGTTGTGGCCACCATGGAGCAGATCACCGCCAGTTCCCGGAAGATCGAGGACATCATCGGCGTGATCGACTCCATTGCCTTCCAGACCAACATCCTGGCGCTCAATGCCGCCGTGGAGGCGGCGCGGGCCGGCGAGCAGGGGCGAGGCTTTGCGGTGGTGGCATCCGAAGTGCGCAGCCTGGCCCAGCGCAGCGCGGGGGCAGCCAAAGAGATCAAGGCCCTGATAGGCGAGAGCGTTTCCAAGGTGGACGAGGGCTCGGGCCTGGTGAGCGAGACGGGTTCCGCGATGAAGGACATCGTCCAGCAGGCGCAGCGCGTTGCCGACCTGATCGGCGAAATAGGCGCGGCCACGGCCGAGCAGGCCGACGGCGTGGCGCAGGTGGGCGATGCCGTCGTACAGCTTGACCAGGTCACGCAGCAGAATGCGGCCCTGGTCGAGGAATCGGCGGCGGCTGCCGCAAGCTTGAACGCGCAGGCTGCCAGGCTGGTCGATCTGGTCAGTCTGTTCAAGCTGGACGGGGTGTCCTCGTCCGTGTCCCTGCCCGCGTCCTCACCGGCCCAGGCGCCAGCGCCGGCCGCCGCAGGCAGCAAGGGCGGCCAGCGGACGATGGCGTCCGCAGCGGCACCCAGGGTTACTGCAGCGCCTGCCAAGGTCACCCCGCTGCGCAATGCGGGCGAGCGTGTGGACGAGAACTGGGAAGTGTTCTGACCGCGAGCGCGGCAATGCCGCGCTGTGAGCGTTGAACCGGGGGACTTGCCGGCCTCATGCCGTCGGATGGGGTGGGGTCTGCCCCGGTGCCTGCCCAGATGCCTGCCCCGGTGCATGGGCCGGCATGTTGCGCACATGCAGGTCCAGCTGCGGGAAGGCCACGGCAATGCCAGCGTCCTTGAGCCGGTCGTTGACGCGGCGGTTGAGGTCGTGGCGCACGGGCAGGCGGTCTTCGACCTTGCCCACGTAGGCGCGCAGCTCGAAGCGCTGGCCGTTGCCTTCCAGCGCCATGAACCAGCAGTTGGGCTCGGGTTCGCGCAGCACCTGGGGGTGTTCCCTGGCAATGCCCAGCAGCATGTCGCGCACTCGCTCGGGGTCGTTGCCGTGGGCCACGGGCACGTCGATCACCAGGCGGGTCACGTCGTCGCTCAAGGTCCAGTTCGTCACCTGGCCGGTGATGAAGGTCTTGTTGGGGATGACGATTTCCTTGTTGTCGAAGTCCAGCACCGTGGTGGCCCGCGTGCGGATGCGCGTGACGGTGCCGGTGAGGGTGTCGATGGTGATGACATCGCCCACGCGGAAGGGCCGCTCCACCAGCAGGATCAGGCCCGAAACGAAGTTGGCGAAGATCTCCTGCAGGCCGAAGCCCAGGCCCACGGTGAGCGCCGCCACCATCCACTGCAGCTGTCCCCAGCGCAGGCCCAGCAGCGTGAAGGCGCTGACCGTGCCCGCGATGGTGATGGCGTAGCGCGCCAGCGTGGCCAGGGTGTAGCGCGCGGAGCTGCTGATGCGGTTGGAGGCCGACAGCGTCACTTCCAGCAGGCCCGGCAGGTTGCGTGCAAAGCTGAAGGTGAGCAGCAGGATCATCACGCCCAGCAGCGCATCCATCAGGCTCACGGGGGCGGCATGCGCGATGCCGTCGGCGCCGGTGTTGGTGGTGTACCAGAGCACCACGCCCTCGGAGCGCAGCAGCGCAGGCAGCACGGGCAGCCAGGCGTAGACCAGGGTCAGCACGACCAGCACCTGCTGCAGCAGGCCCAGCAGCCGGTGCGCCTGGGCGCCCACGGTGACCAGGGCCATCTGGGTGGCTTCGTCGGTGGGTGCCTTGCCGGTGTCCACGCCCGAGCCGCTCTGGGCCAGTCTGGCGGCTTCGCGCAGCCGGTTCAGCGCCAGGCGCCGTTCGCCCAGCAGCAGCCAGCGCCGCAGCAGGTTGACCACGACCTCGACCGCGCCCAGGAACACGAAGCTGGCCATCAGGGCCTGGATGAATTCGGTGGCCGTGTAGACATAGCCGAGCACGATGCCCACGGCCAGCGCGCTGAGCATGAGCATCAGCACCACGCTGACGATCTGGCCCCAGTGGATGCCGGGCCGCTTTTGCTGCATGACACGGCGAAAGTACAGCCAGGCCATCCAGGCCAGGCCCAGCGACAGCATGAGGATGGAGATGCGGCCCCAGGTGCTGATGGCGTGGTTGTCATGGCTGTAGAAGGCCAGGCCGCCCAGCAGTTCGGCAGGCACGATCAGCCAGGCGGCGCGGCGCACCATCTGGCGCAGCATCTGCACGCGGGCGGCCGGCCAGCCGAAGTGGGCCAGTGCCAGCCCGCCCGGGCAGAACAGGGCGTTGAGCAAGGTGGCCACGAAGATGAAATCGCTGAGCTGGACCAGGGTGGCGCCCAGCGGCTCCAGCGCCGTGCCCACGGTTTCGGGGCCTTGCAGCAGGCTGCCCAGCGCCGCGGCTGCAAAGCTCCAGGGCAGGGTGTAGAGCAGGCTCCAGCCCAGCGCGAGCAGGCTCAGCCCGAAGTTGTCGCGCATGAAGTCGCCCACGCGCACGGCGATGGACTGCAGCTGGCGCAGCGCGTAGCGGCGCAGGCCCAGAAGCAGGGCCACGATCAGGCCGACGGCGCCAAAGGCCCAGGGATCGTTCCAGATGCTGGCGGCCAGGGCGCGCGCGGTTTTCCAGGGGGAGCTGCTGCCTTCGATGTCCTGCTCCAGCGCCTGCCACTCGCTGAGCCAGGTGCGGTCCATGGGGCGGTGGCTGGGGAACCACAGCAGTTCCTTGTCCAGCACCTGGCGCAGTTCGTTGCCGCTGCGCAGGGCGGCGCGCAGGGCTTCATCGGTCTGCTCCAGCACGGCAATGCGGCGCAGCAAAACGGGCTGCAATTGATCGGTGAGCGCCACCTGCCGGGCCAGCAGGGCGGTCTGCTGTGCCGAGGTGGATGCATTGATGGCCGTGGTGGCGCTGGCGGCAGGTTCAGGTGCCGCCACGCCGCCTGCATCCGCAGCGTCGGCCGGGGCCTGTGCCGCCGTGTCCGCGCCGGGGTTCTGGCGCCATTTGCTGGAGTTGAACAGCATCAGCCGCAGCTCGGCCAGCTGGCGCTGCACGGCGCGGTGCCTGGACTGCAAGGTGTTGCCGGACGACAGCTCCACGCGCTGCTGCCACAGCCACTGGCCCACGGCCGCGCTGCCACCGCCCAGCCGCAGGCGTGCCTGGGTGTCGCGCAGCGTGGCGCTCAATTGGTCGCGGACATATTCGTCATTGGCCAGGGTCTTGCGCTCCTGCGCCAGCTCATTGGAGTTCTTGAGGATCTGCGCGGCCAGCGCCGCATTGCGCTGGGCCAGGTCGCGTATGGCGGGATCGGCGGCGGAAGCGTGCTGGGCGGCCAGCTCCATCTCCTGCACCTGCTGCTCCAGTTGCTGGCGGCTGCGCTCGGCAATGCGCTGGGTCAGCCAGGCGGCGCGCGGCATGCGCTCCAGCAGCTCGCGGCGCTGGGCCTGCAGCTGGGCGGCCAGCAGGCGCTGGCGGGCTTCGATGGTGGACTGCTCTTCCTGTCGCAGCGCCAGCTCCAGCAGGGCGCGGCGGTGCTCTGCGCTGCGCCGTGCCTGGCGGGCCTGGGTGAGGTCGGGGGCTTCGCCGGGCTCGGCGGTCACGGGCTCGGCGTTTTCCTGCGCGCGTTGTTGGAGGATGGACAGATCGATGCGTCCCGGGCCGGGCTGGGACACCAGGTTGGCCTGGTCGGCCGCGGATTTTTCGATGCCCACCTTGAGTGCGGCGATGGCATCGCGCTCATCGGCCAGCAGGCGTTCCAGCACTTCCTGGCTGGCGTTGGCGGGAACGCGTTCCTTCCAGCGATCGAACAGGCTGCCCAGCTGCTCGTCGCTCAGCGGCGCGGGCAGGGCCGGCACGGGCGTGCGTGCCCTGGCGCGCAGGCGGTCCAGTTCCTGCGCCAGCGCATCGGCTTCCTTTGTCGCCGATGCGGCGGCATCCAGTTGGGCCTGAATGGCGTTGCTTCGTTCCTTGTCGGACGCGGAGCCACCGCCCAGCGTGCCCTGCAAGGCACCCAAAGGGCCTGCTGCCGGTGCGGCCTTGGCCAGGCCCGGTGCCAGCAGGGCGAGCAGCAGGCCGAGCACCAGGCACATGGCCCGCAGCAGCTGCATCGGCGTCACGGCAGCCAGTTTGCGCGATGGGCGACCGGCGGCAAGTAGGGGGTTGTCGGCAGGAGACATCGGTTCTGAATTCGGGCCTGTGCCGCTGTGTGAGTGCGGACTATCATTTGTCAAAAGTGGGAGCGTCAGGCGCTGTATTCACGGGCCTTGCTGCAGGCCCGGCTGGCTCAAGCCCCTGTCCCGGCGCCGCAAAAAGCGGGGTAGTCCAGGAACCTGACATTGTGACCTCGCGCGCAATGCAGACATGTGGGACGTATGAGCTATTCAAAGCCGATGCAAGGTGCTACAACAGTTCCACACGGTAGCGAATGCCTTGCAACTTCGCGGCACTGTTCGCCCTCGGGTGCCGCCGGGAGAGGTCGTATGGATGTCATCAGCAACTCGGCTGCACGTTACGTTCGCCTTCGCGAAGAAGAGATGTCGCTGGACGAATTTCTCGCCCTGTGCCAGCGCGATCCCATGGCTTACGAAGGTGCTGCCCAGCGCATGCTGGCAGCCATCGGCGAACCTGAAATGGTGGATACGCGCAATGATCCACGCCAGTCGCGGCTGTTTGCCAACAAGGTCATCCGGCGCTATCCGGCCTTCGCCGAGTTCTACGGCATGGAAGACTCCATCGAGCAGGTGGTGAGCTTCTTCCGCCATGCGGCCCAGGGCCTGGAAGAGCGCAAGCAGATCCTCTATCTGCTGGGTCCCGTGGGCGGTGGCAAGAGCTCCATCGCCGAGCGCCTCAAATACCTGATGCAGAAGGTGCCGTTCTACGCCCTCAAGGGCTCGCCCGTGAACGAGTCGCCGCTGGGCCTGTTCGACCCCGTGGAGGACGGGCCGCTGCTGGAGGAGCAGTTCGGCATTCCCCGGCGCTGCCTCAACCATGTGCTGTCGCCCTGGGCCGTCAAGCGCCTGGAGGAGCTGGGCGGCGATATCCGCCAGTTCCGCGTGGTCAAGCGCTATCCCAGCATCTCCAGGCAGGTGGGCATTGCCAAGACCGAGCCCGGCGACGAGAACAACCAGGACATCTCCAGCCTGGTGGGCAAGGTGGACATCCGCAAGCTGGAGAACTTTGCCCAGGACGATACCGACGCCTACAGCTACTCGGGCGGCCTGTGCCTGGCCAACCAGGGCCTGCTGGAGTTCGTGGAAATGTTCAAGGCGCCCATCAAGGTGCTGCACCCGCTGCTGACGGCCACGCAGGAGAGCAACTACAAGGGAACGGAGGGCTTTGGCGCCATTCCCTTCGACGGCATGGTGCTGGCCCACAGCAACGAGAGCGAGTGGAAGGCCTTCCGCAACAACCGCAACAACGAGGCCTTCCTGGACCGCGTCTACATCGTCAAGGTGCCGTACTGCCTGCGCGTGTCGGAGGAGGTGCGCATCTACGAGAAGCTGATCCGCGAGTCGTCCCTGGCCAGCGCCGTGTGCGCGCCCGGCACGCTCAAGATGATGGCGCAGTTCGCCGTGCTCACGCGCCTGAAGGAGCCCGAGAACTCCAGCATCTTCAGCAAGATGCAGGTCTATGACGGCGAAAGCCTCAAGGACACGGACCCGCGCGCCAAGAGCTTCCAGGAGTACCGCGACTATGCGGGCGTGGACGAGGGCATGTCGGGCATCTCCACGCGCTTCGCGTTCAAGATCCTGTCCAAGGTCTTCAACTACGACAGCACCGAGGTGGCGGCCAACCCGGTGCACCTGATGTATGTGCTGGAGCAGCAGATCGAGCGCGAGCAGTTCCCGGCCGAGCTGGAGACCAAGTACACCAGCTACATCAAGGAATACCTGTCGCCGCACTATGCCGAGTTCATCGGCAAGGAAATCCAGACCGCCTATCTGGAGAGCTACAGCGAGTACGGCCAGAACATCTTCGACCGCTACGTCACCTACGCCGACTACTGGATACAGGACAGCGAGTACCGCGACAACGATACCGGCGAGGCCTTCGACCGCAACGCGCTCAACGCCGAGATGGAGAAGGTCGAGAAGCCCGCGGGCATTGCCAATGCCAAGGACTTCCGCAACGAGATCGTCAACTTCGTGCTGCGCGCGCGGGCCAACAACCAGGGCAAGAACCCCAGCTGGACCAGCTACGAGAAGCTGCGCGTGGTGATAGAGAAGAAGATGTTCTCCAATACCGAGGAGCTGCTGCCCGTGATCAGCTTCAACGCCAAGGCCAGTGCCGAGGACGCGCGCAAGCACGAGGACTTCGTCACCCGCATGGAGGCCAAGGGCTATACGTCCAAGCAGGTGCGCCTGCTGTGCGAGTGGTACCTGCGCGTTCGCAAGAGCAACTGACGGGTGGGTGCGCCGCCCTTCGGCGCGCCCGGGCTGGGGGGAACAGATGGCATTGCAAATCATCGATCGCAGGCTGGCCGGCAAGAACAAGTCGGTGGGCAACCGCGAGCGCTTCGTGCGCCGCTACAAGGCGCAGATCGCCGAGGCGGTGCGCCGCGCGGTGGACAAGCGCGGCATCCGCCACATGGAGGAGTCCGAGAGCGTCTCCATCCCGCGCAAGGACATCCGTGAGCCCGTGTTCCATCACGGGCAGGGCGGCGTCCATGACACGGTGCACCCGGGCAACACCGAGCATGTGCGCGGCGACCGCATTGCCCGGCCGCAGGGCGGCGCAGGCGGCGGCGGCTCCCAGGCCAGCGACAGCGGCGAGGGCGAGGACGACTTCACCTTCACCCTGACCAAGGAAGAGTTCATGGAACTGTTCTTTGAAGACCTGGCCCTGCCGCGGCTGCTGCGCACCCACATCGGCAACACCATGCAGTACAAGACGCGCCGCGCCGGCTACAGCCACGACGGCACGCCGCACAACCTGGCCCTGCTGCGCACCATGCGCGGCGCCCTGGGCCGGCGCATTGCGCTGACCAAGGCGCCGCACCGCGAACTCAAGGCACTGGAGGAGCAGCTGCAAGCGCTGCTGGCGCAGGACGATGGCACCAGCGAGGCGGCGGCCGAGCTGCAGCAGCGCATCGATGCGCTGAAGCTGCGCATGGGCACGGTGGCCTTTCTCGACCCCATTGACCTGCGGTTTCGCAACCGCACGCGCGTGCCTGCGCCCATCAGCCAGGCCGTGATGTTCTGCGTAATGGATGTGTCCGGCTCCATGGACCAGGACCGCAAGGACCTGGCCAAGCGCTTCTTCATCCTGCTGTACCTGTTCCTGACGCGGCACTACGAGAAGATCGACATCGTCTTCATCCGCCACCACACGCAGGCGGCCGAGGTCAGCGAGGACGAGTTCTTCCACTCCCAGGAAAGCGGCGGCACGGTGGTCAGCAGTGCGCTGGTGCTGCTGGACCAGATCATCCGCGCGCGCTATCCGTCCGGGGACTGGAACATCTACGTGGCCCAGGCCAGCGATGGCGACAACTTCGGCGACGACGGCTCCAACTGCCGCAACCTGCTGGTCGAGAAAATCCTGCCGCTGGTGCGCTACTTCGCCTATGTGCAGGTAGTGCAGGAAGAGCAGAGCCTGTGGCAGGAGTACAGCCAGGTGCTGCCGCTGTTCTCGCACTTCGCCATGCGCAAGGTGTCGGACGCCAGCGAGATCTATCCCGTGTTCCGCGACCTGTTCAAGAAAGAGGGGGTATCGGTATGAACCTCTCTCACTATCCCGTGCTGGCGCCCCGCCATGCCACGCCGCAGTGGAAATCCCATCTGGCCAGCGACCGGGCCCAGCGCATCGTGCCCTCCGCGCCGCTGCCGGCGGGGGCGAGGCCGGCCGAGCCTCTGCCCGATCCCAGCGACTGGACCTTCGAGCTCATCGAACGCTATCACGCAGCGATTGCGGCCACGGCAGAGCGCTACGGCCTGGACACCTATCCCAACCAGCTGGAAGTGATCTCGGCCGAGCAGATGATGGACGCCTACGCCAGCGTGGGCATGCCCGTGGGCTACCGCCACTGGAGCTATGGCAAGGAGTACATGGCGACGGAGCGGCGCTACCGGCGCGGCCACATGGGCCTGGCCTACGAGATCGTCATCAACTCCAATCCCTGCATCAGCTATCTGATGGAGGAGAACACCACCGCCATGCAGGCCCTGGTGATCGCCCATGCGGCGTACGGCCACAACAGCTTCTTCAAGAACAACTACCTGTTCGGCATGTGGACGGATGCGGGCAGCATCATCGACTACCTGGTCTATGCGCGCGACTTCATCTCCCAGTGCGAGGAGCGCCACGGCCTGACGACGGTGGAGCAATGGCTGGACTCCTGCCACGCCCTGTCCAACCTGGGCGTGGACCGCTACCGCCGCCCCTCCAAGAAAAGCCTGGCGCGCGAGCGGGCCGAGCGCGAGCAGCGCGAGGCCTATGCCCAGCAGCAGGTCAACGAGCTGTGGCGCACCCTGCCGGCCCGCCCGGGCAAGGACAGCGCGGCGCAGCACAGCGAGCGCTTTCCCAAGGAGCCCGAGGAAAACCTGCTGTACTTCATCGAGAAGAACGCCCCGCTGCTGGAGCCCTGGCAGCGCGAGATCGTGCGCATCGTGCGCAAGATCGCCCAGTACTTCTACCCGCAGCGCCAGACCCAGGTGATGAACGAGGGCTGGGCCACGTTCTGGCACTACACCCTGCTCAACACCCTGTACGACGAAGGCTGGCTGACCGACGGCGTGATGATCGAATGGCTGTCCTCCCACACCAACGTGATCTACCAGCCGCCCGCCGGACACCGCGCCTACAGCGGCATCAATCCCTATGCGCTGGGCTTTGCCATGTACCGCGACATCCGCCGCATCTGCCAGGACCCGACCGAGGAAGACCGCCGCTGGTTCCCCGACCTGGCCGGCACGCCCTGGCTGCCGGCGCTGCACCATGCCATGCAGAACTTCAAGGACGAGAGCTTTGTCGGCCAGTACCTGAGCCCGCAGCTGATGCGCGACATGCGCCTGTTCTCCATCCATGACGATGCCAGCGAGCGCGAACTGCTGGTCAGCGCCATCCACGACGACGACGGCTACCGCACCCTGCGCCAGACCCTGTCGCAGCAGTACGACCTGGGCGCGCGCGAGCCCAATATCCAGGTCTGGAACGTCAATCTGCGCGGCGACCGCTGCCTGACCCTGCGCCACACGCGCTACCAGGGCCGGCCCCTGTCCGACGATGCGCTGGAAGTGCTCAAGCACGCAGCGCGCCTGTGGGGCTTTGGCGTGCAGATGGAAAGCGTCAACGGCGATGGCGACGCGCCCGTGCTGCTGCACTCCGTGCCCGCGCCACCGGCCTGATCAGGCAAGACGCTAGCGCAGCGTGCCCACGTACTTGCGGTTTTCCGCGCGCTGGCGCATCAGCTCGCCGGCGCGCTGCATGAGCGGCGAGCGCTCGGCGGGCCCGGCCAGCGCGGCGTTCCAGGCCGCTTCGAAGCGGTGGGTCCAGTCCACCAGTTCGGGCGTGCTGCGCGTCCCTTCCTGCTCCCGGGCGAAGCGGATGATTTCGGCGGCGTACTCGGCATTGGCCGCCAGCCATTCGGTGTCGGTCACGCGGCCGCAGCTTCTGCGCAGCAGCACATGCAGGTGCGCGGCAATGGCCAGGAGTTCGCTTTCGGGCATGTAGTGGGCACTCCTTCGGTTTGACGATCATCGGGCGCCGGGCCGCTTTGCGGCTCGGCCGTTCATCCACTCAGGCGCTCGCGATGCAGCGCCTGGTCCAGGCCCTGCAGCTCGCTTTCCTCATCCACGCGCAGGCCGATCAGCATGTCCAGCAACCACAGCAGCACGGCCGTGGCCACCAGCGTGAACAAGGCCACGGCCAGCACGCTCACGGCCTGGGTGAGCACGCTGCCCTGCACGCCGCCGATCTGCGGACTGGCAAACACGCCGGTCAGCAGCGATCCCACGATGCCGCCCACGCCATGCACGCCAAACACATCCAGCGAATCGTCCGCGCCCAGCAGCCGCTTGAGGCCTGTGGCGCCCCAGTAGCAGGCGACACCGGCGATCAGGCCGATGCACAGCGCCGACAGCGGTGTCACGAAACCCGCTGCCGGCGTGATCGCCACCAGGCCGCCGACCAGCCCCGAGCACAGCCCCAGCAGCGTGGCCTTGCCGCGCACCACATACTCGGCCAGCGACCAGGCCAGGGCGCCCGCGCTCGCAGCAATGTGGGTGACGGCCAGCGCCAGCGCCGCGCGGCTGTCCCCGGCCAGCGATGAGCCTGCGTTGAAGCCGAACCACCCCATCCACAGCAGGGCTGCGCCCATCATGGTCAAGGCCAGGTTGTAGGGCTCGAAGGGCTCGTGCCCGTAGCCGCGGCGCGGCCGCAGGAACCAGGCGCAGACCAGGCCGGCCACGCCCGCGTTCACATGCACCACGGTGCCTCCGGCAAAGTCCAGCGCGCCCATGCGCGCCAGCCAGCCCCCGGGCTCCCACACCCAGTGCGCCACCGGCGCATACACCAGCAGGCTCCACAGGCCCACGAAGATCAGCATGGCACCGAAGCGCATGCGCTCCACCCAGGCGCCCACCAGCAAGGCGGCGGTGATCACGGCAAAGGCCAGCTGGAACATGGCGTAGGCCGCTTCAGGCACATGCGGCGCCAGGTGGCTCACGGCCACCAGTCCCTTGGCGGCGTTGAAATCCAGCCCCGCGAACCAGGCGCGCGAATCACCGCCTATCCACGCATTGCCGGGCGTGAAGGCCAGCGAGTAGCCGAGTGCAAACCACAGAATGCTCACCAGGCAGGCAATCGCCACCACGCTGGCCATGGTGTTGAGCACATTCTTGCGGCGCACCATGCCCGCATAGAACAGCGCAATGCCGGGCAGCGTCATCAGCAGCACCAGCACCGTGGCCGTCATCAGCCAGACCGTGTCCACGGCGCTGATGGATTCCACCGCCACCAGCGACGGCCGCGTGATCGCCTGCTCGGCCGCCTGCGCCGTCTGCGCCGCACCCAGGACCGCGACCCATCCTCCCGCCACCAATGTTCTCAATGCCCGTGCGCACCTGTGCATGCAATGACTCCCTTGTTTGTTGTGGTCATGGGGCCGTCTGCCGTTGCCGCCATGGCTGCATTGGCCGGCCTGCAGCGGCCTTGCACAAGTCGTGCCAGCGCATACGGCGCCCTTGGGGGCCGCGCGATGCGGCCGGAACACCAAAACGGGAAAACCGCGAGTCAAAACAGGGCAGCCGGGCGGGCGGTGCACCATCGCCGTGCGGTGGTGCAGCTCTTAAACTGCCTGCATGAATCGAAGAAATCTGATGTGCGCCGCGCTGCTCGCCTGTCTGTCACAGGCGGCGCTGGCGGCTGCCGAACTGCAGGACAAGCCCGAATGGGACCGCTTCTTTGCCGATGCCAAGGTCGATGGCAGCATCGTCGTGGTCGATGCCAGAGGCCAGGCCGAAGCCGTCTACGTCCACAACCGTGACCGCGCGGCGCGGCGCTACTCGCCCGCTTCCACCTTCAAGATCCCGCACAGCCTGTTCGCGCTGGACGCCGGGTTGCTGCGCGATGAATTCCAGCGCATTCCCTGGGATGGCGTGAAGCGCCAGTTGCCGGCCTGGAATGCCGATCAGGACCTGCGCTCTGCCATGCGCAACTCCACCCTGTGGGTGTACGAAGGCTTTGCCAGGGAGCTTGGCAGCGCGCGTGAGGCTGCCTACATGCGCAAGATCGATTACGGCAATGCGCTGGCCACGGGCGAGGCGCCGTTCTGGGTGGAGGGCGACCTGGCCATCTCGGCACTGGAGCAGGTGGCCTTCCTGCAGCGGCTGTACCGCAATCGGCTGCCATTGCCGGTGGAGCACCAGCGGCTGGTGAAGGACGTGATGATCAACGAGGCCGGCCCGGACTGGATACTGCGCGCCAAAACCGGCTGGACGGGCCGTATCGGCTGGTGGGTGGGCTGGGTGGAATGGCCGGCCGGCCCCGTGTTCTTCGCCATGAACATGGACACGCCCCACCGGCTGGCCGACCTGCCCAAGCGCCAGGGCATCACGCGCGACATCCTGCGCTCCATCAACGCGTTGCCCAAGGCGCCGTAGCGCGGGACAAGGGCCATGCGTCAGCCCATCAGCCCATCAGCCCATCAGCCCATCAGCCCTGGAGGCCGCTTGTCGGCCTTGCGCTCCACCGGATTGGCGGTGAGCCAGTTGGACGGGTACTGGCGCATGAACTCGCGGGCCTTTTCCACGCGCGCGTTGAGCCAGGCGTCGTAGGCGCCTTCGTTGAGAATCGCCGGCATGCGCTTTTCCGCGCCGGGCTGCTGGTAGCGGTGCAGCAGCGCATGGCTGTTGGCGTTGACCGTGAGCAGGGCGTAGCTCAGCAGCACCTCGCCGTCCGGACCCGTCCACTGCGCCCACACGCCGGCCACGCCCATGGGCTTGCCGTCGATGCGCGAGATGCGCGTGGGCAGGGCCTTGCCGTTGCGGTAGTCATCCTCGAAAAAGGCGGCCATGGGCACGATGCAGCGCTGGCCATTGAGCCAGGCATCGCGGAAGGCCTGGGCCGTGGAGACGGTCTCCGAACGCGCATTCACCAGCTTGAGCGCGCGCAGCCGGCCGTCGGAGGCCGACTTCACCCAGTGCGGCACCAGGCCCCATTGGGCGGCAACCAGCTCGCGTGCGGGAGTGGTGGGTGCTGCAGGCGGTGTGTCGGGAGCTGCAGGTTCTGCCTGTTCAGCGGCTGCCTCTGCAGCCACGGCGACGCTGCGGATGAAAAAGCCGGACTTGCGCGGCGTCATGTTGCGCTCGCTGGCCGCGGGCGCTTCCACGTCGAAGGCGTCGCGGTAGGCGTCGGCTTGCGACAGGGATTCGTAGTGGGTACTCATGCGCGGATGGTACCTGCGTGTCTCGGGGGTATCGGCAAGGCGAGAGACTATTCCCTGCGCATTGCGAGCCCGGCGCCGCTGCCGGGTCGATACACTGCCGCGGATTCCATGGCCTCTGGAAAGGAAGCGTGAATGCGGATATGGGTACTGGGCCTTGCAGGCCTGTTGAGCGGCTGCGCAATCTCTGCAGGCATGTGCGATGCCCTGGGTCCCGGCACAACCGCGTCGCTGGTCCTGCCCCAAGGCGCCTCGGTCGAGCAGGCCTTTGCCTGCCTTGACGAAACCATGGGCGACGAAGAGGGGGCCTACCACCTTGGCAACGGCCATGCCATCCGCGACGCCAGGGCTGGCGTGCTGGAGACGGCCGACTACGGCGCGCCCAACGTGGCGGGCTTTCGGTTGAGGGCCGAGGTGTCCAGGAGCAAGCCTGCCACTCTGGATCTGTCACTGCGCGGGGCTGGCGCCTATTGCGCCGACCTGGGCGTGGACAGGGAAATGGCCCGCCTGATCGATGGCGCCGGTCGCTGCCTTCGGCGCTGATGCGCCTTCCGCGTCGGCTCCATCGGGACGAGCCCGCAGTCAGACGGTGATCGTCCCGGTCAGGTAACGCGCGCAGTGGCCAGCCACCTCGACGCTGGCATCGGTCACTTCGCAAAACAGCGTGCCCGTGCGGCGCGAGGCTTGGTGGCCGACCAGACGGTTCTTGCCCAGCCTGCCGGCCCAGTAAGGCGCAAGCGCCGCATGGATGGAGCCCGTGACGGGATCTTCCTCGCCGCCATTGGCGGGCCAGAAATAGCGGCTGACGAAGTCATATGAGGCGCCCGCATCCGCAGGCGCCGTCACCACCACGTCCAGCGGCCCCAGCGATTTGAGGCGTTCCAGATCCGGCTTGACGGCCAGCACATCGGCCTCGGCGGCGTAGACCGCCACGTAGGCCTGCTGGTTCACAAGATAGGCCGTGGGTGCGGGCGTCAGGCCTTCGCGCAGCGCGGCCGGTACCTCATCCAGCGGCTTGGCATCGCGGCGCGGGAAGGTCATGACGATGCGTCCGCCATCCTCCTGCGTGGCGGTGACCTTGCCCACGGCAGCGGCCCAGAACGTGATGCTGCGCAGCGCCGGGTCGGCCTCGAACAGCACGAAGGCGCTTGCCAGCGTGGCGTGGCCGCAGAACGCGATCTCCGTGAGCGGGGAGAACCAGCGGATCTCAAAGGCGGCGCGCTCGGCACTCCAGACCAGGAACGAGGTTTCCGAGAGATTGTTCTCTGCGGCAATGGCCTGCAGCGTGGAATCGGCAAGCCATGCATCCAGGGGAACGACGGCGGCCTGATTGCCCTTGAATCGTTCCGATGTGAATGCGTCGATGACGTGGATGGGGAGTTGCATTTGCAAAAGGCCTTTGGGTCGGATTCGTGTGCAGCCCGTCATTGTTGTCTCTGTCTCCAATGGCTGCGCGCGGATTCTACGGTCCCGCAGGGCAATGGCCGGGAATGGGCCAGGCATTGCGGCTGATGCACTGGGTACCGTCTTTTCTGGAAAACCCTGGTGTAGTTTGCAAGTGCTTGTGAAAAATAGAATGAAGATTCGTTCTACTATCGGTTCTCATGCAAGACGAGGCCTGGACCTTCTTCCCGCACGCGGGATCGCGCCATGTGCAGACGCTGCGCGTGGCGCTCAGGCTGTTCGTGGAGCGGGGCTTCTTCAATACCTCGATACAGGACCTGTGCGCCGAGGCCGGCGTGTCCATCGGTTTCTTCTACAACCACTTTGCCGACAAGGAAGGCATTGCGCGCGAGCTGTACCGGCATTTGCTGGCGCGCATGAATGTGCTGCTCGACGATATCGAGGAGCGGCACGCGGGCAGCGCCCAGCGCTGCCGCGAGGTGCTGCGCATGCTGTTCGGGCTGGCCGAGGCCGAGCCCGAGGCCATGGGCTTCGTGGTCAATGCGCGCCACCGCGAGTTTCTGCCCGACGAGCAGGCCATCTGCTCGGCCTCGGCCTTCGTGCGCATGCGCGGCTTCGTGTTCGCCGGCATGACCGATGGCGAGATCCGCCAGATGGAGCCCATGGTGGCGGCCAGCCTGATGTACGGCAGCGCGATCCGCATGATCTGCCTGCGGCTGGACGGCATCATCGACACGCCCATAGACCCCCTGTTCGACGCGCTCTGGGACGGGGTGTGGCGATCGCTCAAGCCTGACTGAGCGGCGCATTTTCCGGCGCTGGCGCCGTGCGGCGGCAGCGGTTGTTCCACTGAGGCGAAAGCACAAGGAGTAGCAGGGATGGCGCATCACATATTGATCATCGGAGGGGGCATTGGCGGCACCATGACCGCCAACCACCTGGTCAGCAAGCTGTATCCGGAGGTGGTCACGGGCAAGGTGCGCATCACCATGCTGTCGAACTCGCCCTGGCACTACTACAAGCCGGCCTTCATGTACGTGGCCTTCAATGCCTTCTTCCGCGACGAGTTGCGGCGCAGGCAGCGCGGCCTGCTGCGGCCCGAGATCGACTTCCAGGTGGAAGAGGTGGAACGCTTCGACTTCGCGCTGCAGGCCGTGCACTGCAGGAGCGGCAAGCGCTTCGGCTACGACCATCTGGTGATCTCCACGGGCTGCGTGCCCTCGCCCGAGCGCATCGAAGGCCTGGCCGAGGCCGGCGACCACTTCTACCAGCACGCGCCCGCGCGGCAGCTGGCCGACAAGCTGGCGCGCATCGAAAAGGGCCGCATCTTCGTCACCGTCACCTTTCCCAAGACGCCCAATGTGCCGCACCAGTGCGGCATCGCGCCCATAGAGACCACGCTGATGCTGGACGACCTGCTGCGCCGGCGCGGCGTGCGCGACAAGGTGGAGATCGTCTACACCTATCCCACGGTCTCGCAGCTGCTGCGCAACTGCCTGTTCCTGCAGAAGGACACCTGCGAGATCCTGCCCACGGTGTTCGAGCAGCGCGGCATTCGCCACCAGCGCGGCTTCACGCTGGCGCGCGTGGACCCCGAGGCCAAGGTGGCCCACTCGGAGGAGGGCCAGGCCGAGGACTTCGACATCCTCATGGCCACGCCGCCCATACGCGCCGTGCAGGCCGTGCGCGACTGCGGCCTGTCGCAGGCGCAGGATGGCGAAGGCTGGCTGCCCACCGACCACGAGACCATGCAGGTGCTGGGCCAGAGCCATGTCTATGTGCTGGGCGATACGGTGGACCTGCCGGTGAGCAAGGCCGGCGGCGCCTGCCACAACCAGTCGCCCGTGGTGGTGAACAACATCGCCTCGCAGATCCGCTTCGGCCGCACCAGCGATGCCTACGACGGGCGCGTGGTGGCCATCGCCCAGATGGGCCTGGACGGCGGCATGCCGCTTTGGTACGACTACCAGGTCGACGTCAAGCCCACGCCGCCGACCAAGGTCGGCTCGATGATGCGCAAGGGCTTCAACCGCGGCATGTACTGGGCCGTGGCCCGCGCCTTGGTCTGAGGCCAGGGCCTTTGCATTGTCATTCCAAGCACGAAGACAAGGAGCACCGAGATGAACATCGCTTCCGACATTCCCGTGGCGCAGCCCGCCGCTGGCGGCCTGCTGCAGGACGACGCCGCGCTGCAGGGGCTGGCCGAACTGATGGGCAAGCTGGAGCCGCTGCTGGCGGGCCGGCGCCTGAACCGCGTGGTCGATCTGCTGTCGGCCACGGCGGACCTGGTGGACATGGCAGACGACTACATGGTCGAGAAGGTCGCCAAGGCCTTCGAGGATGGCGTGGGCGGGGCCTGGGCCGCGGGCAATGCCGCGCGCATGGCGGCGGCCCAGGTGCAGGCCATGGAGGAAACGCCCACCCTGATCGGCCTGATGCGCATGGCACGCGAGCCCGATGTGCGGCGCGGGCTGGCCTTCATGCTGGCCATGGCCGGCGCGCTGGGGCGCCAGCATGCCCACGATCCCATCGACTACGCGGCGGACTGAAACGCAGGGCCGAGCCACGGCGGCCCGGCAGCGCACGGGCTGCGGTGGTACAAACGCCGGGGGCGGATGTGATCCGCCCCTTTTCTTTTTGCCCATTGCCCGCCATGCCTTCTTCCTGTTCCTTGCCGGTGCTGCCGGCCGCTGTCCCTGACCATTGCAGGCCCCGCTGCACCGAGGGCAGGGCATGACCGCGCAGCACCTGAGCCGTGGCGACTGGGCGCGTGCGCTGCTGGTCATCCTGATCTGGGGCACCAACTTCGTGGCCATGAAGTTCGGTCTGCTGACGCTGTCGCCCATGCTGCTGAGCGCGCTGCGCTTCGTGGTGGCGTCGCTGCCCTTTTTGCTGTTCGTGCGTCCGCCCAAGTCGGTGGGCTGGCGCTATCTGGCCGCCTATGGTCTGGTGCAGGGCGTGGGCCAGTTCGGCATGCTGTTCCTGGGCCTGAAGCTGGGCATGCCGGCCGGCATGGCCTCGGTGGTGCTGCAGACGCAGGCCTTCGTCACACTGCTGCTGGCCGCCTTCCTGCTGGGCGAGCCCGCGCGCCTGTGGCATTGGCTGGGCCTGGTGGTATCGCTGGGCGGGCTGGTTGCCATTGGCAGCGCCCATGGCGAGGGCGACAACGCCATGACGCTGGCCGGCTTTTTGCTGACCGTGGGCGCAGCCTGCATGTGGGCCGTGTCCAACATGATCACGCGCTATGCGGCGCGCAGCGGCCCCTACGAGCCTTTCCCCTTCATCGTCTGGAGCAGCATCTTCCCCATCGCGCCGCTGATGGCCCTGGCTGTCTGGACCGATGGCGCGGATACGGTCGTGCAGCAACTGGCGGGGATTGACCTCACCGCCGTGGCCTCCATCCTGTACCTGGCGCTGCTGGCCACGCTGCTGGGCTATGGCCTGTGGACGCGCCTGCTGCAGCGCTATGCGGCCGGCACGGTGGCGCCGCTGTCTCTGATGGTGCCCGTGGTGGGCCTGGTCTCGGCCATGCTGCTGCTGGGCGAGCGGCCTACCTTTATGCAGTGGATGGGCACGCTGGCCGTGCTGGCGGGCATGGTGATCAACCAGTTCGGCGGGCGCTGGCTGGCGGGGCGGGCGCGATAGGGGAAAAGGCGCCAGGGAGATGGTCGGGGCCGGTGGCAGGAGGCCGGCTTTGCATTTCTTTAAATGACTCGGGTAATAAAAATCATTATCATTCCCGCTCTTTGAAAGGCGGCGTGCTTCAGGCGCGCGGCCAACGCCCGGCGCCGCACAGACCTTGAACTGTTGTGGCGCCTTTGTCCGTCCGGGCCTGCGCTGCGGCCGCGGCGTCCATGACGGGCAACGATCCGCAAGAAAGGTCATCCCCATGCAAGCCTCGACCCCGGGAGGGTCCTCTCCATCCTTGCTGCGTTACCGCGTGGCCGTGGCCTCGCGCGCCTTGGCGGCGATCGGCGGCGGCTATCTGCTGTCGGCCGCCTGCGCCGCCACGGGCGCGCGCGCCATGGTCTGGCTGGGCGTGGAACGGGCCGATGCGGCGCTGGGCTCGACCCTGCTGGCCTTCATCATCTACGCCGTGGCGGCCATGTGGGCCTTTGGCTGCGCCAGCGCCTGGCGCGCCTGGGCCGTGATCGGCCTGCCGGGCGCGGGCCTGGGACTTCTGGCCTGGATGCTGTCGAACGGAGCCGTCGCATGAGGGCAGACGGCAAACCCGAGGGACTGCGCCAGTCCATGTCCTGGCTGCACACCTGGAGCGGCCTGCTGCTGGGCTGGCTGCTCTACGCGGTGTTCTTCACGGGCACCCTGAGCTATTTCCGCGACGAGATCAACGACTGGATGCGGCCCGAGCTGCACGGCTCGGTGCAGGACGCCGACACCGCGCAGCGCGCACTGGGCGCCATGCAGCGCATCGCGCCGGAGGCCACGACCTGGACGCTGGGCCTGCCCGGCCCGCGCCAGGTGGCGGTGGCCGCATCCTGGCGAGAGCCCGGCGCCGCCACGGGCCGCGCAGGCACCAAGCGCGCCGAGATCGACGCCGCCACGGGCGAGAAGCTGGAGCCGCGCGAGACACGCGCCGGCAACTTCTTCTACCGCTTCCACTTCGAGCTGCACGCCATGCCGCGCATCTGGGGCCGCTGGATCGTGGGCTTCGCCACCATGCTGATGTTCGTGGCCATCATCACGGGCGTGATCACGCACAAGAAGATCTTCACGGACTTCTTCACCTTCCGCCCGCGCAAGGGCCAGCGCTCCTGGCTGGATGCGCACAACGCCACGGCCGTGCTGGCATTGCCGTTTCACATCGTCATCACCTTCAGCGGCCTGGTGCTGCTGATGTTCATGCTCATGCCCTGGGGCATACAGGCGGCCTACAACGGCGACACCAATGCCTACTTCGCCGATGTGCGGGGTGCGCGCGGTCAGGCGGCCAACCAGGGCCCGGGCGCGCGCGGTGGCAAACAAGAGCGCCAGGCCGCCGCGCTGGCCGATATCGCGCCCATGATGGCCGAGGGCGCGCGCCGCTGGCCCGAGCACGGCGTGGGCAGCATTACCGTCAACGCGCCCGGCACCTCGCGCGCGGTGGTCGAGCTGCGCGAAGGCGGCGGCATGAGCCTCATCAACCGGGGCCAGTCCGAGACCCTGCGCTTCGACGGCGTGACCGGCCAGTTGCAGGCCAGCCCCGAGGCGCCCGCCATCTCCTGGGTGCGCGCCACCAGCAACGTGATCACCGGCGTGCACCTGGGCCGCTTTGCAGAGCCCGCCACGCGCTGGCTGCTGCTGCTCAGCGGCGTGGTCGGCACCTTCATGGCCGCGTCGGGCATGGTGCTGTGGGTGGTCAAGCGCATGCCCGAGCGCCGCAAGTTGGGCCGCACGCCCTTCGGCCACCGTCTGGTGGAGGTGCTCAACGTGGGCTCCATCGCGGGCCTGTCGGTGGCCGTGGCCGGCTTCTTCTGGCTCAACCGCCTGCTGCCCGTGCCCATGCAGGGGCGCGCCGACTGGGAAATCAACGGCTTCTTCATCATCTGGCTGCTGTGCCTGCTGCATCCGCTGCGGGTCTCGCACCGCAATGCCTGGCTGCAGCAGATGGCGCTGGCCGCCGTGCTGTATGCGCTGCTGCCCCTGCTCAACCTGCTGACGGGCGGCGCATCGCTGGTGCAGACCCTGGCCAACGGGCAGTGGAGCATCGCCAGCTTCGAGCTGCTGATGCTGGGCCTGGCCGCCATCCACGGCGTGGTGGCCTGGTGGCTGCTGCGCGGCAAGCCGGCAGCGGCTGCAGTGCCCCGCACGCAAGCCCGCGCCGCCAGCCATGCCCCCACGCTGGAGCGCGCGTCATGATGATTCTTGCCGCCTTTTTTCTGGCCTTTGCAGGCTTTGCCGTCATCGCCGCGACCATGGACCGGCACCAGGACCAGCTGGGCACCGAAGGCCTGGCGCCCGCGCGCCTGAAGGCCTGGCGGCTGGCCGGCTACGCGCTGCTGGCCCTATCGCTGGCGCCTTGCCTGCTGCGCTGGAATGCCTCGGTGGCAGTGGCCGCCTGGCTGGGCCTGCTGACCTTTGCGGCCCTGGCCCTGGGCCTGCTGCTGACCTATGCGCCGCAGTTCGCGCGGCGTGTGGCGATTGTGGCTGCTGCCGCAGGATTGGGGACTTGGCTGCTGCTGGGCTGAGCGGGCAGGTCTTTCCCTTCGCTTTTTCCTGTTTTCCTTTGATTGAATCACACGGCGGGGCCCCTTGCGGGCCCCGCCCCATTGCTGAGCATGCAAATGGTGCGGACCTCCTATTAATTGTGATTTATCAATAACAATCACATATTTGTGCGCAGAGATCGCTGCGTGATTGAATATCAATAGTCAGCATCTGATTTCAATCCATCAGTCAGAAACAAGTTCGATTCGTGTTGTCAAACTGTGGTTCTTTGGCAGGAGAATGCGTATGACTGTTCCGGCATTTTATTTCCCTCTGGTTTTGACTGGCGGCTTGATGCTTGCCTCCAGTATGGCTCAGGCAGGACCCATGCAGGATATAGGGACTGCCTCGGGTCCGCAGTGCGCAGGCCTGGATGTCAATAATTCCGGATATGTGGTGGGCGCCTGTGCAGAGGCCAATGGATCTGCCTCGGGCTTTGTTGCCCTGGCGCCCGGCAGCGCGGTGGATCTGGCACATCTGGTCGATGGTCGCAATTGCGTGGCAGGCGCCATCACCAATGTGGGCCGTCTGGTCGGGTGGTGCATGAACAGCAATTCGCTGCCAACGGGCGTGGTCTGGAATGCCACGGCCCCCACCACGGTACAGGCTTTGCAGGCGTTGGCGGGCGGTGTGCGCACCAAGGTGACCGCGCTCAGCCAGAGTGGCGCGGTCGCGGGTGTCAGCCTCAATGCCGACAACACGGCCTTGCCGGTGATGTGGCGCAACAACGAAACCACGGCACGCACGCTGCCGGCCGGCCTGCTGGGCCTGGTTGCCACGAACTGCGTGCCCGCCGATGTGGACGACCATTCCGTGAATCCGACGATGCCCAATATCGTCGGCAACTGTCCCGGCTCCAGCGGCCGGCCCCAGCCCGTGCTGTGGTCCCCGGGGCTGCTGGGAACCTACGCCTCCGCCGCGCTGCCGCTGCCTGCCGATGCGCTGCACTGCCGCGCTTCCCAGGTGGTGAACTCGCGCATTCTGGGCCATTGTGATTTTGGTGCACAGGGCGGTCATGCCGTGCTGTGGAGCAATCCGGCTTCGGCGCCGCTGGTGTTGTCCACGGGCGCGCAGCGCAGCAGTGCCAAGACGCTGAACGCCAATGGCCGGGTCATCGGCAAGTACAGCAACACCAACGGCGATCCCGTTCCCTTCCACTGGGACACCACGACCAATGTGCGCACCGACATCCCCGCGCCAACCGGTGGCATGCATGCCTCGGTGTCTGACATAGGCGACAACGGCAATGTGGTGGGCAGCAGCGAGATGGGCGACGGTACGCGCCATGCGTTCAAGTGGACCCTGGCCGGAGGATCGGTGGACCTGGGTACGCTGCCGGGTGGCAAGAACAGCGGCGCCATTGCGCTCAGCCAGGATGGCTGCTATCTGACGGGCGGCAGCGAGACGGGCTCGGGGCAGGATACGCATGCGTTTGTGCAGAACCTGTGTGCGCCTTGAATGAATATGCCTCTTTTCATATTTTCAATGAATGGAGTGTTTCATGAATAAATCCAATGGAGCAATTGGTGGCTGGGCTGCCTTGATGCGGGAAATAAGCATTGTTGCACAGGTCAGATATACGGTATTTCTGCCTTTTGCTTGTGCAATGATGGTGTTGCCCGTTCCTGGTGACGCCAAAGATCTTCGGGAAGCGTACCGTCTTTATGACAAAAATGGCGTTGCCTTCACTCCTATTACAGACTTGAGGAAAGTTTTAGGGGACCAACTCACGGAGGAGGAGCTTGACGAGCTGATTGCGGAGATTGACTCGGATGGCTCAGGCCCCGTGGATCACGATGAATTCATGAAAATCATGATAGACGAGTGACCCGCGCATGTGCCGCCCCATCTTCTCAATACGCGGCCCCGGGGTGCGGCACAGCCTGGGCCAATGGCGAGTTCTCGAACTGCCCGCGCAGCCTGCGCGCCGCATTCGCAAACAGCAGCACATCCACGCCCACGGCCACGAAGCTGCAGCCCAGGTCCAGGTAGCGGCGGGCCAGGGCGGGGTCCGAGGTCAGGGTGCCGGCCGCCTTGCCGCTGGCGATGATGGTCTTCATGGCGGCTTCGATGGCGGCCTGCACCTCGGGGTGGCCGGGGTTGCCGCGGTGGCCCATGGAGGCGGCCAGGTCGGCGGGGCCGATGAAGATGCCGTGCACGCCGTCCACCGCGCAGATGGCTTCAAGGTTGTGCAGCGCGGTCACGGTCTCGGCCTGTACCAGCAGGCAGACCTCGTCGTCGGCCACTTGCAGGTAGTCGGCGCGTGCGCTCCACTGCGATGCGCGGCCCACGGCGCTGCCCACGCCGCGCACGCCCAGCGGCGGGTAGCGCGTGGCGGCCACCACGGCGCGCGCCTGTTCGGCCGTGTCCACCATGGGCACGAGCAAGGTGGTGGCGCCTATGTCCAGCATCTGCTTGATCAGGGCCGTGCTGCCTTCGACCACGCGCACCACGGCCTGGGCCGGGTGCGGGGCCACGGCCTGCAACGCGGCCAGGGTGCTGCGCACGTCGTTGGGGGCGTGCTCGCCGTCGATCAGCAGCCAGTCGTAGCCGCAGGTGGCGGCCGCCTCGGCCAGGTAGGGGTCGGCCATGGACAGCCACAGGCCGATGCGGGGCTGGCCTGCGGCCAGGGCGGTCTTGAAGGGGTTATGGGCTGGCATGGTGTCCGGTGATTTCGTGGAGGGAAAGATTCAGTCCAGCAGGCCCTGGCAGACGTACTTGGTGTGCAGGTAGTCATCGAGGCCGTGGGTGGAGCCCTCGCGGCCGTAGCCCGATTCCTTGACGCCGCCGAAGGGCGCTGCCTCGGCGGCCAGTGCGCCTTCGTTGATGCCGACGATGCCGGTCTCCAATGCATCGGCCATGCGCCAGATGCGGCGTGCGTCGTTGCTGTAGAAGTAGGCGGCCAGGCCGAAGGGCGTGTCGTTGGCGGCGGCGATGACCTCGTCCTCGCTGTCGAAGACGGTGAGCGGCGCCACGGGGCCGAAGGTTTCCTCACAGGCGCAGGCCATGGAGGCATCGGCGCCCGTGAGCACGGTGGGCGCGTAGTAGTTGGCGCCCAGGGCATCCAGGCGCCTGCCGCCCGTGAGCACCCTGGCGCCGCGCGCCACGGCGTCCCGCACATGGCGCTCGATCTTTTCCACGGCGCGCGCATTGATCATGGGGCCGATCTGCGAGGCCGGGTCGCTGGCCGGGCCCACGTGCAGCGCGGCCACGCGCGCGGCCAGCTTCTGTGCAAACGCGTCGTGCGCGCTGCGGTGCACGAAGACGCGGTTGGGGCACACGCAGGTCTGGCCGCCATTGCGGAACTTGGCGGCCATGAAGCCATCGACGGCGGCCTCGATGTCGGCGTCCTCGAAGACGATGAAGGGCGCATTGCCGCCCAGCTCCAGCGAGAGCTTCTTGAGCGTGTCGGCGCTGCGCCGCGCCAGGTGCTTGCCCACGGGCGTGGAGCCCGTGAAGGTGATCTTGCGCACGCGCGCGTCGTCCAGCCAGACATCCACCACCTCGGGCGTCTTCTCGCGCGAGGCCGTGACGATGTTGAGCACACCGGCCGGCACCCCCGCCTCCTGGGCCAGCAGCACCAGGGCCAGCGAGGTCAGCGGCGTGTCTTCCGCGGGCTTGCAGACCACGGTGCAGCCGGCGGCCAGCGCGGGCGCGATCTTGCGGGCGATCATGGCGGCCGGAAAGTTCCAGGGCGTGATGGCGGCCACCACGCCCACGGGCTCGCGCAGCGCAAACATGCGCCGGCCCGGCACGGGTGCGGGAATGATCTCGCCGTTCATGCGCGTGGCCTCTTCGGCAAACCATTCGATGTAGCTGGCCGCGTAGGCGACCTCGCCCTTGCCCTCGACCAGGGGCTTGCCCTGCTCGCGGCTGATGAGGCGGCCCAGGTCGTCCTGGTGGGCCAGCACCAGGTCGTTCCAGCGCTTGATGATGGCGGCGCGCTGTTTGGCGGGCGTCCTGCGCCAGGCGGGGAAGGCGGCATGCGCGGCGTCCAGCGCGACGCGGGCCTCGGCGGCGCCGGAGTCGGGCACCTTGGTGATCAGTTCGCCCGTGGCGGGGTCGGTCACGGCCAGGCGCGGGGCGGGTGCGGCGGGCGTGGCCGTCGCGGTCGTCCATTGGCCGGCGATGAAGTTGGCGCTGCGCAGCAGCTCGGGGCGGGTCAGGGTCAGTGGCATGGAATCGGTGGATGCAGGTGTTGTAAGGGGCGGCTCAGCTCACGATGCCCAGGTGCCAGGGCACGAACTCATGGTCGCCCAGGCCCAGGGCCTCGCTCTTGGTGGGCTCGCCGCTGGCGTGGCGCAGGATCTGCGCGAAGATGCGCTGCCCCATCTCGGGCACGCCGCATTCGCCGTCCACGATCAGGCCGCAGTTGATGTCCATGTCTTCCTCCAGGCGCCGGTACATGGGCGTGTTGCTGGCCAGCTTGATGGTGGGCGCGGGCTTGCTGCCGAACATGGAGCCGCGCCCCGTGGTGAAGCAGATCAGGTGCGCGCCGCTGGCAATCTGGCCCGTGGAGGCCACGGGGTCGTAGCCCGGCGAATCCATGAAGACGAAGCCCGGCTCGGTGATGGGCTCGGCGTATTCGTAGACGGCGCGCAGCGGCGTGGTGCCGCCCTTCATGGCCGAGCCCAGCGATTTCTCGAAGATGTTGGCCAGGCCGCCGGCCTGGTTGCCGTGGCCGACCACGCCGTTGAACTGCGCGTTCTGGCCGGCCGCGTAGCGCTCCCACCAGGCCAGGCGGTCCAGCAGCTTCTGGCCTACGGCTGGCGTGATGGCGCGGCGCGTGAGCATGAATTCCACGCCATGGATCTCGGGCGTTTCCGACAGGATGGCCGTGCCGCCGTGGCGCACCAGGATGTCCATGGCCGCGCCCAGGGCCGGGTTGGCCGTGATGCCCGAAAACCCGTCCGAGCCGCCGCACTCCAGCCCGATCTTCAGGTGGCTGGCGCTGACCGTGCTGCGCCGCGCGGCGTCGGCTTCGGGCAGCATCTCTTCGATGGCGCGGATGCCGGCCTCTATGGTCACGCGCGTGCCGCCCACTTCCTGCATCACCAGCGTCCGCATGAGCCGGCCTTCGCTCAGGCCCTGCGACTCCACCAGGGCATCGACCTGGTTGCGCTCGCAGCCCAGGCCCACGATGAGCACGCCGGCCAGGTTCGGGTGGCGCGCATAGCCGGCCAGCGTGCGGCGCAGCACGTCGAAATGCTCGCTGGGCGAGGACATACCGCAGCCGCTGGTCTGGGCAAACGCCACCACGCCGTCCACGTTGGGGAAGGCCGCCATGCGCTCGGCCGTGAAATGTGCGGCAATGCGCTTGATCACCGTGGCCGAGCAGTTCACCGACGACAGGATGCCGATGAAATTGCGCGTGCCCACGCCGCCGCCGGCGCGCACAAAGCCCTGGAAGCTGGCGCGCTGCGCCTCGGGCACATAGTCCACGGGCCGCACGTCGGCGCCGAAGGCCGGGTCGCGGTAGTAGTCCACGATGCGCAGGTTGTGGCTGTGCACATAGTCGCCGGCCTCCAGCTCGCGCATGGCCACGCCGATCACGGTGTCGTACTTCTTCACCTGCTCGCCCTCTGCGATGCGGCGCGCGGCGATCTTGTGGCCCGCAGGCACCTGGGCGCGGGCGCGCACGCCCAATTCGGGAATCTCCTGGCCCAGCGACAGAGCGGTCTTGGCGACCAGCACGTTGTCGTTGGGATGCAGGTGCAGCAGGGGGCTATCGGTGCGGGACATGCGGGGCTTTCATCGGTGTGGGTTCGCGGGCTGTCAGCCCTTCATCAATTCGCGCAGCTTGAGCTTGTCGATGAGGACGGTCTCCTTCTGGTAGACCGTGTTCACGTACTTCTCGTAGTCCGGGCCGTCCAGGTACAGCAGCGGTGCATCCAGCTTCTCGGCCACGGACTTGAACTCGGGGCTGGCCACGGCGGCGCGGAAGGCCTCGCGCAGCCTGGCCGCCACGGCCGGGTCCAGGCCACGCGGCGCGCCAATGCCGTTGGGCGCATCGACCACCACGTCGTAGCCGCATTCGCGCAGCGTGGGCACGTCCTTGAAGCGCGCCGTGCGCTGCTCGCCCCAGGTGGCCAGCAGGCGCAGCTTGCCGGCCTCCACATGGGGAGCCCAGGAGCTGGAGTCGGCCAGCGCATCCACATGGCCGCCCAGCACGCCCTGCAGTGCCTCGGCGCCGCCCTTGTAGGGCACATGGTTGAGCTGTATGCCGGCCACGCCCGCAAACTCCTCCATGCCCACATGCGTGGCACCGCCCACGCCCGCGTGGGCATAGGTCACCTGGCCGGGCCGGGCCTTGGCGGCGGCCACGAAGTCCTTGAGCGTCTTGAACGGCGAATTGGCGGGCACGGCAATGCCGAAGGTCTGGCCCGAGGTGCGCGCGATGTAGGTGTAGTCCTTGCGCGGATCGGCCTGCAGGCTGCCCAGTTGCGAAAAGCGCGTGACCGAGATGGGAATCTGGCCGATGGTGTAGCCGTCCGCCCTGGCCGAGGCCAGCGCCTTGGCGCCGATCATTCCCGATGCGCCCGCGCGGTTCTCCACCGCGATCGGCTGTCCCAGCAGCTTGCCGGCCACGGTGCACAACGCGCGCATGGACTGGTCGGCCGTGCCGCCTGCTGGCCAGGGGCAGATGAAAGTGATGGGGCGTTCGGGCCAGTTCTGGGCGAAGAGGGGGCCGGTGGCGGCTAGTGCGCTGGCGCCGAGCGTGGCGAGCACGAATTCGCGCCGGCTTGCATGGCGTGTGCGTGGGGTGTTCATCGCTTGTCTCCTGTATTGGCTTTTTGCAACCCTGTGATCCGGGCCTTGGGCTGACTGGCGCGATTGTTCAGCGCCTGATCATGACAATCCAATGAAAAGATAGACTGGCTTCATAACCTCAAAGCTATGAAGACCCCATGAGCAAGATAGACCGCGTGCTGCGCTCCAACCTCAAGCTGCGCCACCTGCAGTTGCTGGTGGCGCTGGACCAGTTCCGCCACCTGGGCCGCGCCGCCGAGTTCCTGGCCGTGACCCAGCCCGCCGTCTCCAAGACCCTGGCCGAGATAGAGCGCATGCTGGACATGACGCTGTTCGAGCGCTCCACGCGAGGCACCGAGCCCACGGCGGCCGGCGTCAGCATGGTGCGCTTTGCGCGCTCGGTGCTGGCGGGCTTCGAACGCACGCGCGATGAAATGGCGGCCGAGGCCAGCGGCACACGCGGGCGCACCAGCGTGGGCGCCATGGTAGTGGCCACGCCCGTGCTGCTGGCGCGGGCCGTCGAGCAGTTGAAGGCGCGATCGGCCCAGACCACGGTGCTGGTCGAGGAGGGCGATCTCACGCGGCTGCTGCCCAAGCTGCGCATGGGCGAGCTGGACCTGTTCGTGGGCCGGCTCGAACCCGGCTATGCCTCGCCCGACCTGGAGACCGAAGCCCTGTACGACGAGCCCATGGTCGCCGTCGTGCGCCCCGGCCATGCGTTGCTGGCGCAGCCTGCCAGCTGGCAGGCGCTGGCCGACATGCCCTGCGTCATGCCCCCGCCCTGGGCATCGCTGCGCGTGAAGCTGGAGCAGCAGTTCTTCGCCCACGGCCTGCATCCGCCGGCCGATCTGGTGGAGTCCGCCTCATTCCTGTCGCAGATCAGCTTCCTGCACCAGCGCGGCGCTGTGGCCTTCATGGCGCGCGGCGTGGCCGAGCATTTCGCGCAGCAGGGGCTGGTCGCCGTGCTGGACCTGCCCGTGCCCATCGACCTGCCGCCCGTGGGCCTGATCACCCTGCGCGGCCAGCCGATGACGGCGACGACGCGGTTGCTGGTGGAGTGTTTGCGGGCGGTGGTGGGCAAGTCGTTGGCTACAGCACGCCACGGCGAGCAATTGCAACATGGCAGATAAGGAAACGCAGCAATGTCTGAAGATAATCCATGGCCCAGCGGCGAATCAAAGCCGGTTATCCTGTTGTCTGATGGGCCTTCGGAGCTGTCCAGAAAGCACGGACTGCATTTTGTGAGAGATGTTGACGATCTGGATGTCTGCCATTATTGCTATGCCTTGGATAAGGATGTTGGTACCATCCTCTTTCATTTCTACGTGAATTCTCCAGCCAAAGGCACAGCGATCTATGTGGACAGAGGTGTTGAGACGGTTTTTGCCATCAACAAGCTGATGGCGAATTTTTCCATTCACCCATCTGAGGTGAAGTGGGTTCAGTCGGACATGTAGATGCGCCCATGAAGAACATGCTTGTAGTATCGAAAACCTGCGATGCGGGCAGAATTCAATCCAGTCCGCTTCCGCATGGCTGTTTCGTTGTGACGGGGAAGGGTAAGGACCCCGGATTCAATCTTGCAATAACGAGGCTGCTGGAGATCGGGTGTGAATTCTTTGCGACGTGGGGAGACTACTCTGGCGCGGAAGAGATCATTGATGACTTGATTCTGGACGCCGGCGATATGGATGCTGTCACTATCTCCCTGAACGAGAGCTTGGAGGATGCCGTTGAATTCTTCGCTCATGGCGCATTTCCCGGGCTCAATTGCGTGAGGTTTGTATTGTTGATTTACCAAGATGCACCAGAGAGTCTGATGTTGAAAGCGATATCTCTGTTTGAAAAGGAGTTGAATCTGTAGGAATGTCTTGGGTTTCTGTTGGCTGAAGATGATTTAAGAATCCATCTGGATGAGATTCAATTCATGATCTGGAATAATTTTCTTGTAGACGGCGTTCATGAGGCTGCAGCACTGATCGGTTATCTTGCGAGTTCTTTGGATCTTTCTCCTGGTGATGTTTGTGCAATAGATTCAGTCGAGCAGATCGTGGAGCAAAAGGCAAAAATTGTTTTGCTGATTGAAGATTCTCATGAATTCCAAGGGATGAAAATGGTCACTGTATATCTTGAAGAGGATGTTGTGGTGGAGAATTCAATCTTTGCCTTTATGGCAAGGAATTTCAAGATTGATATTTATTTGCCTGACGAAGATTCCGGATATTATCGTGATCTTGTTTTGCTGGATAAAACGGGTGGAATGAAGAAAGTCACCCTTCAGGGGAGTTGACTCAATGAGTACAATTATCCAGGATATTGCGGAACAGGTTCTGGTGAAATATGGTTCATTGCGTGAACCCAATTACTCTGAATTATCTTTTCCATCTTGTGATGCCAGTGCGCTGAAAGAATTGATTGAGCATATCACTGAGGCACAAGACTATTCAGATGTGAACGATGATGTGTGCTATCGCCTTGACATCAATGGCAGTATTGGTTGTTATGAGATTTTTATTTCCTGGGTCGGAAATTATGTGGCCATCCTGGAAAATTCTGATAAATCAGGCGGGCAGGTGATTTCAGGGGCAGGGTGCGATCATTTTTTGAATCAAATAATTGAAAAGATAGTATTGGCTGGATTTGTCATTCTGGAAAAGAGTGTTCTTTTGATGAATATGGATTTCACGCTGATAAATTCAGACGATGATTTTGCTCCGGTATACAAGGTGCTATTTACCGACCACGATCTCAGGTTCTCTTGAGATATTTGATTACCCAATGTAGTGGGCTGAGATAGCCCTTCGCCTTCTCGATTCCAGGCAATGGCTTGCGGTGCCGCTTTGACGCGTTCCGGAACCCACGGCCTTGCGTTAGGTGACATGGGTGGTGCGCGATTGCAGGGCGGGCTGTCCGGGGTTGCATCCCCATCGGCACAGCCCTCAGCTCTGCGCCACCGGCATGCCCACCACCAGCCCGTCGAGCTGCGGCGAGACCGTGATCTGGCAGGCCAGCCGCGAGTCTCCGCGCACGTCGAGGGCGAAGTCCAGCATCTCCCTTTCGCCGCCCTGGGCCGGGCCCACGCGGTCCAGCCACTCCGGTTGTATGTAGACATGGCAGGTGGCGCAGGCACAGGCGCCGCCGCATTCGGCATCGATGCCCGGCACGCCGTTGGAGACGGCGGCGCGCATGAGGCTCTGGCCGTCCGTGGCCTGCACCACGTGCTTGCGGCCGCTGTGTTCTATGAAGGTGATGGTGGTCATGGCGTGGGTGGGGCTTTTGGGGGGCGGGGCGGGAAACCGGGGTCGGCGCAGTGCGTGGCGGCGATGGCCTTGCGCGCTGCCATGAATTCGCCCGGTGAGTTCACGCATTCGGCGGCGCACAGCTGGCCACCGCGCAGGTGCAGGACGGCGAACCTGCCGCTGGCCGGGTCGCCGCGCAGCACGGTCTGGTCGCCATGGCCGGGCAGGCCGGCGATCTGCAGCTTGGTGTCGTACTGATCGGACCAGAACCAGGGCGCTTCATGGGCGGGCAGTGCGCGGCCCGTGATGGCGCAGGCTGCGCGCCGGGCCTGTTCGAGCGCGCTGGGCACGCTTTCGAGCCGGTGCAGCCCGGGGTAGCCGGCCAGCGGGCGGCGCGTGGCATCGCCTATGGCGTAGATGCCGGCCATGGCGGTACGGCCTTCGCCGTCCACGGCAATGCCGCCCGCGCAGTCCAGGCCGAGGGACTGCGCCAGCTCCACGCTGGGCGCTGCACCCACGCCGATGAGCACGGCATCGCACTCCAGGCGGGAGCCATCGGCCATCCTCAGGCCCGTGATGCCGGTGGGGCTGTCGCCCTGGATGGCGGTGACCGAGGCGTTGAAATGCACCTCCACGCCCTGCCCTGCATGCAGGCCGTGCAGATGTGCGGCCATCTGGGGCGAGGCGCTGCGCGACAGCAGCCTGCCTTCGCGCTCGATGACCCGGACCTGCACCCCCAGCTTGCGGGCCGTGGACGCGACTTCGAGGCCCACATAGCCGCCGCCGATGATGGCCAGGCAGCGGGCGGTCTGCAGGTGGCCCCGCAGCGCCTGCGCGTCTTCCATGGTGCGCAGGTAGGTCACGCCGGGCCGCTCACCCCCGGGCAGGGCCAGCCAGCGCGGTGCGGCGCCTGTGGCAATGACCAGGTGGTCGTAGTGCAGTGCCGACCCGTCGTTCAGCGCTACCTGCCGCGAGCCCGGCTCTATGGCCATGGCGCGCACGCCCAGGCGCAGGGCAATGGCCTGGTCGGCATAGGCGCTGGCGGGCCGCAGCAGCAGGTCGTCCGGGCCCATGGCCTGCTGCAGCCAGGCCTTGGACAGCGGCGGGCGCTGGTAGGGCGGCAGGTCTTCGCCGCCGACCAGGGTAATGGGGCCCGGGTGGCCGTACTGGCGCAGCAGGGCGGCCAGGGTGCCGCCGGCATGCCCGGCGCCGATGATGACGGCGTGGCCTTGGGCGTGTTGTGCGGGGGTCATGATGCACCTTTGCACGAGGCCTGGACTGCGGGGCGGGCGCAGATCTCGTCCCAGGCTTGCCGCATGAAGCGTGCGGCCGCCACGTTCTGCGCCAGCAGGTCATAGCGTGCGCCCAGGCCGTAGTCGGGCAGGTTGATGAATTCGGTGGTGAGGTGGCGCAGCGGGCTGTGCGGGTGCGCGTGGTGGTAGGCCAGCACCTTGCGGATGGCCTCCTTGGACGGTTCAAGCAGATAGGCGTGCCAGGGCGAATGCCATTCGCCGGGGCCGGGCCGCAGCATGGGGTACTGGATGCCCCGGCCCGGGCTGCCGTCCTCGTTGCGGTGCCACAGGTTCAGGGGCTGGTTGGGACCGGCTGCGCGCAGCTGGGCCCAGCGCACGATGCCCATGTCCAGCCATTGTTCGCACAGCGAGCCGGGCTCGAAGGGGTCCAGCACCAGTTCGCCGCTCTCGACCAGTTCGCGCACGCCCGACAGTTCCTGCTCGGCCGGGTTGCCGATCTTGAAGTTCACATGGCTGTAGTCCAGCGTGAAGTGGAAGGGCACGCCATGCGCCTGCACGCGCCGGGCCACCTCGCGTACGCGCAGGAAATCCTCGGTCCACATGTTGACGTGCAGCTCGAAGCTGGGCTCCACGCCCAGAGACATGGCGTCGTCGTAGACGCGCAGGTAGTGGTCGGTGATCTCGGCATCGTCCAGCACATGGCCGTCGCGGTGGTGCTTGAAGGTCATGATGTTGTGGCAGCGCGCGCCTATGGCCTGGCAGATGCGCAGGTTGTGGGTCAGCAGGGCCTCGTCCTCGCCCAGGCGGTAGAACCAGCTGGCCGTGTGCACGGGCAGGTTGAACTCGGCGATGGCGGCCTCGTACTCGGCCATTTGCGTGCGCAGAGGCAGGCGGTCGAAGCAGTCGAAGGCGCCGGTTTCACTGACCAGGCGGAACTGCTCGCGTATGGGCAGCTCCTGAAGGCCGATGGGCTGGTGGCGCGAGGAGCGCTGCACGCCACGGCCGTTGCAGCCGATCGGCGGGAGGGTCGGGTGGGTATCGTCGTGCATGGCCCGCTCCTCAGCCGCCCGTGGGCGCGCCCTCGATCATGCGGTCCACCATGCGGCGCATGCGCCGGGGGGCCGCATCGATGGCGATCTTGATGGTCTTGCGCGTGGCGAAGCGCTTTTCGTTGCGCTCTATGGCTTCGAGGATGGCTTTGTCCTCGGCGAAGGCGACGCGGAAGTCGGCGGAGAGGGCCGCATTGGTGTCGGCATCGGCCGTGAAGTTCTTGACGTGCAGCCAGTGGTCGATGGAGGTGTTCCGGTCCACGGGCGTCATGAAGTGGCAGGCATAGATCTGCATGCAGTTGTCGCGCCGGCCCTCGGGTGCGCCCGTGCCCGTGGCGGCACTGCCGAAGTCGATGATGGCGATGCTGGGCGCGTGGTAGTGGTAGTAGTGCCAGCGGTCCACGTTGCCGCTGAAATTGCCGTACTTGGCGAACAGCGGAATGGCCGGCGCATCGATGATCCAGCGCCAGGTGACGATGCGGCCGTCCAGCTCCTCGTGGTGCACGGGGATGTCCTCGCTGGCCGCGTTGCCCAGCGTGCTCAGGTGCACGAAGCTCACATGGGCGGGGTCGCAGAGGTTGTCGGCCAGGTTCAGGTAGTTGGCCTCTATGCGCAGCGCATCGCCTTCGACGGCGCTCCACGCCGGGTCGTGGTACTGGGGCAGGTCGAACACCGGCACGCTGTCGGCGCGCGAGGGATCGCCCATCCAGATCCAGACCAGGCCCATGTTCTCCTTGACCGGATAGGAGGTCACCACGGCGTTGCCCGGGATCATGTCCTGGCCCGGCACGCGCGTGCAGCGGCCGCTGCAGTCGAAGGTCAGGCCGTGGTAGCCGCATTCGATGGCATCGCCCTTGAGCTTGCCCATGGACAGCGGCAGCAGGCGGTGGGGGCAGGCGTCCTCCATGGCCACGACGGCGCCGGCCTCGGTGCGGTAGAGCACCACGTCGCGTTCGACGATGCGGTGCGCCGACAGCTGGCGGCCCACGTTGCGCGACCAGGTCAGCGGGTACCAGGTATCGAGTACATAGGTTTCCATGGGGACTCTCCTTGTTGAGTGTTCATTCAATTTTGTTTGAGTGAACACTCAATTTCAATATGGCGTTTTTCCCTAGAATGGCCGACGCAACGCCCCCTTCACCTGACGCCGTGCCCATGACCACTGATCCCGAGGAAGTTCCCGCCACCCCGAAGCGCAAGGCTGCGCCCGCCAGGAAAGCCGCTGCGAAGTCGGCCCCTGCCAAGGCCCCTGCCAAGACGTCTGCGGGGCGCAAGCGGACTGCCAAGACCGGCAAGACGACCAAGGAGGCCATCTTGCTGGCGGCCGAGATCGAGTTCGCCAGAAGTGGCTACGACGGCGCCAGCGTGCAGCGCATCGGCAAGCAGGCCAAGTGCTACGAGAGCCTTCTCTACTACCACTACGGCAGCAAGGACAAGCTGTTCGCCGCCGTGCTGGAGAACGCCTACCGCAAGCTGGTGGAGGCCGAGGCGAAGCTGCTGGTGGACTTCGACGATCCGCGCGCGGCGCTGGAGGCCGTGGTGCGCTTCATGTGGCTCTACTACCAGGAGCACCCGGAACTGATCTTCCTGCTCAACACCGAAAACCTGCTCAAAGGCAAGCACCTGAAGAAGGCCTCGGGCATACGCGACTTCTTTCCCAACGCCATCACGCTGCTGCGCAAGGCCGTGGAATCGGGAATGGCCCAGGGCCTGTTCCGTCCCGATGTGCACATCGACGATCTCTACATCACGGTCATGGGACTGGGCTACTTCTACCTCTCCAATCGCCACACGCTGAGCGCCTTCTTCGACAAGGAGCTGCTGCAGCAGGCCGAGCTGCAGCGCTGGGGCGACCACATGGTGGAGACGGTGTTGCGCGTGGTGCAGCAGCCACCGGCCCAGCCCCAGCCCAGGACTCAGAAATAGTGGCGCAGGCCCAGGCCCCAGGTCTGGCCGCTGCCGGCGCCCGTGCCCGTGATGCGGTCGTGCAGGCTGTTGAGGTAGATGTCCGTGCGCTTGGACAGGGGATAGTCATAGCCCACGGCCCAGGTGTTGCGCCTGGCGTCTTCGGCGCCCGAGGTGCGCGCATGGCCATATGAGGCCAGCACGGCGCCCGGGCCTGCGGGAATCGACAGGCCGAACTGGCCGCTGTTCCTGCGGCGGTCCGCGCCGGCCACGGTGTCGGCCAGCCGCTGGTACTGGGCGAACAGCTTGACCATGCCCAGATCGTAGGAGCCGCCCAGCAGCCAGGCGCTCTGGCGGTCAAAGCCGGTGGCGGTAGCGGTGGTGGCGGCATTGGGATAGGCCACGCTCTGGTAGGCGAGGGCGGCGGCGAATGCGCCGCCCGCATAGCTGAGGCTGGCGCCGTACTTGTCCGCATCGCGGTGCTGGGATGCGGGCGTGCCGGCCGGCGGCTCGAACGAATACTGCAGCCGTGCCGTGAATCCGCCCCAGGACGGGCTGGTGTAGAGCAGGCTGTCGCTCCAGCCCGAGTCGCCCCGCAGCGGCGCGGCGGCCGTGCCGTTGGGCCCGAAGCTGTGCAGCACCGCGGGTGAGAACGAAAAGGACCCTGCATACGGGTTGAAGGCGATGGTGGCCAGCCAGTAGGGGGTGGTGTTGCGCCCCAGTTGCAGCGTGCCCCAGCCGCTGCTCAGGCCCACATAGGCGCTGCGCGCAAAGAAGGCGTCATTGGCAAAACGCCCTTCGGCGCCGCTGTCCGCGCGGTAGAAGGCCTCCAGTGCAAACACGGCCTTCAATCCAGAACCCAGGTCCTCCGTTCCGCGCAAGGCCCAGAAATTCGTCTGCATGCCGCCTGGTGTGAGCACGCCCGTGCCCTTGTCCGCGCCCAGCGGGCGCGAGAACCCCGCGAAGGCATCGATCTGACCGTGCAGCGTGACCTGCGCGCCCGCCGGCAGCGGTGCGATGGCATGGAGCAGGGCAAGTGCCGGGGCGGCCAGGGCAATGGCGTGTCCTGTCCTTGAATGCAGTCTGGGCATGGGGTGTCTCCTTGGTTCTGATCACGGATGTCATTCCGCGGATTCGGGGTTTTGAAGCGTATGCACTTGAATTGAGTCGGGTTCACTACAAAGGAACACCAAGGCATTGCGTGAGTTGATGCCCCTTGTTTCCTTTGCGTGCAGGGATTTTTGTGCGACTTGATCGATGATTGCTATCGGGAAACTACTTGATTTGTTTTTGACTATCGTGCGTAGCATTGAGCGTAGGCACTTGAAATTTCCACTGCAGACAGATGTTTCCGCCGGATCCGGCTGCAGTGCGCCAACGCGGCGACGCAGGGCCATGAACGGTGGCAATGGTCAACACAGCAAGGAGCTGAAATGTCAGTTCACAGCAATGCAGGCATTGGCGGTATGCAGGGGCAGGGGGTCCATTTGCGGGAGCAGGAGAAGGAGCGGCGGCAGCTGTACGGGCGCGTGACGTGGCGGCTCGTGCCCTTCTTCTGCCTGTGCTACCTGGCCGCCTATCTGGACCGCATCAACGTGGGGCTGGCCAAGCTGCAGATGCAGCAGGACCTGGGCTTCAGCGAGACGGTCTACGGCCTGGGTGCGGGCCTGTTCTTCGTGGGCTACATCCTCTTCGAGGTGCCCAGCAACCTGGTGCTGGCGCGCATGGGCGCGCGGCTGTGGATCGCGCGGATCATGATCACCTGGGGCCTGATCTCGGGCGCGACCATGTTCGTGAGCACGCCCATGCAGTTCTATGTGCTGCGCTTTCTGCTGGGTGTGGCCGAGGCGGGGTTCTTTCCCGGCGTCATGCTGTACCTGACCTACTGGTATCCCACGCGCATGCGCAGCAAGATCATGGCGCTGTTCCTGATCGGCCTGCCGCTGGCCAGCCTGGTCGGGGCGCCGCTGTCGGGCTGGATCATGACGGCCTTTGCCGGCGTGCGTGGCCATGCGGGCTGGCAGTGGCTGTTCTTCCTGGAGGCGATTCCCTCGGTGGTGCTGGGCCTGCTGGTCTTCGTCTACCTGCCCAACAGCATCGAGTCGGCCAAATGGCTGTCGCCGCGCGACAAGGGCGTGCTGCGCGCCAACCTCGACAGCGACAGGCTGGCCGAGTCCCACCATTCGCTGTGGGCGGCGCTGTCCAGCGGCCGGGTCTGGCTGCTGGGCCTGATCGACCTGAGCCTGATGATGTCCACCTATGCCATCAGCTTCTGGCTGCCCACCATCATCCGCGAGGCCGGGGTCAGGAGCACGGCCGAGATCGGCCTGCTCACGGCCGTTCCCAATGCCTTTGCCATCGCTGCGCTGCTGCTCAACGGCATCAGCTCCGACCGGCGCCGCGAGCGGCGCTGGCACATCGTGCTGCCGGCACTGGCGGGCGCGGCCGCCATGGCGCTGAGCACGCTGTACACCGGCCATGTGTTCGCCACCGTGCTGCTGTTCTCTCTGGCGACGGCGGGCATCATGGCAGCCTTTCCCGTGTTCTGGTGCCTGCCCGCCACGTTCCTGACGGGGCCAGCGGCGGCCGCAGGCATTGCGCTGATCGCCTCCATTGCCAACCTGGGAGGCTTTGCGGCCACCTATTTGCTGGGCTGGCTCAAGGATCTCACGCACTCGTCGAGCGCAGGCCTGCTGCTGTTCGCCGCCTGCCTGGTGGCCGGCAGCCTCTTGACGCTGGCCCTGCCCAAGGCCGTGGTCAACCGCTGAGTGCAGGCTGTGCGCCTGTTCAGCGCATGGTCACGAACTCCTCGGCCGCCGTGGGGTGGATGGCCACGGTGTCGTCGAAGTCGCGCTTGGTGGCGCCCATCTTGAGCGCCACGGCAAAGCCCTGCAGCATCTCGTCCATCCCCAGGCCGATGCCGTGTATGCCCACGATGCGCTCCTCGGGGCCCACGCAGACCAGCTTCATGCGCGCGGGCTGGCGGTGGCGCGTGACCGCCGTATACATGGCCGTGAAGGTCGATTGGTAGACCTTGACCTGATCGTCGCCAAAGCGCTCGCGTGCCTGCGGCTCGGTCAGGCCCACGGTGCCGATGGGTGGGTGGCTGAAGACCACGGTGGGTACGTTGTCGTAGTCCAGGTGCTCGCCGGTCTTGCCGTTGAACAGGCGCTCGGACAGGCGCCGGCCTGCGGCCACGGCTACGGGCGTGAGTTCGATGCGGCCCGTGATGTCGCCCACGGCGTGGATGCCGGGCACATTGGTGTCCTGGAACTTGTCCACCGCGATGTGGCCGCTGTCCTGCAGCGCCACGCCTGCGGCCTCCAGGTTCAGGCCCGAGGTGTCGGGTCGGCGGCCCACGGCCCAGACCACGCAGTCCACGGTGTGGCTGCTGCCGTCCTGCAGTTGCAGGTCCAGGCTGCCGTCTGCGTTGCGAACCACGGCCTTCGGGGTGGCCTGGCGGTGCACGGCGGGGCCTTCGGCCTCCATGATCTCCATCAGGGTTTGGCTCAGCAGCGGATCGAACCCGCGCAGTGCCGAGTTCTGGCGCAGGAACAGATGGGTCTGCGAGCCCAGCGCGTGCAGCACGCCGGCAATCTCCACGGCGATATAGCCGGCACCCACCACGGCCGTGCGCGCAGGCAGGGCCTTGAGGGCGAAGAAGCCGTCCGAGTCGATGCCCAGCTCGGCGCCCGGAATGTCGGGCCGTGCCGGCCGCGTGCCCGTGGCGATGAGGATGTGGTCGGCACTGAGCCGCTGGCCGCCCACCTCCACGGTGCGCGCATCCACGAAGCGGCCAAAGCCCTGGATCAGCTCGACCTTGTTGCGCGCCAGGCCGCTTTCATACGAGGCATGGATGCGGTCGATGTAGGCGCTGCGGCTGTCCAGCAGGCGCTGCCAGTCCAGGCGGTTGACGGTGGCATCCCAGCCGTAGTCGGGGCCGTAGCGGTGCATGGCCTCGCCGATCTGGGCCGCATGCCACATGACCTTCTTGGGCACGCAGCCCACGTTGACGCAGGTGCCGCCGATCTCGCCGGCTTCGATCAGCGCGCAGTGGCGCCCGTGCATGGCGGCGCGGTTGGCCGATGCAATGCCGCCGCTGCCGCCGCCGATGACGATGTAGTCGTAGTGCTTCATGGAGATTCCGTGCTGTGTCTGAGCGGCCCGAATGCCGCAGCCGGCCATCTTGCCCTGTTCGCCGGCCAGGGGCCTGCGGCGGGGGCAATGCCGTGATCTCCAGGCGGCAGGCTCAGCTGCGCTGCGGCTGCAGCGTCTTCGTGTACAGCGCCTTGCCGTCCAGGTCCTTGAGCACCACGGTCAGCGCCTGGCTGCGGGGGTCTATGTCGAGCTGGCCGAAGAACTGGAAGCCTTCGCTGGGCGCGGAGTTGGCGTGGCCCGCGCTTTTCTGGAAAACGACTTCGCCGCCAAAGGTCCTGTCCATCTCGTTGGGGCCGAAGCCGCCCGCATTCAGCGGGCCGGAGACGAATTCCCAGAACGGGTCGAAGTCCTGGAAGCTGGCGCGCTCGGGGCTGAAATGGTGGGCGGCCGTGTAGTGCACGTCGGCCGTGAGCCAGACCACGTTGCGGATGCCCGCGTCCTTGATGCCCTTGAGCAGGCGCGCCATCTCCAGCTCGCGGCCCCGGGGTGCGCCATGCTCGCCATTGGCCACGGCCTCCCACTGGGCGCGGCCCTCGGCATCCTTGCCGTCGGGCACGAAGAGGCTGATGGGCATGTCGCTGGCGATCAGCTTCCAGGTGGCGCGGCTGCGCTTGAGGCCGTCCAGCAGCCACTGCATCTGGGGGCGGCCCAGCATGTCGGTGTCCGGGCCTTCGGCCGCCTGCAGGTTGTGGCTGTTGGGGCCGCGGTGGCTGCGCATGTCGATCACGAAGATGTCGGCCAGCGGGCCCTGGGGCAGGCGGCGGTACAGGCGCTGGTGCATGGCCGCGCCGAAGGGACGCATGGGCGCGTATTCCATGAAGGCGCGCTGGCCGCGCGCCGCCAGCAGTTGCACGTTCTTTTCGGTGTAGCGCGCGTCGTTGGCCACGCTCTTGCTGTCCGAGTAGTTGTTGGTGACCTCGTGGTCGTCCCACTGCCAGATCTGGGCGACCTCGCTGCCCAGGGCGCGCACGTTGGCGTCCATGAGGTTGTAGCGGTGGCGGCCCCGGAATTCGTCCAGCGTCTCGGCCACCTTGGCGACCTCGGGCGTGACCAGGTTCTTCCACAGCGTGCCGTCGCGCAGCTTCATCTGCGCGGCGATGGGGCCGTCGGCATAGATGGTGTCGCCGCTGTGCAGGAACACGTCGGGGTCGGTCCTGCGCATGGCCTCGTAGATGCGCATGCCGCCAAAGGCCTCGTTGATGCCGAAGCCCTGGCCTGCCGTGTCGCCGCTCCACACCAGGCGCAGCGGCCGCGTGGCGGGCATGCCCGCCGCCAGTGGCGTGCGAAAGTGCCCCTGCACGGCGGGCGAGCGCACATTGGCGCTGGCAAAGTCCTCCAGCACCACGCGGTAGAAGATGTCCTGGCCCGCAGGCAGGCCCTGCAGGTCGATGCGGCCCGTGCCGTCGCTGCTGTCCATCAGCAGATCAGGCCCGCGCACGCGCGTGGGGTTGGCAAAGCCGGAGGTGGTGGACCATTCGATCCACATGCGCGCATCGCGGCTGGCGCGCGCCCAGACGATGGCGCGGTCACCCAGCACATCGCCGCTTTGCAGGCCCGAGGGCAGCAGCGGCCGCGCCGCGTCGCGCGTGATGGCGGCGGGGGCCACCTGGGCCTGGAGGATGGAGGGCAGCAGCGAGCCGCCAGCGGCGGACAGCAGAAGATGGCGGCGGAGCATCATGGCGGGGGAGTGGGTGTGGCAAAGCGTTTGGCAGGGCGTTTGGCGACCCAGCCTAGCGCCCACCGATGACCGGGCCGTGACCATGCGTTGGCCCGGGATGAATTGCAGGCACAGCCGTGCCGCACACGATGGATGGGATGGGCATGGATTCTCTGATCACGGCGGCGGCCCGTGCGCTCGCGGTTGGCGACCCCCTTGGCGCGCTGAACCGGGTGGCGCTGCGCGACGATGCGCCCGCGCTGGCACTGCGTGGCATCGCCATGGCGCAGCTGGGCGATCTGGTGCGGGCCAGGGCCTTGCTGCGCAGCGCTGCGCGCGCCTTCGGCGCCCATGAGGCCGTGGCCCGGGCCCGCTGCGTAGTGGCCGAGGCCGAGATCGCACTGGCCCTGCGCGAGCTGGCATGGCCGGCCCGCAGGTTGGTTGCGGCGCGGGCAGTGCTGCAGGCGCATGGCGATCCCGTGAACGCCGCGCATGCAGGCTATCTGGAAATACGCCGTTGCCTGCTGCTGGGCCGCCTGGGCGAGGCCGAGGGTCTGCTGGGCGGACTGCGGCCCGCGATGCTGCCTGCCGCCTTGCAGGCGTTCCATGCCCTGGCCCTGGCGGGTATCGCCATGCGCCGATTGGACATCCGTGCGGCGCACAGTGCGCTGGCCGATGCCGCGCAGGCGGCCGGCGCCGCCGGCATTGCAGCACTGGCCGCCGAGGTGGGGCAGGCCGCCCAGGCCCTGCACGCGCCTGCTGCAGTGCTGCTGGAGCGGGAGCCGGCCGGAGCGCAGGCTCAGAAGCTGCTGTCGCTGGATGAGGCCGGGACCCTGCTGGCCTCGGGCGCGCTGGTGGTGGATGCCTGCCGCCATGCGGTGCGCGCCGGACCGGCGGCGGTCTCGCTGGCGGGGCGCCCGGTGCTGTTTGCGCTGGCGCGCGCGCTGGGCGAGGCCTGGCCCGGCGATGTCTCACGCGAGGCGCTGGTGGCGCAGGTATTTCGCGCCCGGCAGGCCGATGAGTCGTACCGTGCGCGTCTGCGTGTCGAGATCGGCCGCCTGCGCCGCCTGCTGCGGCCGCTGGCCGAAGTTCACGCCACGCCCCTGGGATTTGTGCTGGCGCCCCGGCAGGCCCGGGTGGCCGTGCTGGCACGGCCCGTGGAAGGTGCGCCGGGCGTGCTGTGCGGGCCGGTGCTGGCGCTGCTCTCCGATGGCGAGGCCTGGGCCAGTTCGGCGCTGGCCCTGGCACTGGGCGCGAGCCAGCGCAGCGTCCAGAGGACCCTGGAGGCGCTGGAGCGCGACGCGCTGGCGCAGCCCGTGGGCCGGGGACGCGCCCGCCGCTGGGTGGCCCGGCCTGCGCCGGGATTCACGACGACTTTGTTACTCCCCGCTGTGCTGCCGGCTGGCTAGCATGGGCCGACCAACGCAACCAGGAGTTCCGCATGAAGACCGAAGCTGCAGAAATCATCCGCGAATACGGTCCCTTTCCCGGCATCGATTGCGTGCACGGGGTGTCCTACGACGGCAGCCAGGTCTGGTTCGCCACCGGCACCCAATTGCAGGCGCTGGACCCCGACAGCGGCCGGATCGTGCGCAGCATCCCTGTGCCGGGCGATGCCGGCACGGCCTTCGATGGCCGGCATCTGTTCCAGATCGCCAATGACCGTATCCAGAAGATCGACCTGTCCACCGGCCATGTGCTGGCCACCATTCCTGCACCCGGGGGCGGCGGCGATGCCGGCGATTCGGGAATGGCCTGGGCCGAGGGCTCGCTGTGGGTGGGGCAGTACCACGGCCGCAAGATCCATCAGATCGATCCCGACACCGGGGCGGTGCTGCGCACCCTGGAGTCCAACCGCTTCGTCACCGGCGTCACCTGGGTGGACGGCCAGTTGTGGCACGGCACCTGGGAAGAGGGCCAGAGCGATCTGCGGCGCCTGGACCCGGACAGCGGTGCCGTGCTGCAGCGGCTGGAGATGCCGGCCGGCACCGGCGTGTCGGGGCTGGAGTCCGACGGCGGCGACCGCTTCTTCTGCGGCGGCGGAGAAAGCGGCCGCATCAGGGCCGTGCGCCGGCCCCGGCAGGCGCAGCAGCCCTGAGGCCTACTTGCCCGCGATCTGCGCCGCGATGGCCTGGCCCACTTCGGTGGTGCTGGCCGTGCCGCCCAGGTCGGGCGTGCGAGGGCCGTTCTTGATGACTTCCTCGATGGCCGAGACGATGGCGTCGTGCGCCGCGCGGCCTGCGCCCTGGCCGTGGGTCAGGAAGTCCAGCATCAGCGCTGCCGACCAGACCATGGCGATGGGGTTGGCGATGTTCTTGCCGTAGATGTCGGGCGCCGAGCCGTGCACGGGCTCGAACAGGCTGGGGAAGCTGCGGTCGGGGTTGAGGTTGGCCGAGGGGGCCAGGCCGATGGTGCCCGTGGTGGCCGGGCCCAGGTCGCTGAGGATGTCGCCGAACAGGTTGGTGGCGGCCACCACGTCGAAGCGGCCCGGCTGCAGCACGAAGCGCGCGGTCAGGATGTCGATGTGCTGCTTGTCCAGCGTGACGTCCGGGTAGGCCTTGGCCACGTCCTCGGCGCGCTGGTCCCACCAGGGCATGCTGATGGCGATGCCGTTGCTCTTGGTGGCCAGGGTGACGTGCTTGCGCTCGCGGCTTTGGGCCAGGTCGAAGGCGTACTTGAGCAGGCGCTCGGCACCCTTGCGCGAGTAGACCGATTCCTGGATCACGATCTCGCGGTCCGTGCCCTCATACATGATGCCGCCCAGCGAGGTGTATTCGCCTTCGGTGTTCTCGCGCACCACGTAGTAGTCGATGTCGCCGGGCTTGCGGCCGGCCAGCGGGCAGGGCACGCCCTCGAACAGGCGTACGGGGCGCAGGTTGATGTACTGGTCGAACTCGCGGCGGAACTTGAGCAGCGAGCCCCACAGCGAGACATGGTCGGGCACGGTGGCGGGCCAGCCCACGGCGCCGAAGAAGATGGCGTCCATGCCGCAGAGCTGCGCCTTCCAGTCGTCGGGCATCATTTTTCCGTGGGCCAGGTAGTAGTCGCAGTGGGCCCAGTCGAAATGGTGGAATTCGAGCTTGATCGCAAAGCGGCTGGCGGCGGCCTCCAGCGTGCGCAGGCCTTCGGGCATGACTTCCTTGCCAATGCCGTCACCGGCGATGACGGCGATCTTGAATGTGTCTTGCATGGTGTCTGTCCTTGGATCGAATGGATGGATATGAAGCGGCGCCGCTGACAGCCTGGCCGCATGCATGGCATTGTTGGCTGCGCCAGGGCTAAATACAATCGGCCAACTGTGGTTCCATTGTTTACAGATCGTGAATAAACAACCGGCTCCCGAAGACCTGCGTGTCTTCACCGTGGTGGCCCGCAAATCCGGCTTTGCCGCTGCGGCCGAGGAATTGGGCGCATCGCCCGCCTATGTGAGCAAGCGCATCCGCCTGCTGGAGCAGGAGTTGGGCGTGAAGCTGCTGCACCGCACCACGCGTCGCGTGGCCGTGACCGAGGAGGGCGAGCGCGTATTCCACTGGGCGCAGCGCATCCTCGACGACATGGACCAGCTGATGCAGGAGGTGGCCATCACGCGCAGCGAGCCGCGCGGCCTGCTGCGCGTGAGCAGCAGCTTCGGCTTCGGGCGGCATGTGATAGCGCCGGCGCTGTCCCGGCTGGTGGAGCGCCATCCGGGGCTGCAGGTGCGGTTGGATGTGTTCGACCGGCTGGTGGATGTGGCGGGGGAGGGCTTCGATCTGGATGTGCGCGTGGGCGACGAGATTGCGCCCCACCTGATTGCGCGGCGGCTGGCCGACAACCACCGCGTGCTGTGCGCGGCGCCTGCCTACCTGGCGCGCCGTGGCACGCCGCGCACGCCGGCTGAGCTGTCGGCCCACGACTGCCTGGCCATCAAGGAGCGCGACCAGGCCTTTGGCGTGTGGCGGCTGCGCGCGGGCGCCGCCGAGCAATCGGTGAAGGTCACGGGGCCGCTGTCGGCCAACAACGGCGAGATGGTGGTGCAGTGGGCCGTGGACGGGCGCGGCATTGCGCTGCGCTCGCTATGGGATGTGGGCGCCCATCTGCAGGCCGGGCGCCTGGTGCAGCTGCTGCCCGAATGGCGGCAGGAGGCCAATGTCTGGGCGGTCTATCCGACGCGGCTGCAGCTGTCGGCCAAGGTGCGTGTCTGTGTCGAATTCCTGCAGGAGCACTTTCAGCAGGAATGGGCGGCAGCAGCGTCCTGAAAAGGGCGCGGCTGCCGCAGCAGGTTCAACCTGCCAGTGCGGCCTTGACGGCAGCGGACACCTGGCCCATGTCGGCCTTGCCAGCCAGCTGCGCCTTGACCGCGCCCATGACCTTGCCCATGTCGCCGGGGCCGGAGGCGCCCAGCTCGGCCACGATGGCCTTCACGGCGGTGGCCACTTCCTCGGCCGACATGCGTGCGGGCAGGTAGGCGGTCAGCACGGCCGTTTCGGCCTTTTCCTTGTCGGCCAGGTCCTGGCGGCCCGCGCCCTCGAAGGCGGCAATGCTGTCCTTGCGCTGCTTGATCAGCTTGTCCACGATGGCGATGACGGCGGCGTCGTCGAGCTCGACGCGCTCATCGACTTCCTTTTGCTTCATCGCGGCCAGCAGCAGGCGGATGGTGCCCAGGCGTTCGCTGTCCTTGGCGCGCATGGCGGTCTTCATGTCTTCGGTGATCTGGGCCTTGAGGCTCATGGCATTTCTCCTGAGGTAGTGGCGTCGGAAAACAAAAACCAAAAAACAAAAACAAAAAACCCGCGCCTGGCGTCCCGAGCGCGGGTTTTGACGAGAGCCGGCTGGTCAAGAGCTGATCAGTACAGCTTCTTGGGCAGCTGCATGCTGCGAACGCGCTTGTAGTGACGCTTGACGGCGGCAGCCTTCTTGCGCTTGCGTTCGGATGTGGGCTTCTCGTAGAACTCGCGAGCGCGCAGGTCGGTCAGCAGGCCGAGCTTTTCGATGGTGCGCTTGAAGCGGCGCAGGGCAACTTCATAGGGCTCGTTTTCTTTTACGCGGATGGTGGTCATTAGCTAGATTTCCAGATATCTGTGCTGACAGCGGGTTCTCGGGAAGATCGGGCCTGAGAGCCATGTTCAGCGGTTAGTCCCCGTCAATAGTTAACTAGTATTGGCCGACGGGGCAATTGCCAGCAAAGCGGGCGATTATACGCGAGACGAAAGCGATCTGACAAATCACGCACAAGGCAAGGCCTGCGCGCAGGCATACCCGCTGGCCCAGGCCCATTGGAAGTTGTATCCGCCCAGCCAGCCGGTGATGTCCACCACTTCGCCGATGCAGTACAGGCCGGGCTGGGTCTTGCATTCCATGGTCTGTTGCGAAAGCGCACGCGTGTCCACGCCGCCCAGCGTCACTTCGGCCTTCTTGTAGCCTTCGGTGCCGGTGGGCACGATCTCCCAGCGCGACAGGCGCTCGGCCAGCTGGTTCAGGGCCTTGTCCGAGGCTTCGGCAATGGGGCGCTGCCAGGCCGCGTCCTGCTGCACCCAGGCATCGGCCAGGCGCGAGGGCAGCCACTGCGCCAGTTCGTTGGCGATGAGCTTGCGCGAGCGCGACTTGGCCTTGAGCAATTCGTCCTGCAGGTTCACCTCGGGGGCGAGGTTGATGCACAGGGGCGTGCCGGGCTTCCAGTAGCTCGAGATCTGCAGCACGGCGGGGCCGGACAGGCCGCGGTGCGTGAACAGCAGGTCTTCCATGAAGGCCATGCGCTCTTTCTTGCTGCCGGTGCTGATCTCGACCGGAAGGGCCAGGCCGGCGAGCTGGGCGTAGGGGGCCCAGGCGTCGCCGTCGAAGGTCAGCGGCACCAGGCCCGGCGTGCGTTCGACCAGGGGCAGGCCGAACTGCTGGGCCAGGCGGTAGCCGAAGTCGGTGGCGCCGATCTTGGGAATGGACAGCCCGCCCGTGGCGATGACCAGGCTGGGCGCCTGCACGGCGCCACGGCTGGTCTGCAGGCGGTACTGGCCATCGGCATGCGCGACGGAATCGACCTTGCAGGGCTGCCAGCGCTGCACGCCGCCGGCCTGGCATTCGGCCAGCAGCATGGCGATGATGTCCTCGGCCGAGCGGTCGGCGAACAGCTGGCCCTTGTGCTTTTCATGGTGGGCAATGCCGTGCCTGTCCATCAGCGCGATGAAGTCGGCCGGCGTGTAGCGCGACAGGGCCGAGCGGCAGAACTGCGGGTTGCCGCCCACGAAGTGCTTGTGCGGCGCACGCACGTCCAGGTCGCGGTTGGTGAAGTTGCAACGGCCGCCGCCCGAGATGCGGATCTTCTCGGCCACCTTCTCCGCGTGGTCCAGGAGCAGCACCGACAGGCCACGCTGTCCGGCCTGGGCCGCACAGAACAGACCGGCCGCGCCGGCGCCGATGACGATGGCGTCGAAAGAGAGGGAAGAGGTCACAAAAACGTCACTCGGGGGGCAAAAGGGCGCCCATTCTCGCGCACTTGTGCCAGCCCTTCGCGTGCCCTGTGAAACTGGCGTGTCCTGAAGCCAGGGACACCGAGGAAGGGCCGCCCCGCACCGAGGGTGTCGTCCCCCTCTGGGGGAAGGCGCGCAGCGACTCAGGGGGGACCTAAAATCCAGCGATGAATTTCCCATCGCACCAGCTGAGCATGACCGTGCTCATGTCGCCCGACATGGCGAACTTTTCGGGCAACGTCCATGGCGGCGCCGTTCTCAAGCAGCTCGACCAGGTGGCCTATGCCTGCGCCAGCCGCTACGCGGGCCGCTATGTGGTCACGCTGAGCGTGGACCAGGTGATGTTCCTGCAGCCCATCCACGTGGGCGAGCTGGTGACCTTCCTGGCCAGCGTCAACCACACGGGCAAGTCGTCGATGGAGATCGGCATCAAGGTGGTGGCCGAGGACATCCGCACCCAGGTGGTGCGCCATGTCAACAGCTGCTTTTTCACCATGGTGGCGGTGGACGAGAACAAGCAGCCTGCGCCCGTGCCCACGCTGGTGCCGGCCACCGACGAGGAAAAGCGCCGCTGGCAGGCCGCGCTGATCCGCAAGGACCTGCGCCGCGAGCTGGCCCAGCGCTTCGAGCAAAGCCGCGTGACGGCCAGCAGCTCGGTCAAGCCGGGCTGAGCGTGGAGGGTTCGGCCGGTGGCCGATGCCAAGTGCCGGGCGCGCTGCCCTGCAACTCGTCCCGCACCTGCTCGATGACGCGCCTGAGGTCTTCCATGGAGGCCGGCTTGGACAGCACCTCGTCGGCACCGGCCTGCAGGTAGCGCAGCGCTTCGGAGGCCTCGGGACTGGCGGTCAGCGCAATCACGCGGCAGCGGCGCAGCTGGTTTTCGGCTTCCCGCCGACGCAGGCGCCGGATGAACTCGAAGCCGTCCATGATCGGCATGCGGCCGTCGGTGATGATGAGATCAAAGGACTCGACCAGGCAACGCGCCCAGGCCTCCTGTCCATCGCCGGCCAGCGAGATGCCGTGGCCCAGCGCGGTGAGCTGGCTCTTGAGCAGCTCGCGATTGAACATATAGTCTTCCACGGCCAGGATTCTGAGTTCAGGCTCGGCCGGGACTTCGGGCAGGGGCTCGGTGCCTGTATCGGCCTTTGCACGCAGCTCCAGGGGCGCGGGCATGAGCCGGGGCAATACTTCTTCGGCCGACGGCCTGTCGTCCGGCTCCACCAGCGGCAGGCTCAACCTGACCGTGAAGCGTGAGCCCCGGCCCGGCACGCTCTCCAGGGTGATGGTCCCCCCCATGTGCTCCAGCAGGCGGCGCGTGATGCTCAGGCCCAGGCCGCTGCCGAAGGCCTGGTCCTGATGGGCGCCCGGCACCTGCGAAAAGGGCTTGAACAGCCGGGCCTGGTCCTGCGGGGCAATGCCGATGCCGGTGTCCTCCACCTCCATCTGCAGCAGCAGGCGGTCATGGCGGCGGGTGCCTTGCGCGCGCAGGGTGACGCTGCCGCGTTCGGTGAATTTGATGGCATTGCTCAGCAGGTTGAACAGCACCTGCTTGAGGTGCAGCGGGTCGGCCGTCACGCTGTGGTCCACGCCCTTGCCAACCTGGGTGCGCAGCGACAGCCGCTTGCCGTGCGCCAGGCCCTGCAGCAGCGGGGCCATGTCTTCGATCAGCGGCCGCAGCGCCACGGGCTGGGGCGTGGAGTCGATGTGGCCCGACTCGATGCGGTGCAGGTCCAGCACATTGCCCAGCAGCAGCAGCATGCCCTGGGAGGCCTTGTGGGCCGCGGCCAGCGTGTCGCGGTGGGGCAGGCCGAGTTTTTCGCGGTCCTGCGCCAGCTCCAGCAGGCCGATGATGGCGCTCAGCGGCGTGCGTATCTCGTGGCTGGTGGTGGACAGGAACAGGCTTTTGGCCCGGTTGGCGGCCTCGGCGCGCCGCTCGGCACGGCGCGTCCGGCGCATCTGGCGGCTCAGGTAAAAGCCCCAGACCAGGGAGGTGGCCGTGGCCAGCGCCAGCGCTGCCAGCAGCAGCAGCAGGCGCTGGCGGTGCTCGCGCCAAAAGCGCGTGCCGCTGCCGCTATCGCGCGGCGCCCACAGGCGCACGATTTCGGCCATTTCTTCGGGTGAGATGGACAGCTGGGCCTTCTCCAGAATGCTCAGAAGCTCGGGCTCGGCGGCATGCACGGCCAGGCTCACGGGGCGGGTGTAGTCCTCCAGGATGCCGGTGAGCTGCAACTGGTTGCCCAACTGCTGGGCGTTGGCATAGCGCGCTGCGTAGTCGTTGCCGACGAAGGCATCGCTGTCATCGGCCGCCACGCTGGCCAGGGCCTGGGCCAGGTCGGGATACAGCTGCAGCCGTATGCGCGGATGCTCGCGGCGCACCGTGTCTTCCAGGAAGAAGCCAGCCACCATGGCCACGCGCTTGCCCTCCAGTCCCTGCAGGTGGTGTATGCCCTTGTCGCGCTGTGTGCCCGCATTCGCCTCGGGCCGGGCCAGCACCACCACCGCGCTGCGCAGGTAGGGCGGCAGCAGCTTGATATCGGGCGATGCAATCGGCGGCGAGGTGTAGACGGGGGTGAGCAGGGCCTTGCCCGAGCCCAGAATGGCCTCGAGTTCGGTGTAGTTGCGTGCGGTCACGTAGTCGAACTGCAGGCCGGCTCGGTGGCTGATCAGGTCCAGGTAGTCGGGTCCTATGCCCTCGGCCTGGCGGTCGGCATTCAGCTTTCCCAGCGATCCCAGCGAGCTGTTGAGCACCACGGGAATGCGGGGATGGGCATCCAGCCACTGCTTTTCCGAGGGTGTCAGGGCCACGCGGTCGCTTCCCAGCAGCGGACGGCGGCTGCCGCTCCAGCTGTGCAGAATGTCGTCGCCATGCTGCAAGGTGATGGCGGGCAGTGCCTGGTCCAGATAGGCCTTCAGCTGCGTATCGTCATGCCGCACCAGCATGCCGAAGCCCCGGCTTTCTATGGGGGCAAAGCCCTGCACGCGCAGGTTGAGCAGGTAGTTGGCCTGGATCAGGTAGTGCACCGTGACCGTGTCGCCGACGAAGCCGTCGATCTCGCCCAGGCTCAGCGCCTCCAGCGCGCGGCGGGGTGTTTCATAGGTCAGCAGCTCGCTGAGAGGATAGGCGGCCGCAACCTGGGAGCGCAACAGCTGGTCGGGCGTCATGGCCAGCCGCGCGCCCCGGCGCTCCGCGTCGAAGGGCGCATGCGAGAGCGACACCAGCACGGGCTGGCTGGGCAGGTAGGGCACGCTCAGGGCCAGGTCGGCGCGTTCGGCCTCCAGCTCGGTGCCCTCGCAGGCCAGGTCGATCTCGCCGCGCCGCAGCGCATCGAGCACGGCCACGCGCGATCCATAGGTCTTGAAGCGCACCGGCGCGGGAAACAGCAGTCCCAGGTGGTCGGCCGTGATGCCCTGGAAGCGCTCGCCATCGATCATTTCCAGGGGAGGATGGTCGGGCAGGGAAATGCCCACGGTCAGCGGCCCGCGCGCCTGCAGCCACTGGCGGTGCGCGGGTGTGAGCCAGGGCTTTGCAGCGGCCGTGACGCGCGTGGCCAGCACCATTTCGGCGCCTCCAGCCAAGCCGGGCATGAGCAGGGCCATGCCCAGCGCGCAGCCGGCCAGCAGCGGCGACCACGTGCGCCGCCATGCGGACAGCCGTATCTGCGCAGCTGTGGAAGTGAAAGTAAGGCCTGGTGTTTTCATGGAATCCCCCGATGGCGCTACCGCCGCCTGGCGGAGCTGACGGTCTGCCAAAACGGTCTAAACGCCGTTTCGGCAGCCAACAGGGGATTTTTAATGAAAACTAATGACTTTTATGAATCGATAGATTTTTGATTGCAGCAATCTCGCACTCAGGCGGCTGCAACCGCAGCGGTGAGCTGCGTCTGAGGTTCGGCCATTGCCCGTACGCCATGGACCACATCGCCAACGACGATGACGCTGGGGCTGCCCAGGCCCGTGTCGGCAATGCACTCCACCAGCGCGCCCAGCGTGGTCAGCGCGTGGCGCTGCTGTGGCAGGCTGGCGTGCTGGATCACGGCCACGGGCGTGGCTGCGGGCAGGCCATTGAGCAGCTCGGCGCGGATGTGCTCCACGCTGCTCACGCCCATGTAGATCACCAGGGTGAGCCGCGCATCGCGCGCGGTGGCGGCCAGCTGGCGCCAGTCGGTGCCGCTGTCGCCGGGCTTGGCGTGGCCCGTGATGAAGACCACGCCGTGCGCGCGGTCGCGGTGCGTGAGCGGGGCGCCCAGGCTGGTGAGCCCGGCCAGGCCGGCGGTGATGCCGTTGATGACCTGGACCTCGACGCCCGCTTCGCGCAGATGCTCCACCTCTTCGCCGCCGCGCCCGAAGATGAAGGGGTCGCCGCCCTTCAGGCGCACCACGGTCTCGCCCTCCTGCACGGCGCTCAGCATGAGCTTTTCGATGAAGGCCTGGGGCGTGCTCTTGCAGCCGCCGCGCTTGCCCACGTAGACGATGCGCGCCGTGGGCGCGGCATGGGCCACGATGGCGTCGCTGACCAGGTCATCGACCAGCAGCACGGTGGCAGCCTGTATGGCCTTGAGGGCCTTGATGGTCAGCAGCTCCGGGTCGCCGGGGCCGGCGCCGACCAGGGTGCAGGTGCCGCGCCGGGCGGTGTTCGCAGGGGTGTGGGACGGGGTCGTCATGGCGGGGCTCCGTTTTTTCTGGGGTATTCAGCGAATCTGATCGGCAAGGTGGACGATGTGTTCCACCTGGCGTGTGAGCGCGGGCGGCACGGGCAGCCGGCCCGCGAGCACGTCTTCGGTGTAGCGCGCCGTGGTGTCCACGTCGATCTCGGCGGGCAGGCCCGGCACGTCGGAGGCGGTGCCGCTTTGCTGCTCGGCCAGCAGCTGGTGGGCGCCTGCCACAAAGCCGTCGTAGCGCGGCAGCCGGCGCGGGTCGGCCGCGACCTCGCCTTCCAGCCCGCGCGAGAGCAGGACATTCATGCCCAGCGTCCCGAAGGTGCCGTGCAGCATGGGCAGGTACTCGGGATGGGTGTAGGCCGTCACCAGCAGGCAGGGGCCGTCGCAGGGCGCCAGCAGCTTGACCACGCTGTGGCCCGGGTTGCGCAGGCCGATGACCTCGCGCACGGACAGCAGGCGCGCCAGGGCCGGGTGCAGATGTTCGGTATGGATATGGGCCACCTGGCCGTCGGCCAGGGCCTGGGGAGATGGCAGCGGCGCAATGCCCAGGGCCTGCAGCACATCGCTGGCCAGGATGCGGCGCGCCTCGGTGCGCATGCCGTGCAGCAGCACGGGCAGGCCTTCGCGCGCCAGCAGCAGGGCCAGCAGGGGCGTGAGCACGGGCAGGCGGCGCGCGCCGTTGTAGCTGGGCAGCACGATCACGGGGCGGCCATGGGCCGAGGCGGGAAAACGGGCGACGCGCGCATGCACGGCGTCCAGGAAGCCGCTCATCTCCTCGACGGTCTCGCCCTTGATGCGCATGGCGATGCAAAAGGCCCCGATCTCCAGGTCGCTGACGCCGCCGTCCAGCACTTGGCCGAACAGGTCGGCCGCCTGCGGGCGCTCCAGCGCCTTGGCTCCGCGTGCGCCGCGGCCTATTTCCTTGATGTATTGGCTGATGCCCATGGCGTTGCAATCGTGGGTGGAATCCTGTGGGGGCATATTTTCCCGCAGGTTTCATTACTTTTCGCTATATATGCAAACCCGTTGTTCAATCGCCTCTTTCATGCGGTCTCCTGGCTCTTCGCCAGGGGGATGTGGCGCACCAGACGCTTGAGCTCGGGCAGGCAGGAGCCGCAATTGGTGCCGCAGCGCAACTGGCCCTGCAGCGCGGCCAGGCGCGCGTCGTCGCTGCCCTCGCAGCGCGCAAGCGCGCCTGCGATGGCGGTCTCGTCCACATCGAAGCAGGTACAGACCTGGCGCGCACGCGGCTGGATGGCCAGCGGCGCCGAACCCGAGGGCATGAGCAGCAGGCGGCCATAGTCCTGTGCCGGCATCTGGTCCTGCAGCAGGGTGGACAGCCAGTTGCCCGCGCGCGTGTCGCCCGCCAGCAGCAGGGCCTCGACCGTGGTGGACAGGCTGTGGCGGTCCAGCCGCAGCGCGCGGCTGTGCTGGCGGCGGCGGTCGGTGTAGCGCAGGGTGTCGGCGGCATCCAGGCCCAGCAGGGATTCGATCCGTGCGAGGACGGCCTCGCCCGGCGCCTCATGCGCGGCGGCGCGCAGCAGCACGCCGTGCCGGGCCCGAGCGGCGTCCTGCAGCGCGACGGCATTGCCGAAGGGCACGCAGCTGGCAAAGCCGAAGTGCGGCATGAGGGCGGACAACTGCTCGCGCACGGCCAGCACCCGGTCCTCGGGCAGCCAGGCCATGGCCAGCAGGGTCCAGGGCAGTTCGGCCTTTTGCAGCTTCACGGCCGTGTGCTTGAGTTCGGGCTGCTTGGAGCCGGGGCAGAAGGCAGGTGTGGTCAGGGCGTTGATGCCGCCCATTGAAGTGCCGCCCAGGTACTCGCCGCCCCAGTGCATGGCCATGAAGAGCTGGGAGGGCGTCAGCGTGTCATCGGGCTGCACCGGCACCAGCAGGGCGCCGCGCCGGCTGCTCATCTGCACCAGGTCGCCCGCGCGCAGGCCGCGCTCGGCCATGTCCCGCGGGTGCATTTGCAGGCAAGGCTCGGCCGCATGGCCGAACAAACGGCCCAGCTGGCCCGTGCGGCTCATGCCGTGCCACTGGTCGCGCAGCCGGCCCGTGGTCAGGCTGAAGGGATAGTGCGCATCGGGCGGCTCGGCCAGCGGCTGCCAGGGCAGCAGGGCAAAGCGTGCGCGGCCATCGGGCGTGGGAAAGCGGCCGTCTTCGTAGAGCCGTGCGCGGCCCTGGGCTGCGCCTTCGGGCAGCGGCCATTGCTGGGGGCCTTGCACGTCCAGCAGATCCCAGGACAGGCCGGTGATGTCCAGGTCACGCCCGCGCGTGCTCTCGCGGTGCTCGTTCCAGATGGCCTGGGCGCCGGCAGCGGCGTCTTCGGTGTCGTAGGGGAAGAGGCTGGGCCGGCCCGGGCGCAGCCGTGCCTCCATGCGCCGCGCGCAGTCCACGGCAATGCGCCAGTCATGGCGCGCGGCGCCGGGTGCGGCCACGGCGGGGCGCACGCGCGAGATGCGCCTTTCGCTGTTGGTCACCGTGCCGATCTTCTCGCCCCAGGTGGTGGCGGGCAGCAGCAGGTCGGCGTGGGCGCAGGTGGCGGTGGTGGCAAAGGCCTCCTGCACGATGACGAATTCGGCCCGCTGCAGCGCGCGCCGCACCAGGGCCTGGTCGGGCATGCTTTGCGCAGGGTTGGTGCAGGCTATCCACAGCGCGCGGATCTCGCCCTCGGCGGCGGCCTCGAACATCTCCACGGCGGTCTTGCCGGGGCGGGGCGGCACGGCATCCACGCCCCACAGTGCGGCCACTTCGGCGCGGTGGGCCGGGTTGGCCAGGTCGCGGTGGGCCGACAGCAGATTGGCCAGCCCTCCCACCTCGCGCCCGCCCATGGCATTGGGCTGGCCCGTGAGCGAGAACGGCCCCGCGCCTGCGCGCCCGATCTGGCCCGTGGCCAGGTGCAGGCCGATCAGCGCGGCGTTCTTGGCCGTGCCGTTGCTGCTCTGGTTCAGGCCCTGGCAGTACAGGCTCAGCGTGGCGCCACGGGCGGCGCCGTCGCGTGCATCCCCGCCCAGCGCAAACCATTGCGCGGCCTGGAACAGATCGTGCCGTGGCAGGCCGCAGAGCTCGCCCACGCGCTCGGGCGTGGCCTCCCGCACCAGGGCCTGAAGGTCGGCAAAGCCGCTGGTGTGGCGTGCGATGTAGGCCTGGTCCAGCCAGCCTTCCAGTTCCATGATGTGCAGCATGCCGTGGAACAGCAGGGTGTCGCTGCCGGGGCGCAGCGGCAGGAAGAGGTCGGCCATGCCGGCCGTGTCGGTGCGGCGCGGGTCGGCCACGATGATCTTCATCTGCGGCCGCGCGGCACGCGCCTGCTCGATGCGCCGCGTGAGCACGGGATGTGCCCAGGCCGCGTTGCTGCCCGCGATGAAAAGGCAGTCCGCATGGTCCACATCCTCGTAGCAGGCCGGTGGCGCGTCGGCGCCCAGCGTGAGCTTGTAGCCGGCCACGGCGCTGCTCATGCACAGGCGCGAATTGGTGTCGATGTTGTTGGTGCCGATCAGGCCCTTGGCCAGCTTGTTGAAGACGTAGTAGTCCTCGGTCAGCAACTGGCCGCTCACATACAGGCCCACGGCGTCGGGGCCGTGCTCCTGCACGATGGAGGCCAGCCTGCCGGCGGCGAGGTCCAGTGCGGCATCCCAGCCCACATCCTGGGGCGCCGCGCCGCGCGTGGCACGCAGCGCGGGCTGCAGCAGCCGCGTCTGCTGTGCCAGGGCGGGCGAGGCCGTCAGGTGCAGGGTGCTGCCCTTGGTGCACAGGCGGCCGTGGTTGGCGGGGTGCGCCGGATCGCCACGCACGCCCGTGATGCGCGCACCATCGCTTTCGATGAGGACGCCGCAGCCTACGCCGCAATAGGGGCAGGTGGATCGGGTTTCTTGCATGGTGGGCCTGGGGTGGATGAGGGAAGGGCAGGGCACGGGGGCGGGCGCCGTCACGCGCCGCTGGCCGGGTCGGCCTGGCTGGCCTGGCTGGCCTGGCTGGCTTGACTTTCGCCGAACATGAGGCGGTCGCGCAGTTCCTGCACTGCCACGCCATCGCGCAACAGGCGGAAGTACCAGCCACCATCCTCGGTGTCGCCATACAGGCAGGCGCCGACCAGCCTGTCACCGCGCAGCACAAGCTTGCGGTACACGCCCGCGCCGGGGTCGCTGAGCACGATTTCCTCCGTGCCCTCGTCGCCGCGGAAGTCGCCCGCGCTGAACAGATGGATGCCAGTGACCTTGAGCTTGGCCGAGGTCTGCGAGCCCGGATAGCGGCCGATACCCATCTCCGCCAGGTGGTTGGCCAGCACCTTGCCCTGCTCGAACAGCGGCGCCACCAGCCCGTAGGCCACGCCCCGGTGCGCCGCGCACTCGCCTACGGCGTAGATGCGCGGGTCGGTCACGGTCTGCAGCGTGTCGCTGACCACGATGCCGCGCTGCACGTGCAGGTGCATCTGCTCGGCCAGCGTGGTCTCGGGCCGGATGCCCACGGCCATGACCACCAGCGAGGCCGGTGCCTCGCGCCCGTCCTGCAGGTGCACGCAGGCCACGCGGCCCTGGCCGTCGCCCGTCAGCGCCCGGGTCTGGGCCTGCATCAGAAAGCGCATGCCGCGCTCGGCCAGCGAGGCCTGCAGCAAGGCGGCGGCGGTCTCGTCTAGCTGGCGGTCCAGCAGGCGCTCGCCCGCATGCACCACGGTAACGTCCATGCCGCGCTTCATGAGTCCGTTGGCGGCCTCCAGGCCCAGCAGGCCGCCGCCGATGACCACGGCATGGCGGTGGCTGGCGGCCGCCGCGATCATGGCCCGGGTGTCGGCAATGTCGCGGTAGCCCAGCACGCCTTCCAGCTCGCGCCCGGGCACGGGCAGCATGAAGGGGCGCGAGCCCGTGGCCAGGATCAGCCGGTCGTACTCGGCGCTCACCGGCTGTCCGGCCGCGTCCACGGCGTGCACCACGCGGCGCGCCCGGTCGACTGCGTGCACGCGGCAGCCCGCATGCAGGGTGATGCCGTGTTGCGCATACCAGGACCAGTCGTTAAGGATGATCTCGTCCAGCCGCTGCTCGCCCGCCAGCACGGGCGACAGCATGATGCGGTTGTAGTTGGGGTGGGGCTCGGCCCCGAATACCGTGATCTCGTAGAGGTCGGGCGCGATCTTGAGCAGCTCCTCCAGCGTGCGCACGCCGGCCATGCCGTTGCCCACCATCACCAGCCTGGATTTTTTCATCGTGCCCCCGTTGCGGTTCGGAAAACAAAAAAGGCGTCCCCACGCTGCGCGGCCGATGGCTGCGCGCGGGGTGACGCCTTTGTCCCGGGCCGTGGCACGTCGTTGCGCCTGGCCCTGCGGCCCTCCATGGCCACGCCCGGGATTTAGCAAGCTGCGTGCCAGGCCTGCTGCCCTGTGGCGACTGATCGCCCGGGGACGCGATCCCGCGCGGCCGTGCCAGGCTGGTGCGCCGCATGCATCAAAGCGGTGCGCGTGCTATCGATACGGTCCTATCAGATGTCTGAATCCAATGGAGATTTTGTTTTTATTTGTTTCAAATGTGGCGGTTCGGAGTAAAAACTGTGAACTCCGGCCAGCGGCTCGCTGGGCGGGATGGGGCACGCAGGATTTTTCTTCTTCAAGGGAGGATGCCTATGAGAGTGAATCTGCCGGTCAGTACGCGCGAGTACTCGTTTCCCAAGGGCCAGACCCTGGTCTCCACCACGGACCTGAAGGGCCGCATCCTCTACTGCAACCCGATGTTCATCGAGGTCAGCGGCTACGAGCGCGAAGACCTGCTGGGCCAGCCCCACAACATGATCCGCCACCCCGACATGCCGGAGGAAGCCTTCCGCGACATGTGGGAGACCATCTCGGCGGGCCTGCCCTGGTCCGCCCCCGTGAAGAACCGGCGCAAGAACGGCGACTTCTACTGGGTCATGGCCAATGTCACCCCGCTGATGGATGGCGACCGGCCCTCGGGCTACATGTCGGTGCGCACCGAGGCCACGCGCGAGCAGACGGATGCGGCCGAGCGCCTCTACGCCACCATGCGCGCCGAGAAGGACGCCGGGCGCCGGGTCCACGTGCTGCGTGCCGGCCACCTGCTGCGCAACAACCTGCGCGGCCGCCTGGCCAGCGCATTGAGCCTGGGCCTGGCCGGCAAGCTGGTGCTGATCTTCTTCATGGTGGTGGCGGCGGCCTTTGGCGCGGCGCTGGCCGGTGGGCATACGCTGGACGCATGGTCTGCGCTGGCCTGGCTGGCGGTCTGCATCTTCACGGGCCTGGCCGGGGCCTGGGCCTACCGGCTGACCGTGGCGCCGCTGGCGCAGATGGTGCTGCTGGCCAACCGCCTGGCGGCCGGCGACCTGACGCAGACCATACGCATCACGCGCAAGGACGTGGTGGGCGATCTGCAGAAGGCGCTGAGCCAGCTCAACGTGAACCTGCTGTCCATCGTGCGCGATGCGCGCGAGGAAAGCGACAAGATGCAGATCTCCAGCCGGGAAATCGCGCAGGGCAACCATGACCTGTCCGCGCGCACCGAAACCCAGGCGGGCAACCTGCAGCAGACGGCGGCCTCCATGGAGGAGATCACGGGCACCGTCAAACACACGGCCGACTCGGCCCGCCAGGCCACGGACCTGGCCGCCCAGGCCAGCGAGGTGGCCGAACGCAGCAGCGGCGCCGTCGATGGCGTGGCCGCCACCATGAAGCAGATCCAGGCCGCGTCGGGGCGCATCGGCGAGATCACACAGCTCATCGACTCCATCGCCTTCCAGACCAATATCCTGGCGCTGAACGCTGCCGTGGAGGCCGCGCGCGCGGGCGACCAGGGCCGGGGCTTTGCGGTCGTGGCGGCCGAGGTGCGCAGCCTTTCGCAGCGCACGCTGGCGGCGGCCAAGGAGATCCGCGAGCTCATCGACGACTCCGCCGCCAAGGTGCTGGACGGCAACCAGAGGACCGAGGTGGCGCAGAAGACCATGATCGAATCGCTGGATCTGGTGCGGCGCGTGAGCCTGCTGATCGGCGAGATCCACAGCGCCTCCAGCGAGCAGCTCAGCGGCATCTCGCAGGTCAACGCGGCCGTGGCGCATCTGGACAGCATCACGCAGCAGAACGCGGCCCTGGTCGAGCAGAACGCGGCATCGGCCATGGCCCTGCAGGCCCAGGCGCAGACCGTGTCGGAAACCGTGCAGGTGTTCCGGCTGGACGCCACGGGCCGCTCGCCTGCCGCAGCGGGCGATGCCGTGGCCCTGCGCCGCTCCATGAAGGCCCAGGCACAGAGCCCGGCAGGCGGCCAGGCACGCAGCCAGGCACGCAGCCAGGTGCAGAGCCCGCCACAGATGCGGCAGGCGCGCGCGCAGCCGCAGAGGGTGCTGACCACGACCTGATCCCTGCGGGTTCCTGCGGACGCTGGAAAACATCGTTGACACTTGGACGTGGCACCGTCATGTGCGCTGCGCAGGCTTGCGCATACCATGTGGTTTTGTGTTGACCGGGCGACCGGATGAAGGAACGACCATGAACTCCAGCTCTTCCCTGGCCGCCGAACTGATGGCCCAACTGCAGGGCGCGCCCATGCAGCAGATGGCGGACCAGATCGGCGCCAGCCCCGCCCAGACCGAAAGCGCCGTGGGCGCGGCCCTGCCTGTGCTGCTGGCCTCGCTGGGCCGCAATGCGGCCGATCCGCAGGGCGCGGCCAATCTCTTCGGCGCGCTGCAGCGCGACCATGGCGCGGCCAGCGGTGGCGGCGCCGGTGGCCTGGACCTCGGCGGCCTGCTGGGCTCGCTGCTGGGCGGCGGCGCAGGCGCGGGCGGCAATGCAGGGGGCGGGCTCGATGGCGCGGCCATCCTGGGCCATATCCTGGGCGGCAACCAGCAGCGCGCGCAGGACGGACTGGGCCAGGCCACGGGCCTGGGCAGCGGCGGCGCGGCCCAGCTGCTGCAGCTGCTGGCCCCCATCGTCATGTCCTTTCTTGCACAGCGCGTGAGCGCAGGCGGCATGGATGCCGGCGGCCTGGGCCAAGTGCTGGGCCGCGAGCATGCGCAGGCGCAGCAGCAGGGCGGCCTGGGTGGTGGTTTGCTGGGCAGCCTGCTCGATCAGGATGGCGACGGCCAGGTAGGTCTCAGCGATCTGATGAAGATTGGTGGCAGCCTGCTGGGCGGCCGCCGCTGAAATGATGCAACACCCCCTGAGCCGCTTCGCGGCTTCCCCCTCTCTCGCTTCGCGGGAGGGGAACGACGCCGTCGGCTAGGCGCCCCCGCCGCGAGGCGGCTCTTGCTCGGCGTCCCTGGCTTAGGTAGCGCCAGTCGTATGCGCTGCAGGCGGCTCTATTGCAGGACTAACGGATAGGTTGGGATCAGGGTAACGGGCAGGGCCGGTGCGTGTGCATACACGCGCTGGCCCTGTTGCTTTTTGGGCGCAGTTCGGATGACACTAGAACCGAATTGGCGAACGACTGAAAGGCACCCATGACAGCAGTTGCAGACATTCTCAAGTCCAAGGCCAGCGGCGCGGTGTACAGCATCGCGCCTACCGATTCCGTGCTCGATGCGCTGCGGCTCATGGCCGACAAGGGCATTGGCGCCCTGCTCGTGATGGAGGGCAGCGAGATCGCAGGCATCGTCACCGAGCGCGACTACGCGCGCAAGATCGCGCTGCTGGGGCGCACCTCGGGCGCCACCCTGGTGCGCGACGTGATGACGCGCGACGTGCTCTTCGTCGGCCCCACCCAGACCACGCAGGAATGCATGGCGGTGATGACCGAGAACCGGCTGCGCCACCTGCCCGTGGTGGACGAGGGCGGCAAGCTGTTGGGCCTGATCTCCATCGGAGACCTGGTCAAGGACATCATCTCCGAGCAGAAGTTCATCATCGAGCAGCTGGAGCACTACATCTCGGGCCGGCACTGAGCCGGGGCTCGGCCGGCCCGCAATGTGCAGGGCCTGGAAGGCGGCAGGACCGGCGAAGGTTCAGGCCGCCTTTTCCACATGCCCCTGGCGTGTGTACAGGAAGTCGATCACCGCCTTGCGGCACTCGCGGTAGCGGTCGTCCTCGGCCAGCGCCACGCGGTTGCGTGGCCGGGCGATGCCGACTTCCAGCACCTCGCCGATGGTGGCTGCCGGGCCGTTGGTCATCATCACGATCTTGTCGGACAGCAGCACGGCCTCGTCCACATCGTGGGTGACCATGACCACGGTGCTTTGCGTGCGCGCCACGATCTCCAGCAGCTCGTCCTGCAGCTTGGCGCGCGTGAGCGCATCGAGCGCGCCGAAGGGCTCGTCCATCAGCAGCACCTGCGGCTCCATCGACAGCGCGCGCGCAATGCCCACGCGCTGCTTCATGCCGCCCGAGATTTCACCGGGCCGCTTGTGCGCGGCATGGGCCAGACCCACCAGCTCCAGCGCGGCCAGGGTGCGTGCCTTGAGCTGGGCGCGGCTTTCCGTGCGGCCATAGACGCGCTCCACGGCCAGGTGGATGTTGCCCTCGCAGGTCAGCCAGGGCAGCAGCGAGTGGTTCTGGAAGACCACGGCGCGCTCGGGTCCCGGGCCCTTGATCTCCTTGTTGGCGCACAGCAGCACGCCCGTGGTGGGCGTGGTCAGGCCCGCGATCAGGTTCAGCAGGGTGGACTTGCCGCAGCCCGAGTGGCCGATCAGCGAGACGAACTCGCCCCGCGCAATGGTCAGGTCGATATTGCGCAGCGCCGGAAACAGGCCCTTGGCTGTCTTGAAGCTCTGCTCCACGCCCTGGACCTCGATGAACTTGGACGATGCATTCATGCCTTCACCTCTTCGAACGTAAATGCCGTTGCCAGCTTGACCAGGGCCATCTCCAGCAGCAGGCCCACGATGCCGATCACGAAGATCGCGATGATGATGTTCTTGACGTTGAGGTTGTTCCACTCGTCCCAGACCCAGAAGCCGATGCCCACGCCGCCGGTGAGCATCTCGGCCGCGACGATGACCAGCCAGGCCGTGCCCACGGCCAGGCGCACGCCGGTCAGCATGTAGGGCAGCACGGCGGGGAACAGGATGGTGGTGGCGATCTTCCATTCGCTGAGGTTGAGCACGCGCGCCACGTTCATGTAGTCCTGGGGCACGCGCTGCACGCCCACGGCGGTGTTGATGAGCATGGGCCAGATCGAGCAGATGAAGATGGTCCAGATGGCCGCCGGGTTGGCGCCCTTGAAGACCAGCAGGCCGATGGGCAGCCAGGCCAGCGGCGACACCGGGCGCAGCAGGCTGATCAGCGGGTTGAACATGCGCGACAGGAAGTTGAAGCGCCCGATCACGAAGCCGGCCGGAATGCCGACCAGGGCCGCCAGGCCAAAGCCCACGGCCACGCGCTGCAGCGAAGCGAGCACATTCCAGCCCACGCCCTGGTCATTGGGGCCGTTGCGGTAGAACGGGTCGCTGAAAATCTCCACCGCCTGCTGCCAGGTCGCCAGGGGCCCCGGAATGCTCTGGCCCGAGCCCGCGGCCACCAGGGACCACACGCCCACCAGCAAGCCCAAGCCGCACAGCGGCGGCAGCACGGCCAGCCAGAAGGCGCGCGAGAGCGCTGCCCAGTCGCGCGGGGCGGCGGGTGCACGGGCCTGGGTGGCCGCCGCGGCTGGAGCGGCGGGCCCGGAGACCTGCGCGGAGATCGGTGTGGAAGCGGCTGCCGGCGCGGCAGCGGATTCGGCCGGGAAGTGGAAGACGGCGCTGACCATGGTGTGTTCCTCTGTGGGGTGGGGCTTCAAAGGGGATCTCTCAGGCCTTGATGGCAAAGCTGTCCGCGTACTTGCGCGGATCCTTGCCGTCCCAGACCGTGCCATCCATGAGCTTGCTGCTGCGCATCTCCGCCTTGGGCAGCGGTGCCTTGGCGGCGGTGGCGGCCTGCTGGTAGATGTCCAGGCGGTTGATGGAGCGGGCCACGCCCAGGTAGTCGGGGTGGTCCTTGAGCAGGCCCCAGCGCTTGTGCTGGGTCAGGAACCACATGCCGTCGGACAGGTAGGGGTAGCCCACGCTGCCGTCGCCGTAGAACTTCATGTGGTTGGGGTCGTCCCAGGTCTTGCCCATGCCATCCTGGTAGCGGCCCAGGATGCGCTGGTTGATGGCATCCACGCCCGTGTTCACATAGGCCTTGCCGGCGATGGTCTCGGCCATGCGGGTCTTGTTGGCCAGGCTCTCGTCGATCCAGCGGCCGGCCTCGATGATGGCCGCCGTCACGGCGCGTGCCGTGTTGGGGTTCTGGCGTGCGAACTCGGCCGTAGTGCCCAGCACCTTTTCGGGGTGGTCCTGCCAGATGGACTGGGTGGTGGCGGCCGTGACGCCGATGCCGTCCATGATGGCGCGGTGGTTCCAGGGCTCGCCCACACAAAAGCCGTCCATGTTGCCCACGCGCATATTGGCCACCATCTGCGGCGGCGGCACGGTGATGACCTTGGCATCCTTGAGCGGGTGGATGCCGTTGGCCGCCAGCCAGTAGTACAGCCACATGGCGTGCGTGCCCGTGGGAAAGGTCTGGGCAAAGGTGTATTCGCGCTTTTCGCTGGCCATCAGCTTGGCCAGGCCCGCGCCATTGACGGCACCCTTGTCGGCCAGTTTCTTCGACAGCGATATGGCCTGGCCGTTGTGGTTGAGCGTCATCAGCACGGCCATGTCCTTCTTGGCGCCGCCCACGCCCAGGTGCACGCCGTAGACCAGGCCGTAGAGCACGTGGGCAAAGTCCAGCTCGCCGTTGACCAGCTTGTCGCGCACGCTGGCCCAGCTCGCTTCCTTGGAGGGAATGATCTTGACGCCGTACTTCTGATCGATCCCCAGCACCGAGGCCATGACCACGCTGGCGCAGTCGGTCAGCGGGATGAAGCCGATGCGCACCTCTTTCTTCTCTGGCGCATCCGAGCCGGCCGCCCAGGCGCCATGGTGGCCCAGCTGGGTGTAGAGCGCCGCACCGCCTGCCAGCGTGCCGGCCTGGCGCAGAAAGTCGCGCCGGGGCAGGGCCGGGCCGGCGGTGAGAGGGCCTGTGGTGGGCTTGGGGCTTGACGCCATGGCGGAACTCCTTCGATCGTCGGGAATGGAACACTTGCAAACGGGCCCTGTTCCAAGCAAAACGGCGTCCTCTCCAGCCGCGCTGCGCGGGGAGAGTGACGCCGTTGTCCTGGGGCCTTGAATCAAGACCGGGGTCCCGGCCGCCTTTGGCCGGGAGTTGCCAGAGTCAATGCAGAAAGCGTGCCAGGCCGTGTTCACAGGGGGCCATGCCGTCCATCGGCCTTGCCAGCCTCGCCGGGCCACCTTCTGGTGCGTTCCATGGCACCAAGTCGGTGCTGCACTGCAGCATGGCTCGCACCGGCCCGGCGTTCAATGCGCAGGTGGCAGGAGATCGGCCATGGAAAGCACGGCCTGCGCCACATCGGCCAAGCGGCGGTTCTGGTTCATGGCGGTCTGGCGCAGCAGCTTGTGGGCCTCGCCTTCGCTGAGCTGGCGCCGCGCCATCAGCAGGCCCTTGGCGCGTTCCAGCAGCTTGCGCTCCGTGAGCGTGGCGCGCACGGTCTCCAGCTCGGCCTGCATGGCCTGCAGGCGCTGCGACTGGTCCTGCACCAGGTCCATCACGGAGCGGTCCAATTGCGGCCCCAGCCGTGCGGCCGGGGGCTGCAGCTCGCCCGGCGCCAGCGTGGCCGAGACCGGCGTGGTCGCCAATGCCTGCGGCGCCTGCAGCAGCGTCTGCAGGGCGGCGCGGGCATCGGCAATGCGGTGCTGGCATTGCTGCGGCAGCTCGGCCGTCAGGCGGGCCTCGACGGTCTGCAGCGCGTCCATGCGCTGCGAGCAGCTGTCGAACCAGGGCTCGGCCATCTCCACGGACAAAGGCGCGCCCGCCGCGGCCGTGCAGCCCACGCGGCGCAGCCGCTCGATCACGGCCAGCGTGGCGTCGGCCGCGCTGCTTTCTTGCCACAGGGCCAGGGAATGGGGCGGCGCGAACTCCGCAAAGACCTGAAAGCAGCGCTCCTGCGAGGCGATCAGGTGCAGCCAGTGCTGCTGGCGCGGCGCATCGCTCACGCCCGCGCCGAACGCCGCCACGCCCGTGGCGCGCTCCTGGCCCGCGAACTCCTTGCCCTGCATGAAGTTGAACAAGGCCACCAGCAGGCGCGAGATGCCGGGCTCGGGTGCGCTGTCTGCCGCCTCGAAGACCACGGCCAGCAGGCCGGCCACCAGATCGATATAGAGGGCCGTGGCCGCCTCCGGCGACAGCGTGCGGCTGGCAACGCGCTCGCGCAGCGCGGGCAAGGCGTCCAGGCACTGCAGCACATGGGCGATGCGGCTGAACAGCCGCGCGCCATGGCCGGGGTGGCCGGTGAGTCCCGCACCACCGGGCTGCATGTCCACCAGCTCGAAGCCGTCGCGCGCCGCAGCGGCCATGCGGTCGCACTCGGCCATCTGCGCCAGCCTGGCCGGGCCGCCGCGCGCGCCTGCGCTGGCCAGAAACACGTTGGACAGGCCGCGCTCCTTTTGCAGCGCATGGATGAGGCGGCTGAGCAGATCCACCAGGGCGCTGGTGCGCTGCAGTTGCTCCAGCTCGCCGATTTCGCACTGCCGCGCGGCCACAAGAAAGTTGAGAGCGGTTTTCATGGGGGCTTGGTCCTGTCTGCCTGCCTTGATGCAGTTTGCCTTGGTGCAAGGGACCTGGATGCAATTCCCATGCCGGGGGCGTCGCGCGGTGCTTGCATGGGCACGGGATCGATGATTTGATAGAATTTTTTTAATGATTTGAAATTTTCGATACACAAACTGACGTGTAAGCGTGTCGAATGTTTGCAAAGCGAATGGGGCGGTTTTTCAAGAAAAGCCCCGTTCATCCGGCGCACATGGCAACGCAGACCACGGCATTGGGCTGCGCAATGCGGCAGTGAGGCTGAATCGGCATGAGTTTGAAATATCACGAGAAGATCGGTTTTTCCCCATGCATTCGCTGTTCATGACCGATGGGGTGTCCCGGTGGATGCCTGCGCGCTGGCGCGGCCCGACATTTGCGTGCTGGCTGGCTTCGCTGCTGCCCTGCATGGCGCAGGGTCAGGTGCTTGCGGCTGCCCCCGATGGCGTCGCGTCGGCGCAATTGGCCGATGAGGGCGTCTGGTTCGCTGGATGGCATGCCCTCGGCCCGTGGGGTGCCGGTGCGTTCGTGGCGTTCCTGCTGGTGTGCTCGGTGCTCTACATCCGCATGCGCTGCAAGGCGCAGCGCCTGACGCAGTCGCTCAAGCAGAGCAATGAGAAATTGCTGCGCGCCAATGTGAAGCTCAAGCGCATCGCCTTCCGGGACCCGTTGACCGGTACGGCCAACCGGGCGCTGTTCGAATACCGGCTGGGCCGCACGATTGCGCGCGCCGACAGCTCGGTGGAGCAGCCGGGGCCCTGCGGGCCGGTGCGCGTGGGCCTGCTGTACATCGACCTGGATGGATTCAAGCCCATCAACGATGTGGAAGGCCATGCCGCCGGTGATGCGCTGCTGTGCCAGGTGGCCGTGCGCCTGGGCCATATGACGCGCAAATCGGACACGCTGGCGCGCGTGGGTGGCGACGAGTTCGTGCTGCTGCTGGGCTGCCTGGCTTCGGTGGACGACGCCGTGGCCATGGCAGGCCGCGTGCAGAAGGCCTTGAGCCAGCCGTTCGACCTGCCAGGAAAAGCGGTCTCCATCAGCAGCTCCATCGGCGTGGCCATCTATCCCGACCATGGCAAGAAGGAAAAGCTCATGGCGGCGGCCGATGCCGCCATGTACACGGCCAAGCGTGCCGGCGGGAACACCTACGCCATCTTCAAGGAAAGCATGCGCCAGGGCGTGGCCGCGCAGTTCGACCTGCAGCAGGCCCTGCGCCGCGCCGTGGCCAGCCAGCAGCTGGTGCTGTTCTATCAGCCCAAGATCGATACCCGCACGGGCCGCATCCGCAGCGTGGAGGCGCTGGCGCGCTGGAACCACCCGCAGTTCGGCCTGATCAGTCCCCGCGTGTTCATCCCGCTGGCCGAGCGCTTCGGCCTGATCAGCGAGATCGGCGACTGGGTCATCGACGAGGCCTGCCGCCAGACCGCGCAATGGGCGCGCGAGCGGCGCTTCATGCGGGTGTCCATCAATATCTCGGGCTACCAGCTCTTTCAGACGCGGCTGGCGCAGTTCATCGCCGAGGCGATCGCAAGGCACCACATCCGGCCCGAGCAACTGGTCTTCGAGATCACCGAGTCCGTGGCCATGGAGGACGACAAGACCACCATGGCCGTGATTGCCGAACTCACGGGCATGGGCGTGCAGATCTCCATCGACGACTTCGGCACCGGCTACTCCAGCCTGGCCCTGCTGCGCCAGCTGTGCGCCGACGAGGTGAAGATCGACCGCAGCTTTGTGCGCGACGTGGCCCTCAAGAGCGATGCGCGGGCGGTGGTCGATGCCATCGTGCGCCTGGCCCATGCGCTGGAGCTGCGCGTGGTGGCCGAAGGCGTGACCAACCAGCAGCAGCGCGAAGTGCTGCAGGCGCTGGGCTGCGACGAGCTGCAGGGCTTTTACTTTGCCCGCCCCATGGATGCCCAGGCACTGATCGCCAGCGAAATCTGGACCTCCGACGGCTTCGAGCCCGTGCGGTTCTCGCGCTCTTCCTACATAGACAACCTGTAGCGGAGCGCCGGCCGTGCAACTGCCCGCCTGCCAGGGGCCATTGATGCCTGTGGCCGTGCGCCGCGCCCGCAGGTTCTACACTTCAGCCCCATGAGTTTGCTGATTCTGGGGATCGAATCCTCCTGCGATGAAACCGGCGTGGCCCTGGTCGAGGCCCCCGATGGCACGGGCGTGCCCACGCTGCTGTCCCATGCGCTGCACAGCCAGATCGACATGCACCGCGCCTACGGCGGCGTGGTGCCCGAGCTGGCCAGCCGTGACCACATCCGCCGCGTGCTGCCGCTGACCGAAAACGTGCTGGGCGAGTCCGGCCGCACGCTGGACCAGGTCGATGTGATCGCCTTCACGCGCGGCCCCGGCCTGGCCGGCGCGCTGCTGGTGGGCGCGGGCGTGGCCTGCGCCATGGCTGCAGCATTGAACAAGCCCGTGCTGGGCGTGCACCACCTGGAAGGCCATCTGCTGTCGCCCTTCCTGAGCGCCGATCCCCCCGAATTCCCCTTCGTGGCCCTGCTGGTCTCGGGCGGCCACACGCAGCTGATGCGCGTGGACGGCGTGGGCAGCTACGCCATTCTGGGCGAGACCATCGATGACGCGGCCGGCGAGGCCTTCGACAAATCGGCCAAGCTCATGGGCCTGCCCTATCCGGGCGGTCCCGTGCTCTCGCGCCTGGCCGAAGGCGGCGATGCCCAGGCCTTCAAGCTGCCCCGGCCGCTGCTGCATTCGGGCGACCTGGACTTCTCCTTCGCCGGCCTGAAGACGGCCGTGCTGACCCAGGCGAAGAAGCTGGGCGATGACCTTGAGGCTCGCAAGGCCGACCTGGCCGCCAGCACGCAGGCGGCCATCGTCGAGGTGCTGGTCAAGAAGACCCTGGCCGCGCTGCAGCAGACCGGCATGAAGCGCGTGGTCGTGGCCGGCGGCGTGGGTGCCAACCGGCTGCTGCGCTCCCAGCTGGATGCGGCCTGCGCCAAGCGCAAGCTGCGCGTGCACTACCCCGAGCTGCACCTGTGCACCGACAACGGCGCCATGATCGCCATGGCCGCCGCCATGCGCCTGCAGGCGGGCCGGGAAGTGGCCAACCGGCACTACGCCTTCGACGTCAAGCCGCGCTGGCCGCTCGATTCGCTGGCCTGATTCTTCGGCCGCCTCTGCCTTCCCCATCGCCGCGCTGTGCGGCGGGCCACCTGTGATGCGCAGCCTGCGCACAAAAAAAGCCCGGCATGTGCCGGGCTTTGAAAACGGGCTGTCACCTTGCTAAGAGGAGGGAAGAAAGGATTGGTTGACAGCCCGGGTGCACAAACTCGCTGACCGGATTTACTGGATGCTCAGCGTGGTGGCCTTGCTCTGTGGCTCCAGGCGGGCCAGGGACAGCGTGAGCACGCCGTTTTCCAGCTTTGCGCTGCTGGCGGCAGTGTCGATCTCATGGTCCAGCTCCCAGGCGCGCTGCACCTGGCGGGGCGCACCCTCGACGCTGGACAGACGGACCACGGCGCCCTCAATGCTCAGCTGCAGCTGCTCGCGGGACAGGCCGGGCACATCCAGCTGCAGCGTGGTGGCCTTTTCATCGCGCTGCACCTGCACCGACGAGGGGGAGGGGGCGGCGTTGCCCAGGGTGCCTTGCAGGAAGCGCTGCAGGGCCAGATCGGCGGCTTGGGGGTTGAAGGCGTTGCGGCGGAGAACAGGCGAGAAGATCATGGTGAAGTGGCTCCTATAAACTGCGCGGCTTCATCGAAGTTGTCGCCGCATGGAGCGTAGTTGAGCGGCGTTGAACGCATTTCAAGAGGGAAAAAGCCATGAATAAATTGCGCCGCAAGGTCTTGAAAAGCGGTGCCATGGCGCTATTTGCGGCGCCCGCGCTGGCGGCCCAGGCCGCAAACGAACGCGGACAGCCCGTGCCCCCGCCGCGCGGCGAGCCCATACGGCTGGCGCTGATCGAAAGCCTGTCCGGCCCCTTTGCCAACACGGGCGAGGCCGTGTTCCGCAACCTGCTGTGGGCCACCGAGCGCGTGAATGCGCGCGGCGGTGTACCACTGCCGGCCGCGCAGGGCGGCGCCCGGCCCCTGGCCATCGAACGCCATGACAGCAAGGGCCAGAACGAGGAGGCGCTGTCCGCGCTGCGCGCAGCCATCGACGGCGGTGCGCGCGTGGTCATGCAGGGCAATTCTTCGGCCGTGGCGGCCGTGCTGGTCGATGCCATTGCCAAGCACAACGAGCGCGATCCGGCCCGGCGCGTGCTGTACCTGAACTACTCGGCCGTCGATCCCGCGCTCACCAACGAGCGCTGCAGCTTCTGGCACTTTCGCTTCGACGCCCATGCCGACATGCGCATGGCCGCGCTGATGCAGGTGCTGCGCGAGGACGCGGCCGTGCGCAGCGCCTACCTGATCGGGCAGGACTACAGCTTTGGCCAGGCCGTGCTGCGCGAGGCACGGCGCCAGCTGGCCGCGCAGCGGCCCGATGTGGCCATCGTGGGCGACGAGCTGCACCCTGTGGGCCGCGTCAAGGACTTTGCGCCCTATGCCGCCAAGATCAAGGCCAGCGGCGCCCAGGCCGTGATCACGGGCAACTGGGGCAACGATCTGATGCTGCTGGTCAAGGCCGCGCGGGAGGCGGGTTTTGACGGCCGCTTCTACACCTTCTACGGCAATGCGCTGGGTGCACCCGCCGCTTTAGGCGAGGCCGGCGTGGGCAAGGTGCTGGCTGTGGCCGACTGGCTGCCCAACGTGCCGGGGCCCGACAGCCAGGCCTTCTACAAGGCATTCCGCGAGCGCTTTCCCAGGCCTGCCGATGACTATGTGCACATGCGCATGCAACTGATGATCGAGGCCCTGGCCCAGTCCATGGCGCGTGCGGGCAGCACCGACACGGTGGCCGTGGCGCAGGCGCTGGAAGGCGCCGAGGTGGCGCTGGCCGGGCGCAAGGGCCGCATGCGCGCGGCCGACCACCAGTTCCAGCAGGCGCTGGTGGTCGGCGTCATGGACAGGCAGGGCGCGCCCGGCGTGCCCTTCGATGTGGAGGGCTCGGGCTACGGCTTCCGCGTGGTGCGAGAGATCGAGGCGGCGCGTGCCGAGCAGCCTGCGATGTGCCGCATGCGCCGGCCCTGACCGCCTCGACGGTTTGGATGGCCCGGATCAGCGGCCCATGGCCGCAGCGACTTCCTGGCCCAGTTCGATCACGGACAGCGCGTAGTAGCTGGACCAGTTGTAGCGCGTGATGGCATAGAAGTTCTCCGTGCCCGCGATGTACAGCGGCTGGCCCTGCGCGCCGTTTTCCAGCTTGACCAGGGCCAGCGGCCCTTGATGCGCCGCGCCGCTGCCCGGCAGTTGCACGCCGCGCGCAGCCATCTCGTCGGCCGTGAACTGGGGCAGGATGTCGGGCGCCAGCAGGGCGGCCAGGTCGGCGCCCTGGGCCTGCATGATCACAGGGTAGTGGGTGGGCATGCCGCTTTTCCAGCCATGCGCGACAAAGTAGTTGGCCACCGAGCCGATGGCGTCGGCCGCGCTGCCGAACAGGTCGATGCGGTCGTCACCGTCGAAGTCCACTGCCCACTTCACCCAGCTGCTGGGCATGAACTGGCCCATGCCCATGGCGCCCGCATAGCTGCCGCGCAGTGAGAACGGGTCCGTTGCGGCGCGGTGCGTGAAGCGCAGGAACTGCTCCAGCTCGCCGCGGAAGTACTCGGTGCGTGCCTGCGCGCGGGGGTGGGCTGCGGGGAAGTCGAAGCTCAGCGTGGCCAGGGCGTCGATCACGCGGAAATTGCCCATCTGCTGGCCGTAGATGGTCTCCACGCCGATGATGCCGACGATGATTTCGGCCGGCACGCCGTACTGCTTTTCGGCACGCGCCAGCGCGGCGGCATTGGCCTGCCAAAAGCGGGTTCCGGCGCGTATGCGCACGGGCTCGACAAAGCGGCTGCGGTAGACGCCCCAGTTCTTGGCCGTGCCCTGGGCAGCCGGCGTCATCAGGCGGGGAACCTGGGGCAGAAAGCGCGCCTGGGCGATGGTGTCGCGCACCCAGTCCACCGGCAGGTCGTGGCGCATCGCAATGTCGGCAGCCATCTGCATGGCATCAGGCCGTTCGCCGTAGGGCGTGCTGCCTTGCACGGTCCTGGCCACGGCGGCGCCGCCTGCCGCCGTGGCGGCGGCAGCAGCGGCCGTGCGCTTTTTCGTGGAAGGTTTGGCCGTGGACTTGGCGGCAGTCTTGGCTGCGCCGGTCTGGGCGGGCGCCGGCTTGCTGGCCAGCACGCCGCAGGGCAGGGCGGCGGCCGCAAGCAGCAGCAGGGCGGAGGGGATCAGTCTTTGCTTGGTCATGGTGTGCTTGTCGTGGGGCCGGCAGCGGCGGCTTGTGGCCGTGGCTGCGGAGTGCGTGGCCAGTCCAGCGCCCGCCATTGGCGTCGCAGGGCGGGCAGGCCGGGGGTATCGGGTGCGGAATTGGGTGCGGACTGGGGTGCGGATCGGGGGACGGATTGGGGGGCGCGTGCGTAGCGCTGGCGCTCCATGTCCAAAAGCCAGTCGTGCAATGCCTTGGCGGCCGTGGCGTCGTCCTGGCCCCAGCGGTCCATGACCTGGGCTGCCAGCGCGCGCGGGGGCAGGCTGGCATCGGCCTGCAGGCCAATGCGGCGCAGCCGGGCGCGGGTCTTGTCCATCAGGCGCAGCCATTCATCGCGGCTGCTGCGCTGGGCGCGGGCCATCCAGGCCAGCCAGGCCAGTGCGGCCACGCCGGCCAGTGCGCCCAGCAGGCGCAGCATGTCCACCCACGACGGCGACTGCACGCCCAGGTTCTTGAGCAGGTCCAGCTGGCGGCTTTGCGTGTAGTTCAGCACCCACTGGTTCCAGCCGTTGTTGACGGCCTCCCACACGGCGCGCATCTGCTGCAGCATGCCCACGCCCACGAAGTTGCCCACGGCGCCTGCAATGGCACCTTGGGGGGCGCGCAGGCGCTGGAACTCGCCCACGCGCGACGGAGCCACGGCGCCGGTGGGGTCGATGCGCACCCAGCCCTCGTCCGCCAGCCAGACCTCGGTCCAGGCGTGGGCGTCGGCGTTGCGCACGGTCCAGTAGCCATCGACAGGGTTGCGCTCGCCGCCCTGGTAGCCGGTGACGATGCGGGCAGGCACGCCCATGCCGCGCATCAGCACGGCGAAGGCCGAGGCGATGTGCTCGCAGAATCCCTCTTTGCTGTCGAACCAGAAGTCATCGGCCGTGTGCACGCTGTCCACCACGCCGGGCTCCAGCGTGTAGGTGTAGCCGCCCGTGCGCAGGCGCGCCAGGGCGGCCTGTACCCAGGCGCGGGGCGGGGCGTCGGCCAGTTGCGGGTCGGCGCGCATCTGGCGGGCCAGCTCCAGCGTGCGCGGGTTGCTGCCTTCGGGCAGCTGGGTGTAGCGGCGCAGGGCGCGGGTGGGCTGCAGCGGCCCGTAGCTGAACTGCACATGGCTTTGGGCGCTGATGCGCACCACGTCGGTGATGGGGCGCCAGGTCAGCCATTGCAGCTGCGGCGTCATGCGGGCGCTGCCCATGCCCGGGGGCAGCTCGGGAGCCCTGGCCGCGGCGTCCAGCAGCGGCAGCCAGGGGCGGCGGCTGGGCTCGATGGTCATCTGGTAGCTCACGCCCTCGCCGGAGACGCGCAACTGCGCGTCCTCCAGAACGGCCTCCGTGTCCATCTGCCATTCCTGTCCGTCAAAGCGCGACAGAACGGGCCCCCGGAAATAAAGGGTGTTGGCAGGCGGAGGAGCACCATCGGGCGTATCGAAGCGCAGGCGCAGGGCCACGTTTTCGTCCAGCACCAGCGAGGCCATGGAGCCCACGCGCATGTTTTCCGACAGGCCGCTGCGGCCGGCCAGGTCGTTGCTGGGCACACCCCACAGCGGCGCCATGCGCGGGAAGAACAGGAACAGCGCCACCATCACTGGCGTACCCCACAGCGCCAGCAGGGCTGCCGTGCGCAGCGCCTGCGTCAGCGGCGGGCGGCCGGCGGTCATGTGGGCATTGACCAGGGCCGTGAGCAGGCCCAGCAGGCCCAGCACCATGGCCAGGGCCAGCAGCAAGGACTGCGAGTAGAAGAAGTTGGCCAGCAGCGCGAAGAAGCCCAGGAAGAACACCACCATGGCATCGCGCCGGGCGCGCAGCTCCAGCGTCTTGAGCGCCAGCAGCAGCACGATCAGGGTCACGCCCGCATCGCGCCCGATAAAGGTGCCGTGCGAGACCCAGGTGGCGCCCACGGCCAGCAGCAGCAATCCACCCAGCACCCAGCGGCCGGGCAGGGGCTGGCCGCGCCAGGCCAGCAGGCCGCGCCACAGCAGCAGGCCGGCCACGAAGACCATGGTCCACCAGGGCGTGTGGGCGGCCTGGGGCATCAGCACCCAGGCGACCACGGCCAGCAGGAACAGGGTGTCGCGCGCATCGCGCGGCAGGGCGGCCAGGCGCTGGCGCCAGGGGGCCGCGGGCTGCGCAATGGCTTGGAAGGAGGAGGGCATGGACGTGCGATTCATGGGCAGGCCGCCAGGGCTTCCAGGCAGAGCGTGGCGTGGGCCGCGCCCTGGTCGGGTGCTATCTCGCGGCCGTCGGGCAGGCGCAGGCCCCAGGTCAGGTCCTGCTGGCGCGCGACCAGCACCCAGGCGGTCAGGCGGCTGAGGCGGGCCTCGGGGTCGGCCAGGCCGGTGGCCTTGGCGTCCAGCCACAGGCGGTGCTGCTGGGACAGCGGGCGGTCGCGGCTCACCAGCTGGTCGCTGCCCGTGGCAAAGGCCTGGGCGGCCTTTTTCCAGACCACCAGCTTGAGCGCATCACCGCGCCGGTAGGCACGCACGCCATCGAACTCGTCGCCGTGGCGCGTGGAGGCCGCGCTGCGGCCGCCGGCATCGGCACTGGCCGCAGGCAGGGGCGGGGGATTGTGTTCGGGCGCCGGGTAGATCCAGGCCTGGGTCTGCGCGCGCCACAGCGCCCAGACGCGGAAGGTGCCCAGCGGGTAGCGTGTGGCCGCCGTGATCGTGGGCAGCGATTGCAGGCCCCGGCGCAGTGGCGTGAACGCCAGTTGCGCCGTGGTGCTGCCCTGTGCCGGGACATCGATCCAGGTCCAGTCGATGGCCGCTGCATCGCCCTGCACGGCCAGGCCTATGCCCCAACGCGTGCTGCGGCGCGTGTTGTGCAGCACCACGTCGAAGCGGCAGGGCTGGCCGGCAAAGCTGCCGGCCGGAGGCAGCAGGTGCAGCGCCAGGCCGCGCAGATTGCCGTGGCCGACCACCATGCCCGCTGCCGCGCTGCCGGCCAGCAGGAACGTCAGCAGATAGCCCAGGTTGAGCTGGTAGTTGATGGCGGCCACCAGCAGCACGCACAACGTCAGCGCCAGGGCCCAGCCTGCACGCGACGGCATGATGTAGACATTGCGCTGGGTCAGCTTCAGGCTGTCCGTGCGGGGCAGGCGGGCATGCCACCACTGGCGCACGCGCCGCGCCGGAGACCATCGCTGGCGCAGCGATGCCCCCGGCCGGGGGGCGCCGGGCGAAGACGCGGGAGCGGCCGGCATCAGCGCAGCGCCACGGCGTCCAGCATGGCGCGCACCTGCTCCACGGCGCCCCGGCCGCTGGAGCCTATCGGCACCAGGCGGTGGGCCGCCGTCTGCGGCAGGATGGCCTGCACATCGTCGGGCGCCACGTAGTCGCGCCCCTCCATCAGGGCCACGGCCCGGGCCGCGCGCAGCAGCGCAATGCCCGCGCGAGGCGACAGGCCCTGCACGAACCACTGGCCCGAGCGCGTGGCTTCCAGCAGGTCCTGCACATAGTCGAGCAGGGCATCGCTGGCATGCACCTGGAGCACGGCTGCCTGCAGGTCGTGCAGCTCCTGCGTGGTCAGCAGCGGTGCCAGCGCGTCGGCCTGGGCGCGCCGGCCATTGCCGGACAGCAGGGATCGCTCGGCCGCGCGGTCGGGATAGCCCAGGCTGATGCGCATCAGGAAGCGGTCCAGCTGGCTTTCGGGCAGCGGGAAGGTGCCCAGCTGTTCCTGCGGGTTCTGGGTGGCGATCACGAAGAAGGGTTCGGGCAGGCGGTGCGTGCGGCCCTCGGCCGAGACCTGTCGTTCCTCCATGGCTTCGAGCAGGGCGCTCTGCGTCTTGGGGCTGGCGCGGTTGATCTCGTCGGCCAGCAGCACCTGGGCGAAAACGGGGCCCGGGTGGAAGACAAAGGTCTCGCTGGCGCGCTCGTAGATGGACACGCCGGTGAGGTCGCTGGGCATGAGGTCGGCCGTGAACTGCACGCGCGAGAACTGCAGCCCGAAGCTGTGTGCCAGCGCATGCGCCAGCGTGGTCTTGCCCACGCCGGGAACGTCTTCCAGCAGCAGGTGTCCCCCGGCCAGCAGGCAGGCCACACTGTCGCGGACCTGAGCCGGTTTCCCTACAACCACCGTGTTAAGCTGATCCAGAAGCGCCTTGATCTTGTGTGTTGCTTGCATGGCGCGACGTTATCCTAAAAAAAACATCGCGGAGACATCACTGTGGGCAAGACGGGTTATTTCACCCATAGGGAGTGCTGGCGGCATGAGATGGGGCCGGGGCACCCGGAATGCCCGGCCCGGCTCGACGCCATCGAGGACCGGCTGCTGGTGACCGGCGTGGCCGATGCGCTGGAGCGGCACGAGGCTCCCCAGGCCTCGCTGGCCGATATCGAACTGGCCCATGACCGCATGCATGTGGCCGCGCTGCAGGGCCTGACACAGCGCCTGGTCGAGGAGCAGCAGGCCGGCGGCCCCGAGTACTCCCAGATCGACACCGACACCTCCATCAACAGCCATACCTTCTCGGCCGCCCTGCATGCGGCCGGCGCCGCGCTGGCGGCCACCGATGCGGTGATGGCCGGCGAGCTGGAGAACGCCTTTTGCGCCGTGCGCCCTCCGGGCCACCATGCCACGCGCCACCAGGCCATGGGCTTTTGCTTCTTCAACAACGTGGCCGTGGGCGTGAAGTACGCGCTCAGCCGCCACCACCTCAAGCGCGTGGCCGTGATCGATTTCGACGTGCACCACGGCAACGGCACGGAGGACATCCTCTCCGGCGACGACCGCGTGCTCATGTGCGGCATCTTCCAGCACCCGTTCTACCCCTTCAGCGGCGACCAGCATCCGGCCGCCAACATGGTCAACGTGCCGGTGGCCGCCTATACCAAGGGCATGGACATCCGCGAAATCGTCGAGATGATGTGGATCCCGCGCCTGGAGGCCTTCAAGCCCGAGCTGATCTTCATCAGCGCCGGCTTCGACGCCCACCGCGAGGACGACATGGGCCAGCTGGGCATGACCGAGCAGGACTTCACCTGGATCACCTCGCGCATCAAGGACATCGCGCGGCGCTTTTCCAAGGGGCGCATCGTCTCCTGCCTGGAAGGCGGCTATGTGATGGGGCCGCTTGCGCGCAGCGTGGAAGCGCACGTGCGCGTGCTGGCCGACCTCTGAACCGGATCTGGAGCACCATGAACGCGAACACCCATCCTCCTGAAGCCAGCCCCCTGCTCGACGTGCAGCGCGACGCGCGCGGCGTCGTGCGCCTCACGCTCAACGACCCGCAGCGCTTCAATGCCCTGGGAGAGCAGATGCTCACGCAGCTGCAGCAGGCGCTGGACGACGTGGCGCGCGACGAGTCCGTGCGCGTGGTCGTGCTGTCTGCGGCCGGCAAGGCCTTTTGCGCGGGACACAACCTCAAGGACATGGCGGCCCATCCGCAGCTGGACTACTACCAGAAGCTGTTCGCCCAGTGCAGCCGCATGATGCTGTCCATCCATCGGCTGCCCGTTCCCGTGATCGCGCGCGTGCACGGCATTGCCACGGCGGCAGGCTGCCAGCTCGTGGCCCAGTGTGATCTGGCCGTTGCTGCGCAGGCGGCACGCTTTGCCACCAGCGGCATCCACTATGGCCTGTTCTGCGCCACCCCCAGCGTGCCGCTGGTGCGCAACGTGCCGGCCAAGCAGGCCATGGAGATGCTGCTCACGGGCGACTTCATCGACGCTCAGCAGGCGCTGGAGCAGGGACTGGTCAACCGCGTGGTGGCCGAGGAGGCGCTGGACGATGCCGTCGAGCACTTCGTGCAGTCCATCGTCAGCAAGCCCCGTGCGGCCGTGGCCATGGGCAAGGCGCTGGTCCACCGGCAGCGCGAGATGGGCATCGAGGCGGCCTACCAACTGGCCGGCCAGACCATGGCCGCCAACATGATGGATGCCGACGCCCAGGAGGGCGCCCAGGCCTTCGCCGCCAAGCGCGAACCGGCCTGGAAGACGGGCCGCTGACCGACCTGCATGTAGGTCCCGGTCCGGTCGGCCTGTCCTGGATCTGCGCGATGATGGCGGCCTGCGCCCTTGCGGCGGAACGGCCCTGACCCATGGACATCTTCGACAAGCTCATCAACGACTTCCAAAGCTCCAGCGCCTGGCTGGAGTTCTCCGTGCTCATCGCCTGCCTGCTGCTGGCCTACGGCGCCATGCGCGGCCTGCATGCGCGCTACGGCCATCTGAACGATGGAAAGCCCTCCGTATGGATAGGCCGCCATGCGCTCGATGGCGCCCTGTTCCCGCTGCTGGCGCTGGTGCTGGTCTTCACCAGCCAGGAGATCCTGGCGCGGTTTTCCACGGTGTTCTGGCTGCGCGTGGCCGTGTCGCTGCTGGTGTCCCTGTCGGTGATCCGCTTCGTGGCGCGGGTGCTCAGCCGGACCTTCCCCCACTCCACCGTGGTGCGCCTGATCGAGCGCATCTTCTCCTGGCTGGCCTGGGGCGCGGCCGTGCTGCACAGCATCGGCCTGCTGCCGCAGGTCATGGAGGAGCTGGAGGCCCTGCAGTTCAACATCGGCAAGACGCCGGTCAGCCTGCTCAACCTGATCGAGGGCACGCTGTCGGCGGGCCTGATGATGGTGGCCGTGCTGTGGGTGGCAACGCTGTTCGAGCAGAAGGTCATCAACCAGTGGGTCAGCGACCTGTCCATGCGCAAGGTGGCCATGAACATCACGCGCAGCGTGCTGATCCTGGTGGGGCTGCTGGTGTCGCTGTCCATGGTGGGCGTGGACCTGACGGCGCTGTCCGTCATGGGCGGCGCCATCGGCGTGGGCCTGGGTTTCGGTATGCAGAAGATCGCCTCCAACTACGTCAGCGGCTTTCTGGTGCTGATCGAACGCGCGCTGCGCATCGGCGACAACGTGCGCGTGGATGGCTTCGAGGGCCGCATCACCGACATCCGCACGCGCTACACCATCATCCGCGCGCTCAACGGCCGCGAATCCATCGTGCCCAACGAGACGCTGATCACCCAGCGTGTGGAGAACCTCACCGGATTCGACGTCAAGTTCGGCCTGTCCACCAACATCGTCGTGGGCATGGACAGCGATGTGGAGCAGGTGCGCGGCATCCTGCTCGAAGCCGCAGCCGCGCAGCCGCGCGTGCTCAAGACGCCCGCGCCTTCGGTGGCTCTGGTCGACTTCGTCGAGCAGGGTCTGCAGTTCAGTCTCAGCTACTACATCAACGACCCGCAAAATGGCCAGGGCAATGTGCGCTCCGAGGTGAACCTCGCCGTGCTGCGCGGCCTGCGTGCGGCGGGCGTGAGCCTGCCGGTCCCCAAGCAGGTGGTACAGATCACCGAACGCGGGGGCGTGGTGGCTCAGGCGGCAGAGAAAAGCAGCTAGGATTATTCCTAGGTGCATACCCTGAGTTCAGGCTGTTCCCCCGCAGGAAATCTCAAGGGTCGTGCTTAAAATGGCACGATCGTTCTTTTTTGTGAGCGCGCATGCGGCCCTCGGCCGTCAGGGAAACCTGCCGCAGCTGCTGCAGCGCCGCATACAATGATTTCGGTTTACGTAAACGTCAATCTATCAATCAATCAGGAGCCGCTGCAATGAAGGTTTTGGTCCCGGTCAAGCGCGTGGTGGACTACAACGTGAAGGTCCGCGTGAAGTCGGACGGCACGGGCGTGGACATCGCCAACGTCAAGATGAGCATGAACCCCTTTGACGAAATCGCCGTCGAAGAAGCCGTTCGCCTCAAGGAAAAGG